>Ga0207878_100051_pt1 | contig 178094 bp, 161 predicted proteins | sample LinPmetageLP41_FD_184053 | JGI IMG/M metagenome (GOLD analysis project Ga0207878, IMG submission 184053) | Marine viral communities from the Pacific Ocean - LP-41 (SPAdes) | ecosystem: Environmental > Aquatic > Marine > Oceanic | place: Pacific Ocean | collected 2010-08-27
CTGAAGTAGCTCTAACCACTGTGCCGCTGTTCTGTATGTTTTCATCACCTGCTCCAAATTTATCGTTGAGCAGGTATTTTCAAATAGTCAGATTAACGATGCGAGGTGTGGTTCGCTAGACGGTTACAATACAGATTCTCATCTTTGCCTACCAAAGCCCCTAGGTATCTACCGTAATGTAGAGCTCATGACCCCCAAAAGTAAAATATAATAGATAGTTTACAAGGCGTTAATCGCCTTATTTATCTTCCATAATATCTTTAAGTGCAATGCGTTTTAGCTGAGTGCCATCGCGATACCCTTTTACTAATAATTCATCTAATACAGCGCCGGTGTAAAAGGTATAGCCATTTTCTTCATCAACGGGAAGCTCGTATACAGAGCCTGATATTTGAGGCCAAATCCAATAATTCCCACAGGGTGATAAGTGAGGTAGAACCATTGAACCTGAGCTTACTCTCCATTCATCATCATTTTTCCACGAACAAAACAACACATAGCAGGGTTTGCTATCAATAGTTTGAAACGTTAAAACAACCCACCCTTCTGGCTTGTGTTTCATATGTCACTCCATCTTGTTTACAAAAAAATTTAAGCCTCCATTAACCTTAACTTAATAAACAAGAACACCCCCTCTTTTTTCTTAAAAAACACAAAAAATAAAAATGCTTAAATTAACCTAGAATTAATATCGTTGGCATTTTATGAATTTTAAAACCTAAATCAAAGACACTTAAAGAAGATAGCGAGAGGTCTGACCAGTTTAACCTTCTCTATTTCTGTAATATCTGCAATCATAGTGACTGCCTTTTGAAAAGCATCAACATTGCTGGGGCTAGGTGTGAAATTTTAAATTTAAGCTTTTAGGAGCAGCACTGAATACTAATTTCACTTTGGGTGTTTTACTTGAACATAACAACTTCATGTTAAACACAAACATAAAATCGGTTTGGATAAGGTAAAAACAACTCGAGAAACCTTCACAGTACTTTAAAGATAAATTTTTTTTGAGAATAAATAATTTGCTCGTAGAAAAAACATTGAACTTAACTTTTGAATTTTAAAGTGAGATTAACCCTTGAAAATAAAACAAAATTTTCAGTGGCTCCAAGGATTGATAAGCCTAATTATGACGAAAGGAATAATGTAAAAATGCTTACCAAGAACAACTATTCTAAAGATAAACCTTTTAATTTATCACCCATTATCTATAGTGTAAAGACATTTATTTTTTGGGAGGTAAAATTATGACCGTTACAAAGACGAACGCTAACGTTCACAGAGGTCGATTTGTTATACGATTTTACTCCCATAAAAATCAGTGCGCACTTAATCCCGAGTCATTTCAGGAGCTGATCCTGGCTTTTAAACTGGAATGTGACCCTAATGTGAAGCTGTTTGCCACCCAGCCTGAGCAAATAGAAGTGACTATAGACAAAAAAGTTTACCGCTATACACCCGACTTCTTAGTCCTATATCATTCTGGCTTCGCTGAATATATTGAAGTTCATCATGAGTCTCAGGTTGATAAAGAGTATCACTCGAAAATTCATCTTTTTAATGAGTACACCCGAAAAAAAGCACAAATAGGTTTACGGTTAATCATCGTCGATAAGCTCAATACTATCTTTATGGCGAACCTTAATCTGATAACAATGTATTACTCGGAGCATTCATTCCCATTAACAATGCTGCCTGATGGAGATTTAACCTTTGGTGAACTCATCGAATGCTTGGAGGGTATAGCTAAAAACCCAGTGGCAGAGGCTTATGGACTAATTGCATCAAATGTATATAAATTCGATATGGAGAAGCCGTTAAACGCCTCTACTACATTGATGCGAGGTCACCTCAAATGATCGGATATGCTACGGGTACTGACTTGACTAATAAGTACGGTAACGTTGAATCTATTGCGTTTGTTGACAGTACATCAATACTCCTTTCCGGTGATGGTATAGAGACTAAGAAGCGCCTATTACCTCGAGACGACTTTGAGAAATCAATTGATGATCAAGGCTTTATATTAAGAAGGGCACAGCATCCACATATTGAACTAACAGAATATCAAAAGTTAACGGTTACATCACGATTGATGTATCAATCTATCTTGAAAGAACTGGTTAGTGAAGGATACCCTGCTACAACTAAGAAGACATATGATGAGCTCATCAAACGAGTCGAGAGCCAACATCCTGCAACTATTGCCACAAAACACCCGCAATGGAAAACGGTATGTCGCCATTGGCGCGTATGGGTTCAATCAGATTTTAATGATGAGGCGCTTGCGGGAGTGAAGCGCAATAGCCCTGTACGGCTAAATGCGGCCACTGAGGCTTTCATACAGCACTACATCGCTACCGTCTATTCGTGTAATAACTCTGCTTTCAAAGGCGCATATTACAGTAACTATAAACGAGAAGCGCAAGAAGCTAGCTTGAAAAATAATGAGATTCAAATCGCATCACAACGCACCTTTTACCGCCGGTTACAAGAGCTTACTGATGCCGAAAAACTTGCTAATTTTAAAGGCCTTTCACAAGCGGAAATCAATAAGCGACTAACAACGCTACGTAAACGAATAAAAACCTATTACGCAATGCAGCGCGTTGAATGCGACCGTGTTGTGCTAAATATGTGTTTAATTGACGACAAAACAGGTCTTCCGACACCGCCTATTTCTTTGTATGTAGCAATAGACGTATACACACGCGCACCTATCTCTGTGGTGCTTAGCTTTGAACCTGAAAACTCTGCCGGTGGGCTTAACCTTTTACGTCAAATATTTATGGCGGATAGTAATCTTACAATGAATGGACGCAAACCGACTACATTGATTATGGATAATGGCCCAGGGTTTAATAATCGTTTGATAAAAAAGGCTGCGGAGCGACTTGAGTTAAATATTCATTATACACCATCAAATCAACCTGCTAAGAAGCCATTCATTGAGTCATTTTTTAATGTATTAAGAGATCACTTTTTTTCGGGTATGAAGATTGAAACGCAAAGTGGTGAGACGAGTATTGGATTTCAAAGTTATTCAGGAAAACGTACTAACCCGAACTCACTCGACACAATTCCATTAGCTAAACGTGCGGATATAAAGGTATCTGATTTTACAAAGCTACTGAATATATTTTTGACAGAATACATGCACAAACACCATAAACAGGCTGGCCATACGCCTATCAAAAAATGGAATCAGTCCATTATTGATACGCCTATGCCTTCATTCACATATGATCAGCTACAACATTGCTTCCACGTGTCCAGAGCCCAGGCCTCACATAAATTACAGCAACGTGGAACTATCAGATGTTTAGGTCAAGATTATTACAGTGATGAGCTAAAACAACTATACGCGGCTACTAAAACAGACATGGAGCTGGGTGAAAACCCCTCTGTTTATGTGTTTCATGACGACCTAGATGCCAGAAAAGTAACAGTTCAAGCAACACTGCCTGGCGAGAACAATCCTGTGGAAATAGTGGCTGATAATATTGACCATCATGATACTAAACTACCAGTCAGCTTTGCTGAACTAAATGGCAATCAAACTCTGACCCAACTCGGAATATATACAGAAACTTTCTCCCATACTCCTACTGGTCACTATGTCGGTGAAATAACTGAATTCGTAAAGCAAAAGCCCAAACGCAAACAGCACAGAGGCCCGAAGGTAGCGTCTTTCAATAAAAATACGAAAGAGAACTTATCCATTGTAGAGCGAATAAAAAAATCTCATAAAGTGAATGAACTTAAATCACAGATATCGCACTCAGGTGAACAAGATACCTACGCAGATACGATAGTGAGCAAAACCAGAGAAATGGCCTCTACCCGTTATAATGATGATGAAGGAAATGAAAAACAATGGTAACTATGCCCAGTACAATTTTCGCATGTGACATACAAATGAAGATATGGCAAAGGATAGCGGAAATCCACAATATGTATCACGTACCTTCAGAGGATAAACGAGCTCAACTTATTTATGGTGCCTCGGGTGCTGGCAAGACGTATATATTAAAGCAGTATCACGCTCAGTTTTTACCTGTTACTAAGCCAGAAAAAACGACAAAACCAATCTTTTATGTCGCTTTTAAGGAGTTTAAAAAAAGTACTGCAGAGATAACTCGATTTTTAATTTCAGAGCTAGACGGAACAACACAAAATTCTCGCACTACTGCAGCTGAATTGGATGCCCAACTTATCTCACTTCTCAAAGACCTAGAAGTGGAGCTAATCATTCTTGATGAAATTCAGAATATTGCCTCAAGTTATGATGGGATAGAGTTTCAACGAATTATTAAATATTTTTGCTATCTGATCGATAGCAACAAGATCCGTTGTTCGATTATTTTCGCCGGTACAAGCAGTGCTAAGCGCCTTATTACATTTGGTAGAACCGCCGGTAAATTTGACGATGACGAGCAGATGCGCCCCATTGAAATTAAGCCAATCCTTCCTAAAACGAAAAACTGGATTGCCTGTTGTAATTGGTTCATTCAACAAGTTGGGTTGCCAAATTTAACAAAGGATGAGCACAGTGAGCTACTTGATCGTATTTACCTTGCGTACAGTGAGCACACCATGAGTACAATGCGCGATTTATTTTTACGTAATAACACACGAAATGCAAAAAACTATGATCAGCTTATAGAAGCCTTATTTGAAAACTTTGAGAAATATGCAATTGGGGCTGTCAATCCATTTGATTATGAACTTTTAACAAAAAAAACAATTAGATGCATATCTAAATGAGCAAGATAAAAACCTTAGAAGTCAGTTCTATTCGGGGTTATGCTAATGCGTTTCCCAATAAAACCCTCTTACTATGAAGCGGAGTCAGGTATTGGTTATGTACTTCGTTTACTTAAAAGAAATGGCATACAATCAGAATCTCGCGTACTCAATAAGGCTATGCTAACCAGTATCATCAAAGGTAGATCAACAAAGAACGAACTCCTTGATCACCTTATTCCTATAACTCGCACTTTATCATCATTAAAGATAAAGTGCTGGACACATGCGAGATTGCTAACGCCACAAGTTTGTCCAGATTGTGTTAACCAATATGGGTATTTTAGGGCCCAGTGGCAAAATCCATTTTTACGACACTGTATTATTCATGAGTGTGCCCTGTTATCCGAATGCCCTCATTGCAATTCACCGCTGCAATTTACCATTAATCTTCTAAATGGCCGCTGCACATCACCTTTGTGCGGCTTACGCTTAACGCATATGCCATTGAATAATCAATTAAAATCACCTGAACAAGTCCACGATGCATACCTCATAGCTAAAGTGATAGTTGACGATAGTAATACACGAACGAGTTTCCCACCAAAGGAGATTACCTCCACATTATTAAATAGAGCGGCTGATATTCTTAATAACCCAGATAGTGCTAGAGTATTCTTAAGTGAAAGGGCTAAACGTGTACCAACAGATCTACCGTTGAACATTGAGTTTCACAAAATTGAAATTATTGTTCAGAATTTGCTATGTGAATGGGGGTCATTATCCACACTATATGAAATGTATAATAGCGAGTATATTCGTTCAAAAGCTCCCATAACTCAGCTTTGGTTTGAAGCTCAAACAGCCTCCTCTATAATTGGGGTAACGTTTAAACAAATCGCTCTTTTAGTCGAAGTTGGATTGATAAGAACTGATTCAAAAAAGGCCTTAAGAACAGATACTCGCGTTGAAATATCAGGTGTTTATACCTTTTTAGCCGAGTTCAGCCACAATAAAGATTACGTCCCCCTTTCTGAGCTACGTCGCTTTATGGCTCTTCATAATATCTGTATAACTGATGTACTGATAGCTGCTAAAAATAAAGAATTATCAATAAGATACAAACCTTCATTAGACTTAATGCATTCCATACACGTTTTGCCTGAAGCATTCGATACCTTTTGTAAATTACATACTCAACTTATAAGAGATAAAACGATGTCCGTTGCAAACGTAGCTGAAGTCACCGGTATACCAAAGGTAGAACTAATGAGGTTGATTAATACCGGTAAGCTCAGGCCCGTTTACATTCATGGCAATAATTCAAAACGTATACTTAATTGTGATACTTTGAAGTTGGCGAAAACGCAAAACAAACAGCTATCACTCGACATTTAGTACTTTGTAATTTCAACTTTAATTTTTAGGCCGAGACATGTTCTCGGTCTATGCTTTATTAATAACAATACCGGCAGTTCGCTAAAACTAATCGACTGAATATCAATAAGTTTAACTTTCCCTTTTTTAATAAAGGTTTAGTAATTTCATCCATAACTAAACCTAAATCAAACCAAATTTGAATTAACTCAACATTACAAATGAAGCTTCGCATATCTGCATTTTAGCTTTCACTTAAATGGCTTCATTTCTCTTTATCCTAAAAATCCATTTTCTAATCGATTTACTACACTTTTACTAAGTAAATATTAGCGTATAGTGTTCGCCACTAATTTACCGAATACAGAATCTACTTAATTATGTGCTTATTAAAATCAAGTCAGAGTTCTTCAGTGGCAGAATGAGAATATGCAAGGCAGAATGAGAACTTTTTGGCTGGATGAGAATTTGTGTTGGGGCAGTTTTTAGCTATAAATAATTCTCAATTTAAGAGGCGCAGTACCCATAAAGAATACAAGCTAAGTTATTGTTTTGAAATCTTATTACTTGGCTGAGATTCTCAAGTTATATGGCGCTGATCACTAGCATGTTTAAATACACATATTGCAGTTGCTCAATCAGCTGAAGAAAATATTGAACGTATTAGCGTTTATCAAAAACAAAACCAAGTAGTAATGAGCTCAGGTCTTGCGACTAAATCTGATATGTCACTAATGGAAACGCCTGCTCCTGTTGTTGTTATTGACCGTGAACTAATAGAGTCACAAGGTGTAGATAGCTTACAAGAGTTAACGCGTAACGTAAGTGGTTTAACGCAAGCTGGTAATAACTATGGCATTGGTGACAATCTTGTTATTCGTGGCTTAGACGCTAACTATACTTATGATGGTATGTATGGCGGTGCAGGCCTTGGCAATACATTTAATCCTACACGTTCTTTAACAAATGTAGAGTCGGTTGAGGTATTAAAAGGCCCAGCAACAGGTTTATACGGTATTGGTAGTGCTGGTGGTGTAATTAACTTAATTGAAAAAAAGCCAGAGTTTGAAGAAAAACATAAAATATCTGCTGAGCTAGGGCAATGGGATAGCTACTCACTAGCATTTGATAGCACCAACGCAATCACTGATAATTTAGCCTATCGTGTCATGGCAAAAACAGCCTCTAGCGATGGGTACCGTGATCTAAAAGAAGACAGAGATGAGCTTTACGCATCCCTTAAATATGTATTAAGTGATAAACAAGACATTATGTTCTCTGGTGCTTATATTAAGGACTCAATTGCAGTTGACTCAATTGGTCACCCTATTCGTATTTATAGTGCAGAAACTGCAAATGGCCTAAGCGCTGGCGAAGTAACTGGCGCTGATTTAGTCAATGATCCTACAGGCAGCGGCGTACAATTAACGTCAGATCAGCAACAACAGCTAGCTGATTCATTGTCATCGACTGATGGTTTAACCCCTTACGACTTCGGAACCAATGGTATTATTTCACCAATGGCAGATGATAATGAAGGTGAAGAATTACGCTTTAAACTAACGCACAATTACTTTATTACAGATGATTTATTTTTAAATCAGCAACTGCAATACCGTAACTACACATCAAGCTTTGCACGCCAAACAGGAGCGTTTAACTACGTTTATTCAACACGTGATGGGATTATTAACAATGACCCTCGCGCACCACTTGTTGAAGATGGTGTACTTTACCCCTTTGCCGCTCGAAGACAAGAATATCGCCAAGTAGAAGCCGACGAAAAATCGTGGCAATACTTTTTAGACCTGCGCTATGACTTTATGCTTGGTGATGTAGATAATGAACTTTTAGTTAATGCTAACTATGAAGACAGAGATATACGCTTTAAACAGTACTCAATATACGATGCAGACAAAGAAATCTACGACAGTGAAGGTAACTTATTGTACCAAGGTAGCTTGCCATATATTTATGATATGAGCGCTCCAAATTGGCCAACCGGTAACTTTGACGATTATGATCCACTTAAAACCAGTGACTATAATAAGAAAGTACAAGCATGGGGCTTAGGTATTCAGCATGTAGGCTACATTACAGATGAAGTAACAACACGTGTAGGCGTTGCTTACAACCGTATTAAGCAATCTTACGAGCACTTTGGTGTTGATGAGCGTTATAGTTCAAGTCGTGCTGAGCCAACGCCTGAAGCTAATACTTCTGACAGTGGTTTAACGTATAACTTAGGCGCGACTTACCAACCAACTGAAGATTTTTCTGTGTTTATAAACCACGCGAAAGGACGTACTGCATACAGTGTATTAGGTTCAGTCGCTGGAAATGAAGCAGACAGAGAAGACTCTGAGTCAATCAGCAACGATTTAGGCTTTAGGTTTAAAGCGTTTGATGATCAGCTTTTAGCTTCACTTGTTATATTTGAAAGTGCACGTACTAATTTAGAGTACGCCAACCCTCTATATGAGGCTGGTGTATCAAACTCAGATGTAGTTGAAAGCTATTACGATGGTGAAGAACAAACTAAGGGTGTTGAGCTTGACTTAAATGCGCACTTATATGAGCAGTGGAAAATTAATATAAATGGGGTTTATCAAGACGCACGCGATAAATCTAACCCAACAAGCAGTAGCTACGATACTCGCCAAAAAGGTGTACCTTATTTAACTGCAAGTACCTGGGTTACTTATTACGCAGAAATGTTTAATTTACCACAGGCTGTTAATATCAGCGGTGGTATTACGTTTGTTGATAACAGAAGTACTAATTCAAGCTCATTTAGTATTCCTGATGGATACGTACCTAGCTACACAGTTTATGATGCAGCGGTTTCGTACACTACAGATAAATGGCATATGCAGCTAAACTTAAACAATCTGTTTAACAAAAAGTATTACTCAAAAGCCATGTTTTTAGGCGGTATGCCAGGTGAAGAACGTAACGCTAAATTAAGCTTTAGTTACACACTGTAATTAGTTTAGTATTTAAAAAGCACGGTACTCTAATTTAGAATCCGTGCTTTTTTTGTGTTTTATAAAGGCTTAATTCAGATTAAATAGTAACCACTATTCGACCATTAATTTCGCCTTTGAGCATATCATCAAAAATTTCGTTAATATCCTCTAAGCGTTTTTCTTCAATAATGGCTTTTACTTTACCTTGAGCTGCAAACTCTAAACATTCTTGTAAATCTTTACGTGTACCAACAATAGAACCAACTACCGATACGCCATTAAGTACGGTATCAAAAATAGGAAGCGGCATGTCCTCTGGAGGTAAACCGACTAATACACACTTACCACCACGGCGTACACTTTTATAAGCTTGTTCAAAACCTGGTTTTGATACAGCTGTACACACAACCGCATGTGCACCACCTACTTGCTCAAATATTGCTTCACTTGGTACAACATTTTTAAAATCAAGTGTTATATCAGCCCCTAACTCTTTTGCTAGAGCTAATTTAGGCTCCCCCGTATCAACAGCTATAACATTAAACCCCATAGCTTTTGCGTATTGCACGGCTAAATGACCAAGCCCACCTACACCCACAATAGCGACCCAATTACCCGGTTTAGCGCCGGAAACTTTTAATGCTTTATAGGTAGTAACACCTGCACAAAATAATGGTGCAGCCTCAGCGAAACCTAAACCATCAGGAATTTTTATAACGTAATCGCCATGAGCTAAGCAATATTCTGCATAACCACCATCAATTGAGTAGCCGGTATTATGTTGAGATAAACACAGGGTTTCTTTACCTTCTAAACAAAATTCACAATGTCCGCAGGCACTATAAAGCCATGGTACACCTACTCTATCACCAACTGATAAATGCTTTATGTTACTGCCGACTTCTTCAATAATACCCACACCTTCGTGTCCGGGTACTAATGGCATTTTGGGTTTTACAGGCCAGTCGCCATGACATGCGTGTAAATCGGTGTGGCAAACACCACAAGCCGCTATTTTAACTAACACATCATTAATACCCACCTGTGGTTTAGGAAGGTCTGTTATTTGTAATTTACCTTTATACTGAGTATTTATTGCAGCTTTCATAGTCATTCCATCGTAATTGAAAAAATAAAAAAAGGATTTATTTGTCTACTGTTGTGTGTACAACATATCCCAATATAGATGTGTAAATATTAATCTAAATCATACTTTAGTCGTTAAAATCGATTTATAAAGTAGCTAAAATCTTGCTATCCAAAATCAGCATGCTAGCATTACTTTCTGAAATTACTGAAAGTTAAAAAGCTATGAGTTTATCCGAAAAAAATTTAGCCTTTGTTATGCATTGTGGTGAAATGGGCAGCCGCTGGGGGTTCAATAGAACAATCGGGCAAATGTGTGGTTTATTAATTATCACTAAAAGCCCAATGACAGCTAATGAAATAGCCGATGCGCTGAGTATTTCTCGCGGTAATGTAAGCATGGGCATTAAAGAACTACAATCGTGGCAGTTAATTCGCGTTCAACATATTCCTGGCGACAGAAAAGAATATTATGCCCCCGCTGGTGATATTTGGGATATGGCCAATCGTGTTTTTGAAGAACGTAAAAAACGTGAGATTGACCCTACCTTAAGTTTGCTGCGTGATAACCTTTTAGATGAAGCTGTGAACGAGGATGAGCTTTATGCCCAAAAACAAATGGGGGAAATTCATAACCTACTTGAAGCGGTAACAAAATGGTCTTCAGAGCTTCAGCGCTTAACACCAGAGCAACTAAATAAGCTAATGAAGCTAGGCTCTGGTATCGGTAAAGTTATCGATTTAAAAGACAAAATATTTAAAAAAGATAAAGAATAATACACATTAAAAAAGCCGCATATTCTTAAAGGGTGCGGCTTTTAAATTGTTAAATGAACATTTTTAAATCTTAGGATAGCCAATTCTATCTGATAAGTAACCAACACTTGTGGCAAAGTAATATGAGCGATTCCAATGCATAAACACTTTATAGTTGTCGTACGCTAAGTACATACGCCCATTAATGTCATCTGGCATTACCAGTGCAGCGCGTACATCAACATTAGGTAAGTCAGAGCCGTCAGCTTTACGCACACCCAGGGCTTGCCAATCTGCAAGTGAGCGCTCTGAATCATTCCAGTACTCAAGCCATTGTTTACGTGTTTTAGTACCACGTACTAAAACGTATTTACTGTCAAAGTTTTCAGGTAATTGAACTTGGCGACCCCACGTAAGAGAGTCGTTCCACCCTTCTTGCTTTAGATAATTAGCAATTGAGGCAAATGCATCTTCTTTGGTAGTCCAAATATCTTTACGCCCATCGTTATTGTAATCTACCGCATAGGCATTGAACGAGGTAGGCATAAACTGTGTTTGCCCCATAGCACCGGCCCAAGACCCTTTAAACTTATCAAGCGTAATATGGCCCGACTTTAATATATCTAGCGCAGCCCAAAGCTGACGCTTATAAAGTGCTTCTCGGCGACCATCAAAAGCAAGTGTAACTAAAGATGAAATAACATTGTGGCCACCTTGAATAGCACCAAAGTTACTCTCCAAGCCCCAAAGTGCCACTATAAAACGCGCCTGAACACCAAACTCTTTAGCTACTTGCTCTAACACATCTTTGTTTTCTGCGTAGAGCTTACGTGCACGGTCAATTTTCCATTGCGGTACACGTTTTGGTAAATACGTTTCAAGTGTTTCTTTTACTTCAGGCTGATTTTTATCAGCAGAAACAACCTTTTCTTTATAAGTTGCGGTTGCAAAAGCATCATCAATTAGTTTGCTATCGTAACCTTTTGCTATTGCTTCGTGTTTTAAATTCGCTAAGTAAGTTTGAAACTCGGCTTGCGTTTTAGCCATTACAGAGCCGCTTAAGCACACTCCACATAATAAAACGGTCAGTTTTTTAATCACTATCAGCTCCATTTTCTTTTCTTAATTGACTTAACAAGTTCTCTTCTGGTGGTGGTATTTGTAAATAAAAGCCTTTATCGGGATCCGATAAAGCTGCTTTAACTGTTTCTAAATCTGCGCCACCTAAATGTTCACGTTTTGCTAAGTTAATGATCATAACGTATTGAGGTTGACCAAACATGGCCATTAAAGGTTCAGGAACTTTACTAAAATCATCTCTTTTTTCAACAAATAAGAAGGTATCCGCTTTTTTCTTACTTTTATATACCGCAGTGAGCATTATGAGCCTATAAATTCTTGCTTAACAATGCCGCACACTATAACATGAGAGTAATAATAAGTTAGAAAAATTAGATTAGAAATTTCAATAAAGGCCTTATTCAGCCTGCGTTTATCTAAAATTAATTTCTGATCAGACAATTCAATTGAGCGTGTATGTCGGACCAAATTTTTGAGTTAAAAGGGAATCTTTTTACGTTATCAGTTTTGCACCTTTATAGTGCTGATATAACCCTTTTAGCAGAACAGTTGTATATAAAAATAGCCCAAGCCCCTAAATTTTTTGAAGGGGCTCCTATTGTTGTTAATTTAATAGAAATTAAAAACAGCTCACTTGATTTTGTGCATTTAAAATCACTCATTGAGCGTATGAGTTTTAACGCGGTAGGTGTTTGCAATGGCTCAGATGAGCAACATGCGCAAGCTAAAGCCGCTGGCCTTTCTGTATTAAATTATTCACAAGACGTTAAGAGCGAACCTGTTAAACAAGAGGCAAATACCTCAATTGTAGAAAAAACGGTTTACTTACCGGCACAAATTATTAGTGGCACGGTGCGCTCTGGACAACAAGTTTATGCAAAAGATAGAGATTTAATTGTACTTGGCGCAGTAAGCCATGGTGCAGAAGTTATTGCCGACGGTAATGTACATATTTATGGCACATTACGCGGACGCGCCATTGCAGGCGCAAAAGGTTTCAAAGAAGCACACATTTTCTGTCAAAAGCTTGAAGCCGAATTGGTTTCAATAGATGGCAACTACTGGATCAGTGATTCCCTACAAGGAGAACACTGGGGAAATGCAGTGCAAATACAACAAAAAGACGAATCATTAGAAATTTCAGCTTTGGTTAAAGGATAAATCTCATGGCAAAAGTAATTGTCGTTACCTCGGGTAAAGGCGGTGTTGGTAAAACAACATCAAGCGCTGCAATTGGCACCGGATTAGCATTAAAAGGCTATAAAACAGTCATTATCGATTTTGATATTGGTTTACGAAACCTAGATTTAATTATGGGTTGTGAACGCCGTGTAGTATACGACTTTGTAAACGTAATTAATGGTGAAGCGAACCTTAACCAAGCGCTTATAAAAGACAAACGCGTAGAAAAATTGTTTTTACTTCCTGCGTCGCAAACTCGCGATAAAGACGCACTAACCCGTGAGGGTGTTGAGCGCGTACTTAACGAACTAAAAAAAGATTTTGATTACATCGTATGTGACTCGCCAGCGGGTATTGAAGCCGGCGCGATGATGGCTATGTACTTTGCTGATGAAGCAATTGTTACTACAAACCCAGAAGTCTCATCGGTACGAGATTCAGACAGAATTTTAGGTATTTTACACAGCAAGTCAAAACGTGCTGAAGAAGGCCTAGAAAACATTAAAGAGCACTTATTATTAACGCGTTACAACCCTGAGCGTGTTGAAAAAGGTGAAATGTTATCGGTAGAAGACGTACAAGATATACTATCGATCCCTCTATTGGGTGTTATTCCTGAGTCGCAAGCAGTATTAAGTGCATCTAACTCGGGTCAACCAGTAATACTTGATAGCGATTCTGATGCAGGCCAAGCCTACGCAGATGCAATTAATCGCTTATTAGGTGAAACAGTCGATTTTCGATTCTTAGATGTTGAGAAAAAAGGCTTATTTAAACGGATTTTTGGAGGTTAATGTGTCTTTACTTGACTACTTCCGCTCAGAAAAGAAAAACAGCGCGTCATTAGCAAAAGAGCGATTGCAGATCATTGTCGCGCACGAACGTTCTCAACGTGGAACGCCGGATTACCTACCACAATTAAAACAAGATATTTTAGATGTGATCCGTAAATACGTGAACGTTAATACTGATGCAGTACAGGTACAGTTTGATCAAAACGAAGATGATTTAGCCGTACTTGAGCTAAACGTGACACTACCTGACGAAGAAAAAAAGTAAAATTAAAAACGGCACTTTAAGTGCCGTTTTTGTTTAATACCAATCATTTTAATTGAATGATTTTTTGATGTATGAAAATCGTATTGATAACTTGGTGAAACACTTAACTTAAACCCTTTAAGTTAGATGATTTGTTGTACTGTACTTTGTGCGTGCATACAGGCGTAAATGAGTAACTATTAATGTAACTACCGCCAGGTTTAGCGCCTTAAAATGATTAAGTATTATTGCGAATTAGTAAAACACCCACTCTTTTAGTGTGGGTGTTTTTGTGTTCATGCAAACATAAGCTCTGGCTACTCAGATTTTGTTGAAATCATAAAAGCCTGATTTAAAAAATCTATTTATCCCACTCTTTTAATGTTTCTTTTACATAACTATAGCGCCACGAACTTAGTAAATCTGGCTTAATATGCTTTTGTTTTTGCACATCAGTTAACTTCCAATTCCAACTAATCAATTGATTAATTTGCTTTTTAGAAGCCATAACATCCTCAGGAATGTTGTGCTCTTTAGCCACTTTAGTTACTTTTTGTTTGATATCTTTAGCTACCTTTTTATAACTAGGAAAATCAATTAAACGCTTAAGTACAGGTGGATGAAGCTCTTCTGGGGTTGCTTTAGCCGTTTCAATACATTTTAGTATTTCTACACCAGAGCGATTAACTTCCATTGATTCAACGCCCGGAATTTGCCTAAGTGAATTTAAGCTTGAAGGGCCGCGCTTAGCAATTTCAGTCATATTGTGCTCTTTAAGCACAAAGTTAAGCGCTAAGTTTTTGCGTATTGCTTTGTTACGTCGCCATACAGCTAACTCTTTAAGAACAGCGAGCTCATGCGGCTTTAACTGCCATGCATTCTTTATGTCTTTATATAAAAGCTCGTCGGGTGTTTGAAACGCGCGTTTATTTGCAATTAATTCGCTTTCATTTATTACAATATCAAATAACTCAGCCTTATTAATACGCTCAATAATAAGCTCATAACATGGTAGTAAATGAAAAGTATCTGCAGCTGCATAGTCTAATTGTTTTTTTGTTAAAGGACGCTGTAGCCAATTAGTGCGCGATTCACTTTTATCTATTTCTATTCCTAATAGCTCTTTTACCATTAAGGCAAAGCCCATACAATTGCCCTCGCCAAGCAATTGCAGTGCAAATTGTGTATCAAATAATGGAGCGGGAACAAAGCCTGCGTATTTTTGAAAAACTTCGATATCTTCTGAGGGTGAATGCAGTACTTTTAAAACAGCGGGATCTTTTAAAATCTCCCAAAAATCAAATAGTGAAAGTTCAGCAAGTGGATCTATTAATGCTAAATGTTCACCATCAAAAACTTGGATCAGTGCAACCTCTGGATACAAAGTGCGACGGCGCATAAATTCGGTATCAATTGCTAAGATAGGTTTGCTTTTAATTTGCTCAACAAAAGTATTAAGCTGATTTTGTGTTTCGATCAATTGGTATTGCACTTAATCTCCTACAATAAAAAAGCCGGCTAATGCCGGCTTTTTTATAGGTTGCTAATCTTTCAAGGCTCTTCTGAGTATTTTACCTACGTTAGTTTTAGGTAACTCATCTCTAAACTCTACCAGTTTAGGGACCTTGTAATTAGTTAAATTATCACGACAGTGATTTATTATATCTTTTTCAGTTAAAGAAGGGTCTTTTTTCACAACAAAAACTTTAACTTGTTCACCACTTACATCGTGAGGTATACCAATAGCTGCTACTTCAAGCACACCATCATGCATCGCAACAACTTCTTCAATTTCATTTGGGAATACATTAAAGCCAGAAACAATAATCATGTCTTTTTTACGGTCTACTATGTAAAAGAAACCTTCATCATCGTATGTTGCTATATCGCCTGTTGCAAACCAGCCATCTTTAAGACATTCAGCAGTTGCATCTGGTCTATTATAGTAACCAAGCATTACTTGTGGACCTTTAACCCATAATTCACCTGGTTCACCTTTGGCTGCTTCTTCACCATTATCAAGCATAAGCTTAATTTCTGTGTTTGGCGCTGGTAAACCAATAGAGCCGTTGTATGCTTCTAAATCGTACGGGCTTACGGTTACAAGTGGCGCACACTCAGTTAAACCGTAACCTTCCATTAGTTTTGAGCTTGTCACTTTTTGCCATCTTTCGGCTACAGGGCGCTGCACGGCCATACCACCACCAAGCGACATTTTTAAATGACTAAAATCAAGCTCAGCAAAACCAGGGGTATTTAATAAGCCATTAAATAATGTGTTTACGCCTGTAATAGCGGTAAATTTATTTTGGCTAAGCTCTTTTACAAATGCTGGCATATCGCGTGGATTTGTAATTAATACGTTTAAACCACCGTATTTCATAAACGTTAAGCAGTTCGCCGTTAAAGCAAAGATATGATAAAGCGGTAAAGCAGTAACAACCACTTCTGTGCCTCTATCTAAAACTTTATCTAAACAACCCGATACTTGCTCAAGATTTCCAACCATATTACCGTGGCTAAGCATTGCACCTTTAGACACACCGGTAGTACCACCTGTGTACTGTAAGAAAGCCAAGTCAGATAATTGCATTTCTGGGCGAGTGTACTTTGCAGCATCAGCGCTTAGTACATCTGAGAACTTAATTACATTAGGCAGGCTGTAGCTTGGTACCATTTTTTTAACGTACTTAACGACAAAATTAACGATATGCTTTTTAACGCCACCAACTAGGTCACCTACTTGCGTAACAACAATGTGCTTAACATCGGTTTTAGCCAATGCTTTTTCAAGCGTGTCGGCAAAGTTAGCAAGAATGAAAATAGCAGTAGTATCAGAATCTTTTAGCTGGTGCTCAAGCTCACGTACTGTGTATAAAGGGTTAACATTAACCACAACACATCCTGCGCGTAGCACACCTAAAATAGTAATAGGAGTCTGTAACAAGTTAGGCATCATTACAGCGACTTTATCGCCTTTTTTAAGACCTAAATCATTTTGGATATATGACGCAACTTTTTTTGTAGCCGAGTCAATTTCATCATAAGTTAAAGTTTTACCCATGTTAGTAAATGCAGGTAAATCTTTGTAATCAGAAAAACTTTTTTCGAACACTTCGAGTAACGAGTTATAATGCTCAGGATCGATTGTTTCAGGCATACCCTCTGGGTAGCGCTTAAGCCAGATTTTTTCCACTCTTAGCCCCTGTTTATAATTATATTTTTATTAACCTTAATCTAAGTAAGGCGCTTTAACAATTGAGCAAATACTCTAATGCAGGAATAATCCCACATTTCACGTAAACTTACAATTAACATGCACCATTTTGCTGCACAAAGTCTTGAATATGCTCAAAACATAGCTCACTGCTTTGCATATGGCAATGGTGCCCACCATCAACATTAATTATCTTCAAGTTGTTGTAATAACTAATATACTTTTCTAAATTTTGTTTTACAAACGAATACCCTTCGTTACCTAAAATTAATTGACTTGGTGCAGTTAATTCTTTTATTGCACCAATACATTGCGCTTCATCAAACCTAAAACCTGAATGATTTTTGAGCTTAGGATCCGTAGTTAAAACAAAATCTTTTGAAACTTGCTTAATATTGCGCTGCATTAACATGGCTACATGCTCATTATTTAAATCGGTTGTTTGAGCACGTGCATCATAAATTTGTTGTTTAGACTTATAAAAACGCGCTTTTTTATTTTTTAATCTGGCCCTGTTTAAAACTGCGTTTTTTAATTGCTCACACACATCCTCACTTGGGGTCGTTACGCAGCCTATGCCCTCTATAAAAGTAACGCTTTTAACATAGTCACTAAAGCAACTTGCATATAGCCCCGCCACCATAGCTCCCATAGAATGCCCAACTAGATGCACTTTTTTAAAACCAAGTGTGGTTATAAAGTCATGTAAATCATCGATGTAATCTACAAAATAGTAATGTGCGTCATCACTTCGCCAGCTCGATAGACCATGACCTGCAAAATCAATGCAATACCAAGTATGTATAGGCTCTACATTATTTAACATTGGCATAAAACTATGACAATTATCTAACCAACCATGCAGTGCTATGACGATTTCTTTCCCAGAGCCGACCTTTAAGCCATGAATATTTAAATTGCTTGTTTTAATATCAAATGGCTGCACGTTGACTCCTTACTTTTAGTAGCGCGTCGTTATTTATAACATACAAGTTGTCTGACCACTAACATCTCAAATGGTGCGTAATTAAACCACTTTAAATACTTGTGATTTATAAAAAACACAGGATGATTTAAAACTATTATATTTCATGTGCTTAGATAGATAACTTCAATTTTCTATATTTATCCATAGCATTTTTAGTACGATTTTAAGCCAAAACTATGTCTATTAAGTTTTATGTATAAAATTTATAATAAGTATAAATAAAATAAATACCCCTTAACTTTAGTCTTTTTTCAATAATCTGAAAGCTCATTTAATGCAAAAACCTTAGATATTCATTTATTTATCATGCTATCTGTATACAATATCAACGGCTATTAAATAAGGTACACTCATAAGGTACAACAATGAAAAAACAATTAAGCTTATTGGCACTTTTATGCACTACTTCTGGCGTTTATGCAGAATCAGCGCCTAAAAATGTTATTTATATGATTGGTGACGGTATGGGTCCAGCATACACGACTGCTTATCGCTATTTTCAAGACGACCCAACCACCAAAGACGTTGAAAAAACAGTATTTGATTCAATTTTAACAGGCATGGCTACCACATACCCTGACGATCATACTTATGTAACTGACAGTGCAGCAGGCGCAACAGCACTTAGCAGCGGTCATAAAAGTTACAATGGTGCTGTTGGTGTAGACACAGAAAAAAAACCTGTGAAAACCATGCTAGAAATCGCGCGTGAACGTGGTATGACAACGGCGCTTGTTGCTACATCACAAATAAACCATGCTACTCCAGCAAGCTTTACAGCTCATAATGAGTCTCGTTATAACTACGACGAAATAGCAAATGATTACATCGATAATAAAATTGCAGGTAAATTACCCGTCGACTTAATGTTAGGCGGCGGTACAAAGTATTTTATTCGCGAAGACCGTAATTTAGTAGACGAGTTTAAAGCTGCTGGTTATCAATATGGCGACGATATTAAAAACCTAAATCAAATTACGCAACTGCCTGCTATCGGTTTATATGCATCAAAGGGCTTGCCATTCGCGCTTGATGAAAACCCAACTCGTTTAACTCAACTTACTTCTAAAGCACTTGATTTACTTGATGGCCAAAACAAAGAAGGCTTTTTTGTAATGATCGAAGGCAGCCAAATTGATTGGTGTGGTCACGCTAACGATATTGCGTGTGCAATGGCGGAAATGGATGACTTTGCTAAATCAATCGAAAAAGCAAAAGCCTATGTTGATAAAAACAAAGATACTATATTAGTAATTACAGCTGATCACTCTACTGGTGGTTTAACGCTTGGCGCACATGGTCAATTTAAGTGGGAAACAGATGTAATTAAAGGTGTTAAAGCAACAGCAGGTAAATTGACTCAGCAATTACTTGATACTGACGACCTCAAGTCAGTATGGGATGCTAACACTAATATTGAATTTACGACTGAAAATAAAATCAAGCTTGAACAAGCTAAAAAAATGGGCGACAAAGCGCTTAATTTAGCTGTTAAAAGTATCATAAGTGACACAAGCTTTACCGGTTGGACTTCTGGCGGGCATACCGCAGTAGACGTTCAAGTATTTGCTTACGGTAAAGGGAGTGAGCAATTTATCGGTTCACAAAACAATACCGATATTGCAGATAAATTGATTGGCTTTATTGAAAAGTAGTATTTAACACTAAACGCAAAAGCCCGAACTACTGTTCGGGCTTTTTGTTTTTAAAAGGCTTTAAGCGTATATATCTACGCCTATTAACTCTTGTACTTCTGCTCTGCGTTCTAAATTAGCAAACTCTGTATAAGTAGAAATTGCTTTGCTTACTTGTGCAGTTGGTTGGTCGTAAATTGTTTGGCTGAACTGTGTAGTACTCGCACTGGCTTTAAAAAACTCATTTGCGCGCTCGACACCTTCTTTACTGCTTTTTACATAATCTGTGTGTGTTTTTTGCGTTGTATTTTGATCAACAACACTTTGAGGTTTATTAGTGACAACACTTTTTGAGCTTACTCTACCAGGAATATCTCCAGCAAAAAAACCGGAACCAATGGGTAATGTCATAAACAAACTCCAAACTTAAACATAGTTAAAATTATGATTTAAAATTAAACAATTTGCAAACTTAAGCCTATTCGCGACCAGGTAGTTTTTTCCATGTAACCGTATCGCGTACATATTTTGGTTGAGCGTCGCTTGCTTTAACACCATTACCAGCTAAAAACTCTGCATCAACAAGGGCGAGCATAAAACGTGCATCTGGTAGAGTAATATCACTATTAATAGAAACGCTATCAAAATTATTAAGCGCATCTGGGTAAGTTTTGAAACCAGTGCCTACAGCTACATAGTTTTGCTCGTTATCTGAAATATAATCGGCGTTTAAAAGTTCAGGCTTGATCACACATTCTTGATTAACAAGCTGCATTAAATTGTTGTTTACTTGGTACTGAGCAAAGTAAATTTCACCCATTCGAGCATCAATAGCTGGGTATACATTAGCGCTGCCATTTTGTTCAAAAGCTTGCTGCGCCATAATCGCAAGTGTAGACACCCCAACTAATGGCAAGTTAGTTGAATAAGCTAACCCTTGTGCAATTGCAACACTTATACGCACGCCAGTAAAACTACCAGGCCCTTGGCCAAAACCAATGACATCTAAGTCTTTTAATTTACAGTTAGCTTTACTTAGTAGCTCATCTATAAGCGGAAGAATTTTTTGGCTATGCTGCTGTGGGCATTCTTCAAAATGATGAAATGTTTGTCCCTTTACATGTAAAACAATTGAAAGCGCTTCTGTTGAAGCATCAAGGGCAAGAATATTACTTTTGATCATTTTAGTACTCTAATTAATTTGTTTTAAAAATGTATTGGCGTCTTCTAAGCTTCGCGTGCGGCGCATAGGCGGTAAGCTTTTTAAAAATACTTGGCCATATTGGCGTGTTACTAATCGATTATCGCATATTACTAATACGCCTTTGTCTTTATTATCGCGTATTAAACGCCCTACACCTTGCTTGAGTGCAATAACTGCTTGTGGAAGCTGAATATGCGCAAATGGGTCTTTACCTTGCATTTGGCAATCTTGCATTTTAGCTTGCAATAAAGGGTCATCTGGTGCGGCAAACGGTAACTTATCAATAATAACACAGCTTAAAGTGCTACCACGTACATCCACGCCTTCCCAAAAAGAAGCGGTGCCAAGCAATACGGCATTGCCGTGTCGGGTAAACTTTTCAAGTATAATACGTTTAGACATTTGCCCTTGCATATACACTGGGTAATCGATTTGCGTGGTTAAGCCCTCGGCAACCAAGTGCATCATTCTATAACTTGTAAAGAGCACAAAGCAGCGACCTTTAGCCGACTTGATAAGCTCAAGTGTTAGCCTCACAATCGCATGAGGCATATTGTCTGCATGTGACTCAGGTAAATACCGTGGTAAACATAATAGCGCTTGGTTTGGATAGTCAAATGGGCTATCTACCATCATACTTTGCTTGGGCTTTAGTCCTAAACTTGCATTAAAATGCTCAAGCTTATTATCTACAGATAGTGTAGCTGAGGTAAACACAAAGCCCGCGCCTGTATCTTCCATCATTTTAGCAAATTTAGCTGATACATTTAACGGTGTAATATTAACGGTTAAATAGCGCCTTGTGGTTTCGTACCAGTAACTAAATCCTGTTTGAGCTGTATCAAAAACACGCTCTAGCTGACCTTTAAAGGCAAGTGCACGCTCAAACGGGTGTTCTATTTTATCACTGCGCTCTAAGCATAATTTTAATACTTGGTACACAAAGTCTAAATCACTTATTACTCTGTGCAGTGCTGCACATATTAATTTATCACTGAGTTTTTCGCGCCAGTCACCACGGCTGCCATCAACACCAAACTGTAAACGTAAATCAGCTACACTCGTTTCAAGTTTATTTAAGCTTTTACCCAATTGCAGCATATCAGGGATTTCGGCTCGGTAAATTGCACGTAAATCGTTAATTAAATCAACCAGCTTTTTAGTACTTATACTTTCGCCAAAGTAATCACTCGCAATTTCACTTAACTGATGGGCTTCGTCAAATATGTAAGCATCCGCAGTGGGCATAAGCTCAGCAAAACCAGAGTCTTTTACTGCCATATCTGCAAAAAATAAATGATGGTTTATAACGACTACATCTGCTTCGGCTGCATTTAAACGCGCTTTACGTATATAACAACTTTGAAAGTCGGGACATTCTTTACCTAAACAGTTATCTGCGGTTGAGTTTACATAAGGCAACACTTTGGCGTCTTCTTCAATACCAATACAATCGGCTAAATCACCCGACTGAGTTTCGCTTGCAAACTTTGCAACCATGGCCAGTTGATGCATTACATCAGAGTCATCTGTGGGTACGTGTGCAACATGCTGATTTAATCGATAGGTACATAAGTAATTGGCACGCCCTTTAAGTAAAGCCGTTTTTTTAGAGGCGCTTAGCGCTTTAACAAGTTGAGGTAAATCACGGTGGTAAAGCTGTTCTTGCAGGGCTTTTGACCCCGTTGAGATAATGGTTTTACCTTTTGATTTTAGTGCGGGTGCTAAATACGCAAATGTTTTACCCGTACCAGTACCGGCTTCGACCACGAGTTGGGTGCTATTTTTTAATGCATCTGCAACAGCTACGGCCATATCAATTTGAGGCTGGCGAGGTGTATAACCCTCAAGCGATAACGCCAATGGTCCGATTTCACTAAACAGCTGTTTGATAATACCAATCACTTTAAAATAAATAATAGCGGGATTTTACGTAAGCTATACATCAAGGGCAAGTATTTAAGTAAGCAGCGCAAGTACAAAATAAGGGAGCATAGCTCCCATTAATTAAATCCACCTCTACTTAGCAATCTAATATTTATATTGGTAAGCTATTTTGCGGTGCATTTCATTGCGCAGTAATATTTAATGTAATATTACTTGCAGCACTGTACCCTTTTAAATCTATATGCCACTTACCATCTTGAGGATTAGAAATACTGCATTGTTCACTATTGCCATTTTTGTAAGGCCTACACATATAAACTTGCTCGGATGATTGACTACTAAAATTCACATACAAATCAGCATCACCTGAACCACCAGCTATGCTTATATCTAAAGAAGAATACCCAGCTTGTAATTCTTGTGTAAACCTAACCCACTGGCCTGAGGCAACACTAATATTTTTTTCAATGCGGTTAACTGGCTCAAAGTTATCTTCTTCGGTATAACTTCCTATGAGCGATACATTAGCTATGTCACTCCAAGCCTCCACCATCACGTAATAAACTCCCGCTTGAGTGTTTAAAATATCACAGCTTTCATTGCTAGATGAGGTTGCACTTTTACAATCGTAACTATCAAGTGTTGGCGCAGAGTTATATTTCACATATAAATCAGCATCGCCACTGCCACCAGCGGTGGAAAAGTTTAAATTACTAATATTATTTGCTACTTCTAGCGTGTAAAAAAGTTGCTCTTTTGCATTAGCGGCTATACCTGTTACTGCTACCCCGTTTTGTAACTCATTATTATTTACTGGAGGTGTTTCTCCAGCATTTTTAGCCATTTCAGCTAAATAACTAACGGCTAACTTTGCAAATTTACTTGCGTGTTCAGCATCAGAAGCTGCATCATTTTCGCTATGTATTAACGGGTTTATATCAGCCATTTTTGACTCAAACGGTATCGATGCTGAAAAGCCTTGTTGATACCACGAGGCATGATCAGAACAACCATAACCACATTGATCAAATCCATAAGTAACCGCAGGTAAGTATGTATCAATTAACTGGCCTAAATACTGATTTTGTGAATTAGTAGTGTAATCTGTCATCATAACAATATCTTGACTGCTACCATTGTTACCGGTCATATCAAATTGCACCATACCAATCACATTTTTACCTTGTGATTTATACGCTGTAGCAATCTCCTTTGAACCTCTAAGACCCACTTCCTCAGCAGCAAAAGCCATAATTTTAATCGTTCTTTGGGGTTTATAATTCTGCTCTACCGCAACACGAAGTGCTTCAGTTAAAACCGCAATGCCTGATGCATTATCATCAGCACCGGGTGAACGTCCATTGCTTGGGTTTGACTGATTAATAGAATCTAGATGGCCACCAATAATTACTATTTCGTCTGCTTTTTCACTGCCGTTAATAGTCACAATAACCGATGACTGAGACCAACTATGTGTAAAATAATCAACTGAAATATCATTTCTAGCACTTGCAAGTTGCTGCCAATAACCTTTTAACCATTGGGCTGCATCTACACCAGTTTGAGATGAATAGTAACGGTTATAAAAATTACTTAATGTATTTACCGTATTTGTTAGATTATTCTCGTTTACACGATTTATTAGCGCTTGAACTGTTTGTGAATTATCTATGGTGTAGTTAGTCGAAATATTCGCAAGTTGATTTTGAACATAAGCTAATTGCTGCGTATATTGCATAGCTTCACTTAGTGAGCTATGCGCAACAAATCCACCACAACGGTTGTAATTGTGATGCATAAACTCACTCAATTGAGTGACGTTTTTCTGATCAATTTTCATTAAGTTTACCGAATCCATATTTGTATTCTTTACGCTTAATAATTGATCGTTTTGTGTAAATGTTTTTTGGGCTTGCTGATAATGTTTTGCAGCAACCGGGTCAATACTAACCCAAATGCTTTCATTATTTTGAGCATATAATGTCGACGATGTTAAGAGAGTAAATGCGCATAATAGGGAAGTATAAATAGAACTTTTCATAAGTATTCCTTGTTATTAAATACAACTTTAAAAGAAAGGGAGCTATTGCTCCCTTAAAGTAGGTTTAATTTGCTGAAATACTAAGCGTTACACCACTTGCAGAACTATAACCGCGTAAGTCTATATACCAAGTGCCCGCTTGTGGAGCATCAAAGGTACAACTTTCACTATTACCATTTTTATATGGGCGACAAAGATATGTACCCGTACTTGATGCTGTTCCATAATTTACATATAAATCAGCATCACCACTTCCACCGGATATAGAGACATCAAGTGATGAATAACCTTCATTTAATGTTTGTGTAAACCGCGTCCACGCCCCCGTAGCAACACTCACATTAGTTTCTGTTACATTGATAGGAGTAACATCCCCCCCATTACTGCCATCAAAGCTACCTGTTAAAGAAACACCAGAAATTGCACTCCATGCCTCTACCATTACATAGTAAGTTCCGCTTTGAACATTACTAATTGAACAACTCTCAGTACTTGATGAAGTGGTACTTTTACAATCAAAGTTATTTAACGTTGGTTTTGATCCAAATTGTACATAAAGATCAGCATCGCCTGATCCACCATTGGTATTAAACACTAAATTACTTGCTCCAGCAGGAACCTCTAACTTAAAAAACAGTTGCTCTTTAGAAGAACCACTTATGCCAGTACGAGTTACGCCATTAGTTAAAGCTTCATCATTAGTTGGAGGAGGTGTTAAGCTACACGTGCTACCTGAACTTAAATTAGAGCTTACCCCCACAGCACTTAGCGCTGCTTGTACATCACTTGGGTCATAGTTTAAATCACAAGCTGCATCCATAACGCCATTACCTGCTAAATCCCAATCTGTACTTGCGCTCCAATAAAGCTGATTAGCTCTAGTCATTACAATAAATGCTTTTTTTGTATCCCAACCGGGTGTGGTAGCCAAATTATAAAAAGCTTTATTAAATACACCAGAGCTATGGTGCACATCCATCCCAGAATAATAACTTGATTGGTTATCTATTGAATTACCATCTTGCGTTGGGTTATTCATGTAGCGAAGCGCACCATTGCCTTTAAATATGTCTTGGCCGACTAGCCAATCATTAGTACCTTTCATATAAAATTCGGCTGCTTCACCCGCCATATCAGAAAAGGCTTCATTTAAACCGCCCGATTTTCCACTGTAAACTAAGCCAGAGTTTTGTTCAGTAAATCCATGGCTTACCTCATGAGCAGACACGTCTAAACTAACAAGCGGATAAAACGTATTTTGGCCATCACCAAAGGTCATGGCGCTGCCATCCCAAAATGCATTTTCATAGTTACTACTGTAGTGAACTCGCATTTTTAACTGAAACGTAAGTGGTGGCGTACTAATCCAATCGTTATACATATTAAAAATTACATTACCAAAATAATGCGCATCATTGAGTGGAGAATAAGCACCATTTATTTCTTTAAATGTATTTTCAGGACAAGTAAAAGAATATGCAGACGAACCACTTGTACCACCGTTGAGGTTTATGGTGCGCACATTAGTGTTGTTCATCGTACAGTTATTGCCTGACTGAGTAACATCTAAACTATCAAAGTCATTACCATATATGTATTTCCCTGTTTTTAAATTTCCACCAGGACCTGTAGCTTCTGCATGTTGAAGATTGTCAAAACTAAGTAGTACTTCGCCAGAGTTAGCATCAATAATTTGATAGGGTCTAGAAGGCGATTTACCATAGGTGACATACGACACCTCATAAACCAAGTGCGCTTTACTTTGCTGATCGACCCAAATAGCTAATCTAGATTTTTCATTATGTTTTTTTAAGCCAATTGTTTTTGCTGCAATACCCACATTTTGGCTTTGGAGCATAGCCTGTTTAGCTGATAATTTAGCACTAACATCGCTTATATCACCTTCAATGTCATACACTGCCGCGCCATGCGCTTTTTTTAGCATGCCGTTTTTAAATGTAAGGCTTACAGTATCCCCTATCACGGGCAATCCTTGATAAGTTTGTTGATACCGGCGGGTAACTTCCCTGTTGCTGCTCGTAAACTCTTTTAATACAACTAATTCGTTCCTTACACTTAACCCAATCAATTCTTGAGGACTTGTAGATAATATTGATGCAGAGTTAGATTGCACCATAGTATTTATAGCCGATTGTTGATTTAGGTATTTCTTATTCGCAGCTACTGCATCTGTTGCTTGAACAAAAGTTAAAGCAGCAAAAGTTGCTAATGTGATTTTTGATAAATTCACGTTTACGCTCCGTTAAAATATTTAGTTTGTAGTGGAATTGTATTAACCGGAACTACCTGTACCCGATTAAGGATCAAGCATATGTTACAAATTAAAGTTTTAAAAATTAAACATTTAATTTACAAGTAAAGTATTAGTTTGAAATTTAAACTATTTAATTACAGTAAGTTACTAATTTAGTGACAAGCGACTAAAATCTCACATTTACAATTTGTAAACATATATTTACTTAAAATTACATTGGCTTATATTTCAAAAAGGATTAGAAAAACTCGAGGAAGATTTAAAAACAGCTGGTAAAAATAAAAAATAGTGTTTATTTTTTGATTAACATTAGCGCTTTCAAGGATATTAAAAGGGGTATTTAGAGCAATGTTTCGTATTGGTTTAGACAACTACCTGTACCAAGTAACCTAGTATTAAAAAATACATTACAACACGTAACAACAGAAATTATACATTAACTAAATATCCTACAAGACATAATAAATATAGCTAATCAAACCATAAAGACTGTGACACAGATAAAGCACAGGAGTACCATATGGCGGGTTTATACTCCCCTTTTTTGTGTGTCGTTTAAAAAATAGTAAGGTTAGCCAATGAATGCTTGGTATCTCATTTGTTTTCTCTCTGCCATTGCAATTTTTATTGCTTTTGCAAACCAATATATCCTCAAAATGCAAACTACAATTGCCATTACAACTGGCTCAGTTGTTATTTCTTTATTATTGATTATTGCCGTTAAATTATTAGGCGATCAAAATGCGTTAGCCATGACCCAAATTGTCTCTAGTATTAATTTTAATGAATTATTACTCAAAGGTATGCTCGGATTTTTACTTTATGCTGGCGCACTGGAAATTAATCTTATGGCGCTTCGTAAGCAGCGCTGGGAAATAACCGCATTAGTGCTATTTTCTACTATTGCTTCAACTTTTATAGTGGGCTATTTAAGTTTTTATCTGTTCGCCTTATTTGGCTTTGAAGTACCATTTATATACTGTTTATTGTTTGGTGCACTTATTAGCCCAACAGATCCCATTGCCGTATTGGCTATTATTAAACAAATGCGCGCACCAGAGGGCATATCGGTGCAAGTTGAAGGCGAGTCTTTATTTAACGACGGTATTGGTTTAGTAATATTTACGACCATTTTCTCGGTTGCTTTTTATGGCACAGATGCACAATTTGGCGATATAGCAGAGCTCTTTTTTGTAGATGCCCTAGGCGGTATTGCGTTTGGTTTAGTGATTGCTTTAGTGGGTCACTTTTTAATTATAAATAGCCGCGATGTAAATATTCGTTTATTGATCACGTTAACTATTCCTACTGCAGGCTTTGCTGCTGCAAATATTTGGGAAATCTCTGGTGCACTCGCTATGGTAACGAGCGGTATATTAATGGGTAATATTACTCGCACTAAAGCAACAGAGCGCACAGGCCCAGAAGATACACGCTACGTAAAAGATTTTTGGCATGCAACCGACAGCTTTTTAAACGCACTTTTATTTTTAATAATCGGCATGTTAATAGTCACAATGCCTATCACTTTTGAAGAGATTGGCTTAGGTTTGTTAATGGTACCTGCAGTATTACTCGCTCGCTTTATAAGTGTAGGAACACCATTTATATTTTTCAAACGATTTAGAGCCTATGATAAACACAGCGTAAAAATATTGACGTGGGGTGGCCTTCGTGGAGGGTTAGCACTTGCAATGGCTGCGGCAATTCCTCGCGATCAAGTGTTTATTGGTGGCTCAGACTTACACAACCTACTTGTTATTGTTACCTACGTTGTAGTTATATTTTCTATTATTGTGCAAGGTTTAACTATTTCGCCGCTTATCCAAAGTAGTATTAAATCGGCTGAGAAAACTAAATAACACTAATTTTAACGCAGCGAATAAAGCTTTAGCGCCTTTATTCGCTGTTATTTAAGTGTTGCATAAGCGTTTAAAACTTTTACTAATTGTTATAGTTTTAGCCAATATACGCGCTTTAGTTCAATCTACTTGAAATGCAAATGAAAACGATTATAATTTTTGACTTTTCCTCTTCAGGGCTTTTCAATGTCCATAAATAATTCTCACGTATTTTTTAAATTATTGTCGTTAAGTAAAAGACAGTTTAATTTTATTTTCATGGTTTTAATTATCACTGTTGTGAGCTTCAATGCTTTGGCTTTAGAAAGTGAACAAACAAAAATTAAACAAATTGCTCAACTTTCTGAATATGTAGGGGTAGATTACGTTGCCGCTGTAGGTAATGGAGAAATACTGGACCCTGATGAATATCAAGAAATGAGCGAGTTTTCACACGTTATTCTTGAGCAAGCAAGTCAGCTTTCAAGTCAAACAACTAAATTTGATACCGTAAAAGTACAAGCAAAAGCCTTGCATACAGCGATTTCTAATAAAGCGAGTGTAGAAGATGTACGAAAGGCGAGTTCTTTACTTCGCGAATCACTACTTGCTTTTATGCCTCAGTTATCTTTACCAACAACACTTCTGCCAACCGAGCAAACAAAAGCACTCTTTGCTGCTAATTGTTCTATGTGCCACGGCGCAAGTGGGCAAGGTAACGGGCCGCTTGCTAAAAACCTAACACCAGAGCCAACCAATTTTACTGACAAAGAACGCGCAACCAACCGTTCGCTAATGGGCTTATATGATGCTGTAACAAATGGTATTAACGATACACCTATGGTTGCTTTTACACAGTTTAATGAGCAGCAGCGTTGGTCATTAGCCTTTTATGTAGGAAGCTTAGCATTCAAAGATGTACAAAAACCCGAAGGGACTTTTGAAAGTGTTACAGCTTCACAAATTGTAAACTTAAACCCGGCACAAATTTCAGCCGGCAAAAGTGATTTACAAGCACATTATGTAAAATGGTTACGCGGTAACCCCGCGCAATTATTTACCGGTAAAAAAAATCCAATAACGATAACCCGTACGCAATTACTTGCAGCTCAGGCAGCGCATGCTAAAGGCAATTACTCTCAGGCGAGTGACTTAGCAATTAGCGCATACCTAGACGGCTTTGAGCTTGTTGAAAATAACTTAAATGCTTACGACGAAACTTTGCGTAAAAACATCGAAGTACAACTGATGAACCTGCGTCAAACTTTCAAAAACGAGAAAGATATTGCCATCGTTAACAAAAAAGTAAGTGCGGCGCTAGCTCAACTAGCTAAAGCAGATAGCATGCTGAACGAAACCAAACTAACTGATGGCGCACTCCTCTCAGCAAGTTTAGTTATATTGCTACGCGAAGGCTTAGAAGCACTATTAGTTATTATTGCGCTGATGACTGTACTTATAAAAACGCAGCGCCAAGATGCGCTTAAATACGTTCATATAGGCTGGGTTATGGCACTCATTGCTGGTGGATTAACATGGGCCGCAGCGCAAACATTAATACAAATAAGTGGTGCAAGCCGCGAAGTTATGGAAGGTGCAGGCGCCCTATTTGCAGCTATTATTTTGCTATATGTTGGCGTGTGGATGCACAGTAAAACCAGTGCACAACAATGGCAAAAATACATAAAAGACAATATTGATAAGCGTCTTGAGTCGGGTACATTATGGGGATTAGCAGGGCTTTCTTTTATTGCCGTATACCGTGAAGTTTTCGAAACGGTATTATTTTATCAGTCGTTATTAACGCAAAGCTCACAAGCGCAGTATTCATCGGTGGCTATTGGATTTGCATTGGGTGTCGCTTTATTAGCGCTTATTGCATGGGTGTTAGTTAAATATTCGATTAAGTTACCTATAGCTAAGTTTTTTGCTTATACAACTTACTTATTATTTGCACTTGCCTTTGTATTAATGGGTAAAGCTGTAATTGCATTACAAGAGGCTGATATAGTTGCTATAAGTTCAATGCCGATAAACTTTGATATTGCACTACTTGGTTTAAAGTCTACGTGGCAAGGTTTTATAGCGCAAATTGCTGTTGTAGCCATATTTAGCTTTTACATTATTAAAGCTAAAAAACACTAACAAATATATTAGGCGTAAAGAACAACACGCCCATAATAGTAAAAAGTCATTCGTGGCTTTTTACTATTATTAATTCAGATCATGCCCACGTATCTAAATGTTTATTCCCTTCATCATCTACGGTAATCGCTTTTTCATTATCGGTTTTTACGCTTTTGTTGCCCTGAGCTGTTTCTAATCGTTTTTTATTTAGCGTTTGTTTTTTTTCATTTTCCAGCTTAATTTTTTGTGTTTGCGGCGTATTTTGCACACCCGCAATGTGAAAAGCGCCTTTTGGCTCGAGTTCGAGTCGTGATATTTTCCCTAAAAAAGGGATCATTATATCCATACGTTTCTCCCTAACGTTAATTTACTAAATCAGATAAAACGGCTAATAAGGCCTGGTTTGTCTACATTTTAAACATTAAAACAGCAAAAAGTGAGGTTTTGCTTTCAATATTATCGACTGTTATAAGATATGCTTTAATTAGGTAAAAAAAAACTTGCCTTAACAAGGCGGTTTATGTTTTTATGAATGCGAAATTTATTGAAACAAATTAAAGCTTAACGCTCACTAAATAGCGCTAAGCAAAATAGGATATAAAAATGCGCTTAAACCTGACAACAGTACATCATCACCACCATTCACCGGAATAACCTGTCAGGTCTTTCGCTGAGAGGTTATTCCTAAAAGGAACCTCTGGCGATTCAAAACACATTGATTCATTTTCGCCCTGAGGTTCCCTCGGGGTTTTTAGTTTTTAAATTAAAGGAAAATGAATAATGAATAACACAAATCGTCTACGTATCGCCATCCAAAAAGGCGGTCGCCTGTCTAAAGATTGTCAAGATCTACTAAAGCAACTAGGTGTTAAATTAAACCTACGTGAGCAACGCTTAATTGCACACTCAACCAATATGCCAATTGACGTACTTCGTGTGCGCGATGACGATATTCCGGGCTTGGTAATGGACGGTGTATGTGATTTAGGTATTGTTGGCGAAAACGTGCTAGTAGAAGTTCAAGCAGAACGTGAACGCCAAGGTGTACCAAGCGAAGTTAGCAAACTAGCTAAACTAGATTTTGGTTACTGCCGCCTTGCACTTGCATGGCCACAAGAGCTTGGCCCTCGTGATAAGAGTTGGTTTGAAGGTAAGCGAATTGCTACAACCTACCCAGAAATTTTAACGCAGTGGTTAAAGCGCGAAGGCATTAATGCAAGTACTGTAATGCTTACAGGGTCAGTAGAAGTTGCCCCACGTGCAGGTCTTTCTGATGCAATTTGTGATTTAGTTTCAACCGGTGCAACACTTGAAGCGAACGGCTTAATTCAAGGTGATACAATTTTAGAATCAAACGCGTGTTTAATTCAAAATAAAGACCTTCAAGATGAAGATAAACTAGCGCTAATCAATAAGCTTATGCCGCGCCTTCGTGGTGTTAAACAAGCAAAAGAAAGCAAATACATTATGCTACACGCGCCAAAAACTAAACTTGATGAAATTTGCGAAATTTTACCAGGCTCTGGCCAACCTACTCTACTTGCACTTGCTGGTAACGAAGAGTACGTAGCGCTTCACATGGTAAGCAGCGAAACATTATTTTGGGAAACAATGGAGCAGCTTAAAGCCCTAGGCGCTAACTCTATTTTAGTAATGCCAATTGAAAAAATGATGGAGTAAGTACCATGCTTCGTTGGAATGAGGAATCTTCACAAGTACAAGCAGCGGCGCTAATGCGCCCTGCGGTTTCTGCCAGCGCAAAGGTTGAAGCTATATGCCAAACAATTATGAGCGATGTGAAAGAGCAAGGCGATAAAGCCTTACTTGATATGGCTAAAAAGTTTGATAATAGAGCTACCCCTCGTTTACGTGTACCGCTTGATGAAATAAACGCATCAGAGCAAGCACTAAGCGCAGAGCTTAAATACGCAATTGACACCGCTTATGCAAACGTTAAACGTTTTCACGAAGCGCAATTGCCTAAAGATATTAAGTTATCAACCCAACCTGGCGTTGTATGTGAACTGAAATATCAGGCCATCGAAGCTGTGGGTATTTATGTACCAGGTGGCAGTGCTCCACTGCCATCATCTGTTATTATGCAAGGTGTACTTGCACAATTAAGTGGTGCTAAAACCGTCGTACTTGCAACCCCTGTGCAAGGTGATGAAAGCATTAACCCTGCGATATTATATGCAGCTAAGTTATGTGGCATTACAACTTTAATTGAAAGTGGTGGCGCAGGTGCAATTGCCGCAATGGCCTACGGCACTGAATCAGTGCCTAAAGTGAACAAAATTTTTGGCCCAGGTAATAGCTTTGTAACGATGGCAAAACAGCTTGTTGCGCAAACAATTCCTGGTATGGCAATCGATATGCCAGCAGGCCCCTCTGAAGTATTAGTAATTGCAGATGAGCGTGCAAATCCAGAATTTATAGCAGCAGATTTACTCTCGCAAGCTGAGCACGGCGGCGACTCACAAGTTATTTTATTGTGTAACAGCGAAAGTATCATTGAGCAAACGCAGCAGGCACTTACACGCCAGCTTGCAAACTTAAGCCGAAAAGAGACAGCCGAGCAAGCTCTGGCTAATTCATCACTTATTTTAGTGGACTCTGTTGAGCAAGCATTTGACGTATCAGCGCAATACGGCCCTGAGCACTTAATTTTGCAATTAGCAGATTCAACACCTTATTTAGATAAAGTAAAAAATGCAGGCTCTGTATTTGTAGGCGACTACACGCCAGAGTCAGCGGGCGATTATGCATCGGGTACTAATCACGTGTTACCTACCTATGGTTACAGCGCAACGTATTCAAGTTTAAACTTGCTCGATTTTTTCCGCACTTACACTGTGCAAACTATTAGCAAAAGTGGCTTAACACAGCTATCAAAAGCTATTTTACCATTAGCAGATGCAGAAGGCCTTGATGCACACGCAAATGCGGTTTCAATTCGTTTAGAGGCAATTAAAAATGAGCAATGAGAGCGCACAAGCGACAAGCTTATTACCACAAAATATTGCAGCACTTGCTGCCTATAGCTCTGCTAAAAGTGAAAAGCTAACAGGGTCAACTTGGTTAAACGCCAACGAAAGCCCTTATACTAAAAACCTTGAACTGAGTATTGAAGATTTAAATCGCTACCCAGACCCACAGCCGCAACTGGTTATTGACCGCTACGCTGCGTATGCAGAGCTTGAAAGCGAAAACGTATTAATGACGCGCGGCGCCGATGAAGGCATTGAGCTTTTAGTACGCACTTATTGTGAACCAGCTAAAGACAGCATTGCGTTATTTTTACCAACATACGGTATGTACAAAGTTACGGCTGATACTCATAACGTTGCCATTAATAGCCTAACGCAAGCGCTATTACTTGATGGTAGTGTAGATGAAATAGTAAAGGCTGTGGGCAACTCGAAACTGGTGTTTATTTGTAATCCAAATAACCCAACAGGTAGCCTAACACCTCTTAATAAAGTAAAGGCAATTGCTACAGCGCTTGCGGGAAAAGCACTGGTAATTGTTGATGAAGCCTATATTGAATTTTGCCCAGAGCAAAGCGCCACAGCACTTATAAACGAATTTAGTAATGTAGTGGTACTACGCACATTATCTAAAGCTTTTGCACTTGCAGGCCTCAGAACTGGCTTTACGCTTGCACAACAAAGTGTACTGGCGCCAATTCGTAAAGTGATTGCGCCGTATCCGGTATCTGGCGTAGTGGCAAGTATTGCTGCGCAAGCAATTGCACCTGATGCAATTACATCAATGCGCCGCCAAGTGACTATTTTAAATAGCTTAAAAGCTAAACTTGTACAGTGGTTAAACGCCTCCCCCGCAGCATTAAAAATTCTCACTGGTGAAGGTAACTTTGTTACCTTAAAATTAGCAAACAAAAATTACTTTAAAGTAGCACTTGAGCAAGGTTTAGTAATGCGCGCGTTTACCTTATACGGTGAAGACGATTGGCTACGTATCTCCATTGGTAGTGAACAAGAGCTCGAACAAGTAAAAATTTGGTTAGATGGCTTACAAACGCCGGCTACCACAGCACCATTAGCAGGAAACGAAGTATCATGAGTAACCCCTATTTATTTATTGACCGCGACGGCACCATAATTGAAGAGCCAATTACCGACAAACAGGTAGACAGCCTTGAAAAGCTTGCCTTTTTACCAGGTGTTATCCCGGCTTTATTACAGTTACAAGCCGCAGGGTACCGTTTAGTGATGGTATCGAATCAAGATGGCTTAGGCACAGACAGCTTCCCGACTGCTGACTTTGACATAGCCCAAGATAAAATGATGGACATAATGCAAAGCCAAGGCATTAGCTTTGACGAGGTATTAATTTGTCCACACTTTGACGAGCAAAACTGTGATTGCCGTAAACCTAAAACAGGTTTACTTACCGAGCTTATGCGCTCAGGCAAAGTTGATTTAGCTCGTTCATATGTAATTGGCGATCGCCAAACAGATATTGGCCTTGCACAAAATTTATGTTGTGAAGGCATTTTGTACGATGGCAGCTGGCCTGCCATTGTCACCAAGCTAACCACAGCTAACCGCGAAGGTCGTGTTACCCGTAACACCAAAGAAACCCAAATTGATGTAGCCATAAACCTAGATCAGACTAAAAATGGCAGCATAGATACTGGCCTTGGCTTTTTTGATCACATGCTTGATCAAATTCGCACGCACGCCAACATTGGTTTAAACATTAAAGCGAAAGGCGATTTACACATAGACGAGCACCACCTTGTTGAAGACATTGGTATTGCCCTAGGTGTTGCACTTAAACAGGCGCTTGGCACTAAATCGCAAATAGCGCGCTATGGTTTTGCACTGCCAATGGATGAATGTAAAGCAGAGGCACAAATTGATTTATCGGGCCGCGCTTCATTTGTATTAAACGCTAATTTTAGCCGCGAAAAAGCAGGCGATTTAGACGTGCAAATGGTTGAGCACTTTTTCAAAAGCTTAAGCGATAATGCCGCTATTAGCCTTATTTTATCGGTAAGCGACGGTAACTGTCATCACCAAGTAGAAGGCTTATTTAAAGCGTTTTCACGTGCCCTTCGTATGGCAGTAGCACAAGACACGACCCAACAAACAGCCAGCTCTAAGGGATGTTTATGATTGCAATAATTAATACCGGGTGTGCCAATATAAATTCAGTTCGTTTTGCCTTTGAACGCTTAGGGCAAACGCCAACAGTAATTACCTCGCCAGAGCAATTAAAAGGCTTTGAGCGGGCTATATTACCAGGCGTTGGCCATGCATCTGTTGCCATGAAACGCCTTGTAGATAACGGCTGGCAACAAGCTATAAACGAATACCAGCGCCCACTTATGGGAATTTGTTTAGGTATGCAGTTACTGTGCGAAAGCACCGAAGAAGGTAACGTGCAGTGCTTAGGTAAAATACCAGGGCAAGTAAAAGCCCTTGATGTTGGTAGTTTAACGTCGCCGCATATGGGTTGGAATAACTTAAGCATTAATAAAGAGCATGCACTTACTAAAGGGTTAACACAAGACGAGCAAGTGTACTTTGTACATAGCTTTGCGCACACTGTAAACGACGCAACACTTGTAAGCGGCGAATACGGCCAAACCTTTTCAGCTATAGTTGCTAAAGACAACTACGCTGGCATGCAATTTCACCCTGAGCGCAGTGCAAAAGTAGGCACCCGTTTATTACAAAATTTTGTTGATTGGCAGCTATAAACTGCCCATTAACCAACAATAAAGAGATTATTTGTGATTATTCCAGCATTAGACGTATTACAAAATCAAATTGTTCGTTTATACCAAGGTAAATACGACACCGCTCAGTTTTACCCTTTTGAGCTTGGTGCACGTTTAAAAGAATACGCCGACAGCGGCGCAGGTAAATTGCACCTTGTAGATTTAGAGGGCGCACGCGATCCGAGTAAGAAGCAGTGGCAACATATTCAAGCCGCAACTAAAGCGCTTAATGTACCGTACCAAGTGGGCGGCGGTATTCGCTCAGAGCAAGATGTAAGTGATTGGCTAAAAGCCGGTGCTAACCAAGTTGTTATTGGCTCAATGGCGGTAGAAAAACGTGAGCAAGTAAAAGCCTGGATTGAACAATTTGGCGCAGAGCACTTTGTTATTGCCCTTGATGTAAATAAAACAGCCACTGGCTGGGCACCTGCTACGCACGGTTGGTTGAGCGAGTCAGAGTTTGGTTTACTTGAGCTTGTTGATTTTTATGTAAGCTTGGGTGTTATTGACTTTTTATGTACGGACATCAGTAAAGATGGCACCATGACTGGCCCATCGTTTGAGCTTTATGAAGATTTAACTCGCCATAACAGCAGCATTAAAGTGCAAGCTTCGGGTGGCGTGAGCTCACTTGATGACATTAAAAAGCTTAAAGAGCTTGGCGTAGGCGGCGTTATTTTAGGTAAATCACTGCTTGATGGCGCATTTAGTGTTGAGGAGGCGTTGGCATGTTATCAAAACGCATAATCCCGTGTTTAGATGTAAAAGACGGCCAGGTAGTAAAAGGCGTTAAATTTAAAGGCCACGAAATAGTGGGCGATATTTTAACAATGGCAAAAGCATACAGCGATGCCGGCGCCGATGAACTGGTTTTTTATGAAATCAGCGCAAGTGTTGAAAAACGCCTACTTGATGTAAATTGGGTAGAGAGCATTGCCCGCCACATCGATATTCCATTTTGTGTGGCTGGCGGTATTAAATCGGTAGCCGATGCAGCACGTGTACTAGAGCGTGGCGCTGACAAAATAAGTATTAACAGCCCTGCTATTGCCCGCCCTGAGCTTATAAAAGAGCTACACGATGAATTTGGTAAGCAATGTGTTGTTGTAGGTATTGATAGCTTTTACGATGAAGTGACCGGCGAATACTTAGTGTATCAATTAACCGGCGATCCTAATGCATCAAGCCGTACACGTTACAAAACCGAGGAATGGGTTAAACGCGTACAAGACTTAGGCGCAGGCGAAATTGTTTTAAACTGTATGAACCAAGATGGCGTACGTAACGGTTACGACAATGAGCAGCTAAGTAAAATGCGCGCATTATGTGATATTCCTTTAATCGCATCTGGCGGTGCAGGCAGTATGCAAGATTTTGTTGATGTATTTAAACAAAGCGAAGTCAATGGCGCATTAGCAGCAAGCGTTTTTCACAAAAATGTGATTAACATTGGCGAATTAAAACAATTTTTAACCGATAACCAAGTGGCAGCAAGACTATGCAAGTAACACAACAAAACCAAACTCAAGTAGATTTTGCTAAAAGCGAAATGATCCCTGCGATTGTTCAAGATGCTCGCTCTGGTGTTATTTTAATGCAAGGCTTTATGAACAGCGAAGCACTAAAGGCGACGCTTGAAAGTAACAAAGTAACCTTTTACTCGCGTTCAAAGTCACGTTTATGGACCAAAGGTGAGTCATCAGAAAACTACTTAAATGTAGTATCGGTGCATACCGATTGTGACTACGACTCAATTTTAGTACTGGCTAATCCAGAAGGCCCAACATGTCACTTAGGCACACAAAGCTGCTTTGGTGATGACGCTAAACCTAGCCTAAGCTTTTTAGCGCAATTAGAAGATGTGATTGTTGAGCGTAAAAACGACGACCCAGCAAAAAGCTACACCGCTTCATTGTTTGCTAAAGACTTAAGCCGTAGCTGTCAAAAAGTGGGCGAAGAAGGCGTAGAAGTAGCGCTTGCTGCAATGAAACACGATAACGATGAACTTACTAACGAATCGGCTGATTTAATTTATCATCTTACTGTATTATTACAACGCCAAGGCTTAGCCCTAGAAGACGTTGTAAAATGCCTGCAAGGTCGCCATAAATAACGCGTGCTAAAGTAAGTTAAAAAGAGGCTCATATTTTATGGGCCTTTTTATTTTCCCTTTTAGTTGAATAAATGATGTGTGTTATAGTGCATGGCTCAATTTATCGGTTACTGTGAACTATGAAAAACTATATTATCCTTCTTATTATCGTGTTTATTTTAGCGGGCTGTACAAGCAAAACTAATCAGACTACAACCAAAGCTACTACAACGAATCAGTCTGTAAAAACCACAGTAACATCCAATGAATGTAGCACCATAAACAGCCTAGTAACCGGTTATGAATCTGAGTTTGACTCAATAAAAACAGATAAAGTAAATAACCAGTTCACTAACCAATGGCGCACTAATACTCATTTAATAGGTTCACGTTGTACTGTTACTTTAAATAAGTCTGAGCAAGTAAGTTACCAATGCCAAACACCTATAAAAACACAAACACATGCAGTAAAGTCGCATCAAACACTTGTTAAGCAATTACGCCAATGCCTATCAAAAACAGGTTGGTTTGAAAGCCAAAAAGAAACAGCAAGTTCAATTTACAGCTCATTTGTACTTGATACTAAAAATCCGGTTATTACACTTTCTACAATTCAAGAAGGTAATGGGTTTTCTACTCGCTTTGAAATTGCTCCACCGTTAGGATTTTAATAATGCGAAAAACGAATAAAAACACACCTAAATTAAAAAGCGACTGTTTAGGTATATGTGAACGTCGCAGCGGTTATTGCACTGGGTGCGGTCGAACTAATGAAGAAATATTTGATTGGATCATTCTCTCTCAAGATGAAAAAGACGCAATTTTAGCGCAGCCAAGAGCAGACTTAAAAAAGCCATAAATTTGCCACTGCCATGTAATACAACCTTCTTACTATAAGTAAAAAATGTAAGAGGCATTAGGTATGGCAGCAATATTTGTAATTAATTTGGCACGATCAACCAAGCGTTTAATACAAACCACAGAGCGGCTATCTGCAGTTAACTTAACGTTTAAGCGTATAGACGCTATTGATGGTAATAACTTAACTGATAAACAAAAATACCTTCATTACAACCCACAACTAAACAAACAAAAATACCACTACGCACTTAGCAATGGTCAAATTGGCTGCTATTTAAGCCACCGTAAAGCATGGCAAAAAATAGTTGATGAAAAATTAAAATACGCGATTGTGCTTGAAGATGATTTTTATATTGATGAGTCTATTCATGATGCGATTAAAAATATTGAGCAGCTAAACCAGCCTTGGCAACTTATTAAACTTGCAGCTTATGAAAACCGCACACGCCCTATCGCCTATCAGCACAGCCTTAATAACCACCAGCAGTTAGTAATACATAAAAAACTAATGACCGGCTGCTGCGCTACAGCAATAAGTTATGATGGTGCAAAACAACTACTTAAAGCCACAGCCCAATTTGGTCGCCCTGTAGATTGCGACTTGCAACATATATGGGAAACACAGGTTAATGGTTTTTCACTTATGCCATACCCAATTAAGCAAGACGCCAACATAAAAAGTGATATTGCCAGCTGCACAACTAAAACACGAATTAAAAAAGCATTTTTGCGGCGTAAAACACAGCAAATTAAAAGCTGTATTTTTAATAAGGTTTACACAAGCGCCTTTGTAAAAAAATTTAAACAGAATGAAACAGGAGCCTCAAAGGCTCCAAGTTTAATTACTCAACGCTTATAACATCCTTAATAGTTGAGAACCTGGTACGCCAGTTTGCGGTAATAACGCGGGGGTAACTGCAAATACGTCTGGAATTTTACTTTTAATTTCGTTCATCTTTTTGCGGTTATTTTGTTTATCATAAACATAGTATTTAAGGATATTTCCGTATACATCATCTTTTGCATCAACCTGATCTAGGGTTTTTAATGCCTTATCGTAATCAGCAAGGTAAATGTATGCCAGTGCTAAGTTATCAGCAGAGCCAACATGTAGTTTCCCATCAAGCTGTTTTGATAAATCTTCAAGCTCTAAAACTGCAAGCTCATAACGCCCTAGTTGTATATACGCGGTTGCTAGTGAATTTTTTAAAAAGTAAGGCGGGTTACTACCAGGCTCATACCATTTTTCGTAAGCACTCAGTATATCTTCATATTGCTCAAGTTTAGAGTAAACGTGATTTAGCAGCCTAAAGCTTTGTAGTTTGATTTCAGCTTCTTCAAAACCAGTAAGTTTATCTCTATTTAAGTGCCATTGTTGAATGCCTTGCGCAGCTTGGTTTAACAGTTCAGGGTTATCACTTTTTGCCCCTGCTGCACTTTTAAGAAGTTGTGCAAGTTGTTGATTATAAGCTTCACTTTTTACAGGTACCTGAGAAGTTTTACTACTTTGCTGTTTACTACCCGTAGTACCATCTACAATTTGCGCTGCAGCTAAAGCACTAAAAGACATTGCCGCCGCAACCATAACCAAATATTTACTTTTCATTGTTTTTTCCTTGTTTAACATTTTGATCCTCTGAATATTAAAACTCTTAGAATGAGCAATATTCAAAAGTGGGGGGGTAAAAAAGTTAGGCGAGCTTTTAGCACTTTGCTTTTGTAGCAATAAACTTGCTAAATCCAATTGGTATTTACCTTTTAGCTTTTGCATACACAACTCATCACAGCTAAGTTCAAGTTGCTCTCGCGCCAAACCAGTTAACTTTGAGCAGATAGGGTTCCACCAAAAAACGCTTTCTATAAAACAAATAAGCCACGTCCAATAAATATCACCTTGTTGTAAGTGCGTAACCTCATGTTGAATAACTGAATTTAATTCTTCACGATTCATCATCGACGACTCTAACCAAATAACAGGCTTTATTAATCCTGTAGCAAAAGCTGGCTCTGTATGGGTTGTTAGCCTAATTGGATACTGATTTTTGATGTGTTTAAGTTCAGGACTTGGCTTTGAGTTAATGTATAGATTTTTTATAAGCTTTACATATAAGCCCATACGTAATAAAAACAATCCAAAACCAGCTAAAACTAAAACCATAAAAACATTACTAAGTGATGGCAATAAGTGCCATATATCCATATCGCTTTGTAATTCGTCCTTAGTTGCTACTTGTTCAGCGTTTGGTATTAATGCTTTAACATCGGGAATTAATTGCGCCACGTTGAATGTGTAACGATTCGTCCCTTCCAATAACGGTAGCTGGGAAAAGTACTGCCAAGGGACAAACCAACATGCCAAGGCAGTCATTAAAATGTAAAAGTTTAATCGTGCTGGGGCATTTTTTAGCCCTTTTACTGTAAGCAAAATACATAAGCTAATAAGTGTGCAAGTTAGTAAATAATCCGTCATTACCCTCTCCTTTAATCTAACTTTTTATTTTTTAAAAGCGTTTGTAAATATTCTATATCTTCATCATTTAGCTTTTCTTCTTTGATAAAGTGGGCAATTAAACTACGAGAATTACCTTTAAAAAATCGTTGCATAAAACTTGGCATAGCTTGCTCCGATAATGTGTCTTGAGTAACTATTGTTCTAAAAACAATGGCTCGCCCTTCATGTCCACAGCGCTCAATCGCTCCTTTATGTTCTAACCTATCTACAATAGTTTTGACTGTTGTATAGGCTACTTGTTTATCTTTTTGCTTATCAGCTAAAAGCACTTTATGTAGTTGACTGGCGGTACAGGGTTCTTCCTGCCAGAGCAGCTGCATAATATCCATTTCAAAATCACTAAGTTTCATTGTCGCCCCTATTACTACACTTGTAGTGGTACTGTTACAAATGTAGTAGCAAGTATTCTTAGTGTCAATAAAAAATTGACATGTGAATAAAAAACAAACGATAGAAATATAAAAGTCTTAAGAAGGTTTTATAGAAAAGGCATATAAAATAAAGAGATATACTTATTAATCGATTTTAGAAAAACATAAAAAACGATAGTTTATTTTCAACTAACGCTTTTTATGCTTTAAAGTTTTTTATGAAAGGTAGTGAGGTAACTATGCTTTATCGAGCGCTTGGCTTACATCGGCAATTATGTCTGCAATGTTTTCAATACCAACCGACAAACGAATTAAATCGCGACTTACGCCTGCATTTGCTAATTCTTCATCGTTTAATTGGCGGTGTGTGGTAGACGCTGGATGGCACGCAAGCGACTTTGCATCGCCAATATTAACTAAGCGTAAAATCATGTTTAGCGCATCAATAAAAAGAGTACCCGCTTCAAGGCCACCCGCAATACCAAAACTTAAAATACCCGATGCTTTACCACTGGTGATTTTTTGGCTCATTTCGTTATACGGGCTTGATTTAAGCCCTGCGTAATTAACCCAAAGCACTTTTGGATGATTTTCTAAATATTCAGCTAACTGCTGTGCATTTTCGCAGTGGCGATCCATTCTTAAGCCTAAGGTTTCAAGGCCGATTAAAATGTCAGATGCGTTTTTAGGCGCAAGCGCTGCACCGGTATTTCTAAGTGGCACTACTCTGCAACGTCCAATGAATGCAGCTTCAGCAAAAGCCTCGGTATAAACCACATTGTGATACGACGGATCGGGCTCGTTCATCATTGCAAAACGCGTAGCATTTGCTTTCCAATCAAATTTTCCTGAGTCGACAATCATGCCACCAATGGCAGTACCGTGCCCGTTTATATACTTTGTAAGTGAGTGAACCACTATATCGGCGCCTAGTTCAAATGGGCGGCATAAATACGGTGTAGCCACGGTATTATCAACTATAAGCGGCACACCTTTGCTGTGTGAAATACGTGCTAAACGCTCAATATCAACAATATTACCTGCGGGGTTACCAATAGATTCACAAAAAACAGCGCGGGTGTTGTCGTCAATGGCATTCTCGAACGCGGTAAAGTCATCGGCCTTTATCATACGTGCTTCAATACCTTGCCTAGGTAAAGTATGTGCAAATAAGTTATACGTGCCACCATATACTTGGCTAGTGCTTACAATATTAGTGCCTACTTCACACAGACATTGAATAGCATACGTAATAGCAGCCATCCCAGAGGCAACAGCCAGCGCACCAATTCCCCCTTCCATCGCGGCAATACGTTGTTCAAGTACGGCATTGGTTGGGTTCATTATGCGGGTGTAAATATTTCCAGGTACTTTTAAATCGAATAAATCAGCGCCATGCTGCGTATTATCAAATGTATAAGAAGAAGTGTGATAAATAGGCACGGCTGCCGACTTGGTCGTTGCCTCAGATTCGTAACCGTGGTGCAATGCTAATGACTCTAATTTCATAATTATTTCCTTCAATTAATTTACCACTAACCTAGCACTTCTTGGTTATAAAATGCACATGAAATATATTAAAGGGTGTTAAGGTGGTTTGACTTAAGTTAAGGCGGTTAATAGCTATGAGTTCAAGGATTATGTTCTTTTGAACTTTTTAGAAAAACCATATAAAAAAAACTTTATATGGCTATGTTCTTCCATTAGGTATTAATGAATAAACATTAAGCACTAAATAAAACAAGCTTAATCGAAATGTGTATTAGAAACTTTAGAGGACAATATAAATTACTAATATTATTTGTATTGTATGGCTCGAATATATTCAATAAGTTGGTCAACAGGAAGCGGCTTTGAGAAAAAGTATCCTTGTATCCTAATATCTTTATATCTAGATAAATGTGTAATTAGCTTTTCATCTTCAACACCCTCTACTACCACTTTTTTGCCTAAGTCATAACAAACTTTGATAATGGTATCTAAAAGCTTTCGTTCTTTCGTGTCTTTATCAGCTCCAAGAGTAAACTCTCGATCAATTTTAATAATGTTCGCGGGCTGATTAGCAAGATATGACAAACTTGAAAAACCAGTCCCAAAATCGTCTATAGCAACATTCAAACCTGAATTAATTAATTCGAGTAATGTTTTCTCTATAGATGTCTTTTCTTGAAAGGAGGACTCAGTGACTTCAACAGTGAAATTTTTATATGTGATGTTATTTTGAGTAAGTAAATGGAGTAAGTCGATAGAAAAGTTGTCTTTAATAATCTGCTTGGTTGAAAAATTAACTGCTACGGTTATATTTTGCAGTTGTGAGTGTTTTTTTATATCGTGAAGGACTTGATTTAAAACTTGTTTACCTACTTGAACTATTTGACCCGTAGTTTCTGCTACAGGTATAAATTTTGCCGGAGAGATCCATTCACCGTTACAACACCACCTAACTAGCGCTTCAACACCTACAATTTGGTTCCCATTCAAGTTATGTATAGGTTGGTAGAACACTTCTAATTCGTTGTTCTTTAGAGCCGAGTGTAAATTATTTCGGATAATAATTTTTTCGCTGTGTTTATCATCCATTAATTGTTGATAAAAGTGTATTTGATTTCCTCCAAGTTCTGTAGATTTTTCAAGGGCTATATTTGCTTGCTGAAGGTTAAGCTTAAAATTAAATGATTCGGGGGTTTGATAAAATACCACTCCAGCACTTGCAGTAAGATTGAAGTCAAATGTATCTATACAGTACGCTTTAGATAAATCGAGTATTAAAGCCTCAATTTTTTGCTTAAGGATAGCTGGTGTAGTATCTGTAAAATATAAAACAAAGCTATCGTTAATTCCCTTAGAAATTAATACTCGGTTATCGACATTTATGCTTATTCTTTCAGAAGCTTTTTTCAGAATTTTATCACTGATTTCATAACCTAAAGAGTTATGTATCTCTTCATAAAAATCTAGTTTAACTATTACAGTTGCAAAATTACTACATCCTCTAACCGAGCTAAGCTGCAGAAACTCTTCTTCCAAAGCTTTCAATCTCAGTAAACCAGTTAATTCATCATGCTTTGTACTAAACTCTAAGGCTCTTGATGAATCAGCTACCAGTACAAAAATAAATATAAATAGAAACGTAAACCATAATATTAATTGATCAATTATGGTATCAATGTGTATTGCTTCATAGTCATTGATAAAGGTATAGACATTATGTTCAACTAAATCCATCACATTTATTTTTTCAGTGATAAAATGGTTATAACGGCTAGTTAGCTTGTTTAAATCAGCCTGAGTTTTATTTTTATAGTCTACTGAAAAGTATATATTTGGAGTTAATTCTAAATATGTATCATACCGGCTAAGATATTTTAAATAACTTTTCTCTAATAATAAGTTCATATCTAGTAAATTTAATATATAAAAACGACTTTGATTCGCAAGTTTAACGGGAGCTAAAAACATTAAAATAGGTATATCGGAGTCTAGAGTTAATGAGTTAGCTGCAAATTGGACTTCCTCTATATCTCTTTTAAGCCATAACTTTATTGTAGGTTTTTCTAGCATTCCATTTAAGTAAAAACTGCTAGAAAAATTATCGCCTGAAATATAATTTAATTCATTATCAAGAACTAAAACACCTTTGATTATACTATAATCACTAATGTAATTTTTTGAGTCTATATTAATTAGACGCATAAAATCTTCAAAACTAACTTTTTCTACTCTAGTCTTTATTCTAGCTAGAGCTTTTTTCTGTGAAGCCAAAGAGCGGTTTATCATTGTTTCTAATAAGTGTATTTTTTCTCTTGCATTAGCATCTTGGGTTCTGACTAGATTCAAAGATGACTGATGCCACACAGTTGAACCGATTAATACAACTATAAATACGACTAATTTTATTTTTTTCATTTCATTTATTTTTATATTTTTATGAAAAGCTTTGATAGTAATTGCTGAAAAACAAGTAAACATAAAAATGGCGTACAATGATAAAGTAAATGGGTTGTTATCAAGACTTCCCAGATCGAAATTAACCTGCATATGAAATAAAAAAGAAAACTGAATAAATAGAAAACACAGTGCAGCAACTGTAGCTATTGCGATGCAATACTTCTTTGTATATAGACTTACTTTTTTTATGGTTGCTAAAACGCCAGCAATTAACAATGAAATTATTGCCGTCGTGGGGCTTATCACCTTCATTAATTCATACCCAGAAAAAGTAGATTCAACCATTCCTAGTGTAAAAATAATACAGTGAAAATACAAAATAGCGCTATATAAAATACTAGTCGCACTTCTTGTCACATTCAATCTCATATCATAACCCATTAAATTTATCAGCTGCCCAAATGTAGTTTAAAAGGATTGCTTATATAATTCAATGCAAACATAAAGAACTACTTTTTAATCATTTTTCTTGTGAAGTGGCCGAGAAACATACTTTTAGATTGTAAGACCTCCAAGTTGACATCCATGTTTTCACTATATACGATATATGTATAAATCATATATGGTGCATGTAATGGGAATAGTAAAAATATCAGACGGTCTGCATGAAGAAATTAGAAAGTCGAGTAATATCATGTCCAGATCTATCAATTCACAAGCAGAGTTTTGGATTAAAATAGGCATGCTTGCTGAGTTAAATCCGACACTTACCTACCATGAAATAATTAAAAAACAATTAATAAAAGAAAAGCTTACTATTCAGGAGCTTTTGCATGAGTAAAGCAACAATAAAAACTGATGCAGAAATTGAGCTCATGAGAGAATCAGGAAAGCTTTTAGCTCAGGTATTTAAAATGCTTGATGATTTTATTTGCGAGGGCATAACTACGTTAGATATAGACACTAAAGTAGAAAGCTATATTACCAACGAGTTACATGCTCGTCCTGCCAGTAAAGGCCAATATGGCTATCGGTATTCATTAAACTCATCTGTTAATGACGTAGTGTGCCATGGTGTACCCAATAATATTTATAAATTAAAAAACAAAGATATTTTAAATATTGATATTACCTTAGAGAAAAATGGTTATATCAGTGACTCAAGTAAAATGTATACTTTTTCAGCGACAAGCTCAGAAGCTAAACGTCTGGTTAAAACGACTTATGATGCTATGTGGGAAGGTATTAAGGTGGTAAAGCCAAAAGCAACGCTTGGTGATATTGGCAATGCTATTCAAAAGCACGCTGAGTCTTCTGGTTATAGTGTAGTACGTGAATATTGCGGTCATGGTATTGGTAAAGAAATGCATGAAGAGCCGCAAGTTTTGCACTATGGTAAACCTCATACAGGGTTAGTACTTGAAGCAGGTATGACCTTTACTATAGAGCCTATGATCAACCAAGGTTCCAAAAAGGTAAAAACTAAAAAAGATGGATGGACAGTCGTAACAAAAGACAAGAAACTTTCTGCTCAATGGGAGCATACCGTTCTAGTAACAAAAACGGGCTTCGAAGTTTTAACACTTCGCGATGAAGAGAAGCGTGCTTAGCAAAACTAAGTTAGGTTATGCTACTGACGTATACAAACCGTAACCCATTATGATTAATAAAAAGGCGCTTCCTTTACGGTAAGCGCCTTTCTCTTATCTCACTAATTACTTATTTTACGATTGTCATTTCGTCTAACAAGTTTTGTGCGTTATCTACTTTATCCATTACCCACAGCATGTAGCGTGAATCAACGTGGATTGAGCGATTAAGCTCAGGGTTGTAACCCCAGTCGCCAATAATACTTTCGTAAACACCGTCAAACAGTAAGCCTACAAGCTCTGCTTTGCCGTTAAGTGTTGGCGATACAAATATGGGACAATAAGGTCAATAGCCGTGCAATGAATTGTTACAATCGAGTGTTTAATCTTACTTTTTATCAAAATTCATCGAAAAATCAAGAAACTGCTTTGCTGGTATTGGTTTACTAAAATAGAAGCCTTGCATAAAATCACAACCCAATTCGTTCAATAAAGTATGCTGCTCTTTTGTTTCTACACCTTCGGCTACCACTGTCAGTCCTAAGCTGTGCGACATGGCAATAATTGCCTTTACGAGATTACAATCTTCATTGTTTAGCACAATGCCGTCAATAAAACTTCTATCTATTTTGAGTACATTAAAAGGGTATTCTCTCAAATAACTCAATGACGAATAACCTGTACCAAAGTCATCCATTGATAAGTTAATGCCTAACGCTGTAATTTCGGTCAGTATATCAACAACATTTGTGTGGCAACTCATCAATACTCCCTCAGTTATTTCAAGCTCTAAACTTTCGGGATTTACGTTTGCTTCACTCAATGAGTTTTGAATAAAACTGAGTAGTCCTACGTCTCTAAATTGGCGAGGAGATAAGTTAACAGCCATTGTATATTTTTGTTGGCGTTTACAGGTACTTTGCCATGTGTTTAAAAAGTGTAAAGCTTGGCTAATTACAAACTTGCCAATAGGAACAATTAATCCTGTATTTTCGGCAATAGGTATAAACTCATCAGGTGTTACATTACCTAACACAGGGTTATGCCAACGTAATAACGCTTCTGCACCAATGATGTGTTTATTTTTGGCGTCAAATTGGGGCTGGTAGAATAGCTCGAATTCATTGCGTTCAAGGGCGTCACGCATCTGCACTTCTATTACTAGTCGGCGCTGAATAATTACATTCATTTTTTTAGTAAAAAATGAATAAGTATTACGACCATATGATTTTGCTTGATACATTGCTGTATCGGCATTTCGTAATAAATCAGCAACTGTTGTACCATTTTCAGGATATATGGCTACACCAATACTCGCTGTAAGTATGTGCTCTCGGCCTTCAATTTTAAAAGGGGCTCTAAAGTTATTAAGCAGTTTTTCAGTAATTTTTAGCGCTGCATGGTGATCAGTTATACCTCGTAGCAATACGATAAACTCATCTCCACCTAGGCGCCCTACCGTGTCGTCTTTTCGCAGTGCCTCTTGCAGCCTCTGCGCTGATTCAATTAAAAGTTTGTCTCCTGTTTCATGGCCTAAAGAGTCATTTATTTTTTTAAAGTCATCTAAATCCAAAAACAGTACTGCCGCTTTCTCATTATTTCTTTGTGCTTCAATAAGTAATTGCGACAAACGATCAAGTGCTAAAAAACGATTTGGGAGTAAAGTTAGACTATCGTAATACGCTTGATGTCTAATTATTTCATCTGATTTATGCTGTTCTGTAATATCTCGAATAATAACCATTAACTGATTATGTTCTGTTATTTTATTTATTCTTGCTTCAAAAAAAACGAGCCCATGGGGCAAAGCTAGCTCGTATTTAAAGCTCATCATCTGCTCTTTTTCTAATACAAGGCTGATATAAGTTTCAAATTTTTTGACTACTTCCTCAGGTAATACATCTCCCATCTTTTTACCAATAAACTGCTTTGGCTTGGTATAAAGATCGGTTTCATTGCTCGCATGATACTCTAGGGTAGTTCCATCATTTTCCATCAAGAAAAACAAATCAGGGATTGCCCCAAAAATGGTTTTTAGCATATCCTCATTAAATGAAGCCTCTGCTTGTGCTTTTTTCACATCCGACAAATCGATATCAATACAGTACATTTGTTTTGTATTATATTGATTTGTAAACATAACATGGCTGGAAAAAACCGATACGTTGTTTCCATCCTTGTCTTGTAAGATAATTTCAGATGCTGGAATTTCTATATCTTTTTTTACCCAATCACTGTGCGCTTCAATAACAAATTCACACATTGGCTCTGGAATTATAAGATTCTTCTATTTTTTTCCCTATGGCTTCTTCTTTGGTATAGCCATAAAGTCGCTCACTGCCTTCATTCCAATAAATAACACGACGTTCATTGTCATAACCTTGAACAGAAATAACATTTACTGCATCAAATAACTGATGCAAATAGTCGTTAATTACAAATTGATGGGTTAAGTTTGAAGTCGGGTTATCTGATTTCATTTTGAGGCTATATCCATAATAATTTTATTTAATAATAGAGAAATACTAAATAATAATTAGATTTAACTTTAATGTTAAATTTCCATATACATTTTATACGTCATTATGCAAAACAAAAAAAGAGCCGAAGCTCTTTTTTTAATGGTAGTTATTTATATTTAAACACTATAAAAACTGAGTTTAATTTTTTGTCACATCATTTGGATGTTCCACGCCAATCCATGCTTTGAATAGTGCTTTTTGCTCAGACGTTGCCTCTTTATCAGCAACTACTTTTTTAGGTTTATCGTAATTTTTAGATAAAACTAACGTTAAGCTTTCAAGTTTATCTCGACGAATATAATCAATTGTCACCTTATCGCCCGCATTAAATGTTTCTAGGCTACTTTTTAGATCTTTGCCTACATGTTGCTTGTTAATAGCCACAATTTTGTCGTCGGTTGTTAAACCCGCCTGCCATGCACTACCACCGCGTTTAACGTAGCTAAGAGTTAACAGCTCGCCTGTGTTTTTAGCCGTTGCATCAATGCTTGCAACTACTTTAGCTTTTTCAGGACGCTCAAGTTTTAAACCAACCTTAGCAAGTAGCTCATCAAAGTTAATATTTGCTGGAGAGTCTACATTTTCTTCCCACCAGGTTGAATAATCACGGCCGGTTAGATTTTCTAAAATATTTAGCACATCAGTTTGTGTAAAGCCGGCAGGCATCTTATGGTTGTTATAAAGTGCCTTATGTACGTCGCGGTAACTAATTTTACCTTGGCTTTTTTCAAGTAAGTCGATATCTAAAGCTAATGAAAGTAACGAGCCTTCTGAATAAATATTTGTACTGTAATTACGAGCATGATCACCACCTTGGTTTATCCACTTATCAAAGCTGGTTTCGCTTGCACTTTGTACTTCTCGACCTGGTGTTTGTAAATGCCGATTAATTGTTTTACTCATCACTTTAAAAAATTCGTCGGTTGTTTCTATACCCGAGCGAACTAATAAGTGATCTTCAAAATAACTTGTTGAACCTTCTGCAATCCAAAGCAGTTTTGAATAGTTCATATTAGTGTAATCGTAAGGCACCAAACCTTGAGGGCGATATGCTTTAACATTCCACGTATGAATAAATTCGTGTGCGGCTGTGCTAATAAAACCTAAGTAATCTTCGCGACTACCAAATCTATCGCGTGGACGTTGAATAATTGTTGAGTTTAAATGCTCAGTTGCACCACCAGCACCCGACGTAGCGTGTACCATAAATACATAACGTTCATAAGGGTAGCTATCCCAAATTACATTGCCTGTAGCCACTAATTTTTTTAAATCACTTAGCATTAAATCTACATCGTAGTTACCATCACCCCATACCACTAAATCATATTCTCGATTATCTACTTCAAAAGTATGTAGTTGGTTAATACCCGTTTCGATAGGCGAATCTACAAGCACATCATAATCGGCCGCTTTAAAACTATTTTTCCCTTTTAAATTATCCATCCCCGATACAGAGCGCCACTTTTTAGGCACGTCTAAATTAACGGTTGCTGGCTCTTGGCGAAACGAGTCACTAAACATAAAAAAGCCTGATGCATCTATAAATGCATGGCTGTCGTCAATGTGGCGAGCACGTTTACCAAGTTCATTTGCGTACACCTGGTAGTCAACATTAACTTCTGTAGGTTCATTAAGATGTACACGCCATGTACTGTGATCTATTTTTTCCCATTTTAGTTCTTTGCCATCTTCGTCTTTGGCTTTGAAGTAGCGAATGCCATTTGCAAGGTTTAACATTTCGTAGCGACCCGTGCGCCACGCAGGAAGTTTTATATCAAGGTGTGCTTGCGCTGTTTTTGGAAACTCGACACTTACATCACCTAAATGATGCTGTGGCTGCGAAATTTCTAAAGAATAATTTACATCGGCAAATACAGGTGCTGAACACGCAGCTAAAATTGAAAGGGCTAATAACTTTTTCATAGAGACTCTTAGTGGAAACTTAATTACCTATAAGACTAACAACCCCCTATTTAAAAGTGAATTAAATACGACAAATTGCCCTGTATACGAGTTTATACGTACTATGACTTTAAATTTTATAAGTTTTTTACTAGATAACTACACTTAATAAAATTTTGTTGTAAACTGAACTTAATGAAACTAATACAATGGCGGTATGCTTAGGTGACTGAAAAATCTAAAGCTACAGATAAAAAGTTGAAACAAGCTATTGATGCTCGTATGGCAGTAGAAACTGCGCGAAAACACCAAGTTGATATTTTATCTAATTTAGCGGCAAAATTGTCTTTGAGCTGTAAAGGCCTAGACACAGAGCTTGATAATAGATTAGCTAGGTTTCGTTCTGCATTAGTAAAAGGGGTTAGTTTTGAAAATTTATCACCACTAATTGACGAACTGGTTGGCCTATTACAAAACCAAGAGGCAGTTCAACTAGCGCAGCAAAGAGATTTATTTACGAGTGTTCAAAGCGCAGGTAAGCAACTACAAAAAACAAAAGGCTTACCAGATGAAACGCGTCGTACTTTGCGTCACTTATTAGATCATGAAATAAATAACGTTCAGTCTACGCACGACTATATCCCTTTATTAGATCAACTCATTAGCTTTTATCATCAAGCTCTTCAAACCAAACTAGCAGCAAACCAAGGTGAAGGCGGCTCAGTATCCTCACAAATGGCAAAGCAATTGTTAGAGCTTGCCAATGAGTTAGTTCTTGAAGATGAGTCGACGGATCAAATAAAAGTAATAAAAAATACAATCACTGATAGCGACAGCCTAGAAAACCTTCTTGATGCTGCAATAAAAATAATAAGCGTTATCGTAAAAAATATTAATAAAGAACGTCAGTCAGCTCAAAGTTTTTTAACTTCACTTAATCAAACATTAGAAGAGCTACATCACTCGATTGTATCTACCAGTAAACACTCTGAATCAATGAATGTTGAGTTTAATATTTTAAACAAAAGCATTGAAAGTAAAATTAAAAATCTCAATGAGCAAACTCAACAGGCCACCTCAATCTCATCGTTAAAAGAGCTTGTTGATAACGAATTAAAATCTTTGAGTGAAGACTTCATCGCCAAAGAAAAATTAGAACAAGAAGACCGTCAAATGCTTGTTTCTAGTTTTGATAGCATTACAAAACGAATTGTTACCCTAGAAAGCAAGTTAACAACGTATAAAAAACGCTTAAACGAACAACGTTTTAAAAGCTTACTTGATGGGCTTACAAAATTACCTAATCGCGCTGCCTTTGACGAGCGCTACAATCATGAAATGCACCTATTTAATGTGCAACCATCAGATGTTACCCTTGCGGTGATTGATGTAGACCATTTTAAATCAATAAATGACCGATTTGGCCACACTGCGGGTGATATTACATTACAGGTTATTTCTAAAGCACTGCAAAAGTCGGTAAGAAAATCTGATTTTATAGCCCGTTACGGCGGTGAAGAATTTGTATTATTAATGCCGGGTGTATCGCTAGAAAACGCCGCACTTCCGCTTGATAAGGTTAGAAAGGTTAGAAAGGTTATTAAAAATATTCCTTTTAAATTTAGAGAAAAACAAATAGAGATCACTATTTCTGTTGGTGCGACTCAATTTAAAAAAGGCGATACCCCGCTCAAAGCATTTGATAGAGCAGATGACGCCCTTTACGAAGCAAAAAATTCTGGTCGGGATCGCCTTTGTACTAGTAAGTAATAAATTACAAATGTTGTTTATTTATTACCACGCAGTTTACTATTTTAGCCTCAAGGAGAACGCCGATGTTAATACAGTTAAACCCTACTGGGGTTTTAGATTTACTGTCGCAATTAGAAGTTGATTTATTAGAGCAATCTTCCGCTAGCGAGCGTTATAAGTTATTTAGAAACTGTGCGCTTGCAGTTCTTAATGTAGGTAGCCATACCGATTCAAGCAACGAAATTTATGACAAATATCAAGACTTCGACATTCGATTAGTTAGCCGTGAACGTGGTATTAAAATTGAACTTGAAAACCCACCCGAAACAGCTTTTGTTGATGGCGAAATAATTACAGGTATTCACGAACATATTTTTTCGGTTATTCGTGACATTTTATTTATTTGCCAAAAATATGAAAAGGATCTTAAAGAGCAAAAAGCTATCACACATATGGTTTTTGATATGCTTAGAAATGCAGGCGCTTTGAGAGTAAATAGCGAGCCAAGCATGATAGTTTGTTGGGGCGGCCACTCAATTAACGAAATTGAATACAAATACACTAAGCAAGTTGGCTATGAACTTGGCCTACGTGGTTTAAATATTTGTACAGGTTGCGGCCCTGGTGCCATGAAAGGCCCAATGAAAGGTGCAACTATTGGTCATGCTAAACAGCGAAATACCGATAATCGTTATTTAGGGTTAACCGAGCCAAGCATTATTGCTGCTGAGCCACCAAACCCGATCGTAAATGAACTTGTTATTTTACCTGACATTGAAAAACGCTTAGAAGCATTTATAAGAACAGCCCACGCAATTATTATTTTCCCTGGTGGTGCAGGTACAGCAGAAGAATTACTATATCTTTTAGGGATTTTACTTCACCCAGATAACGCTAAGCAGTGTTTACCTGTAATTTTAACAGGGCCAAAAGAAAGTGAAGCGTATTTTAATGAGCTTTGCCAATTTATTGAAATGACTTTAGGCACGCAAGCACTCGATAAATTTGAAGTGATCATAGATAACCCTGAACTCGTTGGCCAAAAGCTAAAGTCTGCCATGGCAAGTGTACGAAATTATCGTAAAAGTGAAGGTGATGCTTATTACTTTAATTGGACACTTAAAATTGATAACGATTTTCAGCAACCGTTTGCCCCTACTCACGAAAATATGGCAAACCTCGACTTACATCTTGAACAACCCAAGCAACAATTAGCGGCTAATTTACGCCGTGCGTTTTCAGGTATAGTTGCCGGTAATGTAAAAGATGAAGGTATAAAAGCCATTAAACAAAATGGGCCTTATATTTTAAGTGGCGAGCCGGCCTTAATGACCGATATGGATAAACTACTACAAGCATTTGTTGACCAAGGTAGAATGAAACTCCCTGGTAGTAAATATATTCCGTGTTACAAAATAAAAGCATGAGTTATATAGTTTGAAACCCCAATTACTTCTTATTGATGCGCTTAATTTAATTAGGCGCATTTACGCTGTTGATGCTAATCAAAAACACCACAGTGATGCACAAATGATTGAAATATGCTGCTCACGTGTTGCCCACGCATGTAAAAAACTACTTAAAAGTAGTAATGCAACACATGCTATTGCGGTCTTTGATGGAGATAGAAGCTGGCGATACCATTTTTACAAAGATTACAAACATTCACGCGCACCAATGCCGAAAATGTTAAAAGACGCATTAGTAGATTTTAAAACGGCAATAGAACAAACAGGCATTGTTGTATTTGAACCCGTTAACGATGAAGCTGACGATATAATAGCAACGCTTGCTTACAAGGCCTCCAGTAATCAAATAAGTAACATTGTAGTATCAACGGATAAAGGGTTTTTACCACATATTGGCTCTTACATTACCGTTTACGATTACTTTAAAAAGTTATACCTTGACGAGACAAGTATAAAAGATCGTTTTGGAGTAGAGAAAAACAAGCTGGTTGATTTTTGGGCTCTAGCAGGCGATAAAACCAATGATATACCTGGCGTTAAAGGTATTGGCACAAAGTCTGCGCAACAATTAGTAAATAACTATAGCTCTATTGAGCAAGCGCTAGAGGATGACTCTTTAACCCCTAGTATTAAAAATAAGCTTGCCGCTAATATGGATATGTATGTTATTTCAAAACACTTGGTTAGTTTGCGTACCGATATAAATTTAGGCTTTAGTTTAAAGCAGTTAAGACTAAGTTAATCGCAAGTTTATAGCCTGCGTTACCATCAATACGTATACTATTATTAGTTACAGCAGCCAGAGTTAAGCATGTTGAAAAAGTTTATTAGATATTTAATTTTAGGTTTAGGGCTATATGCGCTAATAGCAGCATCTGTGATCATGTTTTATAAAGACGATCCGCAAGCTATGATCTGGCAAGACCGCGAAGCATTTAATAAACGATTTATAGAAAAATTATCTCTTGAGCAACCCACTACTTTAAGTAGTGTGCTTGATTACTTAGGCAGCCCCGATTTAACGTATGCTAAACGCGATGGAGAACAAGTTTTTCAAATTGTTTTTTATCGTACACAACATAAAACATCTGACGGTATTACAACAATGGATGAATGTACTGGATTACTTTTTAAAAATGGACAGCTTTTTTTATGGGGTCCCAGCGCTTATAACAAATACCAAGAACAAAATTAGGTGCAGGTTTAATGGAAGAAACCGTATCAACCACCTTAGAGCAGCTACTTAGTAATACGCAGTTATTTTTAGGTACTTATAGTAATAAAAAAAAGTGGACAGCCATATACCCTATGGCAAATAAACTCGCCGAGCAATATAGAACACTCTATGCTGAACAACCCCATGCGCTTCAAGCACGGCTTACGCTTTACAATCCAAATTATTCATACGCTACAAACCTCGTTATTGCACAGTGCGTTGTCACTGCAGCTCTGTGTAAATCTCAAAGCTACGACTCAAAGCTAAGCGAGCTATATATTAGTACCGCGCTTATTGAGCATTTATGTGTTGGTGCTCAGTTAAATAAATTAGGCAATCAAGATGAGTTTACCGATACAGATAAACATATTTGGAAGATGCGTCATAAACTAGCTGCAAAGGTTATGCTTACGGCTGGAGAGCCAGCCCAGCACGTTGCACAATTGCTAGCTAAGCTAAATAAATACAAGCAAGCATTGGTGAGTACCCCAAAAATTATGCTTTACGACGGCGGTATTACACTACTTGCCATCGCAAATACCATTGCAATGAACATTAGCAATAACTCGCAAAATAAGCATATGAGCATATATAAAGCTTTAAGTGATTTATATATTCGGACTCCAAACTTGTTTGCCCTAGAACTAATTAAATCACTAGTTTCTCATTTGGGTCCGTTATTATCAGGTAGCCGAGTAAACTATGCTGACCAATCAATGATTTATTTAGCGACAGATCCCAAAGGGAAGCATGTATTAATAAGCACTGAAAATCCTAAAAAACTCGTGTGGTACAAAGTTAAAGCATCCTTTAGCGACAACGCAAAACAATGGAGCTGCGTTAGTAAAAGCATTAGCTTTACGGTATTTAATAGCGAGCATATTAAAACAAAAAGCCCCTCGTTTGAAAATAAAGCACAAGAGCTGCTTAATTTAATTAGCCACATTAAATTACAACATGAATACAGTTATAAAGGGTTAAGCCAACTAATGGCAGCCCACCCACTCGTGGTCGCAAATTTATGTGAAGCAGTAAAGCCTTATAATAAAGAGTATCAAGCCGCAAAAGATTTAAAGCACAGTCTGTCAATGGTCGGCTATTATAACGCGCCAGCTATAATACAACGTGTTGTATTTGAGCAGCTTGTAAATGTTACCCCCCACCCTTTGCATGCCTATATTGTTAATAGATTAAATGCACTGGTAAAAATAATGGCTTTGCTTGTAAGTAAAAATAAACACGATCAGTTTGAGCATATAACATTGCCTTTATATGCTTATACACATTTTTTACTAACACAGTGCAGTACATTACTTTCTCGTAAAACATTAATAGACAGCACCCCTAATAAAATATTGAGCGCGCCCATTTGCTCATTTTTTGGCGTAAAAGAAGTTAATTCTGATGCACTAACTCAGCAATTGACTCATTTATTAAGTGATAACCCATGGACAATGGCATTATTAGAAGCAGAGCAAACACCTAAAAAACATTTAACTAACTCTCATAAGCTATGGGTGTCGCTTAAAATAATTGCACAGATCGTATTTAAACCAGACCTTGAAATGAGTGCTTGGCAAAAGCAAACATTAAACGAGCAACTAAAAATACAAAAGTGGCATGACGAAACAGATTTCAATCAACATTTAGCTGCTTTGGGTATATTCAATAGTATTTAACCTAAATTGCGAATAATAAATCTAATTTAAGTTGACTAAAGGTTATTTAATATTTCTATACCCACTATAAATTTCATTTATACCCGGTATTTACTGTATAAACTAGCAAAATGGGTGATAAATTGGTATAAATGCGCCCTTAAATTTTCAAGCACGTTCACATAAATGACCTAACAAGCAGTTACTCTCTCAGAGTAATAATTTATGTGCAAATCAAACTCTTTAAAGGAAAAGTCAATGGCCAAACAAACCATCACAGTGATCAAAGGCGACGGCATCGGTCCGAGCATTATCGACTCAGCACTTGAAATATTAAAAGCCGCAGGTTGCGACTTTGATTATGAATTTGTTGATGCAGGCCTTGCAGCACTTGAAAAAACAGGTGAGCTACTTCCACAAGAAACAATTGATACAATAGCTAAAAATAAAATCACTTTAAAAGGCCCATTAACTACGCCTGTAGGTGAAGGTTTTACGTCTATTAACGTTACACTGCGTAAGCAATTTGGTTTATACGCAAATGTTCGCCCTGTGAAATCGTTTGTTGGTACTAAAGCACGTTACGACGATATTGATATCATCACTATTCGTGAAAACACGCAAGGTATGTACTCAGGCGCAGGCCAAGTGGTTAGTGAAGATGGCAACGAAGCTGAAGCAAAATCAGTGATCACACGTGAAGGCGCAGAAAAAATTGTAACGTTTGCTTACGAGCTTGCAATACGTGAAGGCCGTAAAAAAGTAACAGCGGTACATAAAGCTAACATCTTAAAATCAACATCAGGCTTATTTTTAAAAGTAGCCCGTGAAGTAGCTGAGCGTTACCCACAAATTGAGTCAACAGAAATGATTGTTGATGCAACGTGTATGAAACTTGTAATGACACCAGAAGAGTTTGACGTAATTGTAACGACTAACTTATTTGGTGATATTTTATCAGACTTATGTGCAGGTTTAGTGGGTGGTTTAGGTATGGCTCCAGGCGCTAACATTGGTGAAGATGCCGCTATTTTTGAAGCTGTACACGGTAGTGCTCCAGATATCGCAGGTAAAAACTTAGCTAACCCTACATCAGTAATCTTAGCGTCTATTCAAATGCTTGAGCATTTAGACATGGGCGACACTGCAGAGCGAATTCGTAGCGCTGTAGCTGATGTGATTAAATCAGGTGATCGTACAACACGTGATTTAGGCGGCAGCCACGGTACTACAGACTTCACTCAATCAGTGATTGATCGTCTTTAAAAAGTAGCCGCTTAATATCGGCTTCTATTTGAACGTTAAAAAGCCAGCTATGCTGGCTTTTTTGCTTTTACGGGCGAAGAAATAGTTTTATACAAATTCGCTTAATTAATTGATCTATTTTGAGGCAGGAAAAACGTGTTGATAGCGAGGCAAAAAAATCGCTACTTGCTCTACCTTCTGCATCCATGCAGTCATTAATGAGAATTTTTCAACACAGGTAGCGACACGTTTAGCCTTTTGGAATGATTAAGTATTTTTGCCCATTGGTATTACTCTCAGGGTACTAAAGGTTAATAAAATAAGTAAGCCTACTAGTGTTCCACCACTTGAGCCTGAACTACTTTGCTCTATGTTTACGCTTAAAGTTAAGCTTTCAGTAATAACTTCGCCCGTATGAGCATCAGTCGCTTTAAGTGTCACAGCATAACTCCCTTCATTTTGATAAACATAACTTGGGTTTTGTATGTTAGAAGTATTTCCATCACCAAAATTCCAGTTGTATGTGTAGTTACCAAAACCACCGCTTATATCAATATTAAACTGAACATTTAAATTATTAGAAGTAAAACCACTTTCAATGCTCATAGGTACTGTTGTAGAAATATCTAGCGTTTTTTCAGTTTGATTTCCTTGACTGTCTGTTACGGTCAGTTCAACTTGGTAATTACCTGAATATAAATAACTATGTGTAATACTCTGCGTCGCTAAGCTGTTATTATCACCTAAGCTCCACTGATAAGTAAAAGGTGAAACGCCACCCGTAATATTAGCTTGGGCTGTCAATACCCCTTGGTTAATATCATAATCAACCTCGTTAATTGCTAATGGCTTAGTAATATTTACTTCAGCGGTAAATACTTGCTCAGCATTATCGTTGCTAACAATAAACTCAACATTATAAGTGCCAAAATCATCATACTCATGAGAAGGTGCAAGCTCAGTGCTTGTTGAGCCATCATCAAAACGCCACATAAACTTATCGGTTGGTGTTAAAGTTAATCCTTCAATATCAAATTGTACATTAAGATCAGTAATACTAAATTTAATCCCATTTGCAGAACTATAACTTAGCTCAACACTAACGCTTTCGTTATTAGTTGATTGATTTAATAAAGTAAACCCAAAACCTAATTGTGGTAATTCAACACCAGATTCAGTTTGTTGTGAAAAACTATAATCTGTTTTATCACTAAACTCACTAATGGCTGATAAATCGTTGTCGCCTAACCCTGCACGCTGGTCATATAAACTAAATGCAGCATCGCGTATTTGTATTGCCGTATCGGCAGTTGTTTGCGTAGTGCCTGTTTTAATTGCTCGCTGGTCTGCGTCAACAACTAACGCAAAGCCAGTTCCTGGGTGCTCGGTGGTATTATTATCTGATTGTGATTCGTCGGCGTACCACAAAAGTACTCCCGGGGAATATTGCTCACTTTGCAATCCGCTATCGATACCTAGATAAGATCTTAATTGTAAATAGTAATGCGATGGTGCGGCGTATATGTAACTACCTATTCTTTCAAAGTTTGTTAGTTGAGCAGATGTTTGCACTTCTGCGTTGTTTTGCCAAATTAACGTTTCGTTTTGCCTAACCTTCATATCATCAACAACAAAACCATAGTAATGGGTATTTGCATCAGTTATGTATTCAATACTAAACTCTACTGTTTGCCCTGCATAAGAGGTTAAATCAAACTCATGCGTTAAATAGCCGTTAGGTTGTTTAGCATCACTATTTAAAAAAGAATCACCGGTAATGTAAGGCCCAATATCGCCATAATATGGGTTAATAGCTTGGGTGTAAATGCCACTAATTGGCGTACCATTCACTTTTATTTGCACTAAATCGTAATCACGCTCAATGCTGTAATAGGCAATAAAACTTAGCGTTAGTGTGTCATTGGTTGCAGGCAGTTCTATCGTATTTATAAAACTATTTCGCAGATTGTCGCCTGTATTTGAATAATATTGAAACTCCCCTTCAACCGGTGTTTTAAACTTTTCTAGGCGTTTAGGTAAAACTACTTTTAACTGGCTTTGTGATTGCGTAGTTCTTGATGTATCAACAAGTATTTGCTCAGAATTTGCGTTAACTTCTGTCATTTCAAGCTCTAGCTGATTAACCCAATTACCTTGATAGCGCGTTTGCAAGTATTCAAGTGCATAAGGGCTAAACATCACAGGCTCTGAACCTCTTAGAGCCCCCGCCCAACTACCTGTAGACATAACAGACCAAGATGCAACCGGCTCACCCACAGTATTAGATTGTAAATCGTATTCATCAAGCAACCCTAAATCGTGGCCAAATTCGTGCACAACTACACCAATTCCAGCATCAATTGGGTTAATTGTATAGCCAAAAAGCTTAACAGAACTTCCCGTTACTTCACTAGGTTGGCTGTTTTCATCAAATACATAGTAACGATGAGACCAAATCGCATCGGTAGCTAAGTAACCTCCTCCGGCTTCTTCACCAATACTTGAATGAAAAATCATCACATGGTCTATTATTCCGTTGGGTTCGTTAATAATACCGTCACCGTCAATATCGTCTAAATCAGTAAGGTCGTAATCACTTAAATTGATATTATATTGTGCTACAGCTTTTTCTACTGCTTCTTTAACTAAAGATGGCGCATTAATATCTCGGGTATTCCCTTGTCTTTCTCCATATACTTTGGCGTTACTATCAGCGGTTACCCAGCCATAAACATCACCGCTAAAACTTAAGCTTGCACCCGACGCGTCTGAATAATAGCTTTTTGCGGTTAATAGGCTTTGATCATCTGGACCTAAATAACTTTCGCTATTAAATAACATCTGTTGATAATGTTCTTTAGAGTAATCAGCGTAAAACATATCGGTATCTTGGGCTGTTAACTTATTATCGTCATGTTTCAAATCAGGAAAGTCTATTAATATAGTCAGTATTTTAACTTGATTTACAGTCTGATCGGGAATCAAAGCAGTAGAAAAACTTACTTGAGATTTTACTGAAACCGTTGAATTATGAATTTTAGAATTAAATTGCCTAAAACCATTTTTAATTAAATGTTGGTTATTAGTACTCATATCCATGTATTCATCATATGATGACTCAAGATCACTCGGCGCAATGTTATCTCTTTTATTAAGCCAATATAAAATACGTTCCTTGTTAGTAATACCCACATCATGTGGAGATGCTTTATCAGCAATTGCTAAAGGACTTATTAATGTAGATAAAAGCGAAATTATAGTCACTTTTTTCACTGTAGATTCCTCAATCATTTTTATGAATTCATCATACCTAAAATTTACTATTTAGGCAGTTTCTAAAACATATAATTAACACAATTAAACTTAGCTAAATTTAATTGTTATGCTTACCTTTATAACCGTAAAAAATGCATAATATTTACTGAGTACTCAGATAAAACACCACATTTTGCAATTTCAAGTTGAAAAATAATTTAAAATGAAATTTCAATGCAAAAAAGCCATTTCAAGGTTGACATAGAGCCTTAAAACCCTTAAAAATAACCTTATACAGAATATTTAATTTAAAAGCAGTGTTTTGCTAAATAGAGTAAAAACTATGAACACACAAATTAACCTTTTAGTCGTACTCGTACTGGTCTTAGTTATAAGCCCAGCGGGGATGTATTAAAAGGTGATACTGCTTTTTAAAAACCCTCGCACTACGCGGGGGTTTTTTTATGCACAAAAAAGCGCACAGAGGAATGAGGATGAGCAAACAAGAGTATAATGGCTCTGAACTAGTAGTTCAGGCATTGAAAGACTTAAAGGTTAAATACATATTTGGCTACCCCGGTGGTTCGGTTTTAGACTTATATGATGCACTTTTTCAGCAAGATGATATTGAGCATATTTTAGTACGCCATGAACAAGCAGCAACGCACATGGCTGATGGCTATGCCCGTGCCACCGGTGAAGTAGGTGTTGTACTTGCAACCTCTGGCCCTGGCGCTACAAACTGTATTACAGGAATTGCTACAGCTTATATGGATTCAATCCCTATGGTTGTTTTATCAGGCCAAGTACCGACTAATTTAATTGGTGATGATGCCTTTCAAGAAACCGACATTGTTGGTTGTTCGCGCCCTGTGGTTAAACACAGCTTTAACTGTCGAAGTGCTAAAGAGATCCCAGCGATCCTTGCAAAAGCGTTTTATATTGCAAGTACTGGTCGCCCAGGCCCTGTAGTGGTTGAGCTACCAAAAGATATGCTCAACCCAGCGATTAAGTTTGAGTACGAATTTCCTAAAACTACCGAGCTTAGAACCTATAGCCCAAATACAAAAGGTCATTCAAAACAAATACGCAAAGCAGTAACTGCTATTCTTGAAGCAAAAAAATTAGTGATTTATTCTGGCGGCGGAATTGTACTTTCTAATACCTCAGAGCAATTAACTCACTTAGTTGAATCATTAAATGCTCCTATTACAAATACTTTAATGGGCCTTGGTGGTATTTCAGGTGTACACCCTAATTTTGTAGGCATGCTTGGAATGCATGGTACGCTTGAAGCAAATAAAGCAATGGCCAACGCTGATGTAATTTTAGCCTTAGGCGCACGTTTTGATGATCGTGTTACAAATAACGTTAACAAGTTTTGCCCTAACGCAACCATCGTGCATGTTGATGTAGATCCGACCTCAATTTCTAAAACTATTAAAGCTCATATTCCAGTTGTAGGGTGTTTAGCAACGGTTATAGAACAACTACAAACTGCTATTGATAAAAGCCCAATACAAATTGATAGAAGCGCCCAAGAAGATTGGTGGCGACAAATTATTAGCTGGCGTGAACAAAAATGCCTTAATTACAACGCCGATGGCGATAAAATTAAGCCCCAAGCTGTTATTGAAGCAGTGTACAAAGCAACAAATGGCGATGCATATGTAAGCTCAGACGTAGGTCAGCATCAAATGTTTGCCGCTCAATATTACCCGTTTAAAAACCCTCGCCAGTGGATCAACTCTGGAGGCCTAGGCACTATGGGCTTTGGTTTACCTGCTGCAATGGGCGTTAAACTTGCGTTCCCAGATAAAGAGTCTGTATGTGTAACGGGCGATGGTTCTATTCAAATGAACATCCAAGAGCTATCAACGTGTTTGCAATATAACTTAGCTGTTAAAGTTGTATCATTAAATAACCGCTCTTTAGGTATGGTACGCCAATGGCAAGACATGATTTACGGCGGTCGCCATTCATCGTCTTACATGGACTCTTTACCTGACTTTGTAAAACTTGTAGAAAGTTACGGTCACGTTGGTATAAAGGTAGACACGCTCGATGAACTACAACCAGCGATAGACAGAGCTATGAGTATAAATGACCGTTTAGTATTTTTAGATATAAACGTTGATGAAAAAGAACATGTATACCCAATGCAAATTAAGTTAGGCGGCATTGATGAGATGTGGTTACGTAAAGGAGTAAAAGCATAATGCGTCGTATTTTATCTATATTATTAGAAAACGAACCTGGTGCACTATCGCGTATCGTTGGGCTTTTTTCACAACGTGCTTATAACATTGATAGCCTTACGGTGGGTACTACTGACGATCAATCACTATCGCGTATCACTATTACAACTATGGGTGATGACAGAATTGTTGAGCAAATTACGAAACAAGTAAATAAGCTTGTTGATGTACTTAAAATCATCGACTTAACAGAAATGAGCCATATTGAGCGTGAGTTATTACTTGTTAAGGTATTTGCCCAAGACGAAACCACACGCGCTGCCGTAACACGTGTGGTTGATGTGTTCCAAGGCGCTATTTTAGATATGGGCCGACAAAGTTACAGCCTACAACTTGTAAGCAGTACAGACAAAATAGAATCGTTTTTAGACACACTGCGTCATGAAACAGACATTATTGAAGTTGTACGCTCAGGTGCCGTTGGTATCGGACGAGGCGACAAAGCTTTAAAAGCGTAACTTTAAATACGTTACAGCCCATTTTTAGTGAGTTTTAAGCAAAATCCCTGCTAAGTAATTAGTAGGGATTTTTTATGGTCTGTACCTATAAAAAATCATACTGATTCGTTTAATTAAGAGCAATTTTGGGCAATAAACCGTATAAGCAAGAGGCAAAAAAGTTGTTGTTTAGTTATTAACACTAATTGCTTTTGCATTGCTCTACGGCCTGCATTAATACAGTCGTATATTAGAAATTTTTAACGCATTAACGTCAATTTAATTGAGTATTATTGCAAATTAGTAGTTGACCCGCTTTGGTGGCAACTTTTATACAGGCAAAAAAAAAAGAGCTTAATAGCTCTTTTTTAAAAAATTCTGTAAATCGCCAATTAAGGGTTTACTTGGTCTTTAAGACCTTTACCTGCTTTAAAGCTTGGGATAGTTGCCGCTGCGATTTGGATCTCAGCACCCGTTTGTGGGTTACGGCCAGTGCGTGCTGCACGTTCTTTAACTGAGAAAGTACCAAAACCAACTAATGCAACTGAATTACCTTCTTTTAAAGAAGAAGTTACAGCGCCAGTAAACGCGTCAAGTGCACGTGTAGCAGCAGCTTTAGAGATTTCTGCATCAGTAGCGATTTTTTCAACTAATTGAGCTTTATTCATTGTTAGATTCCTATTCGTTATTATTTTGCCTTCGCAAAACCTATCTTTATGCATTTTTAAAGAGTTAGCAACAGCAAATTGCGTTTTTTGCTTAAATTCTTAAAAAATGCGTAAAATTTAAATAATTCTCGGTAAAATACAGCGTGTTGGGTTAACAAAGACTTAATTTGAGTACAATTTTGGTGCAAGTTAAACAACGACGTAAATCAACTATATTTTTTCGATAACTAAGGTCACTTCCCCGACCTCGACACCAAACTTAACAATAGATGTGCGGTTTATCAAGCGCGATTGTGTAACCAGGTACATCCAATCGTCAAAGTTTACATTTAATGTTGAGCCATCGTAAGGTAGCTCTACATTGTAGTTCCAGTGAAACACACTGCCCATACTTTTTCCTTTAGCTACACCTGTAACATCTGCGGCTGTGCCCGTTAATGTATTATCATCGTTAAGTGTTACTTTCCAAACACGCCTTTGCGTTTCACCATCGTCGTATACAAAATCTTCTTCAATAACGCCTTGTGAGCCATTCCAGCTTGCATTCATATCAACAACAAGCTTTCGGGTTAATTCACCTTTAAAGTCTTGTACAACGCCATATGCTTTTAATTCACCACTAAAAAACTCTTTGAAGTTAAACTCAGGTGAACTGTTTTTATAATGTTCAACACTCGGCGCTGAGCAGCTAATTAAAAATACGGCAAAAATACACACCATAAGTGGCTTTATCTTTAATAAGCTCATGAGTTAGTTTCCTAGTAGTTGTTGTCGAAGCGCAGGCTCAGACGTATTTTTATCAAGCCATATTGCCAAAAAATCATTAGCAAATTGAACATCATCTATTTGGCCCACTTTTTCATCATTATAATAAAATGTACTTTTACCATTTACGTCTGTTTCTAGCATTAAGGAGTCGCCTTTGCTTATATTTGGCCAAATATTAAGTAATTTATCAGCATACTTTTGAGATAAGTCAGGTTTGTTTAAGTGCTCCCACTGCTCTTTAGTTGCTTTAACAATGTCTTTTGCCTCAAAGTCACGCAAGTATTTAAGCTTAAATTTTATCGGGTTTTCACCGCTTTTATATTTACCAGAGGGTGTAAACAATGTGGCATCGTAAACGTCCCAAAATAAATACTCCATTCTGGCTTCGCCTACTTTTGTAAAGTCATCATTTGCATAGGCATTATAGGAGATGAGTAAAAAGCAAAAACTAATCAATAAATTTATTTTCAAAATCGTTCCTTAACTTTATAAAGTACTTAATATACGCGCTACAGAACAAGTTTGATCAAATCACAAGCAGGCTGAGGCATGCTAAAGAGATTTTGTGTTCAGCACCGCTTTTATTTTTGAGTTTATAAACAATATTAAAGTAAACATACTTGACCATATTAAGCCGTATATCAGCCAAAATTGTATCAGGGGAAATTGTAAGTTTAGTACACCAAAGCGTGCGCCGGCCCAGTAGCTTGCAGGTGCAAAGGCCAAACATACTAAAAATGCTTGCCAAAACTTAAGTGACGTCAAAAAAGACATTGAGCTGTTAATACATAGCACTAAAGAGGCCCATAAAAATACAAGCCAAAGAGGAAATGGGTAAGAATGAAACTCAAGCAATCCAATTTTTACAGCAATATACTCGCCTAGTAACCCTAGCGGAAGTGCTTTAAAAATTAAAATAGCATCGTGTTTTTTTTGCTTTGATAAATAAAACATCAGAGCAATTACTAAAGGCGTTACATAAATAGATTGCCCTTCAAGCAGTAATGATAAAAACCATACTGCTTGAAACAAGACAAAATTAATAACCGAGTGCAATTTCATCGTTATCGCTAGTAAAACGCGGTTTACGAGCCATTAAGTGAACCGTACTAGTGGCACGAGTTCTAAATGCCCCTTCACAGTAAGCAAAATAAAATAACCATAGTCTGTAAAAGCGTTCGTCAAATTTAGTTCTGTCTAACTCTGGCCAGCTTTGAATAAAACGCTCGCGCCAATCCGCTAATGTTCGCGCGTAGTGAGCACCAATATCATTCACAGTATGAATAATCATGTTTGTGTTATTTTTAATTTGTTCACTCATTTCGTTGAGCGATGGCAAACACCCACCAGGAAATATATATTGCTGAATAAAATCGGAATTTTTTAAATAATGTTTATAACGCTGATCGCTTATTGTTATTGCTTGAATAAGCATAGCGCCATTTTCTTTGAGTAAATCACCGCACTTGGTAAAAAAGCTTGGTAAATACTCATGGCCGACAGCTTCTATCATTTCAATCGAAACAAGCTTGTCGTACTGCCCTTCTAATAAACGATAATCAAGCTTTAATAACGTTATTTTTCTTTCAAGACCAAGGGCTTTAACCTTGTTAGCAACGTAATCGTACTGCTCGTCAGAAATAGTTGTAGTTGTTACGTGGCAATCATAGTGGGTGGCTGCATAAATAGCGAAAGCACCCCAACCTGTACCAATTTCAATCACCGAGTCGCCTTGTTGTAACTCTACCTGCTCACAAATACGTTTAAGCTTATATTGCTGCGCCTCCTCAAGCGTTGCATCTTTACTAGGGTAAACGGCGCTTGAATACAACATTTCATCAGATAAAAAAGATTCATACAAATCATTACCTAAATCATAGTGAGCAACAATATTCTTTTTTGAACCAGACTCTGAATTTTTATTTTTAAAATGGTTAATTCTATGGGCAATATTACTAAAAAAAGAGAATTTCTTTTCAAAATTGTCTAATTGATCTTGGTTAATTGCAAAAATTTCGATAAGGCGCGTCAAGTTGTCGCAAGACCACTGGCCTAAAATATAAGATTCACCAGCGCCAACACTACCTGATAATGCAAATGCTTTATACATCGCTTTATCATTTACGCTTATAGTCACCTTTAAGTTTGACGAAGTATCACCAAAAACAGAGCGAGAGCTACCGTCAACTAAAACTACTTGGCCTGTTTCTATAGAAGAAAATGCGCCTATTACTAACTTTTTATAAAAGTTAGTAAACCAACCTGTGTTTTGTGCGCAATTTAAACTCGACACTTTTTCCATTGAATTACCTATATTATTGTTTTAACTACCAAGGCTTAACACCTAATGGCTTTACGAATGACCTAAAAAAGGCACTCTTTTAACAAACAACTTAAAAGCTTGAACATAAATACCTTTGAAAACAGACCACGTCATAGCTGGAAAGCGTTTTAGTAATTGACTAACCGCTTCTTTGGTTAGGTCTTGACGTTTTAGCCTAAGAGAAGCATCAAATAACAATGTTTCGTCTTTCTTATTTTCTATGTGTATCAATGTACTGCTAAGTGTATGTCGAATGTTCCAGTGGTAGTCCATATTCAAATCCATAAATGGTGATACGGAAAAAACCTTTTTAAAGTTCACTTTTTTTCCTAAAGGAACTAAATAGTAATGTCTCTCATTCCAAGGTGTATTACTTACTTCTGCTACTAAATACTTAAATTCGTCACTAGTGTGGCCATAAAAATAAAAATTTACTGGGCTGAAATAAATTCCAAAGCAACGCAACTGCCCCAACATATAAATATGCTCAAACTCTTCATTAACACCTAATGATTGCAATTGCATTTGTGCACGCTCAAACACGGTATGTTGCTGCGGATGAGGTACATTTTGTAAGTAATCTGCCTGTTTAAACCTAAGTGCTTTAAACCCAAATGTACCCAACATAGGATGAATATTATTTAAGTTTAAAGGCTGCTTTAAGTCAACCCACATCATATAAAGCGAGTAGTTAAAGCTATGGTTTTTAACAGCAAATCGGCGATGTCTAACATCGCCTAAGTACACTGCACTAGTCAAACTCAACACCTAACTGCTTTGCTACGTCTACACCGCTTCGTACACCGTCTTCATGAAAGCCGTTATACCAATAAGCACCACAAAAATAACTGTTATTTTGCCCATCAATACTGTGTTTTTGCTTTTGTGCGGCTATGGATGATTGATTAAATACAGGGTGGTGGTAAGTAAACTCACGAAGTATTTTACTTTGTTCAATCCCCTGCAGGTGATTAAGCGTTACACAAAATTGTGTATCACTTGTAATTCCTTGCAAAATATTCATTTGATACGTAACAACCGCGGCTTTGTCTGTGTTGTTATTAAGAAGATAATTCCAGCTTGCCCACGCTGCTTTTCTGTCCGGTAATAAACTCGTATCGGTATGTAAAACCACAGAGTTTTCAGTATAAGCGATGGCACCTAATACGAATTGCTCTTGCGCTGTTGCATCACCCAAAAGGCTAAGTGCTTGGTCTGAATGGCAAGCAAAAATGACTTTATCAAATTCGTCTTTGTCACCATTTGCAAACTCAACAATAGCTTTGTCGTTAGTACGAATCACTGATTCTATATTACTATTTAGTTTTATTTTATCTGCAAACCCCTTAATTAAAGGGTTAATGTACTCACGAGACCCACCAGGAATAACAAACCACTGCGGACGGTTTGTTATGTCTAAGAGTCCATGATTAAAGAAAAATTTAACAAAAAACTCGACACCAACATTTTCCATTTCTTTAATACTGGTAGACCAAATAGCAGCGCCCATCGGCAAAATATAATGATATTTAAAAAAGTCGTTAAAGCCATGTTCGTTAAGTAACTCACCTAACGAGTGTTCTTGTTTGTAGTCACCTTGCTCGTAAATAGCTTTACACACTTTATTAAACTTAACAATATCGTATAAAAGACGCCAAAATTTAGGTCTAAATATATTTCTTCGCTGAGCAAACAAGCTTGTAAAAGTATGGCCGTTATATTCAAAGCCAGTAGCATCGTTATGCACGCTAAAACTCATTTGAGTAGGCTGTTTATCAATGCCTATACGAGCAAGTAGTTTTTCAAAGTATGGATAAGTTCTATCATTAAAAACAATAAAACCAGTATCAATAGCGTATTTGGCTCCGCTTATAGTTACATCAACTGTTGCAGTGTGCCCGCCTATGTAATCATTTTTTTCAAACACCGTTACATCGTAATGTTTATGAAGTAAATGTGCGGCAGTTAATCCAGATACACCAGATCCAATTATTGCTATTTTTTTCAACGGGTTAATCCTTTTGCGATTTTAAGCCATAGCGGGAGTGGTAATATTCGCAAAGCTTTTAAAATAAGTGTAAAACGATAAGGGAAATGAACTTCTTTGCGGCGCTTACCAATACCTTTAATCATATAATCTGCCGCCTCTTTTGCGGTAACCGCCATTGGCATAGGAAAGTCATTTTTGTTTGTGAGCGGTGTTTTTACAAACCCAGGATGAACTAGTGTTACATCAACGTCACTTAAATCTACGGCTAAGCTCTTAGCTAAATAACTAACGCCTGATTTAGATGCCCCGTAGGCTTCTGAACGAGGGAGCGGCAGATAAGTTACGCTTGAGCTTACTAATACAAGTTGGCCACCTGCATTAATTTTAGGTAGTAAAGCTTCTAGGCAGTAACCCATTGCTAATAAATTAACTGTAATGACACGTTCAAATAAAGCACTATCAAAATTTCGTGCATCATCAACATATTCACAATTGCCTGCGTTTAATATAACGCGGTCATATTGTGTAAAACCAATGGTTGATTGTTTAATATCATCCAGACTTGTGGCATCAAATTGACAAATTTGAATATTTTTATGCTGAGCAAGTTCAGCTAGTTTTTCTCTGTTTCGACCACAAGCAATAACGGTATCGCCCTGCTCAGCGTATTTAATCGCTAGTTGCTCACCAATACCTGAGGTAGCCCCTGTAATTAATGTAATCATATTCAGCCTGCCCTTTTATCTATGTAGTTAATAACAGAGCCTAATAACGGAATGTGTTTGTACAAAAGCTCACCAACATTAAAATAATCTCGATGCTTAATAATCTTATCTTTTTTAAAAATAAGCTTACTGTGCCCTTGTACAGATATTGTTTTACCCGAGGAAAGTTTTGGGTGTGCGTAGTGCATAGTCCAGTAAATAAATGCGTTATTGTCAACGCTAAAAGAATCCGTTATGTCAAATTGGCAGTGTTTAACATTGCTATATAAATTAGCAAAATAAGCACGTAACTCGGCAATACCGTTTATCTGATGCATTGGATCTATAAACTCAATATCATCACTGTAAATTTCACTTAATAGCTCTAAATTGCTGTTATCAAGTTTTTGATAAATATCTACAAATTTATCTACTGGTAGCACGTTATCCATATCACACCTTAAAAGCAGCCAACGCACGCTCACGTGCAGCTTTATGATCTACAATTGCCGGCCAGTAACAGTCCTTCGTTTTACCCATAGAAGCAATATAAGTATGTGGAAAGTGAATTTGTTTATCTGGCACATTTTTAAGCTCTGGCAAATACTTACGTATAAACTTACCTGTTGGATCAAAGCGTTCACTTTGGGTAATAGGGTTAAAAATTCTAAAATACGGCTGAGCGTCACACCCTGTACTGGCAGCCCATTGCCAGCCACCATTATTAGATGCTAAATCACCATCAATTAGATGCTTCATAAAGTACTTTTCGCCTTCACGCCAATCAATAAGCAAATGCTTAGTTAAAAAACTTGCAACAACCATACGTAAACGATTGTGCATCCAACCTGTTTGCTTTAACTGAAGCATAGCAGCGTCTACAAGTGGGTAACCTGTACGACCTTCGCACCATGCATTAAAGTCATCTTCGTTTTTACGCCACTTTACCGCGTTATACTTTTCGTTAAAATTATCTCCACGCGATAACTTAGGAAACTCTGAAATTAAATGTCGGTAAAATTCGCGCCAAACAAGTTCATTTATCCATGTGAAGGTTTTACTTTTTGACGTTGTTAAAATATCAGGATATTGCTGCTGAATATTAATTAATAGTTGCTTTGTACTCACTATACCAAGCGCTAAATAAGGGCTTAAGCCCGAAGTTCCTTTAATACTTGGAATATCACGGTTATCGTCATAGCTTGTTAGTTTGTCAGCAATAAAATCATTCACTATTTTAGAGAGTGTTTCATCATCTACAGGCCATTTTTCAGAGCCATCATCACTTTTAAGAAGTGGTTCAGCTTTAACATCAACTGACGATTTTTCTAAAGGCCACGTTGGTAAACTAAAGTGAATGTCTTGATACTGCTTTAGCCATGCGCGCTTAAACGGAGTAAACACTTTATACATTTCATTGCTTTGGTTTTTAACACTGCCCGCTGGCGCAATTAAATCCCCTTCGTAAAGAGTAAATGTAACACCAACATCATCGCATTTAGCTAAAATTGCCTTATCACGATTTACTTCATTTAATTCATATTCAGTGTTAACAACAATATGTTTAACGTTATTCGACTGGCAAAACTCAATTAACTTCGATTCGCAATCACTAAAGTATGGCGCACTAATTACATGCAGCGTAATACCATAATCTGCTAGTTGCTGTTGTAAGTACTTTACTCGTCGCTTAAGTAAATCTATTTGAATTGGCGCGGTGTTATGCTGCTGCCATTGCTTTTCACAAACAAAAAAAATGGCGTGTTTAGCGCCATCATTTAGCGCCTGAATCAACGCTTCGTTCGAAAAAAGGCGCAAATCGCGCCTAAACCAAAATAATGTGTTCATTAAATACCGTATCGTAGTTTTAGTTCGTTAGGATAAGGGTTGAAGAATACTTGTTTTTCAAGGTATTCGTTTGGATGCACTTTTAAGTGGTGCTTAAGTAACGTTAACGGAACATATAACGGCACCAAGCCTTCTCTATATTCATCGATTGCATCACGTAACTCTTGTTTTTCAACTTTAGATAAATCTTTTTTAAAGTAACCTTGTAAGTGCATTAAGGTATTGCAGTTATTTCTACGAGAAGCAGGCTTTTTTAAACCCGTCATTAAACCTAAAATATATTTTTCGGCAAGTGCGTTTACATCATCCCCAACAAAAGTCCCCAGTAAGTTGCCGAGGCCTCTATAAGATTTGTAGTTATGAGCCATTAGCAAATATTTATACTGAGAATGAAACTGAGTTAATTTGTGAACACTTAGCGGCTCTTTTGCTAGCATTTGCCAGTTTTTATATACGTAAACACGCATTACAAAATTTTCACGAAGGTGCATGTCATTTAAGCGGCCGTTTTCTTCACATGGCAATAACGGATTGTGTTTCATTATTTGCTCTGCAAAAAAACCAACGCCTTCAGATGTGTTTCCTGTACCTGCTTCGTTATAAACTTTTATGCGTTCCATACCGCAGCTTGGGCTTTTGGCACAAAAAACAAAACCGCTTAATGTACTTGCTTGCTCTGTTGCCACTTTTTTACCATATTCGGTTAATTGTGGGCCTACATCCCCAGAGCCATCTGGCCTGCACACTTTAATTGTGTCGCCAACCCTAACCTGCCTAATCGTAGGTCTAGGAATTGGTAAACCTACAGCGACCTCTGGGCAAAAACGCGTGTATTCAACGTGCTTACCCAGTTCATCCATACAAAAGTTAGATTTTTTATGACCTGTATCAAATCTTACTTTTTCGCCTGCTAAGCAAGCGCTTATGCCTATTTTTATTGTGTCTGTTTGCATAAATTCTCTTAATAAATCAAATTACCAATTGGATTTAGTAACTTGCTGAAGCCCTTATTAAAATGTAGCGCACTACTGACCACTGTAAAGCATAAACAACCATCTTTTGTTAGTGGTGTATGTTGGTGGCTACCATCTTGAAAAATAAAGTCACCTGGTACGTAGCTACCTTCTTCGTCACTAAACTCACCATCAAGTAATAAAGTAATTTCAAAACCAGTATGAGTATGCTCCGGAATTTCACCACCAGCATCAATATGTAACAAGCTTGAGCGCAGTGGGCCGTCATCAAGCGATACACGTGAGCGGGCTAATTTACCAACCTGCGTAAACTTACCATGCGATATGCGTGTCAGTGCTCGTGGTAACTGGTAATTATGGTTATTTACTTTAATAGCAACTGGTTCTACTTCATATACTTCATCAACGCTCGTATCGGCAGTAATAAAATCGAATAAGCTAGACTCTTGCTCATCTGTAATATCAGCAGGCAATGGTTCTGCATGCGTACTTTGCTCAAAAGAGTCGCTAAAAACTTGCTCGGCATTGCTCGCCTCAATTTTTGCTACTTTTGCTTGGCACACTGGACACATATCTACATGAATAGATACGGCTAAGCTAAGTGATGCGCTAAGTGATGCACTGCAATATTGTGTCAGTAAGGTTTCACTCGGGTGATGTTTAATCATGCTGATCTCCCATTTCATTACGTAATTTCTGTAAGGCCAAACGTAAACGTGATTTTACCGTGCCTACTGGAATGTTAAGTTGATGTGCAAGTTGTTCTTGCGACATATCTTGAAAATAAACCCCTCTTACAACTTCTCTTTGTGCAAGTGGTAACTTGTCGAGATAACGTTTGATTTGTTTATCTTCAAGGTGATCGGTGTATTCGTGATTTGTATCTTGGGTTTCGTTCAATAACGGCCAAATATCTTCGCTAATATTTTCTTCTTTATTGCTTTTCATTTTACGAAGCATATCAAACGATGCATTACGCATTACCGTGTAAACCCACGTAGTCGCAGCGCCTTTGTCGCTGTGATATAAATGCGCTTTTCGCCATACAGATGTTAGTGTTTCTTGCACAAGTTCCATTGCTTGCGCCTCAACACCAAACTGCTTTATACCAAATCGTTTAATTTTTGGAGCAAAATATTCAAATAAATAAGCAAACGCTTTTTTGTCTCTCGATTGAGCTACATCAATGAGCGCTTGCATGAGTTCTTTGCTTGGCGTTTCTGGCATGGCAGTGTACTTACCTGTATTAGGTTCACAACGTGGTGATTGTTGTTGACTTACCATAATAATATATCCCGCTATTGCTTTTGTATTAGTAAATACGCACGCAAGTTTATTTAGGATCAAATAAAATTAGGCAAATTCGTTATTAATCACAGTATGGAGGAAACTTAGTAAGTTATCAAAGTTAGTTTCGAACGCAAGTTGCTGTTTTTTCTCAATAGATATAGGCAATAGCTCTAACCAGCGGGCTACAACCCACGTTAGTTCGTCAAAGCGAGTTTGCTTATACAATTCACTCAGTTCAGGATTGGTTGAAAATATATTTTGAAGGGTCAATTTAAGCTTTGTATGCTCGCCAATATCAACGAACGATTGGTTGTACCAATAAGGTGCAATACAATTTGAAATTAAACCATGGCGAAGCTCTTGCTCATCTTGGTAAACATCATCAATTTGCACGGTTTTGGATGCAATTACATCTATAAGCAACATACCGCTGTCATCTTGGTTAAAGTCTATAATGTCGACTAAGCAACCTTGAGCGCTTATATTAAACGGTGTGTCGTGCTCAAAAGTACACAGTACAAATCCGGTGTCGTTTTCTAGTGCTGTTTTAACCATATTTAAATAGCGAGGCTCAAATATACGCAAACGCGTATAGCCCTGAGGTAGTATAAAAATTGGTAATGGAAAAATCGCACGCTTCATAAAGTCTACTTATTTAAATCACTCTGCCTTTATTTACGTGCGCTTTTGCTAAGTCGATCAGCTTAGTATCAATCGAATTAATTACCTGTAATGTTATTAATTAAAGATTAAACCAACTCCCCATAACTTTAATCATTTGAACCGAGTAATAAGCACTTATCATACTCACTACCGGTGCTAACATTAATGCAAATAACCCTAATTCATTGCTCATCGTCTTAATTCCTTTTAATTAGTTTACTGCGCGTTATTTGCTAATTTTTTTGCTGTAGTACTATCACTAACTTCACTTGGCTGCTTGGTTTCTAATAAGCTATCTAAAATAGCTTGTGCATCAAAACTTAGCGTTTCTTTTAACGAGCTTTCAAGCTCAGATGTTGTTTGCTTTACATAGTTACTAACACTGGTTGATAAAATATCAGTTACATCTAGGTCCACTTCAGCTGCATTAACATGTGCAGAACCTAATACTAATAAACTTGCCATAGCGATTTTAATTGAATTTTTCATAATGGTATTCCTTGTTTGTGTATTGTTTAGACGTAATAACATAATCAAGGGTTGTGCCAATATAAAATAAAAATTAAAGTGTTGTTATTAAACAATTTTATTAAGTAGCATTAAAATCAAACAATTCAGCGCTAGTTAATTTAACCACTGCATTTAATTTTTTGACCATATTTTAGTAAATAAATAAAACGCTATTCTCCCTCACTCCGTCATATTAAATACATTTAGCGTGTATAAAAATGTCATATCGACACAATAAAATTCAGGCCAATTTAAATAACTCTAAAAAGTGCAGTATGCCAATTTCATCTCGTCGTAATTTTTTAAAAACAACCGCTGCAAGTGTGTTTACCGTGGCAGTTTCAAGCAGCATTACTGGTTGTACCAACTCATTAATCAATAAACCATTGTCACATACTGAATTTAACCACGGCGTGGCAAGTGGTGATCCATTAAGCAATGCGTTAATAATTTGGACGCGTGCAACTTCATCACAATCAACAGCTTTAGTAACTCTTGCATGGGAAGTAGCACTGGATCCTCAATTTAAAAACATTATCAGAAAGGGGCAAGAGCAAACAGATGCAAGCCGTGACTATACAATAAAAATAGACGTACAAGGGTTGCTTCCAAATACGCAGTACTTTTATCGCTTTATAGGAGCAAATACGACAAGCCCTATCGGTCGTGCTAAAACACTTCCTATAGAGAACGTTGAACAAGTTAAAATGGTTGTTGTGTCATGCTCAAACTATCCGGCAGGATATTTTAATGCATACACTGATGCTGCCAAGCAAAAAGATCTAGATGTTGTACTTCACTTAGGTGATTACATTTATGAATACCCAATGGGTGGATACGCAACCGAAAATGCAGAAAAAATTAACCGTAAACTAGCAGATGATAATAGCGGTGAAATAATTACATTGAATGACTATCGAAAGCGATATGCTATTTATAGAACCGATAAAGGATTACAAGCACTACATGCAGCAGCCCCTTTTATAGCAATATGGGATGACCATGAAATCACAAACGACACGTATAAAACAGGTGCTGAAAACCACACCCCCGATGAAGGTAACTTTTACAAACGCCGCGCTGCAGCCATACAAGCGTATTATGAATGGCTTCCAATTCGCCCGCCAATGGGCGAACAAAATCCCCATATTTACCGCACGTTCAATTTTGGAAATTTAATAAGCCTACATATGCTAGATACTCGTGTAATAGCACGCGATAAACAACTCCTCTACAGTAATTACCAAAGCGCTGAGACTAAGCAATTAGATATTACTCGCTTCATGAGTGACTTAAATAATCCACAAAGGCAATTACTAGGAAACACTCAGCTAGCCTGGCTTACAAATGCAATAAAAAACTCAAATGCAAAGTGGCAAGTATTAGGGCAGCAAGTACTCATGACAAAAATGTGGCTACCTATAGAGGTTTTTTCTCAATCTGAGCGTAAAAAAACTGCGCAAATACTTGAAGAGCTAGTTTCAATAAAAAACGCGGTACTGGATAATAAAGCTGTAACACGACAGCAATTAGCACGCATAAATACATTAATGCCTTATAACTTAGACGCGTGGGATGGTTACCCTAGTGAACGCGAAGCACTGTATAAAAGCGTTGCTGCATTAAATAAAAAATTAGTCGTCCTTGCGGGTGATACTCACAATGCATGGCAAGGCACGTTAAAAAATAAAAAGGGTGAAAACGTAGGGGTAGAATTTGCAACGCCAAGCGTGACCTCACCCGGTATGGAGCACTATTTAGCTCTTAACCCGCAGCAAGCCAAACAAATGGCCGATTCACTTTCGTTACTAATTAACGATTTAGATTATTGCGAATTATCGCATCGTGGTTATATGTTACTTACAATTACAAACAATCAAATTACAACCGATTGGCGTTATGTGGATAACATACAATCACCTACTTACAATCTTATTAATCAGCACCAAAGTATTTATAAAGGCTAACTTATATAACAATGCTTTATAAGGTTAAAAGGCAAATACACTGAGTATTTACCTTTTAACTTTTTGTACAAAGCCTAATTAATTACAACTGTAAATCAGTGTCCACGAAGCATCACTTCCTGGCGTCGTATTAGTGTACCAATTAGCAATGTATGCATTGCCTTGATATTGCATTTTATCGTCTGTGTTATTGTGCGTATAAGGACCTGCAGCATAGTCTTTTTTCACCCAATTAGGATATGCGTTTATATCACTGCAGTCTGTAGAGCTCACTATAGCGCATCCGTTCGAATCAACACTTGCTCCTGCAGGTGTATCAGGACATTGATCAACATCATCATATACGCCATCGTTATCGGTATCAGTTTGTGGCTCCTCTACTTCCAATACACAGCCTACATCATTTACCGTTTCGCCGACTGGTGTATTAGGACACTGGTCAATATCATCGCTAACACCATCAGCATCAGTATCAGATACTTCACACCCGATGCTATCGACAATAGTATCCGCAGGTGTATTCTCACATTGGTCAAGGCTATCAATAATACCGTCGCCATCACTATCAAGCTGAATGTTATCATTAGTATCATGCCAACTTTGAATGATTTCTTTTGCTTTAGTACCAGAGGCTGTTAATGAATCCCAATCTCCACCTGGTGTGAACATTGACGCACCTTCACTTTTATCGTTAAGTGCCCACATTGCATGGCTAATGTTGTTAGTTTTTAAAAATGCCATCCAGGCATCTGTTTCATTAATATTAACACCACCATTACCGTCTGCATTTACACTACCCCACTCGGTGGCAAATAAAGCAATGCCGTTATCTAAAGCAACTTGAGCTTTATTACGGTATGACTGGCCATGCGTACCTGCATAAAAATGAAGAGTATAAGCAACATTCGCACGATCGATTGGGTTTTGTGACGCAACATCAACATCCTGAGACCATGTCGGCGTACCAACAACAATTAAATTGTCAGGATCAATTGCGCGTATTTTGTCTATAACGGTTTCTGCGTATGGCTTAATATCGTATTCCCATGATATTTGTAATGGCTCATTATAAATCTCATAAATTACGTTATCATTGTCTCCATACTTAGTGGCTACTTCTTCAAAAAATTTGATTGCAGTAGCTTGATCTTTATGCGCTTCGTGGCTATGGAAATCTATTATAACGTACATATCTTCGGCAATTGCCGCAGTAACAACTTCATCAAGTCGACCCATGTTACCGTTCCAATCTTGATTTATATCACCGCCAGCACCGTGGCCGATTGCTGCACGTATAATAGTTGCACCAAATTCAGACTTAGCTTTAGAAACGGTTTGCGCGGTGTAAAATTTTTCACCCCCCCAGCCTGTATTACTCCAAAACAAACTAGGGCCTGCAAAACTTTTACTTACACCGTCTGCTAATACCTGGTTGCCGCTTACCGTTAGCTTTTCAACTTCAGCATTTGCTACTGACGTCATTCCTAGCATTAATGCTAAAGATAGGCTGCTAACTTTAAAGCTTCTTTTAACACGATTATTGGTACAAATATTCATAACACTTTCCTTAAAAATTATTAGCTTTTTTAGGCTAAAACAATACATTTTAGTATTAATTTAGATACACAAATAATAACTAATACTATTTGAAAAGCGAGAATAGCAAACTTTTGTTAACAAAAAAACGCCTATTGCAATATAAAAATATTAGATAAATTAAAATTAAAAACCATAAAGTAGTACATTCGGGTTATTTAGAGGCAACAATAAGGAAGATAAGGGAATTTACAATACATTTACATAAGTGGATTTAATTGAAAAATAATTTACTAAAATAAAAAATGGCTGCTCTTGGCAACCATTCATTAAAAAATCAATCTAAAATAACCATAAAATTTATTTAATGTGAGCTTTTCTACCTAAGCGATAAGCATCAACAATGCTCAAAGCCCACACAATAACCATTAAGGGTACATACTTATATTGTGCAAGCTTTGCGCACTCATCAGAAGGTTGTTGCGCTGCTTTTAATATACCCGCGATTGTCATAGGTATTTTACCCGACACAAGTTCATTAGCAGTACATTGAGCAATCGCAAAAATATCTTTAAGCGTCAATATTAATAAAATAGAAAATACACCTGCAAAAATACTCCCTATTAGATGTTTCTTTAACGAAAAGTGCCCCGCTCCAGGGTAAACAACAGCGGTAAGTAAAGCCGCTTTTAAATCTTTTTTCATGTTTGTTTCAGCTCGTAATATGGATTACAGTAGACAACAACATAGTGAATTAATTCTCTTTAAAATCAAGTAAAAGCTTAATTAACTCAAATCGAGAACGCATAAAAACCATATTGAAACTTTCAGCGTACAACTGTACACTCAAATTAAATTTTACAGTGGTAGGATATGTTATGTCGTTAGACGCGCCTTATTCCCGAAAAGAAGAAAAGCTCAATGTATTAAGCCATGCATTGGGTATTGCATTTGCAGTGTTTGTAATGTGGGATTTGTTCACTCAAGCAACCAGTGTTAAAGCATATATAAGCACAGCTGTTTATGGGGCAAGCTTATTTATTTTATTTTTATCATCCACACTTTATCACGCAAGCGTACAGCCTAAACTCCGTGCCTTTTATAAAAAATGTGATCACTGCGCAATTTACGTATTAATAGCGGGTACGTACACCCCCTTTTTATTAATATCGCTAAATGGCGCTTGGTCTTGGGGCACACTTAGCTTTATATGGGCTGTAGCACTTAGCGGCGTTGCTTATAAAATACTGGTTAAAAATGGTAACAAAAAAGTATCGTTAGCTACTTACTTACTCATGGGCTGGTTTGCCCTAGCTATTGTATACCCGCTTTATTTAAATATTGATGTAAATGCACTTTATTGGTTACTCGCCGGTGGTATTTTTTACAGCTTAGGTACTTTATTTTATAGCGCTAAAAGCACCCAATTTAGCCATGCTATTTGGCATTTATTTGTGATTGCTGGGTGTGTGTGCCACTACATTTCAATTACTAATTACGTGTATTAATACATGTAATTAGTAATTTACTGCCACGCACATAAACCGCATTAATTTGGCTACCCTTTTACGTAAAAGCGCGTTGTAGCTTAGTCGATATCACCTGGCCTTAATTAAAAACGCTGTTATTTACGGCTCTGACTATAAGCCTATCATTGTCCATTACTCGCCTAATTAACTAGCTCAATAAACAGCGTGTAACATTTTCGGTACTCTTATCCATTTTTTACCCATTTCATTCACTTACTCTTCTCCTAGTTTAAAAATAAATGCTTTAAAATAAGTGAGATAGCTTCATATCTTGAATGTAACGCTATGGCATATCTATTGCTCCTTCAATATAAATGGTCAGTAAAACCTTGGCCAAGCAAATACGTTAAAGGAGATACAAAGTGGGCGCATTCCAGGCTGATTCTACAATTGAGTTAAGTGCTACATTAGTAAGTTGCTACTTATACTCAATATTTTACAACCACACTCACTTTTACGTCTATTCCCGCAAAGCAAAGAGGTAGGTAACACGCATTACTGCGTTATCTAACATTAGGCTCTTTGTGATTACATGCAGTTAATCCAACTTAAACTTTACGTTAAAGGAGACGTTGATATGCCAACTAACCAATTTACGATGCAAGACCCTAGAAGCCAATATCAAATGGGACGAACCGAAAAAGACAGTGATCAACCAGACCCAGGCCTAGATGAAATTTTAAAACCCAAAGCAGATCACGGCGAAGATACCTATGTAGGTAGCGACAGATTAAAGGGTCGCAAGGCGTTGATCACTGGGGGCGACTCGGGCATTGGGAGAGCGGTTGCCATTGCATTTGCCAGAGAAGGTGCCGATGTAGTTTTTAATTACTTAGCCAGCGAAGAAGCCGATGCGAAAGAAACACTCGATATATTAAAAGACAGCGGTAACAAAGCATGGGGAATTGCAGGCGATATCTCTGACGAGAGTTTTTGTAACGATCTTGTGGCTCAAAGCGTTGAAAACTTAGGCTCAATCGACATATTAGTGAATAATGCGGGTAAGCAACAGTTTGTTGCCGAGTTAGACGATTTATCTACCGAGCAATTTTGCCAAACATATGCAACAAATGTATTTGCTATGTTTTGGATAACAAAAGCGGCGGTAAAACATATGCCACCGGGCGCTAGTATTATTAATACAACCTCTATCCAATGTTATCAACCCTCTGCTGGGCTTCTTGATTACGCATCGACTAAGGGTGCAATTACAAGCTTTACTAAAAGCTTAGCAAAAATGGTGATTGATAAAGGCATTCGGGTTAATGGGGTTGCTCCTGGGCCAATTTGGACCCCGCTTCAACAAAGTGGCGGCCAACCGGCTACAAAATTGCCTGAATTTGGTGATAACGTGCCATTAGGTAGACCAGGCCAGCCTGCTGAACTAGCACCCACCTATGTATACTTGGCATCGCAAGAGTCAAGTTACATTACCGCTGAAATAATGGGCGTGACAGGTGGGCAGCATCTACCTTAATCATGATGGCTAACTCATATTAGTTAATCTCAGCTTATTAATTTTATAAAATAATAGCGGCGTATATACGCCGCTATTATTACCTAGCTTTTTTTCAATCACACCTAAATAAAGCCCGCTAAATATTGGCCAGGCTCTGATTAACAACACCTTAGATACACACTAAAACCTGTGCTTACACAGCAGTATTTATACACGCATAAATTAACTCCTTAAATAACTCAAGCAGATTAAGTGTTATCTTTTTTAGCACGTATACCGCGAATGAACTCTTCTAAATAAGGTGTAAACTCTAACGCGAGTGCTATAAATAGCACAGTTGCCAAGTAAGTTGTTGGTAAAGGAGATGCTTTTAATTGCAACGTAAAGTCAGGAGGAAAGCCGCCTGATGTAAATAAAGCGGTAAATTGTCCCCAATGGCGCGCAATAATTAAAACCAAAGCTAATAGGGGTATCATTTCTAAAAAACTGTGTATATGTTGCTCTACCGGCCCTACCCTTCGCTTACTTACCGCATAAGTTACATCCCACATTGCTGTAAGCTCATGCAAAAAGAACAACACAATACAAATGGCAATAATTAAACTATTAACTTCAAAAATTAAAACTAAGATTAACGGAATGCCCACTTCGGCAAACATTAATAAATGGATAAATGACTCTTTAGCACCGCTGGTTGTAGAAATATTACTACGTCGATGACAAAACCAATCAGCAATGCCAGCGACAAGCCAAACAGGGATCACAAAGTACATTAAAATAACTAAAGTTGGGTCAGTCATAGTTTTTTTAGTCCTTAATATTTGGTTTTTATAACCCTCATACTGAAATTAAATATCTACACTTAATCACCTCGATTATTCATCACTAGCGATGTGAAAAAACGTATTTTTCAAATAATTTATCAGTCAAATTTAAGATGGCTTGGGGATTACTTACTTTTTACCTTTTGCAAATGAGATACCATTTTTGAACGCGCCCTTGAGTCAACATTTGGTATGCTCAAAATCTATTTACAACAAATAAGTATTTCAAGTGTTATGCCAAATCTCGACGCTACATAAGTAGGTGTAGAGGTGTTTTTACTTTGCCGTATATATTTTTATTGTGTAAAAAATAGAAAATATTTCACTTATCATTGTAAGTTTTTCATTTATGAAGCTAGATAAGGAGATTGTGCTAAAAGTAGAACTAAAAAGCCCAATTTGTTGTAGATTTACGATAGCTAAAAAAAGTAAGCAGCACACTTATAATAAAGCAGCCTTTAAAAGCTCTTTTACGATTATACGTTCACTATTGCCATCTACACTCGCGCATATTTACTTTATTATTCTTAAAACTAACACCTTCTGATAATAGCTTTTGGCGTTGTTCTTGGTATTTATCACTGCCTTCGGGAAACGATATTTTTCCTTGGCTATTTACTACCCTGTGCCAAGGTATAACCGAGTCGTTTGGCATTACCTTTAATAAGCGCCCTACCAAACGTGAATTTTGCGGGAAACCGGCAAGCGTTGCTATTTGCCCGTAACTTGCTACAAAACCTGCAGGTATATTTGCAATAATGGTGTAGATGAGGGTTTCTTTATCAATATTACCGGTCATTAACGTAAGCCTCACTGAGTACTTTAAATTGCTCCCAAATAGAGCGCGCAACGGGGCCATGATGTATTGCATCACGCCTAAATGCACGCACTTCTATACCAAACTCATCTTCTCTGTCGTTTATCTGTATTTGCTGCAACAGCCCGGCTTCTATTTCTGGGGCGCAGTAATCTATATTCATCATTGCCCAACCTGCGCCTTGTAATAAAAACGACTTTAAATTGGTTACATCATCTATTTTCATTAAGGCTGAGCCTTTTGAATACGAAAGCTTGTCGCTGTCTATATTTAAGTCGCTTTCAAACATAGCCAAACAGGGGTAATTTTGTAATTCGTTAAAGGTGATATGTTTTGGAAACGTATTGGCCGCTGCAATTATACCAATATTAAATTTACCTATTGGCAGACTTTCTAGGTGCCCTGTTGCATGAAATAAATCAAACCACGGGCCAATGCCAAGCTCTACTTGGCCGCTATTTACTTGCTCTAAAGAAACAAAGCGTTTGCCACTGGTTAAATTAAACTCTGTGCGTTTAAATAGTCTAAAAGTATTACTTATGATCTCGTTGTAACTTTGCTTTTGGCAAATTTGCTCATAGCATATTCTAAATTGTGGCTCGTTACCCAGAGCAAGCTCTTTAGCAAGCTGTGCTAGCTCATCATTTGCATGCAATAATTGTTGTGCTTCGCGGTGAAAAACACGGCCTTTTTCAGTTAACTGTAATCGGTACTTGGTTCTATCAAGTAACTCAAAACCTATTTTTGCTTCAAGGTTTTTTATGGCAAGTGTAAGCGCTGGTTGAGTTTTATGTAATTTAAGCGCCGCGCCACTTAAACTTGCACTTTGTACAATGGCATCTAAAATTTGTAATTGATTCAGCTTCATACTGCGCTCAACATGATCATAAATAAAACTTATTATGTTTCTAAAATTTAATGAATTTTATTTTATATGGTTGCAGCGTATCCTGCACTTAATTATTTTGCCCATCATTGCCACGGAGAAGACATGAAACTCTTTCGTCTATGTATACTTACTACGACTTTACTTACCTTAATGGCCTGTTCTGAGCCAGAAAAGCAAGTAAAAGAAGAGCCCATAAGGCCTGTTAAATTATTTAATATTGGACATGATTCGCAAACAAATGTACGCAGTTTTCCTGCTGAAGTGGTTGCAAACCAAGGCTCTTACTTGGCGTTTAGAGTAAATGGTGAGCTTGTTGAGTTTCCGGTTTTAGCAGGTGAGGAAGTTAAAAAAGGTCAGCTACTGGCAAAGCTCGACCCAGAAGACTTTCAACTACAATACGATGATAGAAAAGCCCGCTTTGAGCTTGCTAAGTCGCAACTTGGTCGTATTGAGCAATTACTTGAGAAAAGAATCGCGAGCCAATCAGAATACGATGAAGCATTGGCTAATATGCAGGTAGCTGAATCTGCCTTTAAAATAGCGGAAACAAATTTAGAATACAGCGAATTACGCGCACCATTTGCAGGCACTGTAGCTAAAGTATTTGTTAAAAACTTTGAAAACATTCAAGCCAAGCAAAATATTTTACGTTTAGAAACCCGCGATTTAATGGATGTAGAAATACAAGTTCCTGAAAAAATAATAGCGCGCATTAAAAAAGGCAGCGATTACCACCCTACCGTTGTGTTTGATGGTTTTGCTAACAAAGAATACACCCTTGATTTAAAAGAGTGGGATACACAGGCTGATCCAACTACGCTTACCTACCAAGTTGTTTTTTCGCTGCCAGTACCTAAAGACTTTAATTTACTTGCCGGGATGACGGGCCGTGTATTTATTGATTTATCAAAAGTTACTAGCTCGCAAGTGGCTTACACTATTTTACCAGTTGAGTCGGTTTTTTCAGAAGCTAAAGAAAGCGTGTCAGATAACGCCTACGTATGGATATATAACCCAGAGACCGGTGTCGTTAATAAACAAGCCGTTAAAGTGGGCCAAGTACACCGCGACGGCATTGAAGTGCTAAGCGGTATTAAAGAAGGCCAAATTGTCGTCTCTGCTGGCGTACACTCATTAGATGAAGGCATGAAAGTACGTCCATGGAATAAAGAGCGAGGCTTATAATTATGAGCTTTGCGCAACTCTCCATAGAGAAAAAAGTAATTAGTTGGATGTTTGCACTGCTGCTGTTAATTGGCGGTAGTGTATCGTATTTTGACCTAGGCCAATTAGAAGACCCTGAGTTTACACTTAAAACAGCCATGGTTATTACCATGTACCCGGGTGCGTCGCCACAGCAAGTCGAGGAAGAAGTCACCTTTCCTATTGAAAATGCGATTCAGCAACTCCCCTACGTAGATTATGTGACCTCTATTTCATCAAATGGTAAATCTCAAATTTCGGTAGAAATGAAAAGCACCTACCGAAAAGAACAGCTGCGCCAAATTTGGGATGAAATGCGCCGTAAAATTAACGATTTAGCGCCTTCACTCCCGAGTGGCGTTTACCCAAGCACCATTTTAGATGACTTTGGTGATGTATACGGCGTTATGTATGCGGTTACCGGCGATGGCTACTCTTATGATGAACTTAAAGATTACACCGATTACTTAAAGCGTGAACTCGTACTCCTTAAAGGTGTGAGTAAAGTGACCATTGCTGGTGAGCAACAGCCTCAAGTAATGGTTGAAGTGTCTACCCGTAAATTAGCACAACTGGGTATTGCCCCAAGCCATATTTTTGGTTTACTGCAATCGCAAAATACAGTCTCTAACGCAGGTAAAATTAGAGTGGGCGATGAGTCTATACGCTTTCACCCAACCGGCGAATTTAAAGATGTTACAGAGCTCGAAACCCTACTTATATCAAAACCCGGTGCTAGCGAGCTTATTTACTTAGGTGATGTAGCCAAAGTATTTAGAGAATACGCAGAAGTACCCAGCAATGTTATTCGCTACAACTCAGAACAAGCGCTTTTAATTGGCGTTTCGTTTATGAATAGCGTGAACGTAGTAGATGTAGGTAAACGTATTGACGAGCACTTAGCAGAGCTTGAGTACCAGCGCCCACATGGCATACATGTAGAATCGGTGTATAACCAACCTAAAGAAGTAGAAAAATCGGTAGATGGCTTTATTGTCAGCCTTGTAGAAGCTATTGCCATTGTAATTGTGGTACTGCTTATATTTATGGGGTTAAAAAGTGGTATTTTAATTGGCGGTATTTTATTACTCACCGTTTTAGGCACCTTTATATTTATGAAGTTGTTCGCGATAGACTTGCAACGTATTTCTCTGGGTGCGCTTATTATTGCCCTTGGTATGCTGGTTGATAACGCCATAGTAGTAACCGAAGGCATATTAATAAATTTAAAGCGTGGCCAAACTAAGTTAAAAGCTGCAGTTAATATTGTAGAACAAACTAAATGGCCGCTACTAGGCGCTACAGTTATTGGTATTACTGCGTTTGCCCCTATTGGCTTAAGTTCTGATGCTACGGGTGAATTTGCGGGTAGCTTATTTTGGGTATTGTTTATATCGCTTTTACTAAGCTGGATCACCGCCATAACTCTTACGCCATTTTTTGCAAATTTAATGTTTAAACAAGATGAGTTTAAAAAAGCTAAAAATGCTGAGGGCGATGAGGAAGATGACGACCCATACCAAGGCTTTATTTTTACCGGCTATAAAGCACTTTTAGATGTGTCTATGCATTATCGTAAAACCACGCTTGTGCTTATGGTCGTGCTCCTTTGCTCGGCTGTGGTTGGTTTTGGTGCGGTTAAACAATCGTTTTTCCCAGCCTCTAACACGCCGATGTTTTATGTAGATTACTGGCAGCAGCAAGGCTCAGATATACGTGCAACGCTTGATGGCATTAAAAAGCTAGAAAACTACCTTCAAAAAGAAGAGCTCGTAGAGGAAATAACCAGTACAACCGGCCAAGGTGCTCCGCGCTTTATGCTTACTTATGCACCGCAAAAGTCGTACTCGTCCTACGGGCAGCTCATTATTAGAGTAAAAAGCCGCGAGGCGGTGGCTGTAGTAATGCAAAAAGTGCGTGAATACTCGCAAAATACACCGCTTTCAGCTGAACTTAAAATTAAGCCTATGGAAATTGGCCCCTCAACCGATGCTAAAATTGAAGCACGCTTTACAGGCCCAGACCCAGTAGTTCTTAGAAAGCTAGCGGCTAAAGCAGAAGACGTTATAGCACAGGATGAAGGGGCTTATAATATTCGTGATGATTGGCGGGCACGTACTAAAATGATTCGTCCACAATTTAACGAACAAAAAGCGCGCCGCTTAGGTATTAGTAAGTCAGACCTTGATGATGTACTGCTTACTAGCCTTTCAGGCAAGCAAGTGGGTGTATACCGCGATGGTACACAACTACTGCCAATTATTGCTCGCTCACCGGCAAATGAGCGTCTAAATGTAGAAAGCGTTCACGATTTACAAATATACAGCCCTGTACTGGGTGTATTTGTGCCAGTAACGCAAGTGGTTGACGAATTTGTGGTTGAATGGGAAGACAGCCTAATTATGCGCCGCGACCGTAAACGTACAATAACGGTAATGGCCGATCAAAACGTTTTAGGTGACGAAACCGCTGCTAAATTATTTGCCCGTATACGAGGGTCTGTAGAAGCGATAGAACTGCCACGCGGGTATACATTAGAATGGGGCGGTGAATATGAATCATCGACAGATGCCCAAAAAGCAATATTTGGCTCGCTCCCTCTTGGTTATTTAGCGATGTTTGCAGTAACTGTATTACTGTTTAACTCTGTAAAACAACCTTTGGTTATTTGGGCTACGGTACCACTTGCCATTATTGGTGTTAGTGCGGGTATGTTAATAATGAATGCCGCATTTAGCTTTATGGCACTACTTGGATTACTAAGTTTAAGCGGGATGCTAATTAAAAACGGCATTGTGTTAGTCGATCAAATAAATCTCGAGCTTCGCGATGGTAAATCGCCTTACCAAGCTGTGTTTGAATCTGGCGTTAGCCGTGTACGCCCTGTAGCCATGGCGGCTATTACCACCATTTTAGGTATGATCCCACTGTTGTTTGACGTGTTCTTCCAGTCAATGGCAGTAACTATTATGTTTGGTTTAGGCTTTGCAACCATACTTACGCTTATCGTAGTGCCTGTGCTTTATACTGTTGTATTTAGAATAGACTACGAGCCTAGAAAGTAATTTAAAAGCACCTTAGAGAATGTTTAAAACGCAGCTTACCTCACAGTAGCTGCGTTTTTTATTATTTAAACCGAGGTTAAAGATTGACTTAATAAACTAGGTTGTATTTGTATTCTCTTTGGCTATTTTCGCTTTATAATCGACGAAAATGGCAATGTAGATTTAAACAACTACTGTTTCACGGGCGGTATTACACTGGTAATAACAGACATGTTTGACGGTACTTACGATTTAATTAAACGACTGCGCTCTAAAAACAGCATATCTGCATTAGCCATTTATTTAGGGCTTTTTTTACTTTATATTGGCGTTGTGTTTTATAAATAACCCCTTAAATGACAGCAAAACAACTTTTTAGAATAATAATTACCGCTAGTTTACTATTCCCCCCTATTTTTTATTGCTTGGGATGAAAATCTCGATCCCCCCTTTATTGCCAATACCGCTTATGATTTTTTAACACATAAGCTGCTTCCTGTTTTGTCAGTAATAATTAGTATTGCAGGGGGGATGTACGGATACAAAAAGTACAACGCATGCATAACGTTTAAATCAAATTTTAAAGACTATGTAGGGCCTGTTTATCTTTCGAGGTTAAATTTGCAGCAGTGTGTTTGGCATTTAGGCAAGGCAGAGCCTATGTAGTGTGGTTATTCCCCATAAATAGGCGATAACGTGGAATAAATGCCAAACATGCGCTGCCCGGAGGGTTCTGCCTAGGGGCAATTTACTCTTTATTGCTCAGTTTTTACTTAGTCCACTAGGTTACAAACCTCGCGCCACGATTAAACCGCCCCTAGTTTGAACAAATTTTAATCCTGAAAGGTCAACAGGTCCTAGCACGATGGAAAGCTTCGCGGGTGGCTTGGTATATTGTTTATACCGGTTTTAGTTTATTTATGGCTGTGGGCTAGTTTTTGTATTTCAGTAAAGTTATGGACGTATTATTATAGCGACAATAGCTGGCAGCAAGAGTACCAGCTACTGGCTGTAGAGGCGTGTCCGAGTGATTACGAATACAGCTGCGCAAAACTGGTTGTGCTTGATTTACAAACTTACAGAAAGCGCTCTTTTAGGTGGTATTTAGATAAACCAGCATTAAAGCGGCTAAAAAATGAGAAAATAAACATAGTGGGCGTTAAAAGCCCACTAGGGTCTGTAGTTCATCAAATACAGTGGTAGTTGAGCTTTTAATACACTACTTTTTTAAACTTAACGTGCCAGATGAACGAGCTTTACGATTTGCTGGCTTGTTGTTATTTGAGTTTTTACTATCGTCTTGCGTATTTTTACTAGCTCCACCTTTGCCTACATAGGTAGTAGAGCGTTTTTGATAGGGTGAATTACTTCTTTGCGTGCGGGTGCCTCGTTCATTATTAAATGCACGTGGGTTTTCGCCCTGAAAATCACGCTTTTTAGGCTCGCCTTTATTGTTATTACTCATGCTATTTTGCTTGTTGTTATCAACCGAGTGCTCTTGCGTTTTACCCGAATCGGCTATCGAGTCGTTAATTTGCGCCATTTCTACATCGGTTAAATGACGCCACTGCCCTACTTTTAAGCCCTTAAGCGTCACGTTCATAATGCGTGTACGTTTTAATGTCACAACTTCATAGCCTAAGCATTCGCACATACGGCGAATTTGGCGGTTTAAGCCCTGAGTAAGGACAATTTTAAATTCTTGAGGAGCCGTTTGGGTCACTTTACACTTTTTGGTAACAGTATCTAAAATAGGGATGCCGTTTGCCATTTTGGTCACAAATTGGCGGTTTAGTGGTTTATCAACTGTCACCACGTATTCTTTTTCGTGGTTATTACCAGCACGCAAAATTTTATTTACGATATCGCCTTCGTTGGTTAAAAAGATTAGCCCTTCTGATGGTCTATCTAATCGTCCAATAGGGAAAATACGAGTTGGGTAGTTAACGGCTTTAACTATGTTACTATGAATTTTACTCTCGGTGGTACACGTAATACCAACCGGTTTATTATAAGCAATATAGACACGCTTTGGTTTTGCGCGAAGGGGGTTACCATCAATCAAAACGGTATCAGTATCTGCTACTTTTACGCCCACTTCTGGCATATTACCATTAACCGTAACACGACCCTGCTCAATATATTTATCGGCTTCACGACGTGAGCAAAACCCGGTTTCACTTATAAATTTATTTAAACGTTTTAATTCGGTCATGGCACTTAACAGTCGTAATTTTAAAGGCGACTAGTGTAAACCACACACACTTATTTTTCGCCCCTAATTTAATATAAATAGGTGTTTAAGTACTAATTTTTAATTGAGTGAGCTTACGCCATATAAATTCAAGCGGCCCTTGCATATAAAATCGGCTATATAGCGCTGTAAATAACAGTTGCACAATGACCAAAGCGGTTGCCACTAACCAATAATCTATGCGGTTAAAGCTTAATACCCACTGCGGAAATAAAACTTTATAAAGCAGTAATTGCATTATGGTTTGGCTTATATATAAGGTGAATGCTAATCGCCCTGCTTGTTGAATAAGCGTGCCAACGTGTACCCTGTTATTGCAAAATTTAACTATGATATGAATATAAAGCACGGCTATAAAAAGCGCTGCAAATGTATTTACTAATTCTTGAGTAGCGATACTTAAACCATCATTTCCCTGAAGTATTAAAAGCCTTAAGCTTGTAAAAACAAACGCCCCACTAACGCACACAAATAACTGCTGCGAAGTAAGCCCTTTGGTAAATACCTCCAACTTATATAAGTATATTCCAATGAGCATAATGCCAGAAAACATCAAAAAAGCTAAGAATGGAACCGCTACAACTGCAATCATATTGTAACCTAAGTTACTGATAAAATAGTCCTTATAGTGCGGACTATATAAATCTATAAATGCTTGAGAGTCGCGGTGAATATTCTCATCAGGCAAGTTCATTAAAAACAAAAAGGTCACTGCGCAAGCTAATAACATAAATATAATGCCTCTTTTTAAAAGCATATTATTATTAGTTTCTACAAATTTAAGCACCCACCAACCGCATACTCCGTAAACAAATAAAATATCGCCAGCCCAAAGTAAAAAACCATGTGCCAAACCAAAAATAATGAGCCAATACAGTCTCGCTTTTATAGGAATAGTTGATTTGTAGCGCTGCCACTGAATAAATAGGCCAGCACCAAAAAGAAGGCTGAACAGCGTTCTAAAACGCCCATCAATAAAAATACTACTAAAGGTTTGAATAACAGCATCGCTAAAAGGTGGAGTAGCTAATGGTGTATAGATATATTCCCCTAATCCAAAAGCATAACCGTTCATGTAAACAAGGCAAAGCACTGCAATACCGCGTATAAAATCCATATTATAATTACGCATAACTGAGATTTAATTTCCTTTAACTTTTATTTTTATAATTATCTGCCCAATCAACAGCTTGTTGATATAAGTTAGGTAATACTTTGCTATCGAGATTAATTAATATTACAGCTTGTTCAAGCGCCCACCAGCTTCCAGTTTCGTACGCTTTAACCACATTCAAAATATAATAAAGGGTGTTTTTTTCATTTAAAAGCGCGGCTTTTATTTCATCTGGAAAAGGAAGTTTTTCAACGAGTAGGCTCATTGGTTGATCAAGTATTGCATCGAGTAATGAAAATAGCCCAGTTAAAAAAGCTTCTCCTGATTGCTGCTTAGCGACTTTTTTTGCAATTAACTCGCAAAAGCGAGCACGCACAACACACACTTGCATAAGTTCTGCAGGCTTCTTACCTGCTGTGTGTGCAGTAACAATAAGACTCACAAACTTTTTTAATCGCTCGTGCCCAAGGTAAACCAAAGCTTGTTTAAGTGATGATATTTTACTTTGAATAGGAAAAACACCACTATTGATTAATCTAAGCAACTTATAGGCTAACGCAGCATCAAGTTCAAACAAACCAGCAATCGCTTTTATATCTGGACTGGGTTTCATTATCTCTGCGTAAATAGCGACGACTAAAGCATAGTTATAATCAATGTCGTTTTGTTTGACCATGGTGGGTTTTGCAAAAAAGTACCCTTGAAAATAATCAAACCCCATTTTATGGGCTAATTCAAAATCCTCTTGGGTTTCTAATTTTTCAGCTAAAAGCTTAATTTTTTTATGTTGCTGAAGCTTTTCTATTACAGGTGTTATTTCACTTAATGGTGTAATTGAAATATCAAACTTTATTAATTTAACAAGCTTTAAAAACCTATCCCACTGCGGTTTATAAACAAAATCATCAAGTGCTAATTTGTAATTACGATGAAATAAGTCACGACACATCTCGTAATTTTCATCGTTTGGCTCTATGGTTTCGAGCAATTCAATTACAACATCTTGGCAAGGTAAAAACGCACATAAATCAAGCTCTAACGATTCAGGGCCGATATTTATTAATGCTTTTTTACCCGAGGTAATATGGCGAGTTCCGAGATTTAATTGGTTTTCCATTATTAGGCGCGCAGTGGCTTCGCCTTCACAAATATCAGGGAAATAATTTTTAGGGCTGTCCCTAAATAGCAACTCGTAGGCAACTACGTTTTGACGACGATTGAATATTGCTTGCCTTGCAACAAATACAGACACATTACCTACTTCTTAGCTTTTATATAATACTAAGTAATTAAACCCTAAGCAGGTAGATTTGTCACTAAACTTTAAAGTACAGAAACGATTTACCGGTATAAGGTTGTTATATAATCAGTTGCCACTTGTGGCCACGAAAAACGCATTAGCTCTGCGCTGTGCTTAATTTTATGCCATCTTTTAGGATTTTGCTTTTTAATTAAGAGAGTTTCGTCTAAACAGCTAATTAAATTACGCGTTTGCGTTGCCAACGTGTCTCCATTAAAGCTAAAACCATTTTCGTGGTGTTTAACAGTATCTTTTAATCCGCCAACACTGTGTACTAAACACGGTTGCCCCGCTCGCATTGCTAGCATTTGGCTAATACCACACGGTTCAAACGAGCTTGGCATTAAAAATAAGTCACCTAATTGATACATTAAATCGCCAACACCTTGCCCATACCCCTTTAAAAATAAAAGATTGGAATTACGCGCCATTGCTTTGGTAAATATACTTTCGAGCTCTTTGTCACCCGAGCCGAGAATAATAAGTCTGCCATTATGTTCATTAATTAATTGGCACACTTTATCAATAGTTAAAACCCCATTAACCTGCTGGCACAATAACAACACTTTTTGCTCAGTAAGACGGCCAACGCTTGTAACTAATGGACCGTTATTAACCGTTGCTTTAAATTGCTGTAGTCGTTGGTGGGCAATATAGTAGCCACTTTGTAACTGCTCGCTATTTGCCATCCAAGTAAATAAAGTGTTCTCTGCTTGGCTATAAAAATCAGCGAGAGTTGCTCCTTTAAGTGCATTGCTTGGATATTCGCAGCCATTTAAAATACCAACAAGCTTGCCTTGGCTTGCTGCATTTTGCAGATCTCGCTCAAGCCCTTCGCCACCAAAAAAACCATGTTCGTAATTGCTAGGTTCAAGAACCTCTTGGCTGTAAGTTGGCGATACAACATGTATTTTATCGCATAGATTTATTGCACTGCGCATAGGATTAAAACAATGAGGGTAACGCGGGTCGCATAATTGCTGGCCATTATAACTAAGTGATGGAAACCACGCCTCTAAGCTTGAATCATCATGTTTGAAAGGCCTTATCCCTTGCAGTGCAATATTATGCACTGTGAAGGCAATAGGTAAGGTATTAAGTGAGCTATAACGTGGCTCAAACTTAAGTAAAACTGCAACGCAGGCACTGTGCCAATCATGTAAATGCAGCGCTGTAGGGCGCTTTAATACACCTTGTAATAACGCTTCGCAGACGGCTGCGTTAAATAGAGCAAATTTAGTCGCATCAGTTGCAAAAGGCCTCCCCGGTGCATCATTACAATATACACTGCCTGATTCACTAAATAACGGGTGGCTAATAACAATTTGGCTTACATTATTTTCGGCTTGTTGTACTTTAAAAATGGTTAATACATGGGGTTGAGCATTAAATGCAACGGTTACTTCACCTATATAAATACGCTCAAGCGGCTCAAACCCGTAATCAGGAATAACAACATCAACCGTTATACCTTGCTTTGCAAGAGCCTTAGGTGCATCGCGTACTACATCTGCCACACCGCCTACTTTTGCGCCTGGTAACGCGTCATTTTCTGCTGCAACCATTAATACATGCATTAATTTATTATTTCCTTTAAACCTGTGTGAGCTTGCTCACAAATGAGCAAGCTATGTTGTCGTGCTTATCTAACTTGTTGTTACGCTAGCTTTTTATTTTCTCGCGCTTGGCGTTCTAACTTTTTTGCAAGCTCAGTGAGCATATCACGTGTAACAAGAACGATACCTTTTTTAGATACCCTAAAGCCATTTTCTTCATCTGTTTTTTTGTCAAAACCGATTTCAAGACCTGCCGGTATTTCACAGCTTCTATCTATTATTGCGCGTTTAATTTTACAACCTCGGTTTATAACCGCACCGGGTAAAATAACCGACTGCTCAATAGTACAAAATGAGCGAACGTGAACGTTAGAAAACAACAGGGATTTTCTAACCGCAGAGCCCGAAATAATACACCCACCCGAGACTGTTGAGTCTAAAGCCATACCACGTCTATCTTCGTCATCGAAAATAAATTTAGCAGGTGGTAGTTGCTCTTGATAAGTCCATATTGGCCACGTTGGATCGTATAAATCAAGTTGTGGCTCTGGCATTACCAGTTCCATATTAGCTTCCCAGAACGAGTCAAGCGTACCTACATCGCGCCAATAAGGTTGCCCTTCTTGATTTGGATCTCTAAATGGGAAAGCAAATACATTATGCTCTTCTATAATCGCTGGAATAATATCGTGACCAAAATCGCGTCCAGAGCCTTCATTTTCAGAATCTTTTTTAAGTTGCTCAAATAAAAATTCTGTATTGAAAATGTAGTTCCCCATTGATGCTAAACATGTACCTGGCTTGCCGGGTACGGAGCTCGGCATTGCTGGTTTTTCATCAAAACGACACACTCTATTTTCTTCATCAACGGTCATTACACCAAACGTGTCTGCGGCTTCCTCTACTGGGACTTCAATACAACACACAGTCATATCTGCGCCTTTTTGCACATGTTCAGCCAATAAAGCACCATAGTCCATACGGTACACATGATCTCCAGACAAAATCATCACATATTTAGGAAGCTCATGACGAATAATATCTATGTTTTGAAAAACAGCATCTGCGGTTCCACAATACCAATCATCACCTTGGCGCTGAGATGCAGGTAGTATTTCAACCGACTCTCCTAGCTCTTTTTTAAAGTGCCCCCATGCGCGGTTTACATGGCGTATTAATGAATGTGATTTATATTGTGTAGCAATACCAACACGTCTCACACCCGAGTTAATGCAGTTTGATAGTGGAAAATCGATAATTCGATGCTTACCACCAAAGTAAACTGCTGGCTTTGCTCGCCAATCGGTTAACTCATGCAGGCGAGAACCGCGACCGCCTGCCAGTATTAACGCGTAAGTTTCTCTGGTTAGGCTACTTATGTAGCGATTTGCATAATTAGGCATAATACTCTCTCCATTTAGTCTAGGCTTTTAGTGGCATGGCTTGTAGTTGTCGTTAAGTCTGTTTCACTAATATTGAGGGGTTCTAAATGCCAAATATCTTCACTGTATTGGCTTATGGTTCTGTCACTTGAAAACATACCACTGGCTGCTGTATTTAAAATACTCATTTGTGTCCAGTAGGTCTGGTCTGCGTAAGCTTTATCAACTTCTTTTTGAGCTGCTACATAACTTTCAAAATCGTGAGCAACAAGCCATGGATCGTGCGGGCTCTTAATTGCATTTGTTATGTCGTCAAATAAGCATGGCTCAAATAAATTAAAATGCCCGCTCTCGAGTAATTGCATCACATTCTTTAAATCGCTATTTTGCGATATTAAATGCTCTGGATTATAACGTGATTTAATATCGTCAATTTCGTGCGCTTGTGCGCCAAACAAAAAGAAGTTATCAGCACCAACAGCATCTCTAATTTCAATGTTTGCGCCATCCAGCGTGCCTATTGTCAATGCACCATTCATCATAAATTTCATGTTGCCAGTACCAGACGCTTCTTTGCCTGCGGTAGATACTTGCTCTGAGAGGTCGGTTGCAGGACAAATAACTTCCATTGCGGTTACGTTGTAATTAGGTAAAAATGCGACGCGTAAATATGGTGCAGCTTGAGGGTCTTTATTTATAACCTCTGCCACGTTATTAATCAGCTTAATAATTTTTTTAGCCATGTAATAACCTGGCGCTGCTTTACCACCTAATAGAACACAACGAGGAACAAGTCCTTGGGTATCCCCACGGCGAATGCGGTCATATAAATGAATCACATGAAGTATGTTTAATAGCTGACGTTTGTATTCGTGGATACGTTTTACTTGTACGTCAAACATCATTGATACATCAAAATCGATATCGCAGCGCGCCTTAACTAAATCAACTAAACGTTGTTTGTTTTCACGTTTAGCATTTTGCCACTGCTCATGAAATGCCTTGTTGTCATAAAAACGACGTAGGTCACTAATTTTTGAGAAGTTTTTAACCCAGTCATGACCAATTTTTCCACCAATTAATTCACTTAATACTGGATTACAATGCGCAAGCCATCGACGAGGCGTTACACCATTTGTTTTGTTATTAAATTTGTTTGGCCAAAGTTCGTAAAACTCTTTAAATAAACCTGCTTTTAATAATTCTGTGTGCAGTGCCGCAACACCATTTACAGAGTAACTACCCACAATAGCTAAATAAGCCATGCGAATTTGCGGCTCGTCACTCTCTTCTATAAGCGACAGCGCACGTTGCTTTTCAACATCTCCCGGCCATTGCTGTGCAACTTGTGCTAAAAAGCGTGCATTTATCTCGTAAACTATTTCTAAAATGCGTGGTAATAATTTTGAAAACAACAAAACAGACCATTTTTCAAGCGCTTCAGGAAGTAGCGTATGATTTGTATAGGCCATGGTTTTAGTTGTGATTTGCCACGCATCGTTCCAATTTAATTCGTAATCATCAATTAAAATACGCATTAGCTCTGCAACAGCAATACTTGGATGCGTGTCGTTTAACTGAAAAACATGAAAATCAGCAAAGTCACTAAAGCTCTCGCCATGTTGAGAAACCCATTGGTCTACTACGTCTTGAATACTCGCCGATGATAAAAAGTATTGTTGGCGTAACCTAAGCTCCTTACCATTTTCGCTGCTGTCATTTGGATACAGCACCATGGTGATCTGTTCGGCTAGATTTTTTTGTGCGACGGCTTCTGAGTAACTGCCCGCATTAAATTCGGTTAAATTAAATTCATCTGTTGCCTCTGATTTCCACAGACGTAGTGTATTTACGATATTGTTTTTATAACCAGGGACAGGTACATCGTACGGTACAGCTAATACATCTTGTGAGCCCATCCATTGACGGTGCTCTCTGCCAAATTTATCTGTGTAACTTTGCACATAGCCACCAAACTTCACACGTTTTGCATGCTCTGGTGCGCTTAGCTCCCATGGATGTCCTTCACGTAGCCAGTTATCTGGTTGCTCAATTTGGTTACCATCTTTAATCGATTGATTAAACATGCCGTATTCGTATCGTAGGCCATAGCCAATAACAGGCAACGCTAAACTAGCACAGCTATCTAAAAAGCAGGCTGCAAGGCGCCCTAGCCCGCCATTTCCTAGGCCAGCGTCGTGCTCGGCGTCTTCAATTGTTTCTATTGTTGTGCAGTACTCTTGTAGTGCTGAGCTTACTTGTTTATCTAAATCTAGATTTAAAACAGCATTACCTAGCGCACGCCCCATCAAAAACTCAAGAGAAAGGTAAGCCGTTTTGCGCCGTTTCTCTTGCTTAATTTGTTGATTCGTTTCTCTGCAGCGGGCCACAAGTCTGTCGCGAATAGTAAGCGCTAATGCGTGATACAAATAATGCTGCGATTCACCCACCTTATCTCGGCCGAGGGTATAATAAAAATGCCGTGTTAAGTCATCTTTAAGCGTACTTTCATCAATAACTGGCCCTTCTTGCCAGCCCTTTACTACACACACTTGATCACTTTGTTTAACCATGACTAACATCCTCTAAATTGGCACTAAAAACCCAACTACTTTGTGCTGAAATTTCAACCATCGCATCTTCATTACTGCTCACAGATGCATTATGTACACTTGATAGAATCATTTGCCACGGCGCATTAATTGGCGATGGGGGCATTTGACAAAAAATTGTTTTTTCACTGGCATTAAATACAATCAGCAATGCATGATTGTTTTGCTTATCAAGTAAGCTATACATTAAAAACTGTCTGGTATCTTCATGCCAGTGAGCATCAGTCATGGTTTTACCTTGTTCGGTAAACCACTTAACGGTAAAACGCTCGTCTATATCATCTAAAAATACACTGTGTTTAAACGCACTGTGCGCACGTCTAATTTTTAATGCATCATCAATAAATCGTGTTAACGAATGATTAAGTTGAGAATCTTTCCAGGCAAGCCAACTAGTGCGATTATTTTGGCAATAAGCATTGTTATTCCCCCCTTGCGAGTGCGCCATTTCGCTACCAGCAGCAATCATGGGAACACCTTTTGAGAGAATTAAAGTAAGTAAAAAGTTCTTTTGTTGCTGTAAGCGCAGTGCGTTTATTTTAGAGTCGCTGGTAAAACCTTCTACCCCACAGTTAAACGAATGATTTGCACTGTGCCCATCTCGATTTTGCTCGCCATTAGCTTCGTTATGTTTATGCTCATAACTCACTAAATCAGCAAGGGTAAAACCATCATGACTCGCTATAAAATTAATACTATTGAGCGGCCCACGTTGGCTGTGCTCAAAAATATCAAACGATCCATGCAAACGTTTTGCAACGTTGGCAATAATGCCTGTTTCACTTTGCCAAAAACGTCTAATTACATCGCGGTATTGATCGTTCCATTCTCGCCATGGCGGCGGGAATGCACCAAGCTGATAACCACCTGGGCCTATATCCCAAGGCTCACTTATTAACTTAACTTTGTTAAGCACAGGGTCTTGGGCAACTACTTGTAAAAAAGTATGTGCGGAGCTAAAGCCTGCTTTTGAGCGGCCTAAAATGGTCGCTAAATCAAACCTAAAACCATCAACTCCCATTACTTCAACCCAATAACGAAGGCTATCAAGTACAAGTTGCAGTGTTTTAGGGTGGTCAATATTTATGGTATTACCACAGCCGGTATCGTTTATATATACGTCAGGCTGCCCCTCTACTGTGCGGTAATAGGCTAAGTTATCAAAGCCTCTAAGCGATAGTATAGGGCCATCGGCCCCAGCCTCTGCGGTATGGTTATAAACAACATCTAAAATAACTTCTATGTCGGCAGCATGAAGCTCTTTCACCATTTGCTTAAACTCGTTTATATCGTCGTTTACTAAATAGTCTTTATGGGGGGTAAAAAAGTTAAGCGTGTTATAACCCCAATAGTTTTGCAGCCCTTTTCCTGTTAAAAATTGCTCACTAATAAAAGAATGAACAGGTAAAAGCTCAACGGCTGTAACACCAAAGCTTTGTAAGTGTTCAATAAAGCTTGGGTGGCTTAACCCTAAAAACTTCCCTTGTAGAGATTTGGGAATTTTAGGATGACGACAAGTAGTTCCTTTAACGTGGCATTCGTAAATAACAGTATTAGACCAGCGATGCTTTGGCTTTTTATGCTCGTAATGAACCTGAGCAGCCACTTTAGATTTTGGAATATCAATAGAATTATTAACACAGCTTTTTGTGCCAATTGGCATTTGCCCATAATGGCGCTCACTCCATGTAAACTCACCAAAAATGTCTTTCGCGTATGGGTCAATTAGTAACTTGTTTTCATTAAACAGCAAACCATGTGATGGATTATATTCTCCTTCAACCCTAAAACCGTAAAGTGCCCCTGCACTAAGTGGTGATATATGAATACTCCACACGCCACCTTCATTGATGTTCATTGCCATTTTTAAAATTTCTGAATGACCACTTTTATCAAACAAACAGACATAAGCTTGGCTTGCATTAGGTGCATATAACGAAAAGTTTACACCGTTATCACTAACACTCGAACCCAGTGGCTCTACATTGCCATGGGCAGCATCGAATAGATTACTCATCATCAACCTTTTGTAAGTAAATAGTGGTTAGGCCACCAATGGCAATAGAAATACTTTGCTTGAAACCATGATTGTCTTCATCAATTGTGTTTACAATTTGCAATGGGTTATCTGTTACTTTAATTCCTGAACCAAAAAACTGTGTTTCATCTGTATTTAAGATAACTTTATATTGTCCTTTATTTGGTACACCAATGACGTAATTTTCATACGAAGCGGGTGTAAAATTAGCAATAACAACGACAAAGTCTTTGGCAGTTTTTGCATAACGTACAAAGCTCAAAATACTTTGTTGGTTGTTGTTATTATCAATCCAAGTAAAACCAGCAGCGCTAGAATCAAGCTCGTACAAAGCAGGTTGATTTTTATAAACCGTATTAAGTGCTTTAACCGTTAGCTTTACTCCGTTATGGCTTTGATGCTCAAGTAAATGCCAATCGATAGAGTGGTCATGCCCCCACTCTTTACGCTGAGCTATTTCACCGCCCATAAACAATAGTTTTTTACCCGGATGCGCCCACATAAATGCGTAATAAGCGCGTAAATTTGCAAATTTTTGCCAATCATCACCTGGCATTTTTTCAATTAAAGAGCCTTTGCCATGAACTACTTCATCATGGCTAAGCGGTAATATGTAGTTTTCGCTAAAAGCGTAGACCATAGAAAAGGTCATTTCGTGGTGATGATGCTGACGGTACAAAGGGTCATGCTGCATATAATGAAGGCTGTCGTTCATCCACCCCATATTCCATTTATAGCCAAACCCAAGCCCGTTATGTTCAACACTTTGAGTTACACCAGGCCAAGCCGTTGACTCTTCAGCCACCATCATAATGCCAGGGTTATTTTTGTAGCTGCGCATGTTCACTTGTTTTAAGCACTCTATTGCACCTAAGTTTTCACGTCCGCCATAACAATTAGCGACCCATTCACCTTCTTTTCGGCTGTAATCTAAATAAAGCATGGAAGCTACAGCGTCTACTCTCAGCCCATCCAAACCAAATTGATGTAGCCAATACATCGCGTTAGAAATTAAAAAGCTTTTTACCTCTGGGCGGTCGTAGTTGTATATGTAGGTATTCCAATCAGGGTGAAAACCTTGGCGCATATCAGCATGCTCATATAAATGAGTGCCATCAAATCGATGTAACCCATGCGGATCACTAGGAAAATGACCCGGCACCCAATCAAGTAATATACCTATATTGGCTTTATGACATTGCTCTACAAAATATTTAAAGCTGTTGTAGTCGCCAAAGCGGCTAGTTGGTGCAAATAAGCCCACGGGTTGATAGCCCCACGAGCCATCAAATGGGTATTCACTTATTGGCATAAGTTGTAGGTGGGTAAACTCCATCTCTTGCGCATAGCTAACTAGTTTGTCGGCAAGCTCTGTGTAACTTAAATAACGATTATTCTCTTCTCGCTGCCATGAGCCTAAATGTACTTCGTATATGCTTATTGGCGCATCTATATGATTTCGCTTTTGCCTATTGGTTAATGCACTTTCACTTAACGTTATTGGCTCAGGTTTATATTGCAAAACACTTGCTGTACCCGGTGCTTGTTGCATTTTAAAAGCAAAAGGGTCCGCTTTTTCAAGCACTTCTCCACTTTGCGCAGTAATAGCAAACTTGTAACACATATCAGCCTCAAGCTTAGGAATAAATAATTCCCACACACCACTTGCTGGATGAAAGCGCATAAAATGACGATTAGCTTGCCAAAAATTAAACTCACCAATTACAGATACACTTGCTGCATTAGGTGCCCAAACACAAAAACGTACACCTTCTACGTTTTGCAAAGAGCTAAAATGGGCGCCAAAATGAGAGTAAGTATGTTCTAGGCTACCTTCATTAAATAAATACATGGCGTCTGTATCAAGTGCGCTCTCAAAGCTATATTCGTCATAAAAGGGAGAGAGGGTATTTGAATATTGAGCACTGCATTGGTAGGGCTTTGTGGGTAGCTCTTTTACCTTAGCTATAAATAAATCAGTGTCTTTATATCGTTTAGCTTCAACACTATTTTCATTTAACGTAATGCTTGCACTGATTGCTGAGGGTAAATAAAGACGAATTTCTATATCTGAATTTGTTTTATGTGCCCCTAAAAAACTAAAAGGGTCTTTGAATCGCCCTGCATTTAATGCATTTACCTGCTCATCATATTCTGTATTATTTGTACTGCTCATTTAACCTTTCCTTATTGAGTCTATAGCAGCTAATAGCGGAGCATTTTTAGTAAAAATATCTTTACTTGAGTGCGTTAATACACGACGCCAATTAGGATACTCTTTATCTGTACCGGGGATGTTAACGGGGTACTTTTGCTCATCTAAATCATCTATTTGTAGCGCGAATAGGCCTGATTGAGAACCTGCTAAACAAAGCGCTAGCTGAGCATAAACATCTGTTGCATTACTATTTAATACTAGTTCAGGTTTATTGCTGTGGCTGTTTATAAAACGTAAAAGCTTATGCTGCTCTTGAATTCTTTGTTGTTTTTGTTGCTCGTATTCACTTTTATTAATCAATTCATATTGTTGTTTAATATTTAAATCATCGTGACACCACCAGCCCGAGAAAGGCGGCACGTCATGATTAGCTATCATTAACAAGCAATGAGGCGCTAAATCATCTACTGATAAAAACTCACCATCGTGTTGTTTTTCAAAATAAAATAAACTATTTGAAAAAATACCACTGGTAGATAACGCGTGTTTTACTTCAGGTGGAACTATGCCTAAATCTTCACCAATGACAATGCTTTGATTGATATGCGATTCAATTTTTAAAATAGCGAGTAAATGCTCAAACGGATAGTAAACATAGCAACCATCTTGGTGCCCGTTAGTGTCAAAGCACCACCATAAACGCCTAATTGCCATAACATGATCTATTCGTAAACCGCCTACACTTTGCATATTGGCGCGTATTAAAGAGCGGTAATATTGATAATTGTTATGTTGTAAGCTCTGTGGATTTAATGCAGGTAACCCCCAGTTTTGTCCGGCTTCCGCCCATGGATCTGGCGGTGCACCAACATTTGCTCCCTCAGAGAATAATGCTTGCTGATTATAAAATTCAGCTCCATCACCAGCACAACCAACGGCGAGGTCGTTGATTAAGCCAATCGCCATTCCTTGGTCTTTACAGCTTTGTTGGCAAAGCGCTAACTGCACAGTAGCTTGCCATTGTAAGTAATAATCAAATGCTGGCTCTGTTGAATTTAGCGTAGAAAGCGTACTTAAATTTTCATTACAAAATTTATCAAACGCTTCACGCCTTTCATTACTGGCTGTTAATTCAAAATGATTATAAAGCGCTTTAAACAAAGCATATTTGACCTGGCTAACCTTATAGTAATTAATAAACTGATCGGTTGCGTTTAATAAATCAATTACATCATCACTATCCATAAGTACATTTAATTGCGTATTATTTTGTGCATCTGCACTAAGTGCGACAGAAATATAAAGAGGATTAAGCAACGCACGGCTATTAGGGCTATATGGACTTGCTCGCTCTGGTATATTGGCAAAGAGTAAATGCAGAGGATTAAGTAATATATAATCCATATTTTTCGTTCCACAAAGAGCTGTTAGCTCAAGTAAATCGTTAAAGTCACCTACACCTAATTGTGCTTTATTTTTTAATGTATATAGCTGAATTGAAAGCCCCGTACGCTTTACGTCTTCAACCTGAAAAACCTGATCAGGAACACTCCAAATTTGAGTACGAGCAAGCTGTTCACCTACTTTAACAGCCGCATCATGATAGCCAATCGGCATTTCATTAATTGGCACAGCAAGCTCGATATAACGAACACCATGTAAATAGTATTCACCTGTGACTGCTAAGTTATACAGATTATTGAGTGTAATATTTATATTCAAAGAAGGTACAGTTATGTTGACTGGTAAATTCTGCTGGCGCTCATCTATTTTAATTTTTAAGAGCGGGCTTTGTTGCTCAACCAAACTAACGTTTGCGACTAGACCTAACCAATTAGAGGCATCTAAATCATAATTTAGTTGAGCTATTTGCGCTTCATTATTTGTATCTACGCCACAACATTGTAAGGCACGTTTGCGCGTGTCTTCGCTAAAAAATACCTGTTCACCTGTATACTTAGTGAATTCATAGCCTATGCCATGCAGGTAAAACAACTGCGAAATTGCGTCCATTTACCCGCCTTAATTAATGCGTTGAGTATTTACTATGCTGTTTTCAGTACCAAAATTATTTGCGATATAGCCGTCGGCTTGATGATCGTTATCCCAAATGTCTCCATTTATTAAATAACGAAAGTGAAATTGCTGGTCTACAGGTAAGCGTTGTTTAAATTTAAAAACGCCTTGTTTTTTATTAAGCTTCATTGGCACAGGTTGCCAATCAGTAAATTCACCTAATAAACAAACTTGCTCTGCTTCAGGGTGAGAAAATTCAAAAGTTACTTCAGCTTCATCTTTTGTTTTAAAAAAACGCTTATTCAACATAACAGGCTCCAACTAAACAATTAAGGGTATTTAATCTTTGCCACAGGGCCGATTTAACATCAAAGGGCGATGTGGAATCCATTCAAAATCATTAAACGTGTTGTTAGTTAAGCAAAACTTTATTTACGCTTTATTACAGTGCAAATGTTATTTTTACCGCACCAACAAAGTGCATTAATCATTAATATATTACGTTTAAAATGATACTTTTATACAGAGCAATATTTAAACCAACTCAACAAAACTGGTACATACCCAATATACACATATTTAGGGCACTTAAATCCAAATAAAATTAAAAGTATTAAATTCTTTTTTTATATACTTTCATCATGGATAATACACAGCATCCTAATACTCTGAAATATAATTAATTTCATGTTGAAAAAAAGCATTTTAATAACTACCGCCATTATTTTTTTAGTTGTAGCTGCATTTATTGGTACTTCAATATACACCTTATATAGTAAAAAAGAGATTTCTGTTGACCCCAAACTAAAAGAAATCTCAGGCATAGAATTTGATAAGCATCAACGCTTGTGGGCCATTAATGACAGTGGCGATGAGCCTAAGCTTTATAGACTAAATAAAGACGGTTCTATTGCTAAAGAAATTTTAGTGACGAATGCTAAAAATATTGATTGGGAAGACATGACCCAAAATAAATTTGGGCACTTTTTTTTAGGTGACTTTGGTAATAATAAAAACGAACGCAAATGGCTAACTATTTATAAAATAGAAAATCCAATCGATATTAAAGGCAATACAACCGAAGCTGAAATAATAAAATTTACCTATCCTGAGCTTGACGGTACCCCAGTAACACCAGAGCAACGTAACTACGACCTAGAAGCATTTGTTGCACTTGGGCGTCATTTATACTTATTCACGAAAAACCGCACCGAACCATTTGATGGAATAACAAATGTTTATAAAGTTGGCGATCATGCTGCTAATTTTGACGCTCAGCTTATCGATTCTTTTAAAACTTGTACCACTATGGAAAAGCTGTGCTGGATAACATCTGCGGCTTTAAGCCCCGATCGTAAAAAGCTAGTACTTTTAGATTCAACAAGTATTTGGTTATTTGAAAACTTCAAAGGTGATAAGTTTTTCTCAGGGGACGTTTCGCGTATTGACCTAGGCATCGTAACTCAAAAAGAAGCAATCACCTTTTATGACGACAACACCATTGTGTTTACTGATGAGGAATTTAAAGGCATAGGTGGCAATGCTTACTTTATAAAATTAGATGAAGTAACTAAAAATGTTATACGTAAAGTATCTAACCTTCAAAGCGCTGATAAGTAATACTTAATCAGCGTCTTAAGCTAGCGTTTAAACGCATGGCCTTTTCTACATCAATACCAATTATTAATACCCCGATGTGATTATAGTGCTCATTAAATACAGGTATACTTAGCTGTACTTGAAAGTGATGGGTAGATGCATCATATTCAACATTATCAAAATAACAGTCATCTATAAGCGTGAATACTTTATTGAACTTATCTTCATCACCTTGCCAGTAATCAGAGGTTAATTTACTTATAGCTACATTTTTACCTTGGTTATCCGTAAGAATTACCTCGGTCACACTTCCATTAAATTGAGATTGCCATTCATTTAGCTTTTTAGATAACGCTTTATCGAGCATTAATTTACCTAACTTGGCTTGCTCATTTTTCACCTCTGTTTGCCATTGCTTATCAGCTTTAATCAGCTCATCTTCGCTCAATGGCAAACTGTTACTAATGAGAGTTTGCTCTATTAAACTTGCCTGCGCTGCTAACGCTTTAGCTTGATTATATATAAAGCCTAAAACGTGATCTTTTTCGCTTTTTGATAAAGAAAAGGGAGTTTGAGAGCACGTTGCAAGATTATCGTCAAATTGACTCATAAAATTAGGAAAGCGTTTAATTAAAGAATTAGAAGCAAACAAGCCTAGCGGTACATACCGAAAAAACTCTTTGCTGTAAGCTGATTGATCTATTTCTAAACGTGAAGTTACATGCTCAAAATCATCTAAATCAAGTAATATTCTGTCTACTCTTTGATGGTGTAAAATTTTGATTATTTCCTCTATAGAGTTAACTTCAACTTGCACCTGAATATTTTGAGATTTAAGCCAATTAGCTTGGTAGCTTCCTCTTACAGCACCATAATGTATTTTTTCTTCAGGTTTATTAACGCTATCTGGATGAGTAAACCAATACCACTTCTCTAAAAAAACAGGTGATGTTATTTTTCCATATGCTTTCATTTCTGGCGTTAAATGAGTAGTAAAGTATCCATCTAAACGGTGAAGTTTCACTTCTCGTCGAGCACGAAGCCAAGGTAAAGTATGCAGCTTAAAAGGTGTACCCATTTCATATAGAATACATTGTACTTGATTTACAGCGTTGTCGGGTGACGTGGTCGGTAAATTTGAGCCAAACTTTAATGGCTCAGACAATCCAAGTAACATAAAAAAAAAGTATGCAGGCATAATCCATTGCTAATAATTGCAAAAATTAAAACAAGTATAGTTAAGCATACAGATAATGCATAATTTAAAAATAAAATATAGCTATAGAATCAAAGGCTAACAATTTTATTTTGGAATTAATTATAATTACAACAATTGCTAGGGCGTGTTGACCTTTGGTGGGTGATTTTGCAGCAGTATATTTGTTTTTTAAGCAAGGCAGAGCCTATGTAGTGTGTTTACACCCCATAAATAGGCGATAACGCGGGAGCAGTTACCGAGCCCACTAGGTTACAAACGTCGCTCCGCGATTTAATCTTCCTTGGATTGAACAAGTTTCAATCCGCAAAGATCAACACGCCCTATCGTTTAAATTTAGTTTCCAAAATTACTGACGAGGTTGTGCGCTCTACGCCATCTAAATTACCAATATCATCAAGTAGGTGGCTTAATTTTTCTAAGTTTTGCGCTTGTACAACAGCAATTAAGTCAAACTCACCGCTTATTGCATAAAGCTGAGAAATAGCATCAATTTGTTTAAGCTCTAAATTGGTTTTGGTTGTGAGTTTTTGCATCACCTTTATAGATACATGAGCCGAAACCATACTGCTTAAATAGTCTTCACCGTAATCTACGCTATACCCTTTTATAACACCGGTTTCTTCAAGCTTTAACATACGGCTTTGCACAGTAGAACGCGATAGATTAAGCATACGCGCTAGGTCAGAGATACTTGCACGCGCATTGGTTTTTAAAATTGAAAGTAGCTTTTCATCTTGTGGAGTTATCATATTGCTTATTAATTTCGTTATTTTGACTTTTATTGTAATCATTTTTCACAAAATAGCACTGCAAATTTAACCTGTAACCTTCGATAATAACCATCAATAACAAAAATTATCTAGCTGAGAAAACGCTAACGTTTTTATTTTGCTAATCTTTATTCAATATTCACAATTTTTAGGTGTACATAATGCAAGTAACAAGAGACTTATTTAACGATGTAATGGTGCCAAACTACAACCCGTCGGCTGTTATTCCGGTACGCGGCGAAGGCTCACGTGTATGGGATCAAAATAATAACGAGTTTATTGATTTTGCTGGTGGTATTGCCGTTAATTGTTTAGGCCACTGCCACCCTGCGCTTGTATCTGCTTTAAAAGAGCAAGGCGAGAAAATTTGGCACTTATCAAATGTAATGACTAACGAACCTGCCCTGCGTTTAGCACAAAAAATGGTTGAAGCAACATTTGCTGATAAAGTTTACTTTGCAAACTCAGGCGCAGAAGCTAACGAAGCAGCACTCAAGCTAGCGCGTCGTTTTGCTTTAGATGTACACGGCGAAGAAAAATCGCAAATTATTGCCTTTAATAAAGGTTTTCACGGCCGCACATTTTTTACAGTAACCGTGGGTGGCCAAGCTGCTTACTCTGATGGGTTTGGTCCTAAGCCTGGCGACATTATGCATTGTAATTACAACGACATTGCAGCATTTGAAGCACTTATTAGTGATAAAACGTGTGCAGTAATGATGGAGCCACTGCAAGGTGAAGGCGGTATTATTTCACCAACAGATGAATTTGCTAAAAAAGTACGCGAGTTATGTACTAAGCATAATGCACTGCTTATTTTTGATGAAGTACAAACCGGTGTTGGCCGTACTGGCGATTTATACGCATACGAAGGCTTAGGCGTAGTGCCTGATATTTTAACGACCGCTAAAGCACTTGGTGGTGGTTTTCCTATTGGTGCTATGATCACCCGCACAGCTATTGCAGAGCATTTAAAAGTAGGTACGCACGGCTCTACTTACGGTGGTAACCCACTGGCATGTGCCGTAGCAGAAGCAGCCTTTGATACAGTAAATACGCCTGATGTATTAAATGGCGTTAAAGAGCGTGAACAGTTATTCCGCGATGGCTTAAACGCTATAAACGAAAAATACAACGTATTTAGCGAAGTACGTGGTAAAGGTTTACTTATTGGCGCTGTATTAAACGAAAAATTTGAAGGCCGCGCACGCGACTTTTTAGTTGCCAGTGCTAACAATGGCTTAATGAACTTAGTGGCGGGCATGAACGTGATTCGTTTTACCCCTTCTTTAGTAATTCCATTTGAAGACATTAAAGAAGGCCTAGCACGCTTTGAAAAAGCAGTAAGCGACGTAGTAAACGGCTAACTTAATTAAGCGCGCCTCAGGGCGCGCTGTTGGAGCAAGTAATAAATGCAAGTATTACGTCCTATTACCACTGATGACTTTGCTGCACTTAAGCAAATTGCAATCGAGTCAGGCCATGGGTTTACCTCACTGCCTGTAGATGATGAGCAATTAAAAGACAAAATAGACCGCGCCGAAAAAAGCTTTGCTAAAAATATCAATCAGCCACTCGATGAAAGCTACTTATTTGTTTTAGAAGATAGCGAAACAGGTGAAGTCATTGGTACTACCGCCATAGAAGCCGCTGTTGGCTTATCTGTGCCTTTGTACCATTACCATTTAGGTAAAACAGTACACCACTCACCTACACTTAATGTTTATAACACCGTTGATATTTTAAGCATGTGTAACGATTACACCGGATGCTCTGAAATATGTACTTTGTTTTTGCGCGAAAACAACCGCAAAGGTTTAACCGGTCGATTTTTATCACGCTCACGCTTTTTATTTATGGCGCAGCACAGCGAGCGTTTTGCCGATACCGTGATTGCTGAAATGCGCGGCGTAAGCGACGAAGATGGTCACTCACCGTTTTGGCAGTGGTTGCAAGAGCACTTTTTTAGTATTGAGTTTCCCAAGGCTGATCACTTAGTGGGGCTTGGCGATAAAGTGTTTATTAGTGAGTTAATGCCTAAATACCCTATTTACGTCAACTTACTGAGTAAAAAAGCCCAAGCAGTTATTGGCCATGTGCATGACAAAACAAAACCGGCGCTCAAACTGCTTGAAAAAGAAGGTTTTGAGCATCGTGGCTATGTTGATTTGTTTGATGCGGGCCCAACGGTAGAAGCAAAACTTGGTAATATTCGCAGTATTCGTGAGTCTCAAGTATGCCCTATTACAATTGGCGAGCTGGAACATATTAGCCAGCACAGCTCAGATACACTTGCCGTTTGCAACCAAGGTGTAAGTGGGTTTAGAGCTACATTTACCCAGCACGCTCACTACAATCATGCAAAACACACATTAGTAATAAGCCAAGAAGTGGCTGATGCCCTTAATCTATCCCAAGGAGATGCAGCGCGTTTTTTCCGCCTGTAAAACAAATATGAACACACACCTTATAAATAACCAATGGCATACAGGTCAAGGCCCCGCTTTTAACTCTATTAACCCAAGTAACGGCGAAATTGTGTGGCAAGGTAATGGCGCAAATGCCGAGCAAGTAGATTCTGCAATTAATGCAGCTAGAGCCGCACAAGTACAATGGGCAGATACGCCAATTGAGTCGCGTATTACCATACTTGAAAACTTTGTAGCGCAATTAAAAGAGCACAGCGAAGAATTTGCAGCCATTATAGCGCGTGAAACTGGCAAGCCTCTTTGGGAAACACGCACAGAAGTAGGCGCTATGACAGGTAAAGTGGCCATTTCGATTAAAGCGTACAACGAGCGTACCGGCACCACTGAAAACCCAATGCCGGGTGCTAAAGCCTTTATACGCCATAAACCACACGGCGTTGTGGCTATATTTGGTCCGTATAACTTTCCTGGGCATTTACCTAATGGTCATATCGTACCGGCTATTTTAGCGGGTAACACCGTGGTATTTAAACCGTCTGAGTTAACCCCTCACGTTGCTGAATTTACTTTATCACTTTGGTTAAAAGCAGGCTTACCAGCAGGTGTTATTAACCTAGTGCAAGGTGAAGTAGAAACAGGTAAAGCACTTGCTTCGCATCAAAACATAGACGGCTTATTTTTTACCGGCAGCTCAAACACCGGCCATTTATTACATAAACAGTTTGCCGGCCACCCAGGTAAAATATTAGCGCTTGAAATGGGCGGTAATAACCCATTAATCGTTAAAGATGTAGCCGATGTAAGCGCTGCAGTGCACGATATTATTCAATCGGGCTTTATTACTTCTGGGCAGCGCTGTACTTGTGCACGCCGCGTATTTATTGAAAAATCGCTCAATGGCGATGCTATTTTAAAAAAACTTATTAGCGCAACTAAAAACATTGTTGTTCACGACAGTTTTGCAACTGACCAGCCATTTATGGGTGCAATGATAAGCGAAAGAGCAGCCCTTGGTATGGTTGCTGCGCAAAAAGAATTAGTTGAAAGCGGCGGCGAAATACTCGTTGAGCTTAAGCAGCTAAAAGCAGGCACTGGGTTTGTAAGCCCAGGTATTATTGATGTAACTAACATTACCAACATGGCCGATGAAGAACACTTTGGCCCGCTCATTAAAGTGTATCGCTACAACGACTTTGACAGCGCAATAGCAGAGGCTAATAACACCAGCTTTGGTTTATCAGCAGGCTTACTTAGCGATAATGAAGATGATTACAGCCACTTTTTAAAGCGCATTCGTGCTGGCATTGTCAATTGGAACCGCCCTATTACGGGTGCCTCTAGTGCTGCGCCGTTTGGTGGTATTGGTGCAAGTGGTAATCACCGTGCTAGCGCATATTATGCGGCAGATTACTGCGCTTACCCTGTTGCGTCGGTTGAATCAGAAAAAGTGAATTTACCGCAAACTTTAGCACCTGGCTTAGTAATAGAATAATACCCATTTTTAAGGATTTAACATGCATACCAACGTAAATACATTATTTGAAAACCTATGGGATAACTATTTAGCAGTTACGCCATCGGCAGATAAAATTCATGACCTTTTAGGTTCAACCCAAAAAGACGACATAATTAACGATCATATTGCGTTACGTACGTTCAATATAGAAAAAGTAGGCCTTGAAAAACTAGCAGCACACTTTTTAGCGTTAGGTTACACAGAGTGCGGCGAATACCACTTTGAAGCTAAAAAGCTATACGCTAAACACTACGAACACAGCGATCCTAATCAACCTAAAGTATTTATTTCTGAGTTATTAGTAGAAAAGTGCTCGCCAGAGTTACAAGCTATTGTTACCGATATGGTAAATCAAATTGATGAAAGTGCTGTAACGGCTGATAACTTTTTATATTCAGGTACACATTGGCAAGTAAGCGGTGAAACCTACAAGCAGTTGTTAGCAGAAAGCGAATATGCCGCGTGGATGTCAGCATGGGGCTATCGTGCCAATCATTTTACTGTAAATATTAATATGCTTGCCAAGTTTGATAACATTCATGATGTTAACCAGGCGCTTAAAGATGCAGGCTTTGCGCTTAATACATCAGGCGGCGAAGTAAAAGGCTCACCTGAGGTGTTACTAGAGCAATCATCAACACTTGCTGATGATTACGCCGTTATGTTCAGTGATGGCGAGTTACGCATTCCTAGTTGTTTTTATGAGTTTGCAATTAGATACCCTAAAGCCGATGGCGAGCTTTACACAGGCTTTGTCGCAGCGTCTGCTGATAAAATATTTGAAAGTACCAACGTACGCTAATACTCGCAGTGGCTGAGTTTTCGACGTAAAAAAAGCCCTCTTGGGCTTTTTTTATAACAATTTTATTCTAGAACAATTACACTAAGGGCTATGACGAATATATTTAAAACCTCTCTAATTATTCTCCTGTTGCTCGTATCAAAAATGAGTGTTGCAGATGAGCCTATTACATTACTTTCTCGGGCTAATGCCGCTTCTGATGGGTTTTTAAATTCAGATGAAACATTTAATCGCCTTTTAAGCCATGCTTTTACTACTAAGTTACAGTGGACCAACCAAGCGCGCCTTATTAAGCGCCTTACAACTAACGAACCCGTTTGCAGCTACGACTTAATTAAAACACCAGAGCGCGAACAGCATATTATATTTTCAGAGCTCCCTACAACGGTTTATGAGCAAAGAAAAGTTTATGCATTTAAAAGCTTTTTGGACAATCTGCCCAAACGAGTTTCAGTTTTAGAGTTACTTGAGAAAAACCACACCTTAGGTATTGATTCAGGCACTAGCTATAAAGAACTTGAGCCCATATTAAAAAAATATAAAGACCAAGTTGCATCAATTAGCAGTGAAGATACAAGCTCGCAACTACCAAACTTACTTATACATAATAGAATCGATATGATTATTGATTATGAAATAAATATTCAAGAAACATTTAGCGACGAGCAGTTAAAAAAAATAGGTAGCCGAGCAATAGCTGAATACCCAGAGTATGTTAATGGCTACTTTGCATGTAGTAAAACTTCGCAGGGCAGTAAAGTCATTCAAGCCTTAAATCACTTGATGAAAACCCCGGCAATTTATAATTATCTACGCCAGCAACCTCAGCACTCTTATAGCGCTGACACCTCGAGTAAAATCATGCTTGCTCACAAACAAATGTTCGTTATCCCCCCAAAGATTAGTAAAATCAATCGTCAAGATAAATAATTCAAATTAACTTAACCCGCTGATATTTATAGATAATAAAATAATTTTATTTTTATTAAAATTTTTATTGCACTGATTAAAAACTCGTTTTATTATCTCGCCGCTTCTTGATGATAGCCAATCCGAGTACATTACAAACCCTGTTTGTAGCAAGGCGATAGAGCAACTATCCAAGAGTGAATTTGACTGTGCGTAAGCACTCTTGATCTCACTCAACCGACTTGTGGATAACCATAACCCGAGCGGTTGCTTAATTGACTCGGAAAATATAATGACTTTATCAACTCAACTAAAAGACACCGTAACTAAAATACCTGCAGCAGCGGTTGCTGCAAATCAAGCATTTGATTATGTACAACCGACCAACACGCACATTGAACAACTTGCAGCACAATTTGGCGCACCACTTATGGTCCTTGACTGCGAAGCTATTCGTCGCCAATACCACGCGCTTAAAAATGCACTACCAGGCGTTGTTTTACACTTTGCATTAAAACCGCTGCCTTTAGCCGCTGTTGTACGCACTTTACTTGAAGAAGGTGCAAGCTTTGATTTAGCAACAAGTGGTGAAGTTGATTTAGTGGCAAGCCAAGGTGTGCCAAGTGAGCGTACTATTCACACTCACCCTATTAAGCGCGACAGTGATATTCGCGATGCGCTAGCGTATGGCTGCACAGTGTTTGTTGTTGATAACATAAACGAGCTTGAAAAGTTTATTGCCTACAAAGATCAAGCTGAAATTTTAGTGCGCTTGAGCTTTCGTAACAAAGATGCATTTGCAGATTTATCTAAAAAGTTTGGCTGCAGCCCTGATGTTGCAATTGACATTATTAGCTACGCACAGCAACTAGGCATTCGTATAAAAGGGTTATCGTTTCATGTTGGCTCGCAATCACCAAACCCAACTAAATACGTTGAAGCAATTAATGCGTGTGCAAAAGTAATTACCAAAGTCAGTGAGCTTGGTTTACCAGCACTTAGCACACTCGATATTGGTGGTGGTTTTCCTGTGCCATACAGCGTAGATGTACTACCAATTGACGTTTTTTGTGCACCAATAAACGTAGCTTTAGCGCAATTACCTGAAACAATGCAAATTATTGCAGAGCCGGGTCGTTTTATTGTAGCAAGTAGCGTAACTAGCGTAGCCTCAGTTATGGGCCAAGCGCAGCGCGAAGGTAAAACGTGGTATTACTTAGATGACGGTATTTACGGCTCTTTCAGCGGCTTAATGTTTGACGAAGCAGCATACCCTATCGACAGTGCTAAACAAGAAGGCGAGCGTTTTGAGTCTGTACTTGCTGGCCCAACATGCGACAGCATAGACGTAGTGAGTGACTCGATTATGTTACCAAAACTAAACAACGGCGATTTAATTATCAGCCGTATGATGGGCGCATACACACTGGCTACAGCAACCGACTTTAACTTTTTCAAACGAGCTGAAGTTGTTGTATTAAACGAGCAAGTACACAGCCAAGTATTAACTGGCTAATTGGTTAATTTCCTCAACTATAGTTACGTTGGCTTGTAACTATATACTTAAACGCAGTTGCTCATTCCAACTGCGTTTTTTTATATTTTCTGCAATCGATATAAATGTAGTTCTACCTTTGAGCCAATAAAAAGGAGCTAACGCTCCTTTTACAAAAATAACGGCTTGTAATCGTTTTCTAACTGCTCAAACGACAAATCACCAATAAAACGACCAAAGCTTAGCCACGTTGCTAAACCACGTAAATCTTTGAAGTGCGGAGGAACAAATTTAGGGTCCTCAATTACACCTAAATCATGCAGTTGCGATATGAGTCTAAAATCATCAATGGAGATTTTACCGACTAATAATAATGGCAGCTGATCAATACGCCCTAGCTGAATAGCTACGCGAATTAAGTTATACACCAAAACAAAACCTTTAATGTAGGCAATATCTTTTGTAAATGGTAATCCATTTGCTGTACTGCCTCTAAATACCCGTTGCGCTAATGTGTAGCTGTCATCTTTTGAAAGCCCTTGCGCCACATAATCTCTATATATGTCTACAAACTCAGCCCCATCTATCACCTTGGTAACCGCTTGAATACGGTTAACTAATTTTGATAAACGCCTAGGCGTTGATTTAAGAGTAATTATTTCGGTTAAAACAGCTAACCCCTCTTGGGTTACTGTTGAACTTGGGGTGCCTTTACTTAAACAAGTTAAATAAGGCTGAGCTAGCCCGTTTTGCGTCGTACCTACGTGTATCCAGCCTTCGTGAACTTCTAATATATCAAGCTCGCGCTGAGAAAATTTAACGTCTTGGTTTAGTTTAATGTTATTAGCACCGGCCGCTGCATCACTTACAATGCCGTCGCTAAGCATTACTTCTACATTAATACCTGCCATACTACTATTAACTTGCTCAGACAAAATACGTACTGCATCCACCGCATCAATATTTTTAGGATCATCAGGTAAAATATCGGCAATTAACAAATTTTGCAGTGGTTTTTCTAGCATATTTGCAAGTTCGAACAGTGAGGGCTCACCTGCATGAAATAGATCTTTTGGGTGACCAAATAGTTCTACTGATAAATCATGAAATTCAGGTGTGCCTCTGTATTCCAGCATACTTAAAACCGTTTTATATTCGCTACACATTTTACCCATATATTGCGAAATAGGATTTAACTGCCCTAGCTGATTTATAATATTTCTATTAAGTGTAGAAAACGCTTGGCGTAATTCACTAGGTACAAACCCTAAATCGCGTTGCTGGTAATAAGCACGATCAATTAAAGGGTTTTTTTGACATTTTTGTCTAAAAAACTCTTCTTTTATTTGTTTATCCCAATTAATAGCATCGAGTATTCTAATAGGCGTTTGTAACGCTATTAATTGATCAGATAATTCTCGTGTTTTAAGTAGTAACGCCTTGTCTATCATAGTAAAAGCTCAAGTAAAAATGAGCGCTGAGCATAGTTTATAAATGCAAAAATACAAAGTAAATTTACACATAATTAAGCATTGTTTTTTAGGTGATCGAGCCGCATATCTATAACGTAAATCTATTTAACTTTTAAAGGTGAAATATGAAAAACGAACTCGATAATAAACAAATTTTAGCAGTATACGAGCGTATTCAAAAACGTGGAGAAGCAACTAATGAAGGTAAACATTATCAAGGTATTACCGCTTATTCTGATATAGACGGTTACACTATATATTTACAAGGCAGCGGTGTAATTCTTCGTTTTGGTTTTCATAATGCTTACCACCTAGATTACGAACACGACAAACACAAAGACGATTTTTTAAAGAAAATTGTTAATATTGCTAACGAAGAATAATGTACCCTAGAAAAGTTAGAAAGCGTAGCGACAGTAAACTCAATACCTCGTTTATAAATCAGGTTATAGCTGCGCTTAAATCTGATCCCGCTAAACTCGCCATCATCCGTAAAAATTTAGAATATTATCGTAATCAGCGTCATTTAAAGCGCGGTTTTTTACTCGCCATTGAGCGTTTTGACTGGGTATTTGAAGCCAGTGATGACGTAAATTTTATATGCGATCAAATTTTAGCTGACGATTACATAGGCAATCGTCTCAGGCGCTATCCACTTTTATTTAAAGGTGTGCTCGATGAAGGATAAATCTCCTCATATTTGCCACCCGTTAGTTATTAGAGTACTAAGCAATTAGGTTGTATTTATGTCATTGGTTTAAAAAAATACTATTAGTACTCTAATTATTACCGCACTAAATATTTTATTATTACTTTTATTAGCATAAAGCAGTAAAGAAAACAGTACAGTAAATGAAAAACCCAACAAACAGCATAACCATCTGTTTTATAACAAATTATACCCCACAGTTAAATATCCTCTTTCTTACAAAATTTAGCCCCATTTGTTAATAATTCATCTACATTTTGGCATCTCAAGGTTTACTTCACCCTTGAATTATTAGACCTATTACCTTAAGCTTATCTTTATTGAACGTTCAATTAATAAAAATTATGCCTAAAGTTGGAATGGAACCTGTCAGGCGTCAACAGTTAATTGACGCGACAATTGAGTCAGTGGCGATGCGTGGATTACAAGCAACCACTATAAACAGCATTAGTAAAAATGCAGGTTTATCGTCAGGCATTATTAGTCATTATTTTGGTGGTAAGCAGGGTTTAATAGAAGCGACTGTTCGTTATTTGCTTTCTAATCTTAAAAAAGACCTTATTGAAAAAGTTAGCCATAACACCAGCGCTACACAGCGCCTTATGTTTATTGTTGAAGCTAACTTTGCGCTTGTGCAACAGCGCAGTGATACCACCAAGACATGGTTGAGCTTTTGGGCGCAATCAATGCACGACGACGAGCTTCACCGACTGCAAAATGTAAACAGTAAACGCTTGCAAAGTAATTTAGCATTTTCATTTAAGCAATTAATGCCTATTGAGCAAGCAAAACAAGCTGCTGAACTTAGCGCTGCCATGATCGATGGCCTATGGTTAAGAACAGTACTTAGTAAATCCGACGTAAACCAGTTTAAACACAGTGAAACTTTAGCTAAAAGCTATGTAAATTCACTCATCAAGCAATATGGAGCCTAGCGTGAGCAAACCAGTCTATCAAAACTTTATTAATGGCCATTTTCTTGCTAACCAAAGCGGTGAAACTTTTGATGTAACTAACCCTGCAACAGGTGATGTTATTTATAGCGTAGAAGTTGCCGATGAATTTGTTCAAAACGCAGCCATTAAAAGTGCAAAACAAGGTTTTGCACAGTGGTCTAAAATGACACCTATCGAACGCAGCCGTATTTTATTAAAAGCAGTCGCAATACTTCGCCAGCGAAACGATGAACTAGCCTTAATAGAAGTGCTTGATACCGGCAAACCAATGCAAGAAGCAAACTGTGTTGATATAGAAACCGGCGCTGATGTAATCGAATACTTTGCAGGCCTAGCCCCTGCACAAGTGGGTCAGCAGCAAATGGTAGGTGATGACTTTTACTATACGCGCAAAGAACCATTAGGTATTTGTGCCGGTATTGGTGCGTGGAACTACCCGCTACAAATAGCATGTTGGAAATCTGGCCCTGCCCTTGCAGCTGGCAACGCATTTATTTTTAAACCATCTGAAGAAACACCACTAGGCGCTATTAAACTGGCCGAAGTATTTGTTGAAGCAGGTGTACCTGCTGGCGTATTTAACGTTGTACAAGGTGCAGGTGACGTAGGCCAATGGTTAACCTCGCACAGTGAGATTGACAAAGTGTCGTTTACTGGTGAAGTAGGTACAGGTAAAAAAGTAGTAGCAAGCGCTGCTGGTACCTTAAAAGACGTAACAATGGAGCTAGGTGGTAAGTCGCCGCTAGTTGTATTTGATGATGCAAATATAGAGCAAGCAGTAAGCGCAGCCATGCTAGGTAACTTTTATACGCAAGGCGAAATTTGCACTAACTGTACACGTATTTATGTTCATAAAAATATTTATCAGCAGTTTATTGATGAGCTTAAAACGCGTACAGAGCAAAATATTATTGCTGGCGATCCGCAAGATTTAAACACAAACTTTGGTGCGCTTATCTCTAAAAAGCATCAAGACTTAGTAATGAGTTATGTTAATAAAGGGATTGAAGAAGGCGCAACACTGCTTACCGGTGGTTCAACGCTTTCACCTGAATCTGCGCCTAATGGCTACTTTGTTGCACCTACCGTTTTTATTGATTGCAACGATGAAATGACTATCGTTAAAGAAGAAATATTTGGCCCAGTAATGAGCGTACTTGTTTTTGAAGACGAAGACGACGTAATTGCACGTGCCAATGGCACTCACCTAGGCTTAGCTGCGGGCGTATTTACAAGCGATATTAAACGCGCACACCGTGTTATTCATCAATTAGAAGCGGGGATTTGTTGGATTAATGCTTATGGTAATTCACCTGCTGAAATGCCTGTTGGTGGTTATAAGCAATCTGGTATCGGCCGTGAAAATGGGATCGAAACACTTGATCATTACACGCAAACTAAGTCTATTTATGTTGGTATGGCCGACATAGAAAGCCCATTTTAAGGCGCCCTACTATGAGTAATCATTACGACTATATTATTGTTGGTGCGGGATCTGCGGGTTGTGTTTTAGCTAACCGATTATCTGAAGATTCAAGCAATCGCGTGTTACTGCTTGAAACCGGCGGCAGTGATAAAAGTATTTTTATAAAAATGCCAACTGCGCTGTCTATTCCTATGAATACCGATAAGTACGCATGGCAGTTCCATACTCAACCAGAACCACATTTAGATAGTCGTGAAATGCATTGCCCTCGCGGTAAGGTACTCGGTGGCTCGTCATCGATTAATGGTATGGTGTATGTACGCGGCCACGCTAAAGACTTTGATGAGTGGCAGCAGCACGGTGCTAATGGTTGGGACTACCAATCGTGTTTACCGTATTTTCAAAAAGCGGAAAGCTTTTACCTTGGTGAAAACACATACCGAGGTGGTAAAGGCCCACTTGGCGTTAATAACGGTAACGAAATGCAAAACCCGTTGTACACCACATTTATAAAAGCCGGTGTAGAAGCTGGTTATGCTAGTACAGACGATTATAACGCGTCGCAGCAAGAAGGCTTTGGCCCAATGCACATGACCGTTAAAGACGGTGTACGCAGCTCGGCTTCTCGTGAATATTTAGACCCTGTAAAATCGCGTAGTAATTTAACTGTACTTACCGGCGCACTTGCTCAAAAAGTTATTCTTGACGGTAAAAAAGCCACAGGCATCGAGTACAAAGTAAACGGTAATGTTCAAACAGCACATGCAGCAAAAGATGTTGTTTTAAGTGCAGGCCCTATTGGCTCTCCGCATATATTACAGCTATCTGGTATTGGCGATAAGGACATCCTTGAAAAAGCAGGCGTTGAAGTTAAACACCACTTACCGGGTGTGGGTCAAAACTTACAAGATCATCTTGAATTTTACTTTCAATACAAATGTAAGCAGCCAATTACACTAAACGGCAAATTGGGCTTTATTTCCAAGGGCTTGATAGGCGCTAAATGGTTATTTACTCGTAAAGGTTTAGGCGCTACTAACCACTTTGAGTCATGTGCATTTATCCGCTCAAAGCCTGGAGTTGAATGGCCTGATATTCAGTATCACTTTTTACCAGCCGCTATGCGATACGATGGTCGTAGTGCATTTGCAGGTCATGGGTTTCAAGTTCACGTAGGTCATAACAAACCAAAAAGTCGCGGCAGCGTTACTATTCAATCAGCTAACCCTGAGCAACCGCCACAAATTTTGTTTAATTACTTACAGCACAAAGACGACATTGAAGGCTTTAGAGCATGTGTGCGTTTAACTCGCGACATTATTGAGCAAAGTGCCTTTGATGATTACCGTGATGAAGAAATTCAACCAGGTAAACACATTCAAACAGATGAAGAAATAGATGCCTTTGTACGCCAAGCCGTAGAAAGTGCTTACCACCCTTCTTGCTCATGCAAAATGGGTGAAGATGATATGGCCGTTGTTAACTCTAATACCCAAGTGCACGGTATTAAAGGCTTACGTGTTGTTGACTCATCTATTTTTCCAACCGTTCCTAACGGAAACCTTAATGCTCCTACGATTATGGTTGCTGAAAAAGCAGCTGATTTAATTTTAGGTAAAAGTCCATTACAGAAATCGGATGTGAGTGTTGCCATACCAACTAATTGGCAACAAACACAACGTAGTGCGGAGATCTAACTTTAGCCACATGCTTGGTTTAGCCTCGTCGGGTTAAACCACAGCGTGCCTTGCAGTGGCACACGATGTAAATAGGTTATGTTGTGTTAATGCGAGAATAAAACAATAAAATACGGAGTGCTTATGAATTCTATATATTCATTTTGGGAGGGTAACAATGACTATTTGGCTTAATGCAGGCATCATTTTTACCTTACTTGCCATTATCACTATTTTAATAAAATGGGGTAATGTTCGCGTTGTTGGCGTAACACCAGTTCGCACCTTTACGTTTATAGCAATATTATTTACATCAGGCCTTGATGTTGGCCTTATTATGTTTCCTTTAACTGAGTTTGCAGGTTATGCAGACATAAAAGCAAGCCCAGAATACGCGTTTGCAAATCCACTGGCCATTGAGTTTGGTTACTGGGGATTTTTGATCTGGGGATTTTACTTTCTTACGTGTTTTTATTTCTGTGTAATAGAACCTAAAGTTAAATTTTTCGAAATTCCTTGGGTTAAATTTATCAATAATGTAGTAATTATTGGTACATGTGCGTTTACTGCTTATTTATTACTTACAAACCTACCATGGTACTTACCTGAGCTCGGTGATGGCGAAAGCGTTATACCCACTTTTTACTTTGTGGTATTGGCCGCTATATGTTTTGCGGTTTACTCAAGTACAGATATTAAATACGTACGTATTTTAAGCATTGCAACTACTTGGTTATTTATTGCATTAATTGGCTTTATGTGGGCCGGTGCATTTGTGTTAGGTGACAGTGAAATGTCTGCATTTACAAGTAACGTAGCTTCTATTGGCGTTTACTTTGCTAATATTAATGAGTTTGTATTACCTCTTAACGATTACCACGAATTTTACTTATTTTGGTGGTTTGCGTGGAGCATAATGATTGGCCAATTTACATCTCGTTTTGTTGGCGGACTTAAGACATATCAAGTACTTGGGGCAATGCTAATATTCCCTTCAATCCCAATTGCAATCTGGTTTAGTGTGCTTTATCACTATCATGATATGGGTATTCCAACTCAAGGTATTAAAAACTTTGCGATGGTGTTTGTAGGTGTTGTGTTTGTAATCAATTCACTTGATTCATTGATACGCTTATATACCGATAACTTAAATTTAACGGTAAAACGTTTAGGTAAGCTTAACTATATGGCACTAAATATAGTTGCCCTTTCATTGCTTACTTTATTATTTAAGCTAGAGTTTTTACAAATTCAATGGGTTGGTGCGTTAGTAATTGGTTTATTCTTTGTGTGTGCAGGCTTTATTGGTTACAGCAAGTTTAAAACAGTTAAGAACATAGATAGCTCACCAAAAGATAATAAAATTGATTATACAAAAATAGAAACTGTACATTAGGGATCAACAATGAATAATAAATTAAAACAACTAGCAATAGCAGTACCATTCGCACTTTTATCAACAACAGCTGCGGCAGATTGGTCAACAACAATCACTGCAGCATCTGATTACACCTTTAACGGTGTAAGCCAAACAGATAACGACCCTGCAATTCAAGGAAGTCTTGATTACGCTTTCGATAACGGTGTTTACGCCGGTGCATGGGCTTCAAATGTAGACTTTGGTGATGACACTGATTTTGAACTTGATGCATACCTAGGGCGTTATGTGCAGTTAAATGATGAAGTAAGTGTTGATTACGGTATTGCGTATTACACGTACCAAGGTAATAACAGCGATGGCAACTACGCCGAAGCTTACACTAAATTTGGTTACGCAAGTGAATACGGCCAAACTGAGCTTAACTTTTGGTACAGCTGGGATTACTTTGGAACTGGCGCAGGCCATGTAATATCTATGGTTGCACATACCTATGAACTAGCGCCTAACCACGCTATTCGTGCAAGCTTTGATATTTCTAACTCGCTTGATGGCGAAAAATGGGCATGGGATGTAAATCAAAAGAAATCATACAAACATTACCGTTTAGCATATCAAACAAGCTACGAAGGTTTTGGGATTGAAGTTGCTGCAGAAAACACAAGCTTAGATTACGATTATGCAGATGAGCGTATAGTACTTGCTATATCACGCACATTCGATTTATAAAATTGTAGTTGTTAGATTCTACAAACAAAAATGCCACTTTTAAAAGTGGCATTTTTTTTACTAAATTTTAAGGCTCTAGCCCTAAATAACTTAGTTTTATTTAGGGGCAATTAAGCACAATACAGGGTTTAACATTTCGTGGCCTAAATAGCTGCGCCAGTGGATGCTCAAATTAATCGCTATCGGTAGTGGCATTCATAACATAGCCTGAGCCTAAAACCCTACATAAGCTATTAAATTACCTATAATAAACAGGCTCTAACTTTCTATTTCCCAGGCGCTGGTGCCCGCTGCAGATAAGTTAGCCGTATTTTTACGTAAAACCTTGTTACCCACATTGATAGATGATTGAGGGCGACTAACCAAATAGCCTTGCACAGAGCTTACTCCCATGCGTTTTACAAGTTCAAACTGCTCAATTTCTTCTACGCCCTCTGCCACTATTTTAAGTCCTAACTTTTGACCTAATTCGCTAATAGTATTAAGGATGTCATTGTACTTTGGACTTTTATCGGCTTGAGAGATAAAAGAGCGATCTATTTTTATTACATCAATGGGCAAATCAGCCAATGTACTTAATGAACTAAAGCCTGTACCAAAATCGTCAATAGCAATTGTCACACCTTCTGCACGAAGCCGCTCAAGTTCTTCAATCATACTTTTACTGGCTTTAATAAACGTAGACTCTGTTATTTCTAGCATTAAAGAATGCGATGGCAGCCCTGTGTTTTTTAGGTTTTTCATTATCCAATCGTACACTGAGCGGTGTTTTAGTTGCACACCCGATACATTAACCGAAATTTTCACTTTGCGCATACCGGCATTATGCCATGCCGCCATTTGCCTACACGACTCATGCATAATCCAATCGCCGAGCTCTAAAATAAGGTTAGACTCTTCGGCAATAGGTATAAACTCCGCCGGTGAAATCATCCCTTCTATAGGATGTTCCCAGCGAGTAAGCGCCTCAAAGTAATCAATCATGCAATCTTCTACGTGCACAATAGGCTGAAATGATAAATAAAAATCTTTACACGCAACAGCTAACCGCAACTCTTCTAATAAATAGTGATAGCGGCGCATTTTGTTACCCATTTCAGGCGAGTAAACTTTAAAAATCCCTTTACCATCGCTTTTTTGCACGGTACATTGCCACATCGGCCAATTGCAATAATGCTTGTGGTGTTGATGCGCTCTCTGGGTACGCCGCTATACCAATACTGGCGCTAATTTTTATTATTTTATTACCCAGTACAAAGTCTTTTTCAAGTTCACTGAGTACGTGCTTAGCAATATCGACCACTTTATTATCGGTGTCTACCGACTCAATAAAAATTGAAAATTCGTCACCGCCTAAACGAGATAAATTTTGCTCTAACTGATTAGCCTCGTTAATATTACTTAACTTATGATGGCGTAATACATTGGCTAGGCGCGTAGCAACCTGCACCAAAATTTCATCACCAAAGCTGTGGCCAAACGAGTCATTTACCTGTTTAAACCCATCTAGGTCAATAAATAACAAGGCGCATTTAAGCTGCTCTTCATCAGTAAAATTTATTTGCCTATCTATATGCTCAATATAAGCATGGCGGTCAATGAGCAAGGTTAGCTTATCTTGGCAGATACTTGTTTGTGTTTGCTTTAAATAATTAGCAACATGGGTATTTAAATTGTTTATTGACTGGCTTAAATTACCCAGCCCTGATGGGTTGTCGTGTTGGGGTTGTAGGTTAAAGGCTACAAGCAATTGATTAGCGTTGTTATTCAGCTGTGCAATTTGATGCTGATAAGAGATTTTTTTACGCTCTTTACGAATAATTGTAAAGCCAACAAACAATACAATACACACCAATATAAAGTTTATTGGCGACGTTAGCGTCATTAAAATAAGCTTTGTTGCGTTTGCAGCAATAAATTCCGTGTCGGTAGTTTTAACTAACAAAAAATCGGCAGAAGGCTGGTGTATTAAGTAGTGCCCATTGAGCATAGGGTTATACCAAGGCGCCATTTCGAGCGTTGTATCTACAATATCAAAGTGGCGCAAATCTATATCAGGGTTGAATAAATTAATGCGGTTAATTTGGTTTGTTAGTTCGATGTTTAAACAAAAGCAAAACAAGATAAATACAAAAAAAATGCCGCCTAAAGGTTTAAATTTATTCATCAATAAAATCCATCTAAATTACTTATCCTATAAACCCGTTACTAAAGGACGATTATATCGCCTGTTTTTAGTACTAAGCAAGCCATAGCACAGTCCTTATTCATTAAAACTTTTAGAACTGTACTCAAAAAGAATAAATTAATGCTTAATAATTAACTAATTATAGAGTGTGATGAATAAAAATAAACCTTAAGCTTAAAATGTTTGAATAAACTAATATTACAAGTATTTAATACATACCATCGATTAGTTCGATAATTTTTTCTTTCGCGTCTATAAACTTATCCAAACCACCGCCGGTCCGATAAGATGCTTGCGCAATTTTTTTATTAGTTTGAGCGTCTGTAACCCAAATATTCGCGTATGACATGTACAACGCTAAATCCCAATGCCAGTTAGCCACGTAATAAGCAACGGCATTACACCCTGCGATGTCAGCGTTAGGTAATTCAGTTTGATACTCCTGATGTTTCAATACATAGTTAGCAGCAATTACACGTGTTTTAACATTATGTTTTGCAAACCCTTCTTCCATTGCTGTGACAACGCCTTCTTTAACTGCCTTATGTTCAGCTATACATACTACTTCTGGTTTCACAGTGTCAAAACGTGTTATATCTTGCTTAGCAGCACAACCCGCTAGGGTTGCTACCATTGCAGCTGAGATAGTTATTTTTATTGTTTTCATATTCATCCTTTTAATGGTTATTTAAAGTTGCCATGCGTAGCTAACTTTTGTAAAAAATGTGCGTTGATCTCTTTCAACGTGTTTTAGGGAATCGTCTTGATAACTTTTATCTGAATACCCTAAGTAAAATAAGGTTTGCGCATTTATTTTGTACGAGTAAACAAGTTGGCTACCATAATCTTTGTTTATGTGACTTACTTGGTAAAAATATGCGTCTTTGTTTCTATCAATATCTTCAAATTGTAAAATTAGTTTAAGCATTGAACGCATACTAAATTTATAATAAAGCCTAAAATCTAATAAGTTAGCGGTATATACTCGCTCACCTTGAGGGTTATCTAACACACTGTAATTATGCTTAACGTCTACCTGCCAGTGATCGTTTATATCCCATTTAGCTTGCGTTTGCGTAGCGTACGAGTCGCCAATTTGCTCATTTGCGTAATCTATACGGCTACCATATTCACCATAAAAGGAAAGCCATATATTATTTTTAGGTTTAAAGCCTGTATAAACAAAGCCAATGTTTTGATTATAAAAAGTATCGTTATAATTCTCATAACGATGAAGTAAGCCAATTTCAAAAATAGACTGTTTTTGGCCTTTTAATGTTATAAAACCTTGATATTCATCTTCAAGTAAGTCGCCATTTTGAGCCCATGTTTTATTCCAGTCGGCCTCGTAAGACCATGACGTTAATAAGCCTGACTCGTCGCTGTACCAAGTTTGTCCGCCTACAAGGCCTACTTTCTCGTAATCTACTTTTTCTTGGTAACCTAGGTCTGTACGATAATCTTCCCCGATATTTTCGTAGCTCGCAGACACATTGTAGTCACGCTTATCTCTTGTGAATTCAATAGCGTATGCTTCACCTGATTGATTTTTAAATAAATTATAGTTATTGGTTAAAAACGCTGAGTTTTTAGAATCAGCCGTTGCCACTTGATAGGCAAGCGTATCTGATTGATTAAACCAGTAGCTGCCATCAACAGAGATCACCGTATTGTAGTAATCATCACTTTCTCTATGAGTAGTACTAAGCCCTATAGTACCTTGATCGCCAATATCATATTGATAACGGGCAGCTGCTGCGTGAGTTTTTTCCTCTAAAATAGCAAAACCAGAGCCTTGGTTTGTAGGTAATAAAATATTACTGTTATCGTCATCTGCATACATAAATGCATAGCTATGCTGATCCGTTTTGCCAGTCAGTTTTGCCCCTACCTCAGGCTCTGCAATAGTGCGGGTGTAAAGTAGTTCAAATAAACTACTTTGAAAATACGATGCCCCATCTAAAAAAAACGGGCGCTTTTCGTCATAATATATAGAGTAAGTCGTGTTTACATCAAGCTCTAAAGCATCACTTTCTATTTGCGAAAAATCAGGATTAATTGTCGCATTAATAACCGCATCTTGAGTAACACCCCAGCGTAAATCTAGTCCTGCTTCGGTATTAATATCGCCGTTATCCCAGTTGCCAGGTAAGGTTGGCTTTGAATCATTTCTAAGCGCTGTAAGCGTAGGCGTTAATTGTAAATTTTTACTGGCTTTTACGTTTTTAAAACCGTGGAGTTTATCAAACTGACAAAGGCTGCATTTTATATCTCGGTCAAAACCCATATTTGAAAGTTGATAAAGCACGTCACGTTGATAATTTCGTAACACCGCAAACCCCCACGTTAGGTCGAGCTTATTTTCAGGAAATCGAAGTGCTTTAAAAGGTATACGCATTTCAACGACAAAGCCTTGTTCAGTGATTTTACCTGCGCTATCCCATATTGCATCCCAAGATGGGTCTGACTGCCAACCATCGGTGTCACTCATTCGAGTATCACCTTGCGCGCCTAATGGGTTTACATAAAATTCGTAAGCTGAACGCTCATCGTTAAAGGTATCAATAATTAAAATAACCGTGTCGTCTTGCCAAAGCGTATCTCTATCACGAAGTGACGCTGTAATTTGGCTAGGCTGAGGATCTTCGGCTACAAATGCAACATATAAGTTGCTGCCATCTTCGTACATGTAAGCGTCGGTTTTAACAGGTGGTATACCCTTTTCGTTTGGCTCATCTTGAAACGCAATAGGTACTAATGTGGCATTTTGCCAATGTGGCTCGTCAAGTACGCCATCAACGGTAATATTAGTACTGATATGTGACAGCGAATACTGTGTTTTTTCAGCGGCTAATAGTGGGGTTGTAGATAAAAGTGCAAAAGTAAGTGCAAACAAAACACTGAAGTGTTTTTTTATAGTTATAAAGTACTGCATAAACATCCATTTAGAGATATTTACCCTAAAAAGGTAAACTTATCTACGGAGTGTAATTTAAGTCAGTACATTTGTTAATAGTATGATACTAAAAATATTGGATATTTTAACTAATTAATATTAAAGGATTAATTTAAAAAGCTAGGTTTCTATTAATTTAAGCTTATTAGCCACACCATTCCATTGATCTGCATCATCAGGGGCTGGTTTTACCTCAACAATACGCGGCCAAACTAAAGCAAGCTCAGCGTTAAGTTCAGTAAATTCTTTTTGATCTTCTGGAAGTTCGTCTTCTTGATAAATTGCCTCTGCTGGGCACTCTGGTACACACAAACCGCAATCAATACAATCTATTGGGCTTATTGCTAAAAAGTTAGGGCCTTCGTAAAAGGCATCTGCAGGGCACACTGCCACACAATCTGTGTATTTGCATTTAATACAGTTTTCGGTGACTACAAACGCCATAACAGTTAAAACCCAATAATTAATCATCTAAGGCGCGGATCATACCCAACCACACTAAAAACACAATAAATAAGTGCCATAATTGGCCAATTTAACGTAGTATATGCGCCCTCAATGTAAAGCCATTACGTGCCCTACACTTCTTATTGTGAGCGGAAATAAACCCGCTAAGACACCAAAAAGAGATACTAATGATACGTTTAACCGAAATAAAGCTGCCGCTTGATCATAACGAAGATGCTATAGGCCAAGCCATAGTAGACAAACTAAAAATAAAACCTGAGCAATTGCACAGCTATAATGTGTTTAAACGTGGCTACGACGCACGTAAAAAAACAGCTATTTTACTTATTTACACTCTTGATATTGAAGTAGATAACGAAGAAGCGCTCCTTAATACATTCTCTAAAGATCAGCACGTAAAACCGGCGCCCGACACTTCTTACAAATTTGTAGCGCAAGCACCTGCTAATATTACCGAGCGCCCTGTGGTAATTGGTTTTGGCCCGTGTGGTTTATTTGCGGGTTTAGTCCTTGCTCAAATGGGCTTTAACCCGATTATTTTAGAGCGTGGTAAAGAAGTACGCGAACGCACAAAAGACACCTTTGGCTTTTGGCGTAAACGCACACTTAATACTGAGTCTAATGTGCAGTTTGGTGAAGGTGGTGCAGGTACATTTTCTGACGGTAAACTATACAGCCAAGTAAAAGATCCAAAGCATTATGGTCGTAAAGTTATAACCGAATTTGTAGAAGCCGGTGCACCAGATGAAATTCTATATGTAAGTAAGCCGCACATTGGTACGTTTAAACTTGTTACTATGATTGAAAAAATGCGCGCGCGTATTACAGAGCTTGGCGGCGAAATACGCTTTAGCACACGCGTAGATGACATTCATTTAGATGATGGACAAGTAACCGGCTTAACGCTTTCAAATGATGAAAAACTAGATACTCGTCACGTTGTACTTGCAGTAGGTCACAGCGCTCGTGATACCTTTAAAATGATCCACGACAAAGGTATTTATGTAGAAGCTAAACCCTTCTCTGTTGGCTTTAGAATCGAGCACAAACAATCAATGATTGACGAGTGCCGCTTTGGAGATAACGCAGGCAACCCAATTTTAGGCTCAGCCGATTACAAACTCGTTCATCATTGTGATAATGGCCGCACGGTTTACAGCTTTTGTATGTGCCCAGGGGGCACTGTAGTAGCCGCAACCTCTGAAAAAGGCCGTGTTGTTACTAACGGTATGAGCCAATATTCACGTAGTGAGCGTAACGCAAATAGCGCCATTGTTGTAGGTATTAACCCAGAAAAAGATTTCCCTGGGCACCCGCTTGCAGGTATTGATTTACAGCGTAAATTAGAAGAGCAGGCTTATGCATTAGGCGGCAGTAATTATGATGCCCCTGCTCAGCTTATCGGTGATTTTTTAAAAGGCAAACCATCGGGTAACATTGGCGGCGTTGAGCCTTCATATACACCAGGGATTAAATTAACCGATTTAGGTAAAGTACTTCCGCAGTTTGCTATCGATGCTATACGCGAAGCCATACCTGCATTTAATAAGCAAATCCGTGGTTTTTCAACTAACGATGGCTTATTAACCGGTGTAGAAACGCGTACATCATCGCCTATTAGTATCAAACGCGATAAAAGCTTCCAAAGTATAAATACAAAAGGTTTATACCCAGCAGGTGAAGGCGCAGGTTACGCAGGTGGTATTTTATCTGCAGGCATTGATGGTATTAAAGCGGCTGAAGCAGTTGCACTCTCAATGTTAGAAAACGCTTAAACCGGTTTTTTAAGTTATTTACCGAAAAGCCTCACTTTGTGAGGCTTTTTTGTGCTAAATGTATAATAAATAACAATTAGCGGCTTAATAGAATGACCAAAACAACCATTATTTCTTTAATTTGTGTGCTTTGTGTATTTAGTGCTAAAGCGAATAATTTAAAAACTATAGAGCAAATTCACGCAGCTTATAAAAACAAAACTACAAATGCACAACACGTTACACAAGTTTATATAAACCGAATAGAAAAACTCAACCCACAATATAACGCTGTGATTAATATCGATCCCTCAGCTATTGAACAGGCTAAAGCTTTAGATTTACTATATGCAAATTCTAAATGGGCCGGGCCACTTCATGGCATACCCGTTTTGCTTAAAGATAACATAGAGACCAAAGGTGTATTACCAACTACAGCGGGCTCTTTGGCTTTAAAAAATAACATTACAAATAAAGATGCTTTTGTAGTTAAAAAACTGCGAGAAGCGGGTGCTATTATTTTAGGTAAAGCAAACCTGAGTGAATGGGCCAATTTTCGTTCTTCGTACTCTTCCTCTGGGTGGAGTGCAGTAGGTGGACAAACACATAATGCTCACGATATAACTAGAAACCCGTGTGGTTCTAGTGCTGGCTCTGCAGTGGCCGTAGCACTTAACTTTGCACCAATTGCACTGGGCACAGAAACCGATGGCTCTATTACCTGCCCAGCATCAGTTAACGGTGTATATGCTATAAAACCAAGCATGGGCCAAGTATCACGTAATGGGGTTATTCCCCTTTCAAGCAGCCAAGACACTGTTGGGCCTATGGCTCATACCCTAAAAGATGCGCTACTTGTGCTCGCAGTATTACAAGGCGAAGATAAAAAAGATGTATCAACACATGAGTTTGTTTTAAATTCAAAAGAGTTAACGGCTAAATCAACACTCAAAATTGGTGTGCTACCAAGTGATAAATTTACCATTCAAACTCAGCAGCTTTATAAAAAGCAATTAAATGCACTTAGACAAGCAGGGCATACCGTTACTGAAATAGTAGTAACCGACAATCTAGATACTTTATTCGCTGATGAATACTACATTTTACTTTACGATTTTAAAGCTGAAATAAATCATTACTTATCTAACACACCAAAAGAAGTAAAAACTAAAAGCTTAGAGGCACTCATTAACTTTAATAGCCAAAATAAAGAAACAGAAATGCCCTACTTCGAACAAGATATACTTACTCAGTCGCAGGCAATTGATTTAACAAATAAAGATAAATATCTACGCGTTAAAACACGCTACCGTGCACTGGCTAAATCAGCAATTACCAATTTATATAAAAATAATGATATAGATATCGTTATTGCCCCAACAGTATCACCAGCGTGGAAAACCGACCTCATTAACGGTGATAATTTTAAAGGCAGCAGTAGCTCTTTGTCCGCAATAGCAGGAAGCACACATATAACACTTCCTGTGGGCAAGGTAAGTAACTTACCGGTTGGGTTATCTATTATTGCTAACATAAACCAAGAGCAAGCTGCGTACACTTATGCTGATATAATTGATAGAACACTTTCATTAAATACAAAAAAACCTGAGTAAACTCAGGTTTTTTAATTAAAATTTACATTTTAGCTTACTTTTTAAGGGTAAGCTTGGCGCCTTTTAAGCTTTTACGTACATTTGAAATACGCGAGCGATTTACAGCACGTGCTTCGCCTGTTGCTTGCCCTGTAGGCTTATTAGTACGGCTACGGCGTAAATGCGCTGGTTTTTTACCAATTTTATCAATAAGTACTTCACGGTTACTTACTTCGTAACCCTCTAAATATACACGCTTAATTTTTTGACCAATTAACGCTTCGATTTCAAATAAAGTATTTTCTTCTTCACGGCTTACAAATGAAATTGCTTGGCCTTGGTTACCAGCACGACCTGTACGGCCAATACGGTGTACGTAATCTTCAGCAAGCCACGGTAAATCAATATTAATTACACGTGGGAGGCCATCAATATCAATACCACGTGCAGCAACTTCAGTTGCCACTAAAACACGTACTTTGCCTTCTTTAAATTCACGAAGTGCACGTCGGCGGTTACCTTGCGACTTATCGCCGTGACATACAGTGGCAGGAATACCGTCAAGGTTAAGTTCTTTTACAAGCTCATCTGCCGTTTCTTTCATGTTTACAAATACAAGTACTTGCTGCCAGTTCTTTTTACCAATCAGCTCTGAAAGAAGCTCTTGTTTACGGCGCTCTTCTACTGGGTACACAACGTGCTGAACGGTACTTGCTGTGCTATTAGTTTGATCAACACGTACAATTTCAGGCTGTTTTAATACTTTAGAAGCAAACTGTTTAATAGCCGCTGGAAACGTAGCCGAGAAAAGTAATATTTGACGCTGCTCGTCACAGCTTTTAATAACACTTTGCATATCTTCAATAAAGCCCATATCAAGCATACGGTCAGCTTCATCAAGTACTAAATGTTTAACGCTTGCAAGGCTTAAATTACCTAAACGAATGTGATCAAGTAAGCGCCCAGGTGTTGCAACAACAACATCTACGCCGTCTTTAAGTGCATTTGCTTGGCCTGCGGTATTAACACCACCAAACAAGCTCACTACTTTTAAAGGAGTGTGTTTTGCGTAAGCTTTAAAGTTATTAGCTATTTGCTCTGCAAGCTCACGCGTTGGCGCAAGTACTAATGCACTTGGTGCATTTGTTGTGCTGTGCTCTGATTCAAATAATTTTTGGATGATAGGTAAAGCAAACGCTGCCGTTTTACCAGTACCAGTTTGGGCACTTGCTAAAACGTCTTTACCTTTGCGAACAGCCGGAATAGCTGAACGCTGAATGGGCGTAAGGGTGTGGTAATTAAGTTCGTCTAACGCCTGAATAAGTTCAGGGGAAAAACTAAAAGATTTAAAATTCATGCTGTATAACCTGCGGCCACATTTATCAAGGGTCGCAAATTATACAGCAAAAACGAGTCAACAGTTAGTGATTAGTGTTTATAAACTTGATTAATCTTGCTTATACCGTTTAAAAATAAGAGATGTATTAATCCCACCAAATGCAAAGTTATTACTCATGACATAATCGGTGTTAATTTCTCGCCCTTGTGTCTTAATATAATCAAGCTCAGCGCAATCATTATCTATGTCGGTTAAATTTATTGTAGGTGCAAACCAATTATCGCTCATCATATTAATAGTAGCCCATGCTTCTATTGCACCACACGCCCCTAAAGTATGCCCTAAATAGCTTTTTAAAGAACTAATAGGTTTAACTCCCAGCGCATTAAAAGTAGCATGAGACTCAGCAATATCACCTCTATCGGTTGAGGTACCATGCGCATTGACATAACCTACTTTATCAGGTGATAAATTGGCATCTTGCAATGCCATTTCAATGGCTATTTGCATGGTATCTGAAGATGGTTGAGTAACATGTTGTCCATCAGAGTTACAGCCAAAACCGACAACCTCAGCCAATATATTTGCCCCTCTAGCTTTAGCATGCTCATACTCTTCAAGTATTAAAGTACCGGCACCTTCTCCTATAACCAAGCCATCACGGTTTTTATCAAATGGGCGAGGCGTATTTTTAGGGGTGTCATTTTTAATACTTGTAGCATACAGCGTATCAAATACAGCTGCTTCGGTAATACAAAGCTCTTCTGCCCCCCCTGCTACCATTACTTTTTGACGACCAAACTTAATTGCCTCATAGGCGTAGCCAATACCCTGCGAGCCAGACGTACATGCCGAACTTGTGGTGATCACTCGTCCTTTTATGCCAAAAAAAACGCCTACATTTACTGGCGCTGTATGTGCCATCATTTGAATATAGCTTGTAGCTGTGACTCCAGACATTGAGCCACTTTCCAACATATTTGCAAATGCGAGAAGCGGCGGTGTAGAGCCGGTGGATGAGCCATATGCTACACCGGTAGAGCCATCTGTAAGGCTTTTATGTTCAAGTAAATCAGCTTGCTCAAGCGCACGCTCAGTTGCACGTGTGGACATAAGTGCCACTCGCCCCATTGAGCGTATTTGCTTACGTTTATAATGGTTAGGTTTTTCAAAATGGGTGACAGGGGCAGCTAAGCGCGTATTAAGCCCATCAGTTTTGCCCCATTCACGCATTGTTACAACTGCATTTTCACCTTTAATCAAGGCGCTTTTAAATTCATCCCAATCATCGCCCAATGCGGTTATAACCGACATCCCTGTAACAACAACACGTTTCATTAAACCATCCCGCCGTTAACCGAAATAACTTGGCGAGTGATGTAAGCAGCATCATCAGACATTAAAAATGCAACTGTACCAGCCACTTCGTTCACTGTTCCCATACGTTTAAGTGGAATCATTTTCATCATTTCAGCAACCGGAAGCTCATCCGTCATTGCTGTTTCAATTAAACCAGGCGCGACACAATTTACAGTAATTTTTCGCTTAGCTAGTTCCAGCGATAGGGCTTTGGTAGCGCCAATAATACCTGCTTTCGCTGCGCTGTAATTTACTTGCCCTCTGTTGCCCGCAATACCCGACACTGAAGCCATAGTAATAATGCGCCCACCTTTACGAGTTTGTACCATGGGCATAACTGTTGGGTGCACAACATTATAAAAGCCATCTAACCCAGTTCTAATTACGCTATCCCAATCATCGCCCTGCATTGCCGGAAAAGCCATATCGTTGGTAATGCCCGCATTACACACCACACCATAGTAAGCACCATTGTTTGTAATATCTTGCTCAATTTGTTGCTTTGCCGCTGCTCTATCGCATACGTCAAATTGTAGTAGTGTAGTGCTTTGTCCAAGTGCGTGTATTTCTGCACATGTTTGCTGAGCTTGCTCTAAACCAGTTCTGCAATGAACAGTAATGTCATAGCCTTGAGCTGCAAGTTTAAGTGCAATAGCCTTACCTATACCCCGGCTAGAGCCGGTCACTAAAATTCTTTTATTCATTGGTTTTCTCTTATAAATTCCAGCGGATCTTCTGGCTGAAATACATTTATTTTTGCATCACACAATATTTTTTTATTTTCGCTTATTTGGCATTCAAACACACTTAAACCAGATTCTTCTTGGTAAAGCTTGTGAACATAAATAGTTAAGGTGCTGTTTTTACAAAACATGGCCTGATGTGTTTTATATTTTCGCGTGCCGATCAAAAAGCCAATTTTAACCGCTTCATTAATATCGTTAGCTAATGCTCCAGCATAGGCAGCTATAGACTGGGCCATATATTCAACACCTATATAACTTGGCACTCCCTCAATTTGCTCATTATAAAAAGGGCTTTGGGGTGTAATAGTCACAGAGCAGGTTGCACTTTCATCGCTGTATTCAACTAACTGATCTATTAAAATCATAGGAGCATCGTGGGGTACAACCTGCTCTATAGAATAATTATTCATTATGAGTACCTAAAATCAAACTAGCATTATTACCACCAAACGCAAATGAGTTAGATAGACAGTAATTTAATTTAACCGTGCTAGCTTGCTCAATAACGTTAACATCTGCCAGCTTATTTCTGTGTGTGCATTTATTAAAAGGCAAAGTAATATTTCCTCTCCCTCTGAGCAACAGCCAACAAATACCTGCTTCAATTGCACCAGCTGCACCTAAAGTGTGCCCAGTTAAGTACTTACTGGAGCTCAGCGGTGTATTGTTGCCAAACACACTATTAATTGCAAGGGCTTCCATTTCGTCATTTTTAATTGTTGCTGTGCCGTGTGCATTTATATAGTCAATATCACTAGGTAATAAGTCAGCAACGGCCAGAGCTGCTTTCATTGCCGATTTTGCACCATTACCGCTAGGGTCTGGCGCCGAAATGTGATGAGCATCAGAGCTTTCACCACCACCTAAAAACATGACGCCATTTTCTAACGGTGCTTCTTTACTCATGACAAATAACGCAGCACCCTCACCAATATTAATACCATCTCTGTCATCGCAAAAAGGCTTACACATTCCAGTGCTCATTGATGCCAAGGCATTAAATCCATTAATGGTAAGTTTGCAAAGGCTGTCTACGCCACCACAAATTACAACGTCTGCTAAATCAGCAGTTATTAAAGCTTTTGCGCTAATGAGAGCTTTAGCACTTGAGGTACATGCCGTTGAAATACTATAACAAGGACCTAACGCCCCTACTTTTTCGGCTATGTAATGCGAAGGAGTAGCAAGTTCTTGATCAGCATATAAAAAGTCACTTGGCCAAGCTCCTGAACTGTCGTGTTCAGCTCGAGCTTGTTCGCCATCATGCACCCCAGATGTACTTGTACCTACCACAACAGCAATTCGTGATTTATCAATATGTGAAAAACGCTTAAGTGTTGGGGATATTTGCTCAAGGGCTATGTCAATTAGCGTATCAATACGGTGCTTTTGATTTAGAGGAACGCAGTCCACGTGCCCAACATAAAATGGCAAACCCTCTGTGCTTAAATCTTTTGTCTTTAAAAGCTGTGGTGCTTCATTATTTTGTAAGTTATTTAGGCTAATAATTGTATCTTCAACGCCTTTGCCCATTGCACTTACAATACCTAAATCATTTAACCAAAAAGTCACTAGTTTACCTTCTCAAATGTAATTTGATAATGTCGCTCACTATTATTTAGTACTGTTTTATTATCGCTATAATTTATTGTAATAATCGAACGGTTATCTTTTACTACACGCCTTTGTGTGGCTATCTGCTTTATAATCGCCCCAGATATTTTCTCATTAAGAAATAATACAGGCCAATGCACTAAGGCAATATCTGCCAATATATAAGATGGGCCTAAATCAACACCGACTATCATTTTAGTAACATTAGGTGGTTGGTTATTTAGTTTTTCAAGCTTTAAAATAGGTAAGCCTTGTGTAGTCATTAACAATAAGTTGATAGTACCCTGCTTGTTTATTTCTAACTGTGCTAATAATGTATGCTCTTTCTCATTGTTTTGAATATATAAAACATGCTGCCAATTTTGATCAAACATTTGTACAGGCACATGCGAAATATCAAGTGTAGTGGCTGCAGAAATATCAACATGCTCACTGCTTTTATATGTGCTACTACATGCTGTTATGCAAACACACACTAAAGCTATAAAAGTACATTTTAAAAAGTGTCTGATATGAGCCTCAATAACTGGGATTAATTTTGACATAGCTGCGCTAATACATTTAAACGACGCTCACTTTGAGCAACAAATGGATTATTTTTATCCCATGCGTAACCCGCTAAAATAGCACTGATCATTTCACGAACCTGCGAGTTTTGTTCTGAATAAAAAATAACGTCTTGAAATCGGGTATCGTACCAACCTTTAACAAAGGTTTTAAAACAATCAACTCCTGCCTGCAATGGCTCGGCGTAACATTCCTCAAAATCAATCACTTCTCCATTTAAATAATCATCAATAAGGGGGGCAATAAAGTGTGCAGACTTTAAAGCAATAGTCACCCCAGATGAAAACACCGGATCTAAAAATTCACCCGCATTGCCTAGTAAAGCAAAATGCTTTCCATGTAGCGTACATACATTAGCAGAGTAACCACTAATGCTACGCGCTTGTGTTATAGGTACGCGATTAGCTAAAAGTTTTTTTAAGTAAGGGTCTTGCTCTATAAACTGTTTTAAGGTGTCAGCTTCACTACTCTCATTAAAGCGTGTTTGCTTTGCCACAACCCCAATGCTGGACGTGCCATCACTAAAGGGGATGAGCCAATACCAAACATCATTAAATTTAGGGTGAACGGTTATTAAAATTTTATTTCTATCAAACAGCTCGTCAGTAATGCCATCATTAAAATGACTGAAATAAGCACTACGCACAGGAAAAGTAGAAGGTTTTTCTAAATTTAAAAGTTTTGGTAAAACTCGGCCGAAACCGCTCGCATCAAGTACAAACTTAGCCCTTACGTCATACGTTTGTTTTTTATTATTTTGCACTTGCAGCGTCGCACTAGCAGCTTCATCAGTAAAACCAATAACACTATGCTGATAGCGAATTTCAACGCCTTGATGCTGCGCTCTATCAGCAATCAGCTTATCAAAATCAGCCCGTTTAACTTGAAAAGTAGTACCCGGGCCTGGGCTAAATTTTTCAGTAAAATTTATAGCTGTATTTTGGCCATTACGATGAAACGCAGCACCATCTTTAAATTGAAAGCCAAGCTCATCCGCATATTCATGTATTGTGTTAACTAGCCCAGCATCAGCTAAATACTCCATACATTGAGGTAATAAGCTTTCGCCAATTGAAAAACGAGGAAATACTTGTTGCTCTAGCACCAGCACTTTCCAGCCTTTTTGTACTAATAAGCTACTTACAAGTGCACCTGAAGGCCCTGCCCCTATAACCACAACATCATACTGCTCAAGGTTGTTCAAATTATTATTCCTTTTGAGACTTTAATACACTTAATGGAGATAAAATATATACGGCTAAAATCCCTACCATAACAGTAAGGCCAAAACTAAAAATGGCGGGGGTATCTGAAAAGGCGAGCATACCAAACACGCACATCGAAGAGGTGGCCGACAAGCTAATGGCCAATACATTTACCGCCGTTAAGTTGTTAATTTGGTAAAACACTAAATAATCTATGGCTAGGCCAATAATGAGTAAGCCACCTAGCAGATTAAAAATTGAGATACTTCCTTGCGCTGCATTACATACCCAAAGCATAGTCAACAGGCTGGCACTTAATGTTATCACCTGCACAGTGCCAATCCGAAGGCCAAATTTATAGCTAAATAAAACAAAGCAAATAACAATGGCCACACCCAATGTAAGCAATAAATACTGGCTGTAGTTTTCAAGTAGGCTACTGATTTTCTTAGGCTTGTTATATATAAACGCATCTTCATAAGCATTAACGTTAGAAGTTAACGCGTGCGTGGATACTCCCGATACAGAAAACCAAGTAACAGCTTTATTAGGCTCAACAAACATTTGTGCATTTAAAAGTACTGAAAAATGACTATTTGCTAAAGCGTCGTAACTCAAAAGTTCTGTGTTAGCTGACTCAACTTTTATCCCTGTATATTTTTCAGTGATAATTAACACATCGTTTTTAACAGCCCCGTTAAAGAGCGCTAAATTATTTTCTTGCGTGCGCTTACTAGGTAACCAACGCTTAATAGCATTGTGTTTAAGATGTGGGTTAATACGCTTTAAATCATCTATTAGTCGCTCTTGCTTTTGCAGTAGTTGTTCAGCATTTGATGCAAATAAAAATACAATGTGGGCATCTAACTGTCCCATTAAAGTTAAATGCTTTTGCTCATTAAGTATTAGTTGCTGTGGGCTTGCATTTAGTAAACGTACATCGTTGTTAAATGAAATGGGTTTAAGATAAAACAAAAACATTAACACCAGCCCCAATACGAGTAAAACCGATTGCTTATAACGGTTAAAGCGCACCATTAAACCTAATAACTGCTGACTTTTAATCAAACTTCGCTCAGAGAGCACAAGCTTAGATTGCCAGATAGGTAATATAATTAATGTGAATAACCAAGCGCTCGCAAGCCCAGCAATTACAAACACTGCTACTTGCGATAAAAGTGAAATTGGCGCACCTAATAAACAGCTATAGCCTAGGCCTGTTGTAATAAAAGATAAAAGCAAAGCTGTTTTTGTGCCTTTGCTTAACCCACTACTTTGGTAAAAACTGTTGCCATACGCTAAATCAGTCATCGCATGAAATGCATAATCAATAGCTATACCAATTAGGGTTACAGCAAAAACCAGTGTTAATAAATGAATCGAATTAAACACAAATACCATGGCCGTAGCACCACCAGCCAGTGCACTAAGTACGGTTAAGCTTGCAAGTAAAATGCTACTGACTTGCCTAAATACCCAAAACACCATTAAAAGTAATGCGATTACGCTAAGGCCACCAAATAAGCTCATTTCATACTTAGCTTGCTGAGCGTTTTCAGCTGTATGAAAAAGAGCACCTGAATAGCGAATAGTGGTCTGTGGGTACGTATCATTTAAACTTTCAAGCTTATTTTTAATGCTGCTCGCAAGCTTAATAGACTCATCAATTGGGAGGCTATTGTTAGGAATGGTAGCCAATATAACAGCATAATCAGTATGCTTTAAACGGCGCGTTAACCGCTCATTTCTTAAAGAGAATAACTGACTTTGTTTTAAATTATCACCTATAAATGCAGCAAGACTTAAACTAATATCGGCTTTTAGGGTGGCACTTACAAAAGGGTTTCCTAATTGATTTAATTGAGTAAGGTAAAATGACTCAAACTGTGCTTTATCAACCATACTATTTTTATAATTGTCGCTGAGCAGCGCATGTTGATACGCAGAGAACACTGAAGATAACTGCTCAATGCTTGGCAGTTCAAAGCTATTTTTTATATCACGTTTTAACAGCCATGATTTAAGCTCGTCATGTGCTAAGTTTTTACCATCACCAGTAAATGAAAACATAATACGGTTTGCATTTTTTTTAAAAAAGACCTCTTCGCCGTACGCCAATTGAGAATGTGATTTTGGTAATAAACTAAACATATCAGCATTTAATACAGGCTTAGTGATATACAAAGCAGCACAAAGTAAAACAGCTAAAAAACCAAACCATGTAATAAGTACACTAATACGTTTAATCACATCACTCTTCCGAAGGTTACTTACACTTATTAATTATTAGGTGTATTTGCATAAGAAAACTCTATTACTGTGTTACTACCCGAGTGCTCATTTAAGGTTATACTTTGTACACGCTGGTTATTTTCACAAAGAATAAAATGGCTAAACAGCTGTTTTAATAGCGTATCTTTTGGCTTTAATAATAAACAGCCTGTTTGATTTGTTACATCAAAACGCGCATATAAGGCTTTCATATCTAATGCGAGTAAGTCAGTTAATAAGCCTACAAACTGCTCGCTGCCAGGCTGAGGAGTAAGCTCACCCTCTTTATTTTTCACAAATACTTGGCCATTCTCGATTAGTAATGTACTTTGCACTGGTGTTTTTACATACCAAAGCAGCTTTTCCCCTTCAAGTGTAAACTCCCCTTTAGAGATGAATGGTTTAGAGAAGCCGGCAAAATGCTTTAATTGCTTAAATTCACCCGAAACTGTCGTAGCAGCTAATAAACTGGCACTAAAAAAAACAAAATAAAGAGCACTAACAAACACACAATTTTTTAAATAATTCATAGCATCATCCAATATTAGCTAAGTATTTTTGCAAGCTTATCAACTATCACCGCTGGTGAGGCAAACTGCATTTCTTTAGTCGATATCTCAACAGCAACTTGAGTGGTAGTCGCTTTAGTAATACGCTTATTCGTTATGGCATCTGTAATTACATAATCAATTTTTAATCGGTTTTCGAACTCTTTTAAATGCGCGGTCACTTTAATTTTTTGGGTAAATATGGCGGATGCCACGTACTTAATTTGCATATCCACTATTGGCCACGCATAACCCGACTCCATCATTTGAGGATAGTCGTAATCAAATAATCGCAGTAACTCACAGCGAGCCACCTCTAAGTAGCGAGGGTAATTACCATGCCATACAACATTCATCGGATCGCAGTCATGAAATGGAATTTCAATTTCCACTTCATGAGTTAGCAAAGCGCCTTTACTATTCATATAAAGCCCAACGTTTTTCTTGAATATAACTAATGGTTTGTCTAAGTACCGCTTCCATTGGCCTATCTTCAGTTAGGTTTTCGAAATAATGAGTTATGTCAGTATACATCGCTTGCATATCTACAGTTAAACTTGAAAATTCAAGTTCGCCTTGTTTAATACGCAGCCTCACCCCTTGAATACTTGCTAGTAACGTACTTGCAATAACCTGCTCTGTAAGCTGTAAAATACGCAAACAATCACGTGAGGCAATAGTCCCCATACTTACTTTATCTTGATTATGGCACTCAGTAGAGCGAGAAAATACACTTGCAGGCATCGTTAACTTAAGCGCTTCAGCAGTATAGGCACTGGCGCCTATTTGCACGGCTTTAAAGCCATGATTTATGTAACGACGTTCAGCCTCACTGTCTGATAAATTTGATGGTAATCCATTATTAAATTTAGTATCGACCAATGAAGCGATTTGCCTGTCAGCTAAATCTGCCAGATTTGCAATCGCCGTTTTCATACTATCCATTGCCATTGCAATGTGGCCGCCATAAAAATGGCCACCATGAAGTACATGTTCACCCTCGCCATCAATAATGGGGTTATCGTTTGCAGAGTTAAGCTCGTTTTCTATCATCTGCCTGAAAAATGGCAAACTATCTTGCAATACACCAATAACATGCGGTGCACAGCGAATAGAGTACCTATCTTGCAGTCTATCAGCGTTACGAGGATGGTCATGATGGTTTAAATCATCTCGTATCCATTTAGCAACTTGTTGCTGCCCAGGATGAGGCTTAACAGAGAATAAAATTTCATCAAAATGATGACTATTACCTTTGAGAGCAAGGCTAGACAATGCAGTAATCCTACTTGCAAGTTTTGCTAAATAATTAGCTCTATCAAACGCTAAACAAGCCAGTGCGGTCATCACAGCTGTACCATTCATAACTGCAAGCCCCTCTTTTGGGCGAAGCGTTAAAGGCTTTAAACCAGCCGCTTGCATTACCTGCGCGCTGTTAAGTATTTTATCTTTGTAAAAAACATCACGTTCACCAACCATAGCACCTGCTACATACGACAGAGGGGTTAAATCACCGCTAGCGCCTACCGAACCTTCTTGAGGAATAACAGGTACTATATCAAGGTTTAAATAGTCTTTGAGAAGATTAAGCATTTCCCAGCTTACGCCAGAATAGCCTTGTGAAAGTGATGCTAAGCGAGTAGCTAAAATTGCACGCCCTTGTACTTTATTAAACACATCGCCTAGTCCACAACCATGAAAGCGCGTTAAATGTAATGGCAGCTCATCAACTAAGTTAAGTGGCACAGGAACCGTGACTGAGTCACCATAGCCTGTAGTTACCCCATAAATCACACCATCTTCTTTGAGTAGAGAGTCTAAAAAGCTAAGCGCGCTATCAATCTTTGCGCTAAATTGCTCGCAGCCACTTAATTGCACCTGAGTATTTTGATGTGCAATATTAACAATATCTTCAATAGAAAGTTGTTGGTTTCCAAAAAGCTGTACTTCCTGAGCTGACACTCTACTTCTCCTTTGCATTGCTGCGTTCTACTTGCTGATCGTTTTGCCAAAAATCATAAAAATTAAACCACTGATAAGGATACCGCGCGGCATAAAAGCCTAAACGCGCAGAAAAATCTGTAATTACAGTGGTTAATAGACCTTGCCTTTGTGAGCGGGGTATTTTTAATGTTTGGCTATAGTGTTCAAAAATCACATGATACTTTTTTGTTTTTTTATCTTTTAAGCAAAATAAAAAGTAAACGGGGCAATCTAATAATGCAGCTAATATAAAAGGCCCTTGAGAAAAAGATGCTGGCTTACCTAAAAATTCAACACGTGTTGATCGCTCACCCGTTGTAGTGCTTGTTCTATCACCAACAATAACGACTATTTCACCCTGCTCTACTTTATCTTTTAATAAAATAGCTAGATCAGGCCCCATATCGCTCACTTGAATTAAGTTAACCGACACCGCGGGGTTAATTTTTTTAAGCATTTTATTAAATTCAACAGCGTGATGAGTAAATACAAGCACATTAATTTTTTTACTGCTGCGATGCTGGCTCAGTGCTCTACATACCTCAAGGTTACCCAAGTGAGAGCCAATAAAAATGGCCCCTTGCTGTTGCTCATTTAAATCAATAAACAGCTCTTCATTAGTATATTGGATATCCTTTTTTAAAATTCGACCAAGCCAACCATCAATTTTATCAAGGGCGCTATCGGCAAAACTACAAAAATGCATAAGCTGTTGTTTAAAAGTTACTTTACGCTCAACATTATTGTAATTATTAACTTGGGCTAAAAACTGCTTAGAAGCCGCGCGTGCAACTTTACCGGTAATAAACAAATAGCAAACAACCGGGAACAAAATAACCCACAGCCCTTTACGGCCAAGTACTTTATGGGCAAATAGTAATATTTGTATACCTAAAAAGTTACCTCGCTCTTGCATTTTAGACCAATGTTTAACGGTCATAACGTCTCTTATATTTATGCCATAGTAAAACAGGTGAACGAAGCAGCATGCCAAAAAATAAACGCGTATGTAACCATGAAATACGCACATTATCTTGAAGTGGCTGAAAGTGTGACAAGCCATTTTCTGGGTAAATAACTTGGCTTGGTAAAAAAACAAATGGAACGTTGCGCCAATATAGCCTAACCAGTATTTCTGGATCAAAGTCCATACGCTTACCGAGCTTAACCTCATTTATAAGCTTATTAGTCACATTTAAGGGGTAGACTCTAAAACCACACATTGAGTCAACAATTTTAAAGCTGAGCGTTTCTATCCATACCCACACATGGGTTAAATAACGTGCTAAGTAGCGGTGTTTAGGAACCGATTCATCATACACTGGGCAGCAACTAACTAATGCCTGAGGATGTGAATTTGAAAGCTCAATCAACTTTTCGATATCTGATAAATTATGTTGCCCATCTGCATCTACTTGTATTGCATGGCTATAACCTTGCTCATACGCGCAGCGCAATCCTGTTTGTACCGCACCGCCTTTGCCTTCATTTTGCTCATGCGATATAAGAGTGAGGTGGGCATATTTTTTCTCAAGAGTAGCAAAAAGAGATTTAGCCTGCACACTACTGGCATCATCAACCATTATTATTGGCAGCGTATACTCACTTAACATTGCAAGTACTTCATCAATAACACTTACATGATTAAAATTAGGTATAACAATACAAAAATTATTCATCTGTATCACTTTTAAACACTATACGCCCTGAGGCGTGTTGGCCTTTATCTGATTGATACGAAAAGCCATACTTACCGCCAGGCTTTTCTTCTACAATTAATTTAATTGTTAGACCAGGGGTAATAACAACCTGATACTTAAGCACTTCAATATCTTTTACTTCACGTTTAACATTAAAGTATTTTCGCACGGCATCTACGGCCCAATCGAGCTGAACTACACCTGCTAAAATAGGGCCTTGACTAAAGTGACCTTTAAAATAATCTAAACTTGGCGGTATAAAAAGCGTTAGGCAATGACTCTGTGTTGACGATACACAGTTAACAAGTTCAGGCTTTGTGTTAATCAACTTTGACAAAAAGAGACTCCAATACTTTTAAATTTATTTTAGCTTGCGTGTTGTAGGGTAATTGATTTAGAAAACGCCATTTTTTAGGCGTACAGATCCCTTCAAAACGATTCAATGTATGTGTTTTTAAAAGCGTATTAGTCGCTAACTTTCCATTTGTATTTAAATATGCTTGTCCTTTCTGTGTGAGCACTATAACAGCGCCTAATACTAAACGTTTCCCATTTAGCGTTATTACTTTAGCTTCCTGTACCCACTCACTTTTGCATAAATGTAGCTCTAGTTCGTCAAGGCTTAAGCGTTTTTCTTCAAGCTTTATAATACGGTCAAAACGACCTAGTAATTCAAATTGGCCATTTTGAAATAATGTACCTCGGTCATCTAATAAATAGTTTGTTTGCTCAACTAAAGGCGAATTCAACACTAATCGTTGTTCAGAGGTACTGTGTAATGTGATCCCTAAAAATGGCTGCCAATGACTAACGTTCTCTAAAGACACAACCTGACGATATGCAATTCCGCCAGTTTCTGTGCTGCCAAATACTTGAGTAATGGGTTTATTTAGCTGTTTATTTAAAGTGACAGCGTCTTCATTTTGAAGCGGCCCACCGGATGAGAAAACCCACTGTAAATGTGACTTTTCTTCTATTAAAACGTTATCTTGATGCAGTCGCTTTAGCTGTGCCGGACTGGATATAAACACGGCCTGTGTAATTGTTTTAAGTTTAGTCGCAATATGCTCGGGGTAGTTAAGCAAGTCTGTATCAATTATATGGTTTTTGCTAAGCGGCCATAACACTCTAAATAACAAACCGTAAATATGCTGATGCGAAACACTGGCAATAAATACAGGGTTGCGTTTTAAAGCAAACGTACTGTTGACCGTTTTTATCTCTTTATTAAGCACTCGCCACGATTTAAAAATAGGCTTAGCTTGACCTGAAGAGCCAGAAGTATAAAAAACAAGGTGACCTTCACTCGGCCACGCAATTTTATTGAACGGTGTGTAATTAGGTGTAGTTGCTAAATTACCAATATTTTCAAATGGCGTAGTCGCATGTTCGACTAAATTACTATCGCCCAAATAGTAAGGGGTTTGCTCCAAAAGCGCATTGAGTGTTTCGCTTTGACCATTAGGCGGTAAAATTATAGTCCAGCCTTTATGGGCCAATGCAAAAAGGTTTACAGCAAAATCATAGCTACTACTGTTGAAAAGCACTGCCGATGCTTTAGTAGGCGATTGCGGAATTTTAGCCAAAACTTGATTAATATCATAAACAAATTGACGCTCAGATAACGCTGAGCCGTTGTGATTAAATCGTATATTTATGCTTGCGTAATCAAAAGTATTAAACACCTACATTCCTTTTAACTTTTTTTCTTACCAACCACTCTACTGCGAATAAAAACCCCATAATAATATATGCAATGAACCCGTTATATAGCGTCCACACATCTAAGCTTGTAAACACACTAGTGTATAACGCCATACTGGCGTTAAAAACAAAAAAGACACACCATATTTTAGTTACATTTTTGGTGTATAAAATAGCTCTTTCATCTAGCTCAGGCTCTGTTATGCGTGCAAATGTTTCTATGATACTTGGGCCTTTATAAAGCGAGTACGCAAAAACAACAAACATAACAGTATTTACAATAACGGGGTAAAGCCGAATACCAAAATCGCTGCCCATTACTTTAGATAAGCCAATGGCTAGAACCGCAAGCAATGTGGCTGGTTTAATCCAAGGCATTTTAACGAATAAGGGTCTGCTTAACCAAAGCCTTACTATTAATAATGTTACTAAAACCACGGTTAATAAATAACTATTAAAACGTGTCAGCCCTACATAAACAATGACAGGGTAGCATGCTAAAAAGATCATAATTAGCGCAGTTATAAATGCCTTAAACATAGTTACCTAACAAGTTTTTCTATTTCAGATACAACATCTTGCACAGTGCGAACTTGTTTAAATGCATCGGGCTCAATTTTTTTACCTGTTATTTCACGTAACTTTACGACTAAATCTACAGCGTCGATACTGTCTAAGTCTAAGTCTTCGTATAGGTTAGCTTCTAAAGAAATGTCTTCAGCATCTATTTCAAATTCATTTTCTAAAATGCCGTGTAATACATCATAAATTTCAGCAGCGGTTTTCATTATTATTCCTAGTGTGTGTAAATTAAGTACGTGTGTTTTCAATAAATTGTGCTAAAGAGTTTACGCTCGAAAAATGTGCTTTAGTTTGCTCTGAATTCGCGTCAATTTTCACATCAAATTCTTTTTTTATAGCAAGCCCTAGTTCAAGCGCATCAATGCTATCAAGCCCTAACCCATCTACAAATAAAGGCTCGTCGTCTTTTATATCGTCAGGTGTCATATCTTCAAGATCTAAACTCGAAATAATCAATTGTTTAATTTGTTGTTTTAATTCACTCATATATAGCTAAGCTCTTTTGTAAAGTATTGTTGTAAGCCTTTCGTGAGCTGGCGTGATTGTATAGCGGGTACGTCACTTACGTAAGCTATTGTGCTCTTGAAAGAATGTGGTGCTAACTGCATTGAAAAATGAGCCTGGTATGGGGCTACTTTGTACCAAGGTGTCCCTTTAGTTAACGTGTTAGGTTTCATTTTAATCAATACGGTTGTTATTGGGGCATGGCACCTAAGGGCTATATTTGCAGCCCCCCTTTTAAATTTAAGCGTGTTATGAGGTACTGTGCGCGTACCCTCAGGAAAAACAATTAGGTTATTCCCTCTTTTTAGTGTTTGCTCGCATTCACGTAATAGTTCTTGCGAATCTTCATTGCTAATATAGCCCGTACTTTTTATAACGCCGCGCATAAATGGATTTTTAAAAAGGTGTGCTTTAACTACGCAATCAACATTTTTAATGACTGATATAAGCACCACAACATCAATTAGAGATGGGTGGTTGGCTAAAACAAGCTCACCTTTTAAATTAGCTAAATGGACTTTATCTTTAATATGAAAACGGATAGCGCCAGTATAATGCATTAAAGCGACAAAAAACTTAAAGCTATAATGAACGACTGCGCGAGCGTTTTCTTTTTGTTTTATAGGGCAACGTTGAAATAATCGTTGAGCTGGAAATACCAGCAAAGTCAAAAACAATCCGCCAACACCAAATATACTAAAGCATAAGCCAGTGGCTATAATTCGCCAAAAAAGGCCTAATACTCTTATTATTGTATTAAGCATAGTGTGTTAACAACCAACCATTAGTGCTTACGCTTTGTTTATTAAACATTGCTTTTGCGCACTCTAAACTTAAAGGAGTAGGTGTTTTTTCGCTATTGATAGCGGCTTGTTTAGTTAAGCTAAAATGAGCCTCATTTTCTGTAGCTAAACGCATAACAAGCGAAATAGAATGCGTAAATTGTGCCTCATCAGCAAATGTCGTGTACGGCTCTGGAAGTGCCTCATCTGTATGCACAAGTAATATATGTGTTTGTTTATACTCAACCAGCTTTATATACGCTTCAATTAAAGCACAAGGAAAACTATTCTTACCCGCCGCAATAGCATTCATTGGTTGGGTGTTACCACTAATAATGCTGTACATACCAATCGCAGCATTATGTACACTTAAACCAAAGCCTGTCGGAGATAAAGGTTGTTGCTGTGCAAGTTCACCTAATAAATTAGCTGTTTTATGGAAATCGCCATGGCGTGACGAAAAAACAACAGGTATGTTTTCATATCCTTTTTCATTTGTAACCTGGCGCACGCTATGCAAAACCATTTTTACAAATGGCGTCATTCTTCTGCGCTGCATTGCAGGTACCCAACTTAATGTAATTGGTGATGAGTCGTACCAATTTTCAGAGGGGCTTTGTCGCTGTTCAGGCTTAATCCATGTAGCGAGTTGTTCAACAACAAATTTCACAAATAAACGTTATTTAGTAAGTAAGGGGGCGAGAATTTTACCGATATTAGCAATAAAAGTAAAATATTCATTAAATAAATGCCAGCACTTACTAACTGTTCAGCGCTGGCTCATATAACCTAAGAAAGCAAAGCAATATCACTTAGTTTTATACACTTAGCTTTATTGCCCACAATATCATCAACGTTAAGTTCGTTAATTAATATTTCGCCTTGAGCTTGCTGCTCATCACTCAGTGGCAAATACGGTAATCTAAATACTAGGTTTACAGCACCTGTCATCATCATTGCGGTGTTAATAGCAATAGGGTTTGGCTCACAGAACAACCAGTTCATCAATGGTTGTAATGAGGCATTTAACGCATCATTTTTAGTATCCATTAATTGGCGGAACAACCCAGGTATAAGATTAGAGGTAACCGATATAACACCGTGAGCTTTGTGCACATGGCGCGCGTCGTGCGCTTCGTCATCGTTACCAGACCAACATGCAATACCTTGCTGCTCGTAGTGTGCAATACGTTCATTGCCGCCACATTCTTTTATACCAATTAGGTTAGGGTGCTGTGCTAATGGCTCAATAATATCAGGCGTTAAGTCTTGCCCTGTACGCCCTGCTACGTTGTAAATAAACGCAGGGCCTATATCAAGTACTCTTTTAAAGTGCTCGTTAACACCAGCTATAGACGTACGCCCATAATACGGGTTAATTTGCAGCGCTGCATGCATGCCGCTGGCAAAACCATATTTAGTGGCTTTTATTGCTTCACGCGTATTGTTACTGCCTGTATTACCTACAATCAGTAGCTTATTGCCATACTTGTTTGCACTGTGCGCAATAAGCATTAAATGCTCTTCCCAGTTCATTAACTGGCCTTCGCCGGTTGTACCACCAACCACAATGCCATCTACTCCCGCTGCTATTTGTATTTCAACGAGTTCGTCGTACTTTGCTAGGTCTATTTCACCATTGGCTAAGTACGGGGTTTTAATAGCGGTAATTAAGCTTGCTTGTTTAATTTGTTCTAGGGTGCGCATAAAAATTCATTATTTATAAAACTTGCGCTATTTGTAACATACTTGCACGCATTTTTGCAGGCCTAAGCTAATAATAAACGTAAAATGGCTTGTGTTATTTAGTTTGATAATACAAAATACAAATGCTGTACATTTAAACAGTATTTGTATTTTTAACTTTAAGCGAGCCTTTATGCGTTTATCTAACTACTTAGCTACTCATTTTTATAATACCGATGAGCTTTGCCATGCTTTAAATATTGATGCCGAGCAGCTAGATACGTGGCAGCAACACAGCGTATTTCCTAAGCCAAGTTATTGTATAAAAAGTCAATTAAGTTGCAGTTCGTATTCTGGATTGTATGAATGTGAGGAATACGATGACTATTATCCTCGCGGTTGCGTAAATTGGGGCCAAGGGCTTATAAAACAAAAGATTGAATCATCGAGTAATGCCTTTAATTATTTTGCACAGCAATACACGGCAAGCCTTACTAAACTTGCTCAGCAAGGTTTTACCTTTAACGAAGAATTGTTTGGTTGTGAAATAGATGAACACCTACACCAAGTATGGCAGCAGTTTTTATGTAGTAAATATGGTGTGCTTACACAAAATGGTTTAATTGACGAAATAGTATGTGTTGATATTGGCAGATTATTAGTTGACGACATTACTGAGCTGCGCACTAAAGCATCCTTAAATCAACAAGAGCGTACACAGCTACACCCCGCAATGAAGCTATTAAACAAAGCGCTAGGCCACGGGGCTGATCACGAAAAACAACAAACCCTACGCGCCCGCTACATAGATGCGCTTATTTTAAAGTACGATTTGTCTATTGGGGCGTATTGAACTTTGTGGATTGAAATTTGTTCAATCTAGGGGGGATTTAATCGCAGCGCGAGGTTTGTAACCTAGTGGGCTAAGTAAAAACCGAGAAACAAAGAGTTAATCGCCCCTGTAAAGAACCCTTTGGGCAGCGCATGTTTGGAATTTATGCTGCGTTATCGCCTATTTATGGGGAATAACCACACGTCATAAACTCTGCCTTGCTTAAATACCAAACACACTGCTGCAAATTCAACCACAAAAATACAACACGCCCTAAGTAATGCTATATTTATTTTGATATAAACGTAGTACTAAAGGCACCTAAACCTTCGTAGCTAATGGTGATTAACTGATCAGTATTAAGCTCAACCACACCACAATATGAGCCAGTTATAAACACGTACCCTGCTTTTAAGTCAATTCCTTTGGCCGATAAATAGTTAACCGCCCAATAAAGAGGAAGTTGCGCAAGCTCTGCAGGGTGAGCACCAGCAAAGCTTAACTCAGCGTCAGTTTGCTTAATGTTAATATTAACAGTACTTGCGTTATAGGCTTTTGTATTATCTATTTGTGGGCCTACATATACACCTTGGTTAGATAAACCGTCGGCTAATTTTTCAATGTGAGTGCTTAAAGTGCTTTCATCAAATCTCTTTTGAATAAGCTCAAGTGCTAAATGAGCACGAGTAAAAGCCGTATCAATATCTTCATTAGAATAATTTTTATTGCTTGGCAAATCGCTTTCTAAAATAAACGCAATTTCTGGCTCGATAAGCGCTTTATTTTGGGTTGTATAGAGCGAGCAGCTTTCGGTTTGCTCTATTGGAGCATGTAAAAGAGGCGCTAAAATAATCGATCCATCATCTAACGGCAGCATACACTTCCAGCCATATACTGTTTGATCATTTAAATAAATCATCAACTTTTGTACTTCTATTGCATCATCAGTCGAGTCTAATATTAACTCTTTAGGAAAATTTGAACGTGCTGGGCTTTCCCCTCTTTGGGCTAATAAATGAGTCGCAATTAATTTTAGTTGTATTGAGTTATTCACAAAAATCTCTTTAAAGTACGCTACTACTGGTTAAGCAGTAATCGGCAAAGGGGCGATTATTAATTTAAGCATTAATACATCAAGCAAAACGGCTGCATTAAAACTATCTCTCAGGCAAAAATTGGTAATTATTTAAGTATCAGTAGATTTAAGTGATCGTAAAAAAAGCCCTAAACCACCAAAGGCTAAAATTATAATTACTATTAAATCAAACGAGGTCATTGTACGCATACTAAAACGTACGCTTGATATAACACCAAATATTAAAGCCGTTAATGAACCTAAAGACAGTACCCAACCTAAAATATTTTTGGAATTATAAAAAATTAAACCCACTCCAAAAATAAAGGGGATCATTACCATGCCACCAGTAATGCCAAAACCACCTAATGCATTAACACTGTAAATACGAGAACTAAGGCCAAAGTTAGAGGTTACCGAGATTGCGTTTAGCAGCATATAAAAGCCACCACACATCATTATTAATCCAATAAAAAAATGCCCTATACCACCAGAGCTTCCGCCTGCACCTTTCATTTTTATTCCTTTTATATTTTTATTAGTTGTTTTTACAATGCAAAGGTTCTACTTAAATGATGCTTTTACTTCGTAGCCTTTTCATTGAAGCCGCTCTTTAAGTACTTTACTTTACTTTACTCATAATAAGAAAAATAAAGTACTTAAAGAGCAATAACACTTAGCGAGTAATTACATGCCAAATTACATAAAACCAAGATAAAAAACCGTGCAAAATTGCCCATATAACAGATTCGTTTTCACTCCACGAAATTGCAATTGCTAATGCCGTACCGAAGGATACACCATATTTTGCTATCTCATTTCTTGAGTTTCTCATTATTTATATCCTGAGTTTCTATTGTTTTATATAGTGAGCAACATAGTAACAAATTCAGTTATTAGTACTTAGAAGCGCTTATTAAATCCAATATTTATAACACATCATAATTTTTGCATGTTGTATTTTTATAATCACACAAGTTAACTTTTATATAAACAGGAGATTAATGATGCAGGAAGGAATGGTTTGATAGTTATATATTAGGTATCACTTTAATGTTTTAAGTTTGTTCTATCCGAGGATTACTTGAAGCCTCGCGGGACTGGTAACTGCTCCACTGATATCGCCTATTAGTAGGGAGCAACTACACTAAGTAGGCTCTACTTTAGCTAAAAACCAATCATATGGCTGCAAATTCAACCTTCAAATATAAATAAGCACTACAAAAAAGGCGATGTATAATTACGCCGCCGCTTAAATTAATTGAATCAATTAGTTATATTTAACCAATAGATTTGTACACTTCAATATTACTGCTGGTTACTAAGCCTGTTACTTGTGTGCCAAAGGCTTTAAAATGCGGCTCATTTTTATGCGCTTCAAAATGCTCATCAGATGCCCATTGCTCACTCACTAAATAAGTCGTTTGCTGCGCATCACTTTTAACCGATAGCTCATAGCGTAGGCAGCCTACTTCTTGGCGCGAGTATTTTTGTAGATTTTCGAGTGCGGTTAATACAACGTCTGCATCAATATTTTTACTCGAAATGGTGGCGATTACCGTTAACATGCTGAGTCCTTAATAAAAAATAAAGGTGCAGATTTCTGCACCTAGTGTCATATTACGTATTTTATTACTGATCCCACTGCGGCGCAAAATCTGGCGTTGCTTGGCGGTCGCCGCAATCAAGACCGTCAATACGGGCAATGTCCTCATCATCTAACTTAACGTGGTCGTTAAAGTTATCTTCTAAGTTTTTACGCTTAGTTGATGATGGAATGGTAGTCATGCCATTGGCGTTTACCCATGCAATAACCACCTGCGCTGGCGATGCATCATGTTTATTGGCAATATCAATAATCGTTTGGTCTTTAAGTACTTTACCGACTACAAATGGCATATACGCAGTTACGTGTATATCGTGCTGAGCACAAAATGCGCGCAATTTAGTATTGGTTAGGTATGGGTGAACCTCAACCTGATTGGTAAATATTTCACGTGAGTCTAGCGTCTGCATTGCTTCGTTTAAGTTTGCAATAGTGAAGTTTGATACACCAATGTGTTTAGTTAAACCAAGCTGCTTAGCTTTTAATAACTCAGTTAAGTATTCACTCATTGGCTCATCATTTGAAGGCGCAGGCCAGTGAATAAGCAGTAAATCAACTGACTCTACTTGTAGCTTTTCAAGCGATTTTTTTACACTGGCAATAAAGTCAGTTTTATTGAGTTTATTGTTCCACACTTTGGTGGTTAAAAATATTTCGCTACGCGGAATGTTGCTGTCTTTTATGGCTTGGCCTACTTGCTCTTCGTTACCATAAATTTGCGCAGTATCGATATGACGAAATCCTACTTCTAACGCCATTTTTACTGAATTGTAGGCAGTGTCGCCTTCTAAACGGAATGTTCCCATGCCTAAATCTGGCATTTCTATTACACGTTGTGTCATGGCTCTATCCTTATAAAATAATCGGTTAAAAACAAGCTCTTTTAAAGCTTTACAAAATACACCTTTTACTTCTTTTGTGTCGTCACTTAAAAATCTATGACCTCAATATAAGTAATGAGGCCATTAATTTAAGTTTCAACCTTAGCAGAAGATAGTTTATGCTCGCTGAACTTCTCGCTTATCAAGCATGCCACTGTAGCGGGTTGCTACTAATGCTAAAGCAGAAATTGCTGCGCCTATCCATGCGGTGTCTTGTAAGGTCATACCCTCTACAACACTTCCGCCAATCATTGAGCCCAGTGCTATACCAATATTAAATGCCGCTATGTTTAAGCCCGATGCGACATCTACCGCATTAGGAGTGTGCTTTTTCGCTTGTTTTACTACATAAAGCTGCAAGCCCGGTACGTTACCAAATGCAAATGCACCCCATATTAAAATAGTTAGTACAGCGGCTATTTTTGACTCCATGGTAAAGGTGAAAGCCAATAAAATAATTGTTAACGCGCTAAATATAATACTCAGAGCGCTAATTGGGCCGCGTTTATCGGCCAATTTTCCGCCCCATATATTACCAACCGCTACCGACACACCATAAACCAGCATTATTAAACCAATAGCTGAGGGGGCAAAGCCAGTTTGCTGCTCTAATATAGGTGCTAAATAAGTAAACGCGGTGAACGTACCGCCGTAACCTAATATAGTCATTAAATATACGAGCAATAAGCGCGGCTTAACAATAACCTGAAGCTGCTCTTTAAACGTCGCCGGAATAGATTTTTTTAAGTTTTTTGGTACTAAAATTGCGCTACCAATTAGAGCAATTAAGCCAAGTAGCGACACCACTAAAAACGTTGCACGCCAGCCAAAGTGTTGGCCAATCCATGTACCTAACGGCACACCCGTTACAAGTGCAACAGTAAGACCAGTAAACATAATCGCGATTGCACTGGCTTCTTTATCTTTGCTTACTAAGCTTGTGGCAATCATAGAGCCAATTGAGAAAAACACACCATGGGCAAGCCCCGTTAAAATGCGCGCAAGTATGAGTGTTTCGTAGCTTGGCGCTTGCCAAGCAAGTAAGTTACCCAAAACAAACAAGCCCATTAAGCTTATTAATACAATTTTACGGTTCCATCGCCCGGTGAGTGCAGTTAGTACCGGAGCACCAATGGCTACACCTACCGCATACAAACTCACCAGTAAACCCGCTGAAGGTAGGCTTACGCCTAAATCGTTTGCAATGGTAGGTACTAAGCCTACTATTACAAACTCAGTTGTTCCTATTGCAAATGCGCTTAAGGTAAGCGCCCACAAAGCCAATGGCATAGTTAAATCCTCGTAATTAGTTTAGGCATGCAGTTTGACCAAAAAAGCACTTGCAAAAAATAGCATTAGTGACAAAATACTTTTGTAATTAATGCAAAAGTAAGGTGCTAACGTATGGCTCAGCATGCCAAAACAGAAGACTTAGAAATGTTTTTAACGGTGGTTGATAGCGGTAGTTTTTCTGCTGCGGCAAATTTGCTTGATCAACAAGTAGCTAAAGTGTCGCGTGCGGTATCTCGCCTTGAAAATACACTGCAGTGCACTTTATTAAACAGAACTACACGCAGATTAGAGCTTACCGAAGAAGGTCATACTTTTATAAAATATGCTCGAGATGGCTTAAACACTCTGCAAACTGGCGAAGAAGCAATTAAGCTTTTAAAGCAGGCGCCTAGCGGTAAGTTAAGAATAGATGCTGCAAGCCCGTTTGTATTACATCAATTAGTGCCACACATTGATGAATTTACAAAGCAATACCCGCATATAACGCTTGATATAACCTCCCACGACAGCATTATTGATTTGCTAGAGCATAAAACCGACTTGGCCATTCGCATAGGTGATTTGAAGGATTCTAATTTGAACGCTAAAAAGCTCGGCGTTAGTAAATTATATTTAGTAGCAAGCCCAGCCTATTTAAAAACTGCGCCAGGTATTTCAAAAATCAGTGACTTAAACCAACACAAACTTATTGGCTTTACAGACTCCCCTAAATTAAATAACTGGCCGCTAAAATCCACTACTAATTTAAAATTTAATTTAATGGCCAGTAGCGGTGAAACCGTGCGCCAATTATGTTTAGCAAACCAAGGGGTTGCATTGCTTTCGCATTTTATGATTGGCGATGATTTGAAAACAGGTAAGTTAATAGAAGTACTACCTAATAGTATAATCACCCCTAATAATCGTGAGGTAGTGCAAGCTGTTTATTATAAAAATAGCGCGGTATCGTCGCGCATTGTCGCGTTTTTAGATTTTATAAAGCCAAAGCTTTCATTATAAGTGACGCATTTGGGCTTTACGTTAGTATAAACAGTATTAAAATACAAAGGGACACTATGGACTCGTTAACGCAAATAGTACTAGGCAGTGCTGTAGGGCATGCTATTTTGGGTAATAAAGTTGGCCGCAAAGCCGTTTTATGGGGAGCAGCCTTAGGAACTTTACCCGATTTAGATGTATTTATACCTTATGGCGGCCCTGTAGAAGCGTTTACTTACCATCGTGGTTTTAGCCACTCTTTATTAATGCATTTATTAATAAGCCCACTTATTGTTTGGCTTATTTTAAAAATACACACCGGCATGCAAGCTTATAAAACACGATGGTTTTGGCTGGTATTTTTGTGTTTATCTACCCATGCCTTACTCGATAGCTTAACCGTATATGGCACACAGTTACTTTGGCCTTTTAATGAGCACCCCTTTGCTATTTCAAACATGTTTATAGTCGACCCGCTCTATACGCTGCCCTTATTATTTGGTGTAGCTTGTACATTATTGCCAAAAATAACGAGTGCGCGTTCATATAAAATAAACACCACAATGCTTGTATTTAGCAGTATGTATTTATGTAGTTCACTTATTTTAAAAGTAATTATTGACGATAAAGTAACGACGGCCCTTTCTGACAGGCAAATAAAAGTTAACAATTATATAAGCACCCCTGCGCCACTCACTACACTGTTATGGCGTGTAGTCGTTATGTCTGATGGGCAATACTACATAGCATATGCGTCGGTATTTGATGAGCCAAACGAAGTAACAATAAATGCCTATAACACCACTCCCTCATTATTAGATGATATAAATAATGATTGGGGCATCAAACGCTTGCAGTGGTTTACTAAAGGTTTTTACAACGTACGTCAGCAGCAAAGTAATATATTACTTTCTGATTTACGAATGGGTATGGAGTGTAATTATGTCTTTAACTTTGTTGTGGGAGAAAAAACCGATTTAGGCGTGAACGTGGGTAACTTTGAAAAAATAAGCCAGCGCTCTAATTTAAGAAGTATGAGTAAAATATGGGATAGGATTTGGAACCCAAATATCTCTTTAGTGGCTAATAGCTGCAGCAATAAATAACTATTCAGGGTTTAATTATTTTTTGAAGTTAAATTTACAGCTGAGCTATATGTATTAAGCAAATCAGTGACTATGTTGTGTGATTAATTACTATCAGTTGGCTGTCACGCAGCATATAAACTAAACATGCTCTACCCTTTGGTTTTATTTAATAGGGGTTACACTGCTTTTTTTGTTTATACATTGCAGTATCAGCATCTTGAATCATCTCGACGACTGTTTTATCAGTATTATATGTAAAATTTACCACTCCAAAGCTGTAATCAATATTATACGGTTTATTTAAAATACTATTAGTTTGCTCAATCGCATTAGTAAAACACAGTAAAGCATCATCTGCTTTTTTCGCACCTGAATCACTTAACATAACTACAAACTCGTCTCCACCTAAGCGCCCTATTACTTCACAATCACAAAATGAGCTTAGCATCACTTGCGCGAATTTAGTTAAGACAAAATCTCCTTCGTGGTGCCCATATACATCATTAATTTGCTTAAATTTATTAAGATCAAATAGTATCAAAGTCATAGATACTTTATTTTTCTTACAATTATTTAAGGTGTGCTCAGCAAGACTCAAAAAACCGCGTCGATTAGAAATTTTAGTTAACTCATCGATTGTAGCCAGTTGAATAGATTGTATTTCTTGCTCCACTAAGCTGCCTAAATCTCTTAGTAACTGCTTTTCTTCATCGCTGAGGTTTCTAGGCTTATCATCCGCAAGACACAGCGTGCCTATAATCACTCCCTGTTTTAACTTTAAGGGGAAGCCCGCATAAAACCTAATTTTAGGATCGCCAACAACAAAAGGATTATCAAAAAATCGTTCATCAGATGAGGTATCAGGAATAATTAACAATTCATTTTGATTAATTGTGTGCCCGCAAAAAGAAGACTCTCGCGGAAGTTCACATACACCCAAGCCTTGTCTTGATTTAAACCATTGTCGATCCTCGTCAATTAGAGTAACTAAAGAGATAGATACATTAAACAAATGTTTAGCAATACGAGTTACACGATCAAAACGCTCCTCATGTGCTGTATCAAGAATTTTAAGCGCTCTCAATGCACGTAATCGCTCTATTTCGTTACTTGGAGTTTCAGGTTTAATCATTTTAGTTCTATTAATTTTTATATACTGGGTGAATATGTAAGAGCCGTAATTCGTTAAATTGTATAGCCTACGAATAATCTAACCCTTTAAAATTAGAGCATTACTTAAAAATAGCAATAATTTAAACGAGATAGCTAGATAGATGAAAAAACTTGAAATGAAATTTAACTAATAACAGTACGTTTTTAAATTTGCATTTACTGCTAGCCCAAGTACATCAAAATTTAAAAACTTTAGTGGCTAAATAAAACTATTTAAATGACCGCTAAAGTTTAATAAAGTTAATTTTGGTGCTCATATTGGCCGCGGTAAACCTCAAACACTTTTAGCACTGTGTGTTGCTCCTTGGTTAAGTTGTCAAACCAGTCGTCAAACAACTCATCATCGTCCTGCTCACTAAGCGCCATATATCGTGCTAGTAATTCTACAATATCGTTATGATTGCATGTTAAAGGATTTACTTGTTGTGCTAAGGCACTATGGTCACGCTCTCTAAGGGTTTCCATCACCCCTTGATCAATTTGTTCTTGTTGTATTGCGTCGCTCATACATAACCTCTGTAATAACTTTTTAACCGTTTTTAACTCTCAAATATAGTTATAACAGCCTAAACAGCAATAGCCAGCATTTTTGATCCAAGTGCTTATTTTTTGATTTATTTGCGCAATTAGCCAGCAATTACGGCCTTTTTGAGGAGCATAGACACTTGCAATGCAAATTTAAATACGTTAAATTTAAATGATACATTATCACATATCATTTAATGAGGCGTATTATGAAACCAAATATTCATCCCGATTACCAAGTGGTTGCTTTTCACGATACCGCTGCCGACTCGTATTTTATTATTGGATCTACAATTAAAACAGATCGAACGGTAGAAATTGACGGTAATACTTACCCATATGTTCCTATTGATGTATCGAGCGACTCGCATCCGTTTTACACTGGCAAGCAAAAAACAGTCTCAACTGATGGGCGTGTGGCACAATTTAATCGTCGTTTTAAAAATCTATCTACGGCTAAAAAAGCTGATTGATAGGTTTTTTCATGCTTAGGTGCGCTTTGGGTTTTGTATTGTAAGTTAAAATAACTTACTGATTATTAAAACTTAGTTTAAGGCAATAGAAGTATGAAGAGGTAGTAACTAATTTGTTGTAGCAATACCGCCGGGGTTATATGTTCCTCTGCGGTATTTTTATATTTTATTTATGGTTATTTAACCACTACCGAAAACTCAGGAACGGCTTGAATCACCTTTTTAACTGTACAGGTATTTACAGCCGCAATAAGTGCTTTTTTATATTTAACAGGAAAGCCATCAGGTAAATTAATTTCAATCGAGAATAACTTTTTACCATTATCGTCTACATTTTCATTATTTTGAGTAAGGGTCATACCCTTAGTAGAGATATCTCGCGGTTCACAAAACTTACGTGCATAAAAGCCAGCACATAGAACCATACTTACTAAAAAATAATCGAACGGTTCTGGATGCTCTGCACTGCCCCCAGCATTTACACTTTGATCGCTTATTACTTCTAAATCGCCAAATTTAGCACTTTGCTTTTGACCTTCTAACATTGAAACTGAAATTTCCATTGTTTTTCCTTTTTATTCTAAATTTAAACTATGAACCAAATAATAACTCAAAAAACCCTGGTGGCTCATGTAATTCATGATATTTTTTACGTAAATTATCAATGTTTTTTAAAGGCGCTTTAGCCGCATTAAGCCCCTGCTCGTTAGCCGCTTTTTTAGCAAGCTTAGCTTGCGTAATTACCTTATCAAGACCTTGTAATGATTGCTCAGGCTCTTTATGAAATTTAGCTGTTTTGCTTACCTCAACCAGCTTTATAAATTCATTAATTGCTGTATTAAACTCAGCTAAATCGCTAGCCTGTACTGCTTGCTTATATGCAAGCCCTGTGTTTTTCATATTGATTTCAAGATCGACATCCTGCTTTGCAAAAGAGCTTGTACTAAACAGTATTGTAAAAATAATAACTAAAAACTTCATGATCAAACCTATTAATTGAAAACAGCCAAATTGTATCAAGTTTACGTGTCAAAGTAACTTAAGGAGCAATTAAGGCTATTAAAACTGTAAAGGGGCTTTACACATTAAAACTACGTTTTTTTGGTCTTTAATAATGAAAAAAATTCAAACTATGCTTTTTTTGGAAAAAAAGCCTTACATAAAAAACATTTCAAAACATTATTTACATACACAATACTAACAAATGTGTATGCATAATACCCAACACCTATTTCTTAGCTTAATACTTATTTAGTTAAATACTTTTAAATAAAAAATAAACGCTATAAAAACCGGCTAAAAAATTATTAAAACAATAAATATGTAAATAACGTAAAAACATAACAAATACTAAATGTAACTTGGCTTTAAAAAGTCATTTTATGTACACCCAAAAACTAATGTAAAAAAAATAATAATAGCCATTAAGAATATTTCAAGTTGCTTATTTAGCAGTAAGTTACTTACTTTTAATAAAATTATCAGCATGCAATAATCGCCGCCCTCATAACAAAAGTTATTGATTTTTACCAAATACACACTGTATTCGGTAAAAAGAAATACTGTTATTAATTATTAGAAATCTCCTTTGGGAAACACATGAAACGTCATAATTTACTTTCTACTAGCATTAAATGTGCATTAATTACTGCTGCTGCAACAGCAAGTAATTCAGTGCTTGCGCAAGATGAGCAAGCGACAAAAATTGAACGCGTTGAAGTAACGGGTTCACGTATTTTACGTGAAGGTGCTATTGCACCTGCACCAGTAACAGTTATAAGCGGCGAGCAGCTAATTAATACCGGCGCTGTAAACATTGGTGAAGCGCTTAACAATTTACCAGCACTTGGCAATACATATTCTATGGCTAACTCAGGCCGCTTTATTGGTACTGCTGGTTTAAACATTCTTGATTTACGTAACATGGGTACAGATCGTACTTTAGTACTTGTAAATGGTAAGCGTCACGTATCAAGTTCAGCTGGCTCTCAAGCGGTAGATACAAACACTATTCCAAGTGTGTGGGTTGAGCGTGTAGAAATTATCACTGGTGGTGCATCAGCTGTATACGGTGCTGACGCAGTTACAGGTGTTGTCAACTTTATATTAAAAGACAACATAGAGGGTATGGATTTTAGTGTTACCCGAGGTTTTGCCGATTTAAACAGCTACAACAACGAAAAAGCAACATTCTCGTACGGCTCTAATTTTGATAACGACCGTGGTAATGCAGCTTTCGCTATAGAGTACTCAGGCCAAGATTCATTAAACGCACTTGACCACCCATGGACTAGCACTTCGTTTAGTAGTTTACGTAACCAAGCTCAAACAGAAGCCAACAAAGACAGCGCAGCCTTTCCGGATAAAATATTAACACCCAATGCTGGCTACTACGCAATTAATAACGCCGGTGTGTATGCACTTGAAGATGGCTATACAAATAGTTTTAACGCAGACAGCAGCGCTCGCGATTTATACATCGGTGATAATGTAGATGGCTTGTCGTGTGCAAATTGTGATTCGTTTAACCTTGGCCAATTTGAAGAGATTCAACCTGAATTTGAGCGCTACAACGTAAACTTTAAAGTTAATTACGATGTGACCGACGACTTAAACGTTTACTTTGATGCAAAATACGTAAACAGCCAAGGCGAAAGCATAGGTCAACCTGCGTTTTTCTTTTTTGATAGCGACAACAGCATTAAAATTGATAACCCTTACCTAGATCCAACTATCAAAGCACGTATGGAAGAAGAAGGCGTTGACTCAATCATGGTTAACCGCATGATGACTGACCTTGGTCGCCGCATTGAAAACAATACTCGTGAAACAACGCGTTTTGTAACTGGCTTAAAAGGGACTGTTTTAGAAGATTGGGAATTAGATACGTCAGTTGTATACGGCCAAACAGATCTAGAGCGTGAAAACGGCGCTAACATGATTTTAGCCAACTACTTTAATGCCCTTGATGCTGTTGAAGATGCAGATGGTAACGTAGTATGTCGCAGCGCTGCTGCACAAGCTGATGGCTGCGTTCCTGTAAACATCATGGGTTTTGGCGCACCATCTCAACAAGCGATTGATTATATAAATACGGTATCGGTTGGTACCTCAACTATTAAGCAAACGGTTGTTTCTGGTTCACTTGCTAATGGCGCTATTTTTGAATTACCAGCAGGCTATGTAGGTGTTGCATTTGGTGCTGAGTACCGTAAAGAAGAAAGCGAAACAAAAGAGCCTGATAACGCAGAAGGTACATTTTTTAACGCTTTAGGCGAAGACAAAGGCTCGTTCAATGTTCGCGAAGTGTTTTTTGAAGCGACAATGCCAATTTTAACTGACTTGCCACTTATTCAAGACTTAGTATTTGATACAGCAGTTCGTCATGCCGATTATAGCACAATTGGCGAAGCAACAAGCTGGAAACTTGGCCTTGATTGGACTGTAAACGATGAGCTACGTGTACGTGTAACTCAATCTGCCGCACTTCGTGCGCCAAACATAAGCGAAGTATTTGGTGCAGCTAGTCAAACTTTCTACAACGTTGATGACCCTTGTCGCGCAGAAAACTTAGGTGACTTATCAAACGGCGCAACACGAACTGCAAACTGTGCTGCTTTAGGTGTAGCAAGTGACTTTAACTCAGATTACGATTCAGCCTCTTTAGATGGTTTAACAAGCGGTAACCGTGAGGTGAAAGGTGAAGAGTCAACAAGTACTACTGTAGGTATTGTTTACCAACCTGAATTTTTAGAAAACGCTGTACTTACAATAGATTATTGGAAAATTGAACTTGAAGATGCGATTGACACAATCGACGCGCAAGATATTCTTGACCGTTGTGTTGATAGTACCACGGGTATAAACAACCAGTACTGTAACTTGATTACACGCGATGCAAATGGCGAAATTTCGCTAATTCAAAACTCAGTATTAAATGTTGCCGGTCAAAAGGCATCTGGGGTAGATTTTGAATTAGGCTATGACTTTGAAGCGCTTGAAGGTAGCTTTAAAACTCGCTTAATTGGTACATATTTAATTGAACGTAAAGATTACCCGTTCCAAGATGATCCAAGTAACTACATTGAATATGCAGGTACAACTGGCGAAGCTAAGTGGCAAACTAACTTATCTGTAACTTATGCTGTGGATAACTTTTTCTCGACAGTCGAAACACGCTTTTTAAGTGAAGTAGATTTATACACAAATGTTGAGCTTGAAAACAACCCTAACCCAAGTAATCAAATGTCTTACGGTAAATACTTTATTACCGATATGACTGTTGGTTATAACTTCGATAGCGGCTTAGGCGTTAAAGTAGGTGTTGATAATCTATTTAACCGTAAACTTCCGTACGGTTCACGTGGTACAAGCGCTGGTAGCGCAAGTTACGACAATATTGGTCGCTTTGGCTACATTAACTTAAGCTACAGCTTATAATTAGTAACAACGTTATTGATTAAATTAAAGGCTCGCACTGCGAGCCTTTTTATATCAATCCTCTTAATTAAGTGATCAATTTTGAGGGTTGGTATTATTGCGCCTTATTTTATATTGCTTAGCCATACACTTTGATAAGGCTCAAGTTCTATTGTTAATTGCTCTTCTTCAATTGTTTTATCAGCGACTAAGTCAAACCATTGCTGAGTGTTAATTAAGTTTAAATCAGCTAATGTGAGTGTTTGTGGTTTGTCACTAATGTTATAAACACAAAATACACTTTGGCGTCTGTCTATACTTTGCCTCCAAAAGCCAAATAATCCACCCGCTAAATGCAGCGTAAACTGTGTCGCATTAGGATGAAAGGCACTTTGCTTTTTGCGCACTGCCAATAAGCTCTTAATACCATTAAATACCTTATGATGATGACTGTATTTCTCACCAATTGCAGCGAGTAGCTTTGACTCTTGCCAGCGATGACGGTTAATAGCACGGTTATGCTGTGAGTTTTCAAAGCGGTCGTAATCGTTAGTAGTACCTAATAAACTATGAATATAAAGCCCAGGGATCCCCTCTAGTGCAAACATAATGGCATGTGCACACATAAATCTCTCTAGGCCAAACTTATCTGGGCCATTGTGCGTACCTTGCATTGCATCAAATAACGCTATGTTTAACTCGTACGGTGTATGTGTGCCATCGTTACTGGTGCGCATAGATACCCTGCCACCAAATTGCATAGTGGTACTTACGAGCGAAGCAACTTCGCTGGGTTGTAACAAACCTTCAATGGGTCTAAGCCCTATTCCATCATGCGATGCGATAAAGTTAAAATAAGCCGTACCGTTTTGCGCCGGTGGCATGCTCATCATCCAGTGCTTAATAGCTGTGCTATCACCACTTAATAATGTATGTAGTAATAATGGCGGTAAGGCGAAATTATAAATACTGTGCGCTTCGTTAGCATTACCAAAATAAGACAGGTTCTCTTGGTTTGGAATGTTTGTTTCGGTAATAATTACCACGCTTGGCTCAGTATGCTCAATCAGGGTACGTATTAGCCTAACTGCCTCATGTGTTTGTGGCAAATTAATACAATTGGTATTAAGCTGTTTCCATAAAAATGCAACCGCATCGAGTCTAAATAAGCGAACTCCATTATCTAAATAATGGCGAATAATGCTAATAAATTCTTTTAAAACTTCTGGATTACCAAAATCAAAATCAACCTGGTCGTGGCTAAACGTACACCACACGTGTTTTTCACCACTTGGTGTGGTAACCGTATTTAACAACGGTGACGTTCGCGGGCGTACCACTTGGCTTAAATCATCCGTTAAGCTGGCTGTTTTAAAGTAATCTTTACCTGGGTGTAAGTCGTTTAAAAAGTTTTCAAACCATACACTTCTGCTCGAGCAATGGTTAATAACTAAATCTGCCATAAGCTTTACGTCTTTAGCTATATTTTGAATATCATTCCAATCACCCAGCGATTCATTTACCTGTGCATAGTTCATAACCGCAAAGCCTTCGTCTGAGCTGTACGGATAAAATGGTAAAATATGCAGAGCATTAAGCTGCATATCACAGCGCTCCTTAATAAAGCGATGTAGCGTTTTAAGCGGCGCTTCAATTGGGCTTGATACAGCAAATTCACTATCGTCATGTTTTATAATAGAGTCGCCGTAGGCAATTAATATTATATCTTGTTCATCCCATCGGTTTGTATGAGGTGTAGGGTCGCGCAGTGGATTACTGCCTAAAATAATTTTAATAAGCTGCTGAGCAAGCTCAGTAACCGATAATGGCAGTTCAACACCTTCGTAAATAATATGAAGATGCTGCTCAACTCGTTGTAAAAATAAATCGCTAACTGAAATCACATGCGCCCCTTTTTTTATTAGTTTTAATTTTAACTATATTCTTCGTTATCTAGCTCTACGGCCTCTTTTAAGCGCTCAAGTACGTCTGGCATTGCTGATACAACACGGTTCCAACTTGGCACAAATGGCGCTTCCATTGGGTTTTCTAAAAAGTGTTGACCTGCTTCCATAATATTTTGCGCAAACATTTCAACGGCTTTCTCTTCTTGGTGTACATCAAGCGTTAAGCCGTTCATAAGCGCATCGTTATGATACGTTTCTATAAAGTCTAACCCAATTCGATAATACGTTGCTTTTAATGAGCGAATGGTTTCACTAGTAAAAGTAACGCCTTGTGTAGCCAGTTTTCTAAATAATGCTTTAGTTATATCTATAGACATTTTAGATAAACCCGCACTTTGATCATCTAGTGAAAGCGCTTGGTGTTTATGATCGTAGTTATCGGCAATATCTACTTGGCACAAGCGGTTATGTGAATAGTTACGGTACATTTCGCTCAGTACGCCTATTTCAAGGCCCCAATCACTTGGAATGCGAATATCATTTAATACATCGCGTCTAAACGAAAATTCACCAGCTAATGGATACCTAAATGAATCCATATATTCAAGGTAGTCTGTATTACCTAAAATTGTTTTAAATGAGCGTAGTAATGGCGTAACTAATAAACGCGATACGCGGCCGTTAATTTTGCCGTTTGCTGTTCGTGGGTAAAACCCTTTACAAAATTCATAGTTAAAGCGAGGGTGTGCTACAGGGTAAATTAAACGCGCAAGTAAGCTTCTATCGTAGGTTAAAATATCGCAATCGTGCAACGCTATTGACTCAACTTCAGCAGTGGCTAACTTATAACCCATGCAATACCATACGTTTCTGCCTTTACCTAGCTCTCTTGGGGCAACGCCAAGTTCTTGCAATTCTTGATCAAGTGCTTTTAAGCGTGGTCCGTCGTTCCATAATACTTTATGATTTTGATTTAACTCTTTAAAAAAACTAAGTGCATGACGATACTGTTCTTCATTTGCTCTATCTAAGCCAATGGTTATTTGCGATAAGTAAGGCACATCACGTAGTTCACTTACTATATTTTGCAGCGCAGGGCCTTCAAGTTCACTAAATAAAGACGGGAGTATTAACCCCATTGGACGTTTTTTAGAAAAGCTAAGTAGCTCTTGTTCTAGATCTTCTATTGGTCTATCGGCAATATTATGTAGTGTTGTAATAATGCCATTTTGATAAAAATCAGCCATGAGATGTTTGCTCCTCAGAAATACTTAAAATACTGCTAATGCACGGCAACGACGTTATTTCTTCTATCCACCCAAGTGGTGCTGGCGATTGAGAATAACGTGCTTTGTTGTGCGACAATTTAACCGGCTTTTTACTGGCCGGATTGGCAATAATAATGGCGATATTTGCTTGCTCTAACATTTGCTTATCGTTATCGCTATCACCTAGTGCAATGACCGTGAGAGGCTTTCTAAAATGATGGGTAAACTGTTTAACTAACCACTGCTGCGCAGCGCTTTTGTCGGTATTTTTGGCAATATGAATAAATCTACCACCAATTTTTATGTCGTAACCGAGTGCTTTAACATCTTGTACAAAGGTGCTAAGTAACTCATCGTCACCATACCAATAAAGGGGATCTGAATAATCGCGGGTTTGGGCGCGCCTTGCTTGCGCATCATCGAGCCCTGTAAGCTCAGATATTTGCTCGCTCGATAAATCACTAAATAATTTATAATGCGCTTTGTAATCACTTTTTAAAGTATCTAAATCCTTTAATAAGCTCGATAGTGGCTTAGCTAGTGCATAGCACCAATAAGCGCCTATTTTTTTACAACCAATAGGCTTAAGTTCAAAATAGTCCTCTGGAATAAATACCGCGGCACCATTTTCTACAATAAAAGGCTGTTGAATATTTAAATCGTTTTTAAGCTCAACCACTTCACAAAATGTTTTACTAGTATTAAACACAACAGGAATGTGAGCACTTTGTAATTGCTGCAGTAACTCACTGATATTATTTGTATTGTAGTCAGCATGGTCGAGCAATGTACCATCTAAATCTGTAAATATAATAGGCTGTAGTGTGTCGTCACTTGTAAGGTGCATACCGCTAATATCGCGGTTGCTATCAAGTTCAATTAAGGCATTGGCTTTAGCGCTTAGTGTATTTAAATTTTCTCGGGTAATGCGCTCAAAATGAGAAATAAAATACACCAGCTGCTCGTTATTCATCGTGCCCGAGCCCTCACCTTTTTTAGCAATTAACTTTTGTTCTTGCTCTTGTCGCCATGTAAAAACATCTGTAAAACTTGGCGCTTTAAGCATGACGGTATAGTCAATTAAGCTAAAAACAGTTTTATATTCGTTTGCTAAGCAGCTGTTTACACAGCGACGCCAAACACCTTCTTTGTCGTATTGCTGCTCTAGTTCGTTAAGTGGCTCGCTTAGTGAAAATGGTGGCTGAGGCTCGCTGCCTACACACCAGCCTTCTAAAATAACAATGTCGACAGGTTTGTCGTTTGTAACCCATTCGCTTTTAGGTACGCAGTCGTCTTCATGTTTATTAAAACGAGGAAGCGGTACGTTTATCTCTCCAGCGAGTAAATTAGTAATTGTGCTATTCATTAAGGCTACATCGTGAGTACCTGGTACACCACGAGTAGTAAAAAGAGGATGTACATCGCTTGCAAGTTCAGCACGTGCTTGTTTGGCTAAATAAAAATCGTCAATAGACAATGCGACACTATTAAAAGGTGTGTTTTTAGAAAACCAAGTAACTAAAAAATCCGCAAGTGTTGTTTTTCCTGAGCCTTGGCATCCATTTATAGCAACAAAAATAGGAGTATTTGTTTTTTTAGATTCTAGGATGTCATGCGCAAGTGGAACAAAATATTGTTCACTTAAATATTGATACTTTAAAGGCAGTTGGTGTTTTGTTAAAAACGGGGTTATATCCACAATATTGGCCTCTGACATAGTAACTCCTTTGCATACAATGCGTTCTGGGAGTTAAATGCAGATACTAGACCATTATTATTTTTGTATATATTTTAGTTACTTAAAAAAATAGTGCATTTAAAATGCGCTATTATGGTGCAATGTTTTCTACTTACGTGCACTATTAACTCTCTTGCGACTGCGCCTTAGGTAATACAAGGTTTAGTACAATGCCTAAAATAGCGCATAAACTAACGCCCTCTAAGCTAAATTGGCTGCCACCAATATGCATACCGCCTATGCCACACACCAAAATAAGCGCCACAATACTTAAGTTACGCGGTGCGGTTAAATCATCACCCGACTTAACTAACGTATTTAAACCTACTACAGCAATAGATCCAAACAGTAAGATCATAATTCCGCCCATTACCGGTACAGGTATGGTTTGTAAACCAGAGCCCATTTTAGCAACAAAGGCTAAAATAATGGCGATCACAGCTGTCCACATCATTACTTTTGGGTTGAAGTTTTTAGTAAGCATGACAGCGCCCGTAACTTCTGAGTATGTAGTGTTAGGCGGGCCACCAAATAACGATGCGGCAGAAGTAGCAAGGCCATCACCAAATAAAGTACGGTGAAGTCCAGGCTTTTTCAAAAAGTCTTTATTGGTAACTTGGCTAATAGCCATCATGTCGCCAATATGCTCAATAGCAGGTGCTATTGCTACTGGCACCATAAACAAAATAGCTTGCCATTTAAACTCTGGCCATGTGAAATTTGGTACAGCAAACCACTGTGCGTTAGTTACCGCATCAAATTGCACAACACCCATTGCAAGCGATAAACAATAACCCGCTACAACGCCTGCTAATATAGGAATAAGCTTAAATACCCCCTTACCCCACACAGCAAAAATAAGTGTAACCACTAACGAGAACAATGAAATATAAATAGCGCTGTTGTAATCAATAATTTGAATACTACCGTCACCACTTTTACCCATCGCCATATTTACAGCAACAGGTGCAAGTGCAAGGCCAATCACCATAATTACTGGGCCTACAACCACTGGCGGTAAAATTTTATGAAGCATTGCTACTCCTTTAAACTTAACTAATAAGCTTAAAAGCATATAAGCAAAGCCTGCAGCCATTAAGCCGCCCATAGTAGCTGGTACACCCCACATTTGAACTGCAGCAATAATAGGTGCAATAAAAGCAAACGATGAGGCTAAAAATATAGGTACTTGGCCTTTAGTCACTACCTGAAACAGTAACGTACCAATGCCGGCAGTAAAAAGTGCAACATTAGGATCAAGGCCAGTTAAAAGCGGCACCAATACTAACGCACCAAATGCAACAAACAGCATTTGCGCGCCAGTTAAAATAGTTTTTATCGAAAAAGTGTCATTTTTTTGCACTGAATACTCCTAAACAGTACCAAATATTTTATCACCCGCATCACCTAAACCTGGGATAATATAACCCTTTTCGTTTAAGTGGCTATCTACAGATGCAGTAAATATTTCAATATCAGGATGAGCTGTTAGTGTTTTTTCAACACCTTCAGGCGCTGCAACAAGCACGATTACTTTAATATCTTTACAGCCTGCTTTTTTAAGCATATCGATTGTCGCAATCATAGAGCCACCCGTTGCAAGCATAGGGTCGATCACTAAGCTTAAACGCTCATCAATATTGCCAACTAACTTTTCAAAATATGGAACTGGTTCAAGTGTTTCTTCATTACGTTCAAGGCCAACAACACTCACTTTAGCTGCTGGTAAAAGCTGCATTACGCCATCCATCATGCCAAGGCCTGCGCGTAAAATTGGCACTACAGTAATTTTTTTACCTTTAATGTGCTCAACCTTTAACTTGTTGCCATCCCAACCTGTAATTTCGTTATCTTCTAACTGTAGGTTTTTAGTTGCTTCGTAGGTTAATAATGTACCTACCTCAGAACATAATTCACGAAAACTTTTTGTGCTAATACCATGCGCGCGCATTAGGCCTAATTTATGTTGAACAAGAGGGTGAGAAATAACGTGAATAGCCATGATATAAACCTACTGATACAAGAATTTGCGGTATTTTATATTAAAAAAGGTCATTTGACCTGTAGTTTTAGCAAAGATTTCATAGATCGTGCCAAAATTCATTGATTTGATTGATATTTATGCAAACCATCTATCCATTGTGTTTATTAAATGTTACCTGCTAACGAGGTGTTTACCTGCTTAAGCATGTAACTATTTATTTTTAAATGTTCAGGGCTCCACCCTGCTAAAAAGCGATAAAAGTCAGCCCATGCTAACGGCCATAATTTTTGCCACTGAGCAGTAACATCATCAGCATTAATAGCTGGCTGGTAAATTGTAAGCGCACTTTTTAAATGCGTAAAATAATAAGCTAAATATTCATCTGCACTATCATGCAGCTGCTCATCATCAAAGCAACTGGTCATAAAGTACATTACATCTATAATCCCTGCCCCAGCCCCCACATATTGAAAGTCATACCCTAGTATTTCACTTTGCTCATTAGCTGCAAAGTTGGCAAGTTTAGCATCGCCATGAATCAGCGTTTTGTAGTGTGATGTTTGCAGTATTTTATCTATTTTATGTGCAGCACTTTTAATATCGGACTTTTTATCGTCGTGTTCATTTAATTTATTAAACTCATCGGGTCGTGTGCTTAAATGCCAATAATTACCTTGCTGCCATAACCCGTTAGCAGGTTTATTTAAGTTAAACGCATGAAAGTTTGCCAGCCACTTTAATATAGCTTGAACATGTTGTGACCCTGCTTTAGCAAACCCATGTTTGGTAAAGTTTTTAAACACCAGCGCATATTCATCAACGTTATTGATAGCACTTATACATTCGATGCTTTTTGCTGTGCTAGGTAAAAACGGGCTGTAACGCTTATAAAAATTATATTCAACGCTATAAGAGTGCTGTTTTCTTTTTAGTGCAAATTCGCTCTGCTTAATTTTAGGATGGTGTATGTATCGTGGTATTTTAATAGCCTTAACAACATATGACTCATCATCAAGCATGCACTCTACAATACTGCCACACCCACTCCAAAGCGATGTTAGTGTATCGCCAACTTCAATATGTTTAAAACGAGACTGTAATAGAGGAAGATAAAATGCCATTGCTATAATAAGTAATTAAATTTTATATAGCTTAACATTATTGGGCGTTTTTAATAAAACTAAGGCATAAAAAAGCCCCGCTGTGTTTTATATAAGTTTTGTATGTAAGTAGTGGCCAAAATCACTACACCAGGTTATTTCCATTTCATCCATTAAATAAGTCATTAGCCTATTAAATCTAAATTGCACGCATGAAAATGGCTGCATGGTGCAGTTGTGATTTATTACTGAATAGTTTAAGTTTTATGCTAGTAGCTTTTCGCAGTTACTGATATTCGCTCGGCGCTTTCGGTTTAAGTTTTCACAATAACCTTCTTGTGAGGCTGGCCTGCCCACTGCGCCATGAAATACGCGCGTAAATTGGGTTGTAAGCTTTAACCAGTTTTCTAAAGATATATTCACCCTTTCTAGCAAAGGAAGGTTCATATTATCAATATGACCGCGCTTGTCTTCTCGTATACAACGTCCTGTTAATTCAACAAGTTCAATGTACGATCTAAGTTCAAACGGGAGTCCTTTTGGCATTATCTTACGTGGCATGCCTGAAAAGCGCTGTAGTTGTTTTGGTTGTTTACCATCCTTTGCATACGTTATACGCTGTTTGATGCTGGTATGGCCTGAATCCTCTGGAGTGTTAGCCATTTTAGCTCTAATAGGGTTTAAATCGACATACGCCATGCAGGCCGCAAGGGCTGCTTCATCTAGTAATGCTTGCGATTTGAATCTACCCTCCCAGAACCTGCCAGTGCAGTTATCTTCTTTATTTGCTCTGCGAGCAATGTTTTCATTTAACAACCGCATAAACCACCTAAGACTTGATAGGCGCTCTCGATATTCTTTTACTGTTTGATTAAAAAATATGAGTTCTATTTTACTTAGCTTTTCGCCCTCTATGTATTTTTGCGTAAGTACAGTGCCTTTACACAGCTTGTGCCAGCGAATAACAATCGCTTTATCATTTAGCCTATTCGCTTTTTATCATCAACATACAACACTAAGTGCGTGTGGTTACTCATAACAGCATAAGCACAGACATCAATGCAAAATACCTTAGCTAACTCAAGCAGTTTGTCTTCAACCCAGCCTCGTCGATGCTCATAAGATTGACCAGTAAAACGGTCTTCACCGCATAAAAAAGCACGACGCACGCAACGTGAAATACAGTGATAGTATTTTGTATCAACCAAACTTACTTGACGCTTTCTTGCGATTGCCATAAGACACCCTGCTTGTTTTTTGCACTAAATAAAGGCTAGCCTTCAAGTTCGAAAAGTGCAAAATTTTAGATGGGTGTCTTGTTTATTTTGTTGCGTGGAAAGCACAACTTAGGCTCTGCAAGCGCTATAAAAAAATGATAGCCAAAGGGAAACACTACAACCTTGTTGTCACCGCAATTGCCCGAGAAATGATTGCGTACATATGGGCCATTGCAAA
>Ga0207878_100052_pt1 | contig 174486 bp, 149 predicted proteins | sample LinPmetageLP41_FD_184053 | JGI IMG/M metagenome (GOLD analysis project Ga0207878, IMG submission 184053) | Marine viral communities from the Pacific Ocean - LP-41 (SPAdes) | ecosystem: Environmental > Aquatic > Marine > Oceanic | place: Pacific Ocean | collected 2010-08-27
AAGGGGGAGTTGTGCCTGAATGCCGGAAACTGGCTAAATAATCGCCAACTTCGACCATGACCACTCGGATCTGGCACTACCAGGCTTGGTCTGCGAAGGTTGTTGGAGCACTATGAGAAATCCGGGCTAGGGAGAGTTTGGTGCGGGCGGGTGGTTGATCTTCCTTGCCCTTGAAGTCGCCGCTGATATCCAATACTGTCCATAAGGACAGCATAAGTGGAAGGCTGCCCTGTTGCTGTCATGATGTTGTTAGTGCATAGTTCGTGCCATCTGTGGAGGGTGTGCTATGCAAAAATGTAACTTCACTTGCCGCGTGGATGCGGATTTGAAGAGAGCCTTTGTCAGGGCCGCAAAGTCCCATGATCGGTCCGCATCGGTGCTCATCAGAGATTTCATGCGCGATTACGTAAAGCGCTCACTGCGGCAAGAGGCGCTTCCTCTGGAAGAGCCGGGGATGCCAGAAAAAGAAAATGTGTAGCGGATCTCGCTTTGCGGATCTATTGAAGGCTTGAAGTAACTTTAAAGGGGAAAAGGATGGCGGACGAAAGTGACGAGCAGCCGAATAGCGATGATCTGATGACCGCGGGCGATGTCGATTTGAGACCGGGTCGGAATTCAGATCCGCAAGATGAGATCGACAAGTACATTAGCGAGGATATCCGGAAGTTCTACGATGTTTACAGCTACGGGCATGCCGCCACGATCCTGGCCACGTCTTTTCCCGATGAGCTGGCGGATCTGAAAGAGAGTTTGTTGAATTTCAGGATCACGAAGCGGGAAATTGGCATGCCCGGTGGTAATGAGTCGGATATGCCGAAGAAATTTTCCCACACCCTGAGACCGCGAGGATGGGTTGAAGCCCGAATTCAGGGTGACCTCACCGTCAGGATGCAGGAGTACGGTGAAGAAATTCTAGAGGGTGGAAAGACGAAGAAATTTAAGGTCAAAGATCAAGAGGCTCGGTATATCGAGAACTTTATTGATGGCCATAAGATTGATTACGTGAAGGGTCGTGTTGCCTTTGATCTTGAGTGGAACAGTAAAGATCAGACGTTTGATCGGGACCTGTACGCAATGCGCGTTTTTCACGAATGCGGGCTGCTCAGCTTGGGAGTTATGGTGACTCGAAGTGAAAAGCTGAATCCTGTGTTCGATGTCGTACCAAAACTCAATAAGGATGGTGAGGTCGTTACGAGTGGCGGTGCGCCTGTAATGTCCAAGGGGAAATACGGCGCCAGCACCACATGGATGGGTAAGCTACTGTATCGGCTGAATGCCGGAAGGCATGGCGGGTGTCCCATTTTGGTGTTTGGTATTACACCTGAGCTGATTGAAGACTGGAATCAAAATGCCTAAGTCAAATGGTGAAGTTCTAAAAGACGCGAAGCAGGACCTCTTGGGACGCTACGAAGGGAAGGACTTTTATACGGTATTGGCCGACCCGCCCTGGCAGTTCAAGAATCGTACCGGGAAAATGGCCCCGGAACATAAGCGGCTTTCTCGTTACGGGACCATGAATTTGGACGAAATCATGGCCTTGCCTGTTGATAAAGTCGTGGCTGAGACCGCACACCTGTATCTGTGGGTTCCCAATGCCCTGTTACCTGAAGGGCTGAAAGTGATGGAGGCTTGGGGCTTTTCGTACAAAAGCAATGTGGTTTGGCACAAAGTTCGTAAGGATGGAGGTTCGGACGGACGGGGCGTTGGTTTTTACTTCCGCAATGTTACCGAACTGGTTTTATTCGGTGTTCGTGGTAAAAACGCGCGAACTCTGCAGCCTGGACGTACCCAGGTGAATTATCTGGCGACCCGTAAGAGAGAGCATTCCCGAAAGCCCGATGAATTCTATGACATCGTTGAATCATGCAGCCCCGGCCCCTATCTGGAAATGTTCGCACGGGGCGCTCGTAAAGGCTGGTCCGTCTGGGGAGATCAGTCGGAAGAATATTATCCGGAGTGGGATACCTACCCGAATCACTCGCAGATCCACAAAGCGCCTGGCCGGGCTGCCCGCAAAAAGCAATCTGAATTGGATATCGTGCTGCCGAAAGTCTAGGCGCGTCCACGAGTAATATTCGGGCAGAAGAAACAAAATCCCATTGTCCCGACGTCATGAAGAACGCGCTGGAGCGGGCCTGGGCGGCGGGGGTGCGGACCCTGGTGTTCACGGTGGATATGCCGGTGCCGGGGGCGCGCTATCGCGATCGGCATTCGGGGATGTCCGGGCCCTTCGCGGCCTGGTGGCGGATGCTGCAGGCGGTGACGCACCCGCGCTGGGCGTGGGCCTGCGCGGGCGGCCGCACGATCTGGGCAATGTGTCGGCCTATCTGGGCCACCGTACCTTGTGCTCAAGGGCATTCTCGACCCGGAGGACGCCCGCGAGGCGGTGCGCTTCGGCGCGGACGGCATCGTGGTGTCCAACCACGGCGGGCGCCAGCTCGATGGCGTGCTGTCCTCGGCCCGGGCCCTGCCGGCCATCGCCGACGCCGTGCGGGGCGACCTGACGATCCTGGCGGATTCCGGCGTCCGCTCCGGCCTGGACGTGGTGCGCCTGCTCGCCCTGGGCGCGGACGGAGTGCTGCTGGGCCGCGCCTTCGTCTACGCCCTCGCCGCCGCCGGCGAGCAGGGTGTGGCCCATCTGCTGGATCTGATCGCCAGCGAGATGAAGGTGGCGATGACGTTGACCGGGGCGCGGGCGGTTGGGGAGATTTCGAGGGAGAATCTGGTGCGGGCGGGTGGCTGAGACCCGTTTGACAAGTGTCACGTGACAAAATACGATCATCGGCATGATCTGGAGGTCTGCGATTACCACTGAAGTGAGGTGATGACGATGGCGATTTCCAATACCACCGGTATCCAGCGTAAGCCGACGCATCCCGGCGAAATGCTCCGAGAGGATTTCATGCCGGACTATGATCTGACGGTGGCAAAGCTTGCCGAGCGCCTCGGCGTGTCCCGGCAGTCGGTGAATGAGCTGTTGCGCGAGCGCCGCGCGGTCAGCCCGGAGATGGCGTTGCGACTTGGGCGGTTGTTCGGCAATTCTCCGGAGTTCTGGCTTAACGCGCAGCGCGCCGTGGATTTATGGGCCGCGTCACGGTCAGTGCAAGAGGAAGTGTCGCGGATTAAGCCGCTGGATGCTGCGTAAGCTGCCATGCGTGACGACTACGATTTTTCCAAGTCAACGAGAACCCCTACTCCAAGAAGCTGGCGGAGAAGAAGGACCTGCCGTAAAGCGACGGAGTATTTTGGGGGTCCAGGGTACAATTGGACGGCAACCCAGTATGCAATCAGGCGCTCCTTTGGCCGTTAACACCTAATCAAAAATCGAAGGCGAGAGAACCGTCGCCTTCGCCAGGTACTCGATATCCCCAGACTCCATGCCCGCCGCTGAAAACAGCTCCTTCCAGTGTTTCTCCACCACCAGCTTCATGGCGTCGACGCACTCTGCGGCTTCGTGTTCACTCAGACCAAACCGCTCCGCCTGGCTGAGGGCGTTGTTGAGCGTGGCCGCGCGGCCCTGGTGGCCGACGACCATGGCCAGGTCCGCGGAGTGGCCCAGCCGGGGCAGGGGGCAAATGTCGTAGCCGGGGGTGAGGTCGAGGGCGGTGCCGTCCCAGAAGCAGGCGTGGTTGCGGGCGTGGTCGTCGGTGTTGCCGATCAGGATGTTGAAGACCATGCGCCGGAAGAGCTCCCGGCCATCCCCTTCGAAGTCCCAGGCGTATTGGCGCAGGACGTCGGCCAGTTCCAGGTAGCTGGCTTCGCCGGTGCGGACGGCGTATTCGTCCAGATCCAGCAGGGTCATGGCGCTGAGCATGTGGCGGCGGGTTGGGGCGCCGGTCGCGTGGGTGTCGCGGTCGAAGCGGCGGACCAGCAGCACGTCTTTGCCGGAGACTTCCAGGACCCGGGTGTCCGCCACGTTCAGGCCGGCTTTGGCGGCGAGCCGCATGGCGCCGCTTTCCGCGGCGATCATGTTGAGGGTGTCCCGGCTGGAGCTGAATTTGGCGACCAGCCAGGACTTGCCCCGCCGGAACAGCACCTTGGGCCGGGCGCCGCCGATGCTGGTGCCGTGGTTCAGGGCGGCGTCCAGGTCATCATCCAGTTCCTGGCCGCGTTCCATTCGTTCCGCCGCTTCCAGGGCGTCCGCCAGCGGGCGGATCGGCTTGGCGCGGGGCGCGTAGGCGTCCGGCCGGTCGGTGGCGTCCAGGGCGCCGATGCGGTCGGTGCCGGCGCCGAGCAGGTAGTCAATCTCCCCGAGCTCGCCTTCGAGGCGGTAAGGGGCCTCGCCGGTGGGGTCGAGGGTTTTCGCGATTTCCCGCTGGATGATGCGCCGCCCCCAGGCGTCCGGCGCCGCGTCGCGCACGGCACCGCTGAGCTCGTGGTCGAGGACGTAGGGCTCGCCGGTGAGCTCGCCCAGGGGGCGCCCGGGGATCGAGAGCGGGATGGCATCCGGCCGGGCGAGGTAGCTTTTGCCGTAGCGGAACACGTATTCGGCGCCATTCCAGGCCACTACGCCGCACACGACCGGTTCCGGCTGCCCCGGCGGAAAGAGCCACAGGTAGGCGCGATCAGAAATCATTGTCGACGTCCTGCGGCCGGAACCGGCGCCGGCTGGCGGGGCGGCGCGCGCCGGCTCGGCTCTCGGCGACCCGGTAATACCCCGTGGGGGCGGCGTGCCCGGGTTGTGGCAGGGTCGCCAGCAGGGGCAGGTCAAGCAGCCACAGCGCCGCCACCACCAGGCCGACGTCGACCTTCGGATCGCCTTTTTCCAGGGCGCTCACGTGCCGCCGGTCCACCTTGCCCAGGCGCGCCCCCAGGTCAGTCTGGGACCAGCCGCGCGCCTTGCGGGCCTCGGCGATCAGGGCGCCGGTGTCGCGCAGGGCATCTAGAATCTGGGCCTTCTGGTAAATGGGCGAGTCGACTGTCCTGGGCATTTTGATCATTAAACCGTACAAATTGGCGTTGAATGTACAGTATGGCGTTCCTTTTGATTCGTCAAGATGTCATCTGCATGTTATGTACTTATAAAGGTACATAATTCGATTTTTTGTACATTTTAATGATCAAAAACCATGGCCGGCAAGCGGGGTGTGGCCCATCTGCCGGACCTGATCGCCAGTGAGATAGAGGTGGCGATGACGCTGCTCACTTCTCCGTCATGGCTCTCAAACCGGCGACGACCCTCTCAAACAGCCCCGCATCGTGCCGCGCCCGGGCCAGGGTGATCGCGCCCTGTATCCCCGCCACCACCTGCTCGGCAAGGGCGTCGGCGCTGTTTGCATCGTGGCCCCGACGGCGCAGGGCGTCGGCGAGCGCTTCGATCCACCGTTCGAAATACGCGTTCACGACGCTGCCGAATCGGTCCCGCGTGTCCGAGAGCGCGAAGGCGCCCACCAGGCACACCCGCTGCCCGGACTGAAAATAGTTGGAGACCGCCTCCCACATGGCGTCGATGGCCGCTTGCGCGTCCGCCTCTGAACGGAGGGGGGCGAAGATTTCGCGCTCGAACCAGGCCTCGATGTCTTCTAAAACGGCCGCCGCCATCTCCGCCTTCCCGCCCGGGAAGAAGTGGTACAGGCTGCCGCGGCCCAGCCCGGTCTGTTTAGTGATGACCGACAGGCTGGCGCCTTCGAAACCGTGCTCGCGAAAGGCCTCCCCCAGCAGGGGAAGCACGTCCGCGCGCTCCATGACCATGCGCGCCATGGCTCAGAGCCCCAGATCGCTGAGCCCGGGGTGGTCGTCCGGGCGGCGGCCCAGGGGCCAGTGAAACTTGCGCTCGGATTCGGCGATGGGCACGTCGTTGATGGATGCGATCCGCCGCCGCATCAGGCCCTGGTCGTCGAACTCCCAGTTCTCGTTGCCGTAGGCCCGGAACCATTGGCCGCTGTCGTCGTGGAACTCGTAGGCAAAGCGCACCGCGATGCGGTCGCCACTCCAGGCCCAGACTTCCTTGATCAGGCGGTAGTCCAGCTCGCGATCCCACTTGCGGCGCAGGAAGGCGACGATCTCACCGCGGCCTTGCAGGAACTCCGCCCGGTTCCGCCACAGGCTGTCCTCGGTGTAGGCCAGCGATACCTTTTCGGGGTCGCGGCTGTTCCAGGCGTCCTCCGCCATGCGCGCCTTCTGCGCGGCGGTATCCTGGTCGAACGGGGGTAGAGGGGGTCGGGACATGGTGAATCTCCTGTTCTGTACCAGTCGAAATATGCTTTACCGATTGGTACATAGCAAGATGCATCGGCTCACTCGGGTTTGCTTCCGCCCCCGAGGAGATGGATGACATAAAGCATCCTTCTTCGCTGACACCATTTTCCGCTTTGGCTGACTTTTCCGAGGGACGCCCCAGAGCGACTATGTGGCCATTCGCCATTGCCGGCGCACCAGGGCCCTTAGAATCGAAGGCAATACGCTAATTTTTTGGAAAGATATTATTCGTCGTAGTTAAACTGCGATTAGCGATATTTTTCTAAATTGCATGCTTTTTGGGAAAAGCGTATAAATCGTAGTATGGCTACGCTGGAAAGAAATAAACTAAAAGCGCTCTACACTCGGCTGGCGCCGGGCACTCCGTTAATGTCCGAGGATCTGGCGGCGCTGGGTATCTCCGCTGACCTGGCGGTGCACTACGTGCGCGCCGGCTGGCTCACGCGGCTGGCGCGTGGCGTCTACTACCGCCCCAACGACACCCTGGCGCTGGCGCCCTGCCTGTTGCTACTGCAGCGCCGGTTCGAAGGGCTGCATGTGGGTGGCAAATCGGCGCTTGATTGGTACGGCGTACGCCAGTACGTCGCCCAGCAGCCGGTGCTGCATTTGTACGGCTGGCGGTCCGGTCAATTGCCCGTTTGGTTTACCGACCGGTTCCCGGCGGATTTCCACCGCAAGCGCTTGTTCGATGAGCAGCCCGATGCGCTGCGGCACGTTGGCCCCTTTGAGCGGCAGGCCGGTGCCCCGCAAGTGTCGACGCCGGAGCGGGCCTTGCTGGAAATGCTCAGTGATGTGGGCGTGCGCCAGCCGCTGCAGGAGGCGCGTGAACTGGTGGAGAGCAGTTACAGCCTGCGCGCCAAGGTGCTGCTGGAGTTACTGCAGCACTGCACGAGCGTAAAGACCGTACGGCTGTGTCTTCAGTTGGGGCGAGAGGGTGGCTTGTCCTGGGCGGCCAAACTTGACCCCGACAAACTGCCTACCGGTAGCGACCGGCCCTGGGTGTCCCGGTCCGGCGATGGCTTGTTGGTGCTTAAGCCATGAAGTCCGCCTATCTGGACACCGCTCGCCTCCTGACCCAGGTGGCGCCGCTGGTATTCGTCGACGACACCTTTGCCTTGAAAGGCGGCACGGCGATCAATTTGTTCGTGCGTGACATGCCGCGCTTATCGGTGGACCTTGATCTGGTCTTTCCCGATTACACGCTGCCGCGCGCGGAGGCATTGGGAAAGATCAATGAAGCGATTCGCCGGTCGGCCGAACGGTTGGAGAGGCAGGGTTTTGAAGTGTATATACCTGCGGCGGACGCCGGCGAAACGAAGCTGCTGGTACGGCGTGGCGCTATCGAAGTGAAGGTCGAGGTCAATTTCGTGATGCGCGGTACGGTTCATCCGGTACTGCCGGCCTCGCTGACCGATGCTGCCAGTGACGCTCTACTTGCCGATTTGGAGATTCCGGTGGTGTCGCTAGAAGATCTGTACGCCGGCAAACTGGTCGCCGCGCTGGATCGCCAGCACCCTCGTGATCTGTTCGACGTAATGCAGCTCTTCGCCCATGAAGGCATTATCCCCGGCATCCGGCGCGCCTTCGTGGTGTATCTGGCCAGCAACAACCGGCCGGTTCATGAAGTGCTGTTTCCCAGATTTAGAGACATCCAACACGACCACACCCACAACTTCGATGGCATGACCGCTGAGCCGGTACCGCTGAAGGACTTGCTCGCGACGCGCGAACGGCTGGTGAACGAACTTCAGCAGGGACTGGATGACAACGAACGGCGGTTCTTGCTTTCTCTAGTGTCCGGCGAACCGGAATGGTCGCTTTTGGGTATTGATCACGTCGACAAACTGCCGGCGATCCGCTGGAAGCTTCAGAACTTGATGAAGCTGAAGAAGGCCAATCCAAGGAAATTTGCCGAGCAAGCGGATACGCTGGCTGAGCAGTTGGCCTCCATCAAAAGCTCGGGTCGTTCATAGCCGTTTTGCGCACCCCTAATCGATCTGATGCTGAGATTAAAGATGAGGGGCAAGCAAGGTTTATATAAAATCGTAAACGCTCACTATCAGTGAGCAAAAAACAATTTTTATAAACCGCCCCTGTTCGTGTGATGTATACGTCCTAGCGGCTCGCATCCGGCCGCGCCTCCACGCTCACCATCATGCTGCGCTCCAGCAGCCAGCCGCGCAGGCGGCGGGGCAGCAGGTTGGTGTAGACGGCCACCTTGTTGAGCAGGCCGGGCACGTACACCACCTTGCCGGCGTACATGGCGTCCACGCAGAGCTTCGCCACTTCGGGGGCGGTCATGATGCCGGTCTGTTTCTTCACGGTCTGGCCGGCCTGATCCAGGAAGGGCGTGAGCACGCCGCCGGGGCAGGCGGCGGTGACGCTGACCGGGCTGTCGCGCAGTTCGTAGTCGAGGATTTCGGTAAAGAACCGCACATAGCCTTTGGTGCCGGAGTAGGTGGCGTATTGGGGCGTGGGCAGGATGCCCGCCAGGGAGGCCACGTTCATCAGATAACTGCGTTGCCCGTGGGCGCGGGCGCGGTTGATAAAGCCGTGGCTGAGGGTGGTGAGCGCGGTGACGTTGAGGTCGATGTCCCGCTGCAGGCCGGCCAGATCCTGGTCCGCGAACGGCGCCCAGAAGCCGGTGCCGGCGTTGTTGACCAGGACGGTCAGGTGGTCGTTGTGCTTGGCGAGGGTGGCATCCACGTCATCGAACAGCGCCCCCAGACTCTGCCGGTCGGCCAGGTCGCAGGCCAGTGCCGTGGCGGTAATGCCGTGGCTGGCGGCCAGTTCATCGGCCAGCTGGTCCAGCAGCTCTTTGCGGCGGGCGACCAGGATCAGGTTCAGGCCGCGCGCCGCCAGTTGCCGGGCGATGTCCAGGCCAATGCCACTGGAGGCGCCGGTGATCAGTGCGGTGCTCATGCTGTTTCCTCGCGTCGGGTTGGGCGGCAAACCGAGGATCCCACTATGCCGTGCCCCGCGCGTGAAAGGCATTGGCCTGAAAGTACAGCCCGGAAGACACCAGTGCGCACTGGCCGGCATGCCAGGGGTGATCACGACCGCCGGGAGCCCACCAGTGCGAACCTGGCTCCCTGGGGATCGACGCCTTTGAGGGCGAAGTCGCCGCCGGGAATTTCATCCGGCCCGTGAAGCGTTTGCCCGCCGTGTTCGGTGATGGCCTTAAGCGCGGCGTCGATGTCGGCGACACGGAAGTAGTAGTGCCACATCGGCACCGGCATGTCGTCCGGCTTGGGCATGATGGCGCCGATCAGGCCGTTATGGCGGATAAATTCGTAGGCGCCCATCGGGCCCAGGTCCATTTCACCGTCCTTGGTCCAGCCGAACGCTTCGAAGTAGAAGGCTTTCGCGATGCCGGGGTCGGTGGTGCCCAGTTCGTTCCAGGCGCAGTGGCCCACGCGTGGGCGGTCGGAGGCGAACGCCAGGCTTGTGTGGTCGCTGTGGCCGCGCATCATATAGAAGGGCGTGCCCTGCGGGTCGGTCACCATGGCGAGCCGGCCCACGTCGGGGATGTCCCTGGCGGGCATTTGCACGCTGCCGCCCAGGGCGGTGACCCTGGCAACGGTTTGATCGACATCGTCGACGCCGATATAGCCCAGCCATATTGGCCGGGCGCCACATTGTTTCATCTCTTCGCTAAGCGGCATCACGCCGCCTATGGGGCGCCACTCGCCGGTGTCCTCGTCGGGGACGTGGAGAATCCGGTAATCCACGCCGGGCTGGCCGCTGTCGGTGACCCGCCAGCCGAGAATGGCGCTGTAGAAGTGCTGGGCGGCGTCCGCGTTGTCGGTGGCCAGTTCGTACCAGATAAATTCGCCGTGTTGGTTGGGCATGGTTCGCTTCCTATCGGTTGTGTGCCCGATAGTCGATCCGACCGGTCAGGCATCGACAGCCTGAAGCTCCGTTCTTGCTTACGCTAGGAATGGTCTATAAAGTAATCACTGACCTTATTTATGACTTATTAATGGATCATGGCCAAGCCCGATAATCGCCCATATTCACGCTACAGTCGCGATGCCGCCCAGCTTCTGGGCCGGCTGATTCGTCGTGCTCGCATCGAGCAGGGTCTCACCGCCGAGGCCCTGGCCGAGCGCGCCGGGATCTCGCGCGGGCTGGTGCAGCGCATTGAGCGAGGGGAAATGGGGTGCGCCATCGGTGCCGTGTTCGAGGCGGCGGCGATTGTCGGGGTGCCGTTGTTCGAGGCCTCGCCAGCGGAGTTGGCGTCCCGGGTGGCGGAGACGGACTACACCCTGCGGCTGCTGCCCCGGTCGGTGCGGACGTCCGACAAGGATGTGAAGGATGACTTCTAACGATCACGAAGCCTACGTTTGGGTGTGGCTGCCCGGCCGGAGCGAGCCGGTGGTGGCGGGGCGCCTGTATCAGGAAGGGGCTCGGCTGGCATTTAATTACGGCCGCAGCTATCTGGACCGTGATGACGCTATCCCGTTGTACCTGCCTGAGCTGCCTTTGCGGCGCGGTGCCATCGCCCCGTTGCCGGGGCTGTCGATGTCGGGCTGTTTGCGTGACGGCGCGCCGGATGCCTGGGGCCGCCGGGTGGTTTTGAATCGGCTGTTGGGCCGTCCGGGACGTGATACGGACCCCGGGCAGCTCGGCGAGCTCACCTATCTGCTTAATTCCGGTTCGGACCGCCCGGGGGCGCTGGATTTTCAGCGCTCGGCTTCGGAGTATGTGCCGCGTCAGTCCGGTGGGGCGTCTCTGGAACAACTCCTCGAAGCGGCGGCTTTTGTGGAGGCGGGCAAGTCCTTGCCTCCGGCGCTGGATCAGGCGTTGTTCCACGGCAGTTCCCTGGGCGGTGCCCGGCCCAAGGCCGAGATTGAAAGCGGGGACCTCAAGTACATTGCCAAGTTCTCATCCAGCACCGACACCTACGATGTGGTGAAGGTGGAGTATGTGGCGATGCGTTTGGCTGCGGAGCTCGGGCTGCGGGTCGCGCCGGTGCAACTCAAGCGTGTCGCCGGCAAGAACGTGTTGCTGGTTGAACGCTTCGACCGTAGCAAGGTCGGCAGTGGCTGGGCCCGCAAGGCGATGGTGTCGGCCCTCACCTTGTTTGAGCTCGATGAGATGATGGCGCGCTACGCCAGCTACGAAACCCTGACCGAGATTATCCGCCATCGGTTTACCGAGCCTACGGTCACCCTGCGCGAGTTGTTCCGGCGGCTGGTGTTCAACGTGCTTTGCGGCAACACCGATGACCACGCGCGTAATCACGCCGCTTTCTGGAACGGCGATTCGCTCACGCTGACGCCGGCCTATGACATCTGCCCTCAGGCACGGACCGGCAACGAGGCCTCCCAGGCGATGCTGATCGACGGAGACCGGCGCCTCAGCAACCTCAATATCTGCCGTGGGGCGGCGAGACATTTTCTGCTGTCCGTGGACAGCGCCAACGAGATCATAGGCGAGCAGATCGCCGGTATCCGCGAAAAGCTCCCGGCTGTAATGGAAGAAGCGACACTCAGCGAGGTGGATCGCCGGCTCTTGAGTCAGCGAATGTTTCTCAACCCGGCGGTGTTTGAGAGCGTGGACTGAAGCGGGTAATCCACACCCCATAGCCCACCGCCAACACACCCAGCCCGCCACCCAGCAGGCACACACCCAGCCAGCCGGCTTGCTGGTAGGCGGCGGCGGAGCCCAGCGAACCCAGGGCGCCGCCGACGAAGTACAGGAACATGTAGCCGGAATTCAGGCGGTTCCGGGCGGCCTCGTCCAGGTTGAAGATCATGTTCATGTTGGTGATGTGCACCGCCTGCAGCGCCAGGTCCAGCAGCACGATGCCGGCGACAAGCGCGATCAGGGAATACGCGCCCAGCCCCAGCAGCCCCCAGGACACCAGCAGCGCCACCACGCCGAGCACGGTGAGCCGGGCGCCGTGGCCCCGGTCGGTGAGTACGCCGGCGTGGCGGGCGGAGAGCGCGCCCATGGCGCCGGCCAGGCCGAACAGGCCGATGGTGGCGTCGGAATAGGACCAGGGCTCGCTGGACAGCAAAAAGGCCAGCGAGGTCCACAGCACGCTGAACATGGCGAAGATCAGGCAGCCCAGCAGGGAGCGTTGCCGGTGCAGCGGGTAGCGGGCGAACTGGGCGAACACCGAACCGATCAGCTGCCCGTAGTGCATGCGGGTGGTCTGGGCGTAGCGGGGCAGGGCGCGCCACAGGGCCAGGGTGTTGAGCAGCATGAGCGCCGCCGCCACCCAGTAGACAGTGTGCCAGTCGCCCAGGCTGGAGAGCGCGCCGGCCACGGTGCGGGCCAGCAGGATGCCCAGCAGCAGGCCGCTCATCACCGTGCCCACCACCTTGCCGCGCTGCGCCACCGGCGACAGGGTGGCGGCGAACGGCACCAGCACCTGGGCTACCACGGAAAACGCCCCGGTGATGGCCGTGCCGACCAGCAGGGCGGCCAGGGACCCGGCGGTGGCGCTCACCAGCAGGCCGGCGGTGGCGAACAGCATCATGGTGACGATCAGCCGCCGGCGCTCCACCAGGTCGCCGAGCGGCACCAGCAGGATCAGGCCCAGCGCATAGCTGGCCTGGGCCACGGTGACGATGATGCCGGCCCGGGCGTAGGACAGGCCGAGCTGATCCGAGATGGTGTGCAGCAGCGGCTGGGCGTAGTAGTTGCTGGCCACCACCAGGCCGGTGGTGGTGGCCATCAGCAGGATCAGCCAGGTGCTCAGGGCGGATTCGGTGGTGCGCTCGGCGTGCGTCATGGTGCCTCCTTCCGGTGAGGCGGGCAGTGTCGGCGACTCGGTGCCATCGGGCAAATGTATTATTATGATGCCAACTATCGTTTTTCGAGATGCATGCCATGAAGCTGAAGCAGGTGGAGTATGTGCTGGCGGTGGCCGAGGCGGGCAGCTTCACCGGTGCCGCCCGACAGTGCCATACGGTCCAGTCCGCGCTCAGCCATCAGGTCGCTCAACTGGAAAGCGAGCTGGGCGTGACGCTGTTTGAGCGCAACTCCCGCTCGGTGCGCCTGACCGAGGCGGGCAGGGTGTTCGTTCAGCAGGGGCGCCAGGCGCTGGAAGCCGTGCAGCGCATCACCGATGAGGTGGTGGCCTCCACCGGCGAGGTGCGCGGGCGCCTTTCCATGGGCACCATCTCCACGCTCACCAGTCCGGACCCGATCGAGCTGCTGGCGCGCTTTCACCGCCGCTTCCCGCACGTGCGTGTGGAGCTGGTCATGGAGGGCAGTGAAAAGATGCTGGCCAAACTGGAAGAGCGCCGCCTGGATGTGGCGTTTATCGGGGTCTGGCCGGGCGAGACGGTGCCCAGTAGCCTTTGTAGCCGGTCGCTGTGTAACGAAGAGCTGGTGGCGCTGATGTCGCCGTCCCATCCGCTGACCGCCCACGACACGGTGACCCTGGGCCAGCTGGCGTCCTGCCCGGTGGTGGATTTCCCCGTGGGCAGCAGTGCGCATCGCCAGTCCGCGGAGGCCTTCGCCGCCCAGGGGCTGGAATATAACGTCCAGTTCGAGGTGAGCACCGTGCAGCATCTGGTGGCGATCGTGCGCCAGGGGCTGGCGGTGGGGTTGATTCCGCAAAGCCTGTCGCACCAATTGACGGACGTCAGCACCCGGCGGGTGGACAATGCGCCGCAGCGCTCGGTGCGCGTGGTGTGGCCAAAGACCGCCTCACCCGCCACCCGGGCCCTGCTGGCGTTGCTGGCGGTGGAGGACGAAGGCGCGTACAACGGGCCTGCGCCATCCAGCCAATAAAACAATGAAGCCGGCACAACGCCGGCGGCAAAAAAGGGAGAGAAATCACGTGTTCAACCATATCATGATCGGTTCCAACGATATCGAACGTTCCAAGCGGTTCTACGACGCGGTACTCGGCGTGCTCGGCGCCGGCGAGCCGATCCGTAACGAGACCGCTTCCGGCATCGTGCGGCTGTTCTACCGCCACGACGGCAACACCCTGGCGATCACCCAGCCGCTCAACGGCCAGCCGGCCACCGGCGCCAACGGCGGCACCATCGGCTTCAAGTGCGACTCCCCGGAACAGGTGAAAGAGCTGCACGACGTGGCGGTGGCCCACGGCGGCACCTCCGTGGAAGATCCGCCGGGCCTGCGCGAAAGCGCCATGGGCGCCATGCATCTGAGCTACGTGCTCGACCCGGACGGCAATAAGCTCTGCGGGCTCTACCGCGTAAAGTAAAACCTTATCGGCATGGAATTGGCCGCCGGAACGGGCCGGTTTGATTGACCGGCCCGTTCCACATCACAGGGAGGCAAGATGTGGGAATTCAGTAAGATTCTGGCTCAGGGGCTGGAAAAGGGCGATGTCCTGCTGGTCATCGCGGCGACCCTTGTCCTCGTGGTCATGAATGTCCACAAACTTTCCTCCTTTCTTCTGGAGCGTAAGCGGCACCGGCTAAAGAGCGTGGAGGCCGCTCTACAATCCGAGCATGTGCAAGGCTTGGAAAGGGAGTGTTTGAAAGAGCGGGCCGCCACGGAGCATTTCTATGCGGCCACGGGCATCATGATGGAGACCGCGCCGCGTCAGAGGCTGCTCAGAATCTACGAGCGCAGCGGCGGGCGCGTGCAGTTTGTTCACTTTAAGCGTGCCGCCTCATACTTTCACTATGAGGATGGCAGTTTTGAGGTGCGGCTTGGCCGTTTTGAGCGTTGGCTCATGCGGTTGGGTCTGAGTGTTGGTATCCCCTTGTTCGCCTTCTCCCTCGCACTGCTTTTCATGACCCTCTTTTGGGTGTTCCTACTGGGTAGTGAGCCATGGGTACCTTGGAGTACCTGGTTGTTATTCAGCGTCGTGGGTTGGGCCATGGTTATATCAAGTCGGTCAGCCTATTCGGCGCACTGCATCCTCAAGGAGATGAAGCGCCAATCCGAGATGGGCAAGCCTGATGAGGGCGTAGAAGTTACAGGGAGTTAGCGGGTATGGAAGCGATCTTTTTCAACGGCTGGTCGGTGCTGGGCCGCACACTGCTGATTGGCGTGCTGGCCTATGTGTCGCTGGTGTTCATGTTGCGGGTGTCCGGCAAGCGGACGCTGGCGAAGATGAACGCCTTTGATCTGGTGGTCACGGTGGCGATCGGTTCGACCCTGGCCACCATCGTGCTGAGCAAGAGCGTGGCGCTGGCGGAGGGTCTCCTGGCGTTGGCGCTGTTGATCGGCATGCAGTTCGCCATTTCCTGGTCGAGCACGCGCATGCCGTGGCTGCGCCGGGTCGTCACCGGCGAACCGCGCCTGCTGTTGCGCGACGGCGCCATGCTCGACGACGCGCTGCGCGACGCCCGGGTGACCCGGGAAGAAGTACACGCGGCGGTGCGTTCCGCCGGCATCGGCGCCCTTGGCGAGGTCGCCGCCGTGGTGCTGGAGACCGACGGCTCCTTCAGCGTGATCGCCGGCCAACCCGGCGCCGCCCTGTCCAGCCTGGACGGCGTCAAATAGCGACCCAGTCCTGTCCTACATCCATCAGAGCATTCAGCTCACACGATCTTCCGTTCTCGCTGACTGTCCCACCGGGGGTACAGAGCGAGCATGCCGGCTCATTCCCTGTGAACGGAGCCGGCATGAGCGAGATCGTGATTTTCGAGGAAGACGCCCAGAAGGTTGAAGTACGGCTGGAGGGCGAAACCGTCTGGCTGACATTGTCGCAGCTTGCCGAGTTGTTTGGTCGGGACAAGTCCGTCATATCCAGGCATCTACGCAATATTTTCAGAGACTTCGAGCTGGAGCGGGAATCAGTTGTTGCAAAAAATGCAACAACTGCGGCTGACGGCAAAATCTATCAGGTAGAGCATTTCAATCTGGATGCGATCATTTCGGTCGGCTACCGGGTGAACTCCCACCGTGCCATTCGCTTCCGCCAATGGGCCACCACGGTCCTGCGCCACCACCTGACCCGCGGCTACAGCCTCAATGAGCACCGTCTGGCTCGGCAGGGCCTGTCCGAGTTGGAGCAGGCTGTCGAAGTGCTGGGGTAGGAGGGGGTCGGGCAGCCGCTAAAACCGGTCCGCCCGATAGGGCGCCATATCCACCTCGGTCGGCTCCCCATCCATCATCTGTCCGAGCAGCTGGCCGGTAATCGGCCCCATGGTGAAGCCCTGGTGGCCGTGCCCGAAGGCCAGCCACAGTCCGGGCAGGCCGGGGGCCGGGCCGATCACGGGTTTCATGTCCGGGGTGCAGGGGCGGGCGCCCATCCAGGGTTGCGGGTCGAGGCGGTCGCCCAGGGGGAAGAGCGTGCGGGCGACGGCTTCGGCGGCGGCCAGTTGCCGGTAATGGGGCCGGGCGTCGTGGCGGGCCAGTTCGGCGCCGGTGGTGAGGCGGATGCCGGCGCGCATGGGGGCGAGCAGGTAGCCGGTTTCGGAGTCCATCAGCCAGTGGCGCAGGCGGGCATTGTCGCGGGCGCCGTAGTGCATGTGGTAGCCGCGTTTCACGAACAGCGGCACGTGCAGGTCTTGTTGGTCGAGCCATTGCGTGGACCAGGGGCCGAGGGCCAGCACCACCTGCTCGGCGAAGAACGTGTCCCCGCCGACCACGGCCTGCCAGCCGTTGCCGTGGCGCGACAGCGTTTCCAGTGGCGCCTGGACGAAGCGTCCGCCCTGTTGCTGGAAGTGGTCGGCGTAGGCGGCTACCAGGGCGCCGGGGTCGGTGGCGGTCCAGGGCTGGGTCCAGTGGATGGCGCCGGCGAGGCGGGGCGCCAGGTCAGGCTCCCGTTGGGCGAGCGTGTCGCTATCCAGAATGTCGTGGGTGACGCCGTACTCGTCGGCGTCCTGTTCCGCCTGCCGACATCCCGCGTCGAACGCGTCGGCGGTGCGGAACACTTCCAGGTAGCCTTCCTGACGAATCAAGTCGTCGGCGCCGGCGTCGTCGATCATCGCCGCGTGGGCATCCCGCGCCCGGGTGATCAGCGCCGCGTATTCCGGGACGATGCGCGCGTAGCGCTCCGGCGCCGAATTGCGCCAGTACTGAAACAGGGGCAGCGCGGCTTGCGCCATGCCGGAGGGTCGATAGCGGATATCCTCCCGCCGGTTGGGCAGCACCCGGGTCAGCGTGGTCAGATCGCGCGGGAAGCGGTAGGGCCGCACGGCCTCGCGCTGGATGATGCCGGCGTTGCCGAACGAGGTCTCGCGCCCCGGCGCGTTGCGGTCCACCAGGGTAACCCGGTGGCCGCGTTGCAGCAGGTGCCAGGCGGTGGAGACGCCGACCATGCCGGCGCCCAGAACCAGAATATCGCGGGCCATGTTCGCTCCTGTTATGAGTCACCAGGAAAGCATAGAAAGCCGGCCCGGCACTAGCGTCTTGGTGCGCTTGCCCACTGGTCCGCGCCGGCGTTTCAATGACCGTCATCACCGGCCACGATCGCAAAGGAGTGTTTCCATGGACACGGCGTTACAGAACCGGCTGGAACGGACGCTGCGCGAACAGGCGCCCGGCCTGTTCCATTTCCCGGAGATCTACGGCCGGGGCTGGGGTGAGCTGTACATCGGTGATCGCGTTAAGCTCGGCAACGACTTTCTGAGGCTGGTCCGGCAGGGCCGCTTCCAGGGCGTCGAGGACACCGGAGAAAAGAAAGACGGCGGTCGCGTTTACCGTAAACGGAAATAAGGTCGGGACGGTGATGGTGCCGGTAGAACAGCGACCGTGGTTCTGGCAGGCTTCGAAGCACCCCTCCAAATCGAAAGGCTGTAATGGACGATGGCGAATAAAGAGACCCGCTCCACGTTCAGCGCCAAATTGCTTCGCCCGAAAAAGCCGGGTGACGGCGAAGACTGGGCCTTCGTGGTGCTGCCCAGGGAGGCCAGTGCCAAGCTGCCCCGGCGTGGCCGCACTTCCGTGGACGGCACCCTCAACGGCCAGCCCTTTAATGCTCTGTTGCTGGAGCCGGACGGCCGGAAGAGCCATTGGCTGCGCATCGACAAGGCCTTGATGGCCGCGTCCCACACCGCGCCGGGCGACGTTGCCGAGTTTGGGATCGCGCCCGTGGCGCGGGAGCCGGAACCGGGGGTGCCTGAAGATCTGCGGCAAGCGTTGCAGGCGTCGCCCGACGCCCTTGCCACCTGGGAAGCCACCACCACCCTGGCGCGGGTGGACTGGGTTCACTGGGTGGTCACCGCCAAGCAGGCAAAGACCCGCGCCAAGCGGATCAACGACGCCTTGGACAAGCTGGCGTCCGGCGAAAAGCGGGTCTGCTGTTTCGATCCGTCCGGGTTCTACAGCAAGGCCCTGAGCGCGCCCGAGGCCGAGGCGTAACCGCCGCGGGTCATGTTCCCGCCATCCGGATTGCGGCACTATAGGGCCACCCCTTTCGCGCACGGAGACACACAACAATGATAATGCTGATTCTCGGTTTGCTGATTTTCCTGGGTATTCACTGCGTGGGCTTCGCCCCGGAATGGCGGCAGCGCCGCGTGGACAGTATGGGCCTGCTGCCCTGGAAAGGGCTCTACAGCCTGATCGCCCTGGCCGGTTTCGTGCTGATTATTCTCGGCTTCCAGCGGGCCCGGCTGGACCCGATGGTGTTGTACACGTCGCCGGCGTGGCTGGGCCACCTGAATGCGTTGTTCACCCTGGTGGCGTTCGTTTTGCTGGCCGCCGCCTATGTGCCCGGCAACCGTCTCCGTGCCCGCATCGGTCACCCCATGGTGGTGGCCACCAAGGTGTGGGCGTTCGGCCATTTGCTCTCCATCGGCTTGCTGCACGACGTGGTGTTGTTCGGCGCTTTCCTGGTGTGGGCGATCGTGGCGTTCGCCCGGCTGCGTCGGCGTGACCGTGCCCAGGGCGTAACCTACGCGCCCGGTACCCTCAAGGGCGACATTATCACCGTGGTGGTGGGCGTGGTGGCCTGGGCGCTGTTCGCCTTCTGGCTGCATGGCGCCCTGATCGGCGTGCGGCCGTTCGGCTGAGAGGCCTGTTAGACCAGATGGCGCCGGGCTACGACGATCTGCTGCGCGTCCGTTAAGGCAAAGACTTCAAGGAAGAAATATATGGGCCAATGGAAATATCTGGCGCTGGCCGCGCTATTTTCGGGCTGCACCTCGCAACCGGCGAAGATCGAGTCGTTCCAATGCGCCGAAGGCGTTTCTCCGAAGGAGTGTCGCATTGAGTGCCTCCGGCACTTCACCACGGAAGATCCGGATTTTCAGCGCTACGACGCCAATGGCTGGCTGGTGGCGGTGAAGATGACCGAGGAAGATCGCTGGCTGTGGGCTTTCACACCGGCGTCGCATCCGGCGCACCCCGCCGTGATTCGCCGCTCCCTGTTCTGGCTTCCAACCGCGTCCCGGATCGAGACCGTCGTGCTCTGCGGGTTTGAAGATGAGGCGCGATGCCAGGCGTTTCTCGATGAGGTGTCCCGGAATAATGACGCCATTCGCGAGATGGGGTACCCGGAAGAGCCGGCCTATTACATGTATGAAGTTATTCAGACGCTGCGTGAGGTGGAGTGGGGGGCTTAGCGCCCCCCGGTCGGCTATTACTCGGGCCGGCTGACCGCGCGGACCTTGCCACTGGGCCCGCCGCCGCAGTAGAAGCTGCCGTTGCCGTCGTAGGTCAGCCCGGACACATGAACGCCTTCGGGCAGGTCGATGCGCTCGAGCACGTCACCGGTCCGCGAATCAATGTGCCGCAGGTCGGCGTCGTCGCCTTCCCAGGTGCCGTGCCAGAGTTCGTCGTTGATCCAGGTGACGCCGGTGACGAAGCGGTCGGATTCCAGAGTGCGCAGTACCGCCCCGGTTTGCGGATCCACTTGATGGATCTTTCGTTTCCGATACTGGCCGACCCAAAGGGAACCTTCCGCCCAGGCCATGCCGGAATCCTCGCCGTCGCCGGGGGCGGGCACGGTGGCGATAATCTCACCGGTGTTCGGGTCGATCTTTTGAATCCGCTTTTCGGCGATCTGGTAGAGGTGGGTGCCGTCGAAGGCGGTGCCGGCGTCCGCCGCCACGTCCAGTGTTTTTTGTATTTCACCGCTGGCCGGGTCCAGGGCCTGGAGTTTGTCGCCGGTGGCCAGCCACACGTAACGGCCGTCGTAGTCCACGCCGCCGACGGTTGATGCGCCGGGGAAGGGGCCGTACTCGCGAATGATTCGTGCTTGTGATTGTTTCATGGTGATGCCCTCCTTGTAGGTTCTGGCCATCCTAGCCGCCGGGCAGTGGCGCGGTGAGTAACAAGGTTGTCGTGAATCCGAGCACCGGCGAAGCCACCCAGCGGCGCGCTCGGCCTTGCCCGATGGCTTCCACTTTGCCGGCGTTCGCCAGAGCGTCCAGCGCCCGTTGCACGGTGCGCTGGCTGGTGCCCAGCGCCAGTGCCAGGGCGGAGCTGGACCAGGCTTCGCCGTCGGAAAGAAACGCCAGTATCGGCGCGTGCTTGTCTTCCACCGGTCGGGCCAGCACCGCCACGTCGCCGGTCAGCGGCTCCAACTTGAAGCCGTGGCGGGTGGCGTGCAGCCGCGCGAGGGGCCGTAGTGCTTTGCGCAGCCGGGCGCGATGGGATTCTTCCACCTGGCGCAGGCGGAAGGCGCGCTCGATCAAGGTGTCGCGGCGGGCGTCGCCGGGCCAGGCTTCGGCCAGCGTGCGCGCCAGGGTGAACAGCACCGGCCGTGTCGCCAGTTCGATCACGGCGCTGGCCTGGTGCACGCTGTAGCGGCAGGCGTCCACCACGAGGGTGGGGGAGGCGAACAGCGCTTCCACTTCATCAAGCCGCACCGGTCGATCTTCGTCGTGCGTTACCAGTCGGGCGGCCGGCGCCTGCAGCACCCGGGCGGCCTTGTCCACTTCGTTGATCAGGGCGGCGATGCCTGAGCGTCGCGCCACTTGACCGGCGTGGCCCAGGGCGGTGCGTGCGGTGGCGGTATCGAGTCGGCGCAGGGCGATACCGGCGACGGCCAGCTGGTGGGTGGCCTGCAAGGCCGGGGGCAGGACGTCGGTATTGAGGGCTTTGAGCTGTTGCTCGGCGTCGTCGAGCCGGCCGATCAGCAACAGACGGTGAATCGCCAGGTAGCGAGCGTGGGCGGCGTTCACGGTATCGCCGTGGCGCTGCAGGGTCTCCCGCGCCGCGTCCAGCGCCTTGGAGGAGGCGTGCAGGTCGCGGGCGGCCAGCGCCACCTCCGCCTCGGCCACCACGCAGCGGGCGCGCGCCACCGTTTCCTTTGTGGTGAAGGCCCGCGCCGCGCGCCGCAACAGCGCCCGGGCGCGGGCCAGGTCGCCGAGCTGCGCCATGGCGATGCCGCGCAACGCCAGCGCCGGCGCGTCGTCGCGCAGCGAGACATGGTTCAGCGCCCGCAACGGGTCGCCGCCGGCCAGGGCCCGCGCCGCCGCTGAAATCAGCGAATCCATAGGGGTGCCACCATCTGTCTCCGCCTGTTATAACCGCCCTGAGTCTAGCAGTGTTGAACGAACGCGTGACGCGCGAGGTAGACCATGAAAGTGAAACGTATCATGGCCAACACGGCCACTTCCGATTTGGACAAGGCCGACCGCTTTTACGGCGACATTCTTGGCCTGGAACGGCTAATGGACCACGGCTGGTTCCGCACCTATGGCTCCCATGAAACCATGATGGTGCAGGTCAGCTTCGGGTCCGAGGGCGGTTCGGGCACCCCGGTCCCCGACCTTTCCATCGAGGTGGACGATCTGGAAGGCGCCCTGTCCCGGTTCCAGCAGGCCGGGGTGCCGATTGAGTACGGCCCGGTCAGCGAGCCCTGGGGGGTGCGGCGCTTCTATGTGCGTGATCCGTTCGGCAAGCTGCTCAATATCCTGCAGCACGAGTGAACCCTGTGGCGTGCCGGGTAACCTAATGTCCACCTTGTTTGGCACGAAAGGCCCGTTACAGGTCCGCCCGCCGGCGCCATGATGGTGGCCGACTTGGTAAAGGGGCTGACTATGCAAATCGATACGAGCACGCCGGTGATGGTCACCGGCGCCACCGGCTACGTGGCCGGCCGTCTGGTGGAGCGTTTGCTGGAAGAGGGCGTCACCGTGCACGCAGCGGTGCGCAACCCGGATGACAGCCACAAGCTTCAGTATCTGAACGCCATCGCTGAAAAGACGCCGGGCAGTATCCGCTACTTCAAGGCGGACCTGCTCTCCCCCGGCTCCTACGCGGAGGCCATGGCCGGCTGTTCGGTGGTGTTTCACACCGCGTCGCCGTTCACCACCACGGTGAAGGACCCGCAAAAGGAGCTGGTGGAACCGGCGCAGCTGGGCACCCGCAACGTGCTGGAAACCGTCAACGAGACCCCGTCCGTGAAACGGGTGGTGCTGACCAGCAGCTGCGCGGCGATCTACGGGGACAACGCGGACCTGAAGCACACCGCCGGCGGTGTCTTCACGGAAGCGGACTGGAACACCAGCTCGTCGCTGGATCACCAGCCCTACGCCTACTCCAAGACGATGGCGGAGAAAGAGGCCTGGAAGATCGCCGATGCCCAGGACCGCTGGGATCTGGTCACCATCAATCCGTCCCTGGTGGTGGGGCCGGGCATCAACCCGAACGCCACCTCCGAAAGTTTCGATATTCTATGTCAGTTCGGCGACGGCACCGCGCGCCCCGGCGTGCCCGATGTCGGCATCGGCGTGGTGGACGTGCGCGAAGTGGCCGAAGCGCACCTGCGCGCCGCCTGGCTGCCCGAAGCCAATGGCCGCTATATCCTCTCCGGCCATAACACCGACTTCCCCGAAATGGCCGCCGTGCTGCGCCGCCGCTTCGGCAAAAAATACCCGATCCCCAAGCGCACCCTGCCCAAGGCCGCCGTGTGGCTGGTCGGGCCCGTGGTGAACAAAACCCTCACCCGCAAGTTCGTCAGCCGTAACGTCAATCTCCCGTGGCGAGCCGACAACAGCCGTAGCCGCGAGCAGCTCGGCATCCAGTACCGCCCGTTGGACCAGTCCCTGAACGAATTCTTCCAGCAGCTGGTCGACAGCGGCCAGTTGAAGAAGTAACAGCGCCGGCCCGTCCGGGCGATGGGGGGGCTGGCCCACGGGGTGGCGTTGTACGGTGATTACTCTACACTTCTAGCTGTCTTTGACGCCGACGATGAGATAGGCCATGCCCCCCACTGATCCTTATTCCCACGATCAGGCGCACCACGCCGAAACCGCGAACCGCGATGATTTAACGGAGTGGTCGTTGTTCTCGCTGGCGACCCTGTTCGACTCGCTCCCTGAGGCCGTGGTAGTGGCGGACCGTGAGCGCCGGGTGCGGTATGTCAATACGGCGGCGGTGACGCTCTTCGGGTACAGTCTGCAAGACTTGCAGGGCCGGAAGACCGAAATTCTGTATGCGGACCCGACCGACTTCCTGAACCTGGGCAAGGAGCGTTATAACCCACAGGCGGACCCGGTCTTTTCAGCGTACAGGGTATTATATCGCTCTTCCGACGGCGCCACGTTTCTGGGGCAAACGTCCGCCGGGGGGCTGCCCAGCGCCTCGGGTGAAATCCAGGGATACCTGGCGTTGGTTCGGCCCGCGCGTTCCGCGGAGCAATCCGTTGATACCTTGCAACGGTTGCATTCCATCACCGCCGATACCGAACGGGATCATGGCGCCAGGCTAGCCGCTATCCTTGAGCTGGGAGCGCGGCACTTTGGCTTGGAACTGGCGATTCTGTCCAGCATCCAGGATGACGTGTACCGGGTCGAGCATTGCCACGACCCGGCCGGCGGTGTGTCGCCGGGCAACACCTTTGATCTTGGCGGTACCTATTGCGTGCACGCCCTGGAGGCGGGCGGCCCGGTGGGCTTTCATCACGCCGGGGAGAGTGAGATCCGCACCCATCCGTGCTACCGCGATTTCGGCCTGGAGGCCTATATCGGCAGCCCAATCCAGGTGAACGGCAAGCTGTACGGCACGGTGAATTTTTCCTCGGTGCGGGCCTGTGAGCCCTTTTCCCGTGACGATCTGGTGTTCATGCAGCTGCTGGCGGACACGGTGGGCTACGAGATTCACCAAAATGCCATGCGCGATCAGCTCAGCCTGCTGGCGCGTACCGACGAGCTGACCGGGCTGGCCAATCGGCGTGCCACCATGGAGTCGCTACGCTGGCAAATGGCGTATTCGTTACGTTCGGGCGTGCCGTTGGCTGTCTTGTCGCTGGATCTGGATTATTTCAAGAGTATCAATGACACCTGGGGGCATGCCGGTGGGGATCAGGTGCTGTTGGGGTTCGCCAGGCTGCTCCGCGCGGTGACCCGTGAAGTAGATCTGTGCGGCCGCCTCGGCGGCGAGGAATTCATCGTGGTGCTACCGGATACCGACGCTGGCGGGGGCACGGTAGTCGGCGATCGCCTGCGCCGCCGACTGGCCGAGACGCCCATGTCGGTTTTGGGTAGCGAATCGGTCACCGTCACGGTAAGCGCCGGCCTGACCGAGCTGCAGCCGGGGGATACTCTGGAATCGATGCTCAACCGTGTGGATCGCGCTTTATATCAGGCCAAGCAAAGTGGCCGTGATCGTTTGTGTGTCTCGGAGGCGTAACGGGGTAGACCGGCTCTTGGCGCTAGCCAGGAGCCGGCTGTTTGTTGTGATCCAGGCGGATGCCTAATCCAACCCCATGGCCGCGTCGACGCCGGTTTCCACTGAGGCTTCCGTATCCTGTCGGATCTCCAGGTAGGTGTCGTTGGCCTCGGTATAAGCCGGCCATTGTAGGCTCGGTGGGCTGGGGTTGGCGGTCTTCGCGAAGTTGGTCCACATCGTCATCATCAGTTCGCTGACGGTGGCGTCGTCGGCGCCGTACTGCATGGACAGGAAAATATCCTGGGGGTCGCCATCGCTGCCGGTCACGCCGTTGCCGTTCAGGTCGCCGATTACCGGCTGGTTGCCTTCCGGGGTCAGCACCAGGCCGAGCAGGAAGTTCTGCACCAGCCCGGTGGGATGATTGAACAGGTAGGGCAGTTCGCAGCCGTGGCAGCTCTGCAGGCCGAGGGCTTCCCAGCCTTCCGGTACCCGGGTGGACTTATAAACGTACTGGTCGGGCTGGTAATCCTGGGAACGCTGTTCCAGCCACACCGGCAGGGCGCCGCGCAGGCTGGTGTAGTCGCCGGCGGTGACCCCCGCCATCAGCGGCACGTCGCTGGGCATGCCGTCGAGCACGTTCTGGTAGTAGGTTTTCGGCTGGTAGTAATAGTCCGCGTTGGGCCGGTAGGTCTGGCGCGGAATGTTATTCTCCGCGTCGGCGTCGGTGAAGGCGGTCCAGGGCAGTTGCCGGGCCTCCTCCAGGGAGTCCACGCCGACCCGGTCGAACAGGGCGCTGCCGATGGCTTCCGATTCCGCCAGGGAGTCCGCCGGCACGCTGTCGGTGTCCATGGGCGCGAAGCCGCTCATGACGATGGCCTTGTGGAACAGGCCGGTGGCCTGCGGCGAGTTCATCAGCGAGTAGGTTTTGCCGCCGCCGCCGGACTGGCCGAAGATCGTCACGTTGTCGGCGTTGCCGCCGAAGGCGGCGATGTTGTCCCGCACCCATTCCAGGGCCATCACCAGGTCCATCTGCCCGTAGTTGCCGGAGCCGCCGTAGCCGCTTTCCTCGCTGAGTTCGGGGTGGGCGATGTAGCCGAACGGGCCCAGCCGGTGGTTGACGGTCACCAGCACCACGCCCTTTTGGGTGAGGCTGTCCGGGTTGTTGTATTGCTCGGAATTGGCGGACAGGATCGCGAACGAGCCGCCGTGGAACCAGACCATCACCGGCAGGTTGTCGGCGTTCTTGGGTGTGGTGACATTGAGGTACAGTGAGTCCTCGCTCATGCCGCCTTCGTTGATGCTCTCCAGCGCCCGGTCCTGGGCGGATTGGTCCGCCCACTCCACCGCGTCGCGCACGCCGCTCCAGGGCTCAGGCGCCACCGGCGGGCGCCAGCGCAGCTCGCCCAGTGGCGGTTTGGCGTAGGGAATGCCCAGGAATTGCCAGGTGCTGTCGTTGGCTTCGAAGCCGCGCAGCTCGCCGCCGGTGGTGCTGACCACCGCGCGTGCGCCGGTGGACCGGCCGAAGTGCGCCAGCGCGTCGGCCGCCTCACGGACCCGGCGCGCGCGCGGGTCGGTGTCGGTGAACAACGCGTTGTCCTCCAGCGCCGTCATCAGCGGCGCCAGACTGGTGCGGAAGCTGTCCGTGGGCTGGTCGAAATCAATGCCCGCCGCGTTCTCCGAGACCAGGGCGCGAATGGCCTCGCTGATCTGGATGCCGTTGTTGAGATCGCCGTCCTGATCCAGCGTTTGCAGCAGAACTAGCTTGTTGCTGACGCTGTCGTCCTCGGGGCTGTCGGCGCCCTCGGTGATCGTCAACGGGGTCAGTTGCCGGGCGCCTTTGGCGCTGCCCAGCGGCAGGTCGCCGATGGAGAAGGTGAGGGGCTCGCCGTCCCGGTAGCGGAATTCGCCGGCGTCGTTGGTGACGCCGCTGGCGCTGTCCGTGCCGGCGTAGTCGAGCCCGGCCACCGGGCTGTCCACGAAGGTGCCGGTGCGGGTGGCCGGGCCGGATGAACCGCCGTGGTCATTGTCGCTGTCGCCGCCGCAGGCGGCCAGCGCCAGCAGCAGAGGCGTTATGGCGGCGGCCAGCCAGGCTGGCCGGGCGCCGTGTCGGTTTGGGTGTGTCATGGTGCTCTCCCTTTGTTGTTCTCAGTGTTTGTTGTTGGTGTCAGTCGTTCAGGACGTCGCCCAGGCCTGTTTTCACCTCGGCGGTGTCGCTGATTTCCACATAGCTTTCGGTGGCCGCGTCGTAGAGCGGGTAATCGATCTCGCCGTCGATGCTCGGGTTGCTGGTCTTGGCGAAATTGGTCCAGATGGTGAGCATGCGGTCGATCACCTGCTCGTCGGTGGCATCGAAACCGGCGGAGGCGAAAATATCCACCGGGTCGCCCTGGGAGCCGGTCACGCCGTTGCCGTTCAAGTCGCCGATTTCGAGGGAGTCCCCGGTGGCCGGGTCGATCACCAGGCCGAGCAGGTGATGGGTGATCACGCTTTCCGGCATGTTGAATACGTAGGCCAGCTCGGCGGCGTGGTAGGCCTCCACGCCCTGAGCCTTCCAGCCGGCGGGCTGGTGGGTGAAATAGGTGGCGTAGTGGTTGGCCGAGCACAGCGGCGCCATCCAGGGGAAGACGTTGATCGCGGTCTGCGTGGGGTCCGGGGTGTCGTTGGCGTTAATGCTGAACATGAACGGCACGTCGTTCTGGTTGCCGGATTCGAAAGCGACCCGCTCCGTGTAGGGCAGGTAGTGATTGTCCACGTTGGTGTAGGGCACCAGGGTCGCGGCGGCGGCCACCACTTCCTGCCAGCTTTTCTCGCGCATTTCCGTGACCGAGGCGGCCCCGAGATTGGTCTGCAGATCGCTGCCGATGGCCTCGGCGTCGGCCAGGCCGCGGGTATCCGGAATCAGTGTGCCGCTCTGACTGATGGCGCGGTGGAACAGCCCCGCCGCTTGCGGCGACGCCATCAGCGACAACACCTTGCGGCCGCCGCCGGATTCACCGAAAACGGTGACGTTGTCCGGGTTGCCGCCGAACGCGGCGATGTTGTCCCGCACCCACTCCAGCGCGGCGATCAGGTCCATCTGGCCGTAGTTGCCGGAGCCGTTGTAGCCGCTTTCCGCGCTGAGGTCGGGATGGGCGATGTAGCCGAACGGCCCCAGGCGGTGGTTCACCGACACCTGCACCACGCCCTTACTGGCCACCGCTTTCGGGTTGTTGAAGGGTTTGGTGTTGCTGGTCAGCGCGGTGAAGCCGCCGCCGTGGAACCACACCATCACCGGCAGGCCGTCGGCGTTCTTGGGGGCGGTCACGTTCAGGTACAGCGAGTCCTCGCTCATACCGCCTTCGCCAAACCGTTCCAGGGCCGCGTTCTGGGCCGCCTGGTCGCTCCAGGCGGTGGCGTCGCGAACGTCGTCCCAGGGGACGACCGGTTGCGGCGCCCGCCACCTCAGATCGCCGAGCGGTGGCCGGGCGTAGGGAATGCCGAGGAACTGCCAGGTGTTGGCGTCCGCCTGGAAGCCGCTCAGCCGTCCGTCCGTGGTCTCCACGATCCGTCGCGGGCTGCTGGCACGAGCGAATTGCTCCCGCGCGTCGCTGGCGGCGACGAGACGGCGGGGGCGCGGGTCCGTGTCCGAGAACGCGCCGGCGTTGTCCAGTGCGGTGATCCGCTCTTGAAGCGCGCTGTTGAACGCGGCGGCGGGCTGCTCGACGTCGAGCTCGCCGGCGTGGGTGGAAACCGCATCGCGGATCTGTTGCGTAATTTGAATGCCGTTGTTCAGGTCGCCGTCCGCGTCCAGCGTTTGCAAGAGCACTAGCTTGTTGGTCACGGCGGGGTCGCTGGCGGCGGCGCCATCACCACTGACCTCCAGCACATTGAGGCGTTGCGCGCCCGGTGCCGCGCCCAGGGCCAGCTCGCCAAGGGCAAAGGTCACCGTCTGGCCGCCGGTGTAGCGGAAGCGGCCGTGTTCATCGGTACTGCCCATGGCCGAGTCACCGCTTCGGTAATCCAGACCGGAGACCGCGGTGCTGCCGAAGGTGCCGGTACGCCACACCTGACCGGTGTCGGAGTCCGACGACGACGAGCCGCCGCATCCGGCTAGCGATAGGCACAGTAACGCCACGGAGGCGGTCAACCGGACGCGCGGGGCGTGAGCGCTGTCACGTTTTTTCATATAGGGTTCTCCCGAGGTGTTTTTATTCTGAAACTCACGTTTTCAGGGTGTTATAGAGTCGGGACTGAAGGATTGAATGTTTTTGCCGCGTCACCGCAAAAACGTACAAGCCGGGTTATCGAAGCGATGGGCTATGATCGTGGTGGGTAACAAGGGGAGCTGTGTCTAGGCGCTATGTAGTGAGCGCGCCGCCGAGGGCAGGAGAGATCCCATGGGTTTAAAGTACCGAGAACAAGAAAACGCATTACCGGACAACGCGGCGCACCGCCCGCTGGACAATGTCTACATCGTGGGCTGCTCCGGGTTTATTTATACCGCCGCTTCGATCGTCAGCGAAGAAACCCGACCGCCTTCCGCCGCGCTGATTGTTTCCGCCGGGGCGGCGCCGTTTCGCATCACGGTGAAAGGCAAGGCGCTGTCGACCCGGGCGGCGGTGATACCGCCTTTCCTGGCGCGTGGCCTGGGCGCCCACGAGGTGCCGCTGGTGTGTTTCCACATCACGCCGGGGTCGCCGCGTTACGCCGGCTTCAGGGCGTTGGCGCCGGGCGGCGTGGCATTGCTTGAGCGCGACTGTTTCCAGGAACTCGACGCTTCGCTGGAGGCGCTCTACCAGGGGCGCCTGGAGCCGGCTCTGGCGCCGGCGATCTACGAACAGGCCCTGAGTGTGCCGTTCCGGCACCTGACGCCCCAGGCTCGGCTGGACCCCCGCGAGCCGCTGATACGGGAACTGCTGGAGCGCCGCCGGGACCTGACGCTGACCGAGCTGGCCCGGGAGCTGGGCACGTCGTACTTCTGGGCGTCCCGCCTGATGAGCGATGTGTTCGGTATGTCGTTGCGTGACTATAAATCCTGGCAGAAGCTGCAGCGCGTTTTCCATCTGCTGCATTCCAATCGCAGTATCACCGAGATTGCCCACGCGGCCGGCTTCACCGATTCCGCGCATTTGTCGCGTACCTACCAACGCTGGTTTGGCCAGCCACCGTCCTATAGCCGTAATCGGAATAACGTGCGGGTTATGCGTTGCGAGTGACCTTCACCGGGACCGGCGTGCGCGGCGCGGCCGCGCTTTAACCCGAGCTGATCCAGCCGCAATGAAAACCGTGTGGAATATGATGCGGCAGGGGCACCGCCGCCACCTCTTCCAGGGTCTCGCTACGGGCGTCCAGCAGCACGATCTCGCTGCAATGCGTATTGGCGTCGTAGACGGCGGTGCATAAATAGCCGTCCCCTTCTTGTTCACCTTCCGGCACGAATACCGCTTCGGAGACGAAGCGTCCCGGCCCCATCCTATGCAGGGCGGTGTGGCCGCTCTCGGTGTCCAGTCTTTGCACGGCGTTGAAGAAGCCGCCCTGGTCGGCAAGCGCGGTATTAAAGAGAAAGCGGCTGGGCTCGCCCTGATAGCGGTTATCGAAAGTGGGGAACTCGCAGCCGGCCTGGTGCGGCAATGGCAGGTAGGTATGTTTGCCGGTGCGCAGATTCAGCCGTAGCTGTCCGGGTTCGCCGGCATCGCTTTGATAGTGGCGGGTGAAATCCCGCAGGGCCTGGTTGATGGTGAAATCGGGAAAGCGCACCAGCTCCACGATCAATTCGTCACCGGTCTCACGGGCGTTGCCGAAGTGAAACACCACGAACGGGTCAAGTTCGAAGGTGTGGGTGCGCTCCAGGGAATCCAGGTCGATCACATGGGCGCGCATGCCCCAGGCCGGATCATGGCTCATGCACTGGTCGACGGTGCGCAGGCCGAGCATCATTTTGCTGATGCCTGTCATGGCCACCGGCTGCTCCAGGAACAACCAGTGACGTTTCGACATGGCGGAGCCGTGCAGAAACGTCAAGCGCGGCAGCGGGAAACGCCCGCGCCGTTCCATGCGCCCGCTGGGGCCGATCTGGTAGAGATTCACCTGCGGGCCGTGCCGCCCCAGGCTGACGCCATGGTTGTAGTAGCGCCCGGTGTCCGGGTGATGGTGGCCGTGGGCGCTGAAGGGCTCGAACGGTTTCAGGCCGCCGGCGAAGCTGGCTTCGCCCAGGGTCCTGAGAGTTTGCGGGTCCAGGCCCCAGGGGCGGCCGCCCTCCCATTGCGCCAGCAGCCGGTCGCCGTGCTGAACGATACTGGTGTTGGCGGCGTTGGCCGGTGGCCGGCCGATGTTGGCGAGGATGCCGCCCGGGGCGTTGTGGCCGAAACTGCGTTTTTTAATGTGGCCGGCGGCGGTTTCGGCCCGGTATTTGGGTGTGCGCACGAAACGGTTGCGGTAGCGGGCGCCCTGTTCGTCGAAGGTAAGCGCGTGCACCATGCCGTCGCCGTCGAACCAGTGGCCGAAGGTCCGTCCGCCCAGTTCACTGCGGCCTGGCCCGATGCGTAAGAAGGTGCCCCGCACGGCGTCCGGTATCTTGCCGCGAATCTCGCGGTTGGCGATGCGCAGGCTGACTTCCCGCTCCAGGTTCTCGAAGCCCCGGCAATGGTCGGGGACCGGATTATTGTCCATAAGACGTGCCCTCCTGACGCCAAGGTATACGCTCTGTTTATCAGAGGGGCAAGAGCGCGACGCCGGTCCCCTACACGCGGCGACCCCGGATTGCCGAGCCGTTCATAGCGCGGACGCCGCTGGCGGTTTATTGTCGGTGTCCTCTCCCTGGCCCCGGATTCCTTGCATGAAACACCACGCCTTTTACGCAACCTGGTTGTTACTCCTCGGTCTGCTGACGGTCGGATGCCAAAGCCATCATCGCCATTCCCTGCCCGGCAACCCGGGTCTTCAGGTCGAGCAACTTGAACCCGGCGTCTGGATGCACACCTCCTATAACACCTTCAATGGCGTGGTTTACCCTTCCAACGGGCTGATCGTCCGGGAAGACGATCATCTGGTGCTGCTGGATTCCGCCTGGGGCGCCGAGGCCACCGAAGCGTTACTGGTGTGGATCGACAAGGAGATCGGTCTGCCGGTGGACCGGGCGCTGTCCACGCATTTTCACAGCGACCGCACCGGCGGCGCGGCGGTGTTGGAAGCGGCGGGCATCCCGGTCTGGTCGCACCCGATGACGCAGCGCCTGAGCGCGGAAGCGGGCAACCCGGTGCCGGCCAATGCCTTGAGCGGTCTGGACACCGCGGGCAACACCACCGCTTTCGGTTCCGTGGAGGTGCTCTACCCCGGCGGCGGCCATGCCCGCGATAACATCATGGTTTGGCTGCCCGAGCGGAAGATGCTCTATGGTGGCTGCGCGGTACGCGAGCTGGTCACCGACAACCTGGGGAATACCGCCGACGCCGACCTGGCCCATTGGCCGCAAGCGATTCGTCATGCCCAGGCGGCGTATCCGCAAGCCGAGACCGTGATTCCCGGCCACGGCGAGCCTGGTGGCCCGGAGCTGCTTGAGCACATGCACACGTTGTTTGAGGACAGCGGTACCTGAACAGGGACGGCTTTATGATCAGCGAGGACGTTCGGCGGGATATCCAGGGCCGCCTGCGGGCCATCGAAGAAGAGCACGACGTGCGCGTGCTGTTCGCGGTGGAGTCCGGCAGCCGGGCCTGGGGCTTTCCTTCACCGAACAGTGATTACGATGTGCGTTTTATTTACGCCCATCCCCGCGAGTGGTACCTGTCGCTGGATCTGGAAGAGCGCCGTGATGTCATCGAATGCGAGATCGTCGACGACATCGATCTCAGCGGCTGGGATATTCGCAAGGCCCTGAAATTATTCTGGCAGTCCAACCCGTCGTTCGTGGAGTGGCTGCATTCCCCTATTGTCTATCGCGACGAGGCCGGTTTTGCCGACCGTGCGAGGGCGCTGCTACCTGACATCTACGACGTGAACAAAGGTGTGCATCATTATTGGAGCATGGCGGACAAGAACTACCGCGGCTATCTGAAAGCGAAGTTGGTGCCGCTGAAGAAATACTTTTATGTCCTGCGCCCCCTGTTGGCGATCCGCTGGCTGGAACGTTATCGCTCGCCCGCGCCGGTTGAATTGGAGCGCTTGCGACCGTTGGTGGCCGACGATGAAACGGTGGATAAAGAAATTACCCGCCTGTTGGCGAAAAAACAGCGCAGCGAGGAAAAGGAATTTGTCCCAGTGATGGCGGAGCTGAACGATTATATTGAAAAAGAACTGTCCCGGCTTTCGCGGTACCCAGGCAAGGCCGCGCCGGGCAGTCGCGACTTGAGCAGTTTGAATACGTTGTTTCGCGATTATCTGGACTGCGCCGATGCTTGATTACAAGTGGCTTCGTGGCCGCCTCAGCGCGTGTCGACCGTGGCCGCGAGCCGCCGGCGCTTGGGCGCCGGTTGCCCTGGCAGCTCCAGTAACTCGGTGAGAAATTCCCGCCAGACTTTATAAATCATAAAACGCCCGAGACCGGGGAAGCTGCGAAAGCGCGCATTGGGTAAATCCCCCGCCAGTCCGCGGGCGCTGCCTATTGAGATGATGCGGTCGTCCTCGCCGTGCCAATGCAGGATCGGTATTTTGATTTGCTTCAGGTCCACCAGCCAGGGGTGCTGCATGCGTATGTATTCGTCGATCAGGATGCGCGCGCCCTGGAAGTGGCTGGCGTGCATGCGTTCGATCAGCCGCGCCAGCAGGTCCGGGTCGTTGAGCACCGCTTGATCCTCCGGGCACAGCGACTTGGCCAGGCGGGCCAGGTATTTTTCCGGGGAACGCCGCACGCCACGCAACGCCAGACGGCCCACCAGCACGAACAGTCGCGGATCCTTGCGGAAGATGCGCAGAAACATGGCGTGGATGCGGTCGAGCTTGTCCAGTTCGAAGTGCTCAATCGGCACGGTGCTGGCTAGCAGGCCCAGCCGGTCGAACAGATCGGGATGCAGCGCCGCCGCGCACAGCGCATAGGGGCCGCCGCCACAGTACGCCGCCATCGGCGGTCGCTGCAGGCCCAGATGGTGGCTCAGGGCGCGGATGTCCGGGCCAAAGTCGCGGAATTCCATGTCCGCTCGGGCAGTGGACAGTCCGTAGCCGGGGCGTACGATCAGAATCATGCGCAGGCCGTTCGCCCGGTACCACTCATCGAAGAGGCGGTGGTCGGGCAGGGCGCTGCCCAGGTTGTCGAGGGTCAGCACCGCTCGTCCCGACGGATCACCGTATTCGAACCAGCTCAACACGCGGCCATCGGGCAGGGTCAGGGTGTGTTCCGGCGTTTGGCTCAGGGCCGGGGGCTGGGCCGCCTGGACCAAGGCATGCCCCATCGCTTGACTGACTAACTGCACCTGACTGTTGGCTTCCAGCTTCGCCATGGTCGACTTAAGCTGACTGCGCGCGGTGTGCACGCTGATCGAGAGCAGCGCCGCGCTTTGACTGAGGTTGCCGATCTTGCAGAGCAGATGCAGCAGGCGGGATTCTGCGTGCGTGATCGGAAATATGGCCTTCAGGGATTCCGGGGATGGCGTCACCACACTGTGGCCGGCCAGCACCCAGACAATGGTTCGGACCCGCGCGATGGTGCCTGGTGCATCGGATTTTTTGACTGGCAGACAGAGCAAGGTCACCGCGTCACGTTGGGAGGTGAGTAGCTGAGTGTGGCGGCCGGCGGCAAGACTGTGAACCCGTTTCAAGCCCTCCTTTAAGGTCCGGTCGGCGAAACGCAGCGTGCCGTCCGGGAGCAACTCGATGGGCGCCTGGGTGAGTGCCTGCCGCGCCGCCGGATTGCATTCCAGGGCGCGCATCCGCTCGTCGAGCATCAGCATGGGCCAGGGCATCTGGTTATACATGCTGTTGAGAATCTGGGTGCGGTCCTCAAGAGCGTGCATATAGGCGCTGCTGCGTACCGCCCGTTCCAGGTGCCCGATCAACTGTTCCACTTCCATGGGTGCGTCGTTGGCGTCGCCGGACGGGCTGTCCTCGGTCCAGCCGGTGATGGTATCGAGCAGGTCCATCCAGTCGCCGGGGGACAAGGCGGTTTCGTAGATCCGACCGATCAGGTCGTTATTCTCATCCTGCAAGGCGTCGGCCCCGGGTTCGGCAAGGTGGTTGTCCGGATCATAGGAAGCGCGCGTCGGGAGCGCAACGAAAAAGACCCCGGGGGCCGGGGTCAAAGGGTGCGGCGAGGCCGAAGCCCGCCGCAGGGGCACGCCTTGCGGCGTTCGGGGGTGAAGCGGTTACTCGGTGACGTCGATCAGTACCACCAGGCCCAGCTCGTTGGGGTCGCCGCCCTGCGGCACCCAGCGGGTGGTGAATACGCCCAGGCTGGCGTCCTGGTTGAAAAAGCCCTCCATGATATTGCTGCCGTCCTGACCGGCGAGGGTCAGGGTGGTGGCGCCGTTGGCGGCGATGCTGGCGGTCAGCGGCTCGTCGACGGTGTCCTGCTCGACGACGAGGTCGCCGCCCAGGCCGGTTTTCTCGACCAGCGTAAAGCTGCCGTTGAGCGTTCCGGCGGTGTTGCTGGTCAGATTGACGTAGCTGTTGAACTGGCTGTTGATCATTTCAATATCGCTGGAGCCATTACCCACGCCATCCAGGGCCACGGACAACAGCATCAGGCGGTACCGCTTGCCACTGACGTCCGGCGCGCTATCGGGCAGTTTGACCATCAGGGTTTTGTTGAACTGGGCCCAGATGTTCTCGTTGTTTTCGGTTTCCGCGAAGGCGATGAAATCGAAGGTGTCGTTGATAAAGCCATCAGTGGGCACGGGCTGGCCGTCTTCGGTGCCGGCGGAAATGATGTCGCCGTCGGCTGAGACGTTGATGGCGTCGCCGGTACTGCCGGTTTCGGAAAGGGTCTGATAGGTGCTGCCGTTGCTTTCCAGCCCTACCCGGTGGCCGGTGGCGTCGCCGTAATCGAAGGTGCCGTCGCCATTGAAGGTGACCACGTTGACCTCGGTCTGCAGTTCGATCACACCGGTTTGCGCGTAGGTTTCCAGGAACACGCGGCCGAAGGCGCCGCTGAGATCCGAATCGCTCATCCCGGACGGTGAGCGGGCGAACACTTCCAGGGCGCGGAATACTTCATCACCCTGGCGATCGTCCGGATTTAGAGCGTCCGGTTCGTCGTCGCCGTTAGTGTCGGTGGTGCCGTAGCGAACCGCCGCTTCCTGAGAAAGAAGGAAGAACAGACCTGTATTCTGAACCTGTTGCAGGTTGTAGATCACTGACGGATAGCGGAACGCGTTGTCGCCGTTGATCTCTTCCTCGAACGCGCCTTCGATGGACAGTATGCCGGAGTCGGTCAGTGTGCCGGAGAGGTTCTCGGATTCGGTGTCGATGTCCGTTTCATAGTAGATCGATCCGGTCGCCACGCTCATGCCGGAGAAATTCGAGTAGGCGCTTTCTTCGCCTTCCAGGGTGATCGCCACGGTATTGCCGCCGCCGTCGGCAAAGTCGAACTGGCCGCGCCACATATCGTTGGCGAAGGTGCCGAAGTTGTCGTTGTCGCTGTCATGCAGGCCGAGGCTGAACGCCGCGCTTCGGTAGTCGCCGGTAACGCTATCCGCGTCGCCGGGTTGCGCCTTGATCACCGCCACCTGTTGTTCCACGAACTCGCCGACTTCCTGGTCCAGTTTGGCGAGCATGTCACTGAGATCGTTGCCGGCGGTGAGGTCAAAGGTGTCCACCTTGCCGCTCAGGGTGACTACGTCCGTGGCCACCAACTGGTCCAGGTCAGTGCCTTCCTCGATGAACTTACGCAGCACGAATTCCGATACCGGGTTGATGTTCACCGCCTGATCGACCACCTGGGCCCGCATTTCAGTGCCGGTGCCGGTAATCCGTACGATTAAATTGCCCGCCAGGTTCACGCCGTCGGGGAGTGTCAGACGGTAGTCGCCGGTGATCGAGGTGACGGTTTCCGCCAGCACCTCGCCCACCGGGTTGCCGGCGTTATCCACCCGCAGTAGCTCGACGGTCGCCCCGCCGACCGGATCCAACCCGGTGATGGCCGCGTGCGCCGGCGGAATCAGCACGTTCAACGCCAATTCGAACAGGCTTGGGGCCTCGTGAAACGCCACGGCGCCGGCCGGTGCCGTGGCGGTGCCGCTGATGGTGCGTGAGGTGGCGCCACCGCCGCCGGCATCGTCGCTGGATGAGGAGGAGCTGCCCCCACACCCCGCCAGAATCGTGACCGACGCCACGCATGCAATGAGGAATAACGCTGCTTTCTTCATGGTTGCCCTTCCGATGTCCAATCAGGTTGGATCGAGCCTAGGGCGTTTGTTAAATGGGCACATACCCCATATGGGGTAAACCGTAATCGATTGTTGGTGGGGCCCTTTAAATCCCACTTTCCATCGCCACGCAGGGGTGATAGGTAAACAACACAAGGAGACAAGCCATGGACGACGATCATCATTCGCAGGCTGTCCCTGGCACCATGTCGGCCATGGTGCTCACCGGCCACGGTGGCGTGGATAAGCTGGTTCACCGCGACGATGTGCCGGTGCCTCGACCCGCGCCGGGCCAAGTGCTGGTGCGCGTCACCGCCACCGCCAAGAACAACACCGACCGTAAGGCCCGTGAAGGCCTGTATCCCACCAAGGACAAGGACGAGGTGGCGTCCTTTCAGATGGGTGGTTCGGCCACGCTCACCTTCCCCCGTATTCAGGGCGCCGACGTGGCCGGGCGGGTTGCCGCGGTCGGTGAAGGCGTGGATCCGGCACGCCTCGGCGAGCGCGGCCTGCTGGATTTCAATCTTTATCCGGACGACCGCCGCGACATCAACCTGACGCCGGACTACTACGGCCACGGCGCCGACGGCGGCTTCGCCGAGTACGTGGCGGTGCCCTCGGACCAGTTCCACACCGTGGACAAGGCGGACCTGGCCGACGCGGAGCTGGCGGCCATGGGCATGTGCTCCTACCAGACCGCCCTGCATATGCTCACCTCCGCCAATGTCGTCGCCGGGGAGCGGGTGCTGGTGACCGGCGCCAGCGGCGGTGTCGGCACGGCGCTGATCCAGCTGTGCCGGGTCCTGGGCGCGATTCCCTATGCGTTGAGCACGCCGGACAAGGCGGGCGCCCTGCGTGAGCTGGGCGCCGAAGCGGTGCTCGACCGTTCCGACATGGACGGCTTCACCGACCGGGTCCGCGAGCTGACCGGCGGCGCGCCTCTGGACGCGGTGATGGATCTGGTCGGCGGCGACATGACCGACCGCTTTATCGACGCCATGATCTTCGACATGAAAGCGCGCAACAGCTACCCGCGTCTGAGCATCGCCGGCGCCAGCGGCGGCAACCTGAGTGAGATCATGTGGACGCGCATCTACCTCTATCAGGTGCAGGTGTTCGGCGTCTCCCACGGCACCCGGGAAGAGGCGGAACAGCTGATCGGCTGGATCCGTTCCGGCGAGCTCAAACCGGTGCTGCATGCGGCTTTCAAACTCTCCGACCTGCACCGCGCGGAGGACTACTTCGTCAGCCGCGGCAACAACTTCCTCGGCAAGATCGTCATCGTCCCCGACCGCCAGTGGGCGGACTTCGGCGAACCCTTCGCGTTAAAGGAGACAACCTGATGCGCCAGGAGTTAAGCCTGAACCTCATGGACACCCATGCCGGCGGCGATGTCAGTCGCATCGTTCTCGGCGGTATTGATCCGCTGCCCGGTAAAACCGTGCGCCAGCAAATGGAGTACCTGCGCGACGACGCCGACGGCCTGCGCCGGCTTTTACTGGAGGAGCCCTACGGCATTCCGGAAATGTCGGTGGATCTGATCGTGCCGCCGTCCCACCCGGACGCCAGCGTCGGCTACATCATCATGGAAGTGATGGGCTATGCGATTTACTCCGGCTCCAACACCATCTGCACCGCCACGGCGGTGCTGGAAAGCGGGCTGGTGCCCAAGGAAGAGGGCCGGCAAAGCTTTATGATGGAATCGCCGGCGGGGCTGGTGCACATCGAGGCCCAGGTCCACGACGGCGTGGTGGAATCGATCACCTGCGGCGGCCTGCCCAGCTACATCGACACCCACCGCGCCACCATCCATGTGCCGTCGCTGGGCAACGTCACCTACAGCGTGGCTTACAGCGGCGGGTTCTACGCTCTGGTGGACGCCACCGAGCTGGGCTTTCATCTGACCCTGGATGAGGAGGCGGATCTGGCGCGCTGCGCCCGCGCCATCGTCGAGGCGATTCAGGCGGAGCGCGGCTTTTCCCACTACACCCTGGGCGACGTGGGGCCGCTGCCGTTCCTGCACTTCATGGGCCCGGTGGAGCAGGTGGGGGATCACTTCTACCGCTCCCGCTCCGCCACCTATGTGCACCCCGGCGTGATCTGCCGCAGCACCACCGGCACCGGCACCTCCGCGCGGTTGGCGCTGATGCACCATGAAGGCAGGATCAAACCCGGCGACCGTCTGGAGACCGTCTCCCTGCGCGGCTCCGGCTTTATCGGCGAGTTCATCGACACCCGCCGGGAGGAAGACCACGAGGTGGTGGAAAACACCATCACCGGCAAAAGCTACGTGCTGGCGCACTCCAGAACCGTGGTCAATTGCGAGGACCCGATGGTCGACTGCGGTGGACTGCACCACATCCTCAGCGACGGCCACGACTGACGGCTCTCGCTCTAATCGGAATCGTTGAGGCGCTCCTGTCGCTCCTGTTCTTCCTCAAAGGCGGCTTTGATTTCGGCCAGGACGTCCTCGACGTTGGCGGCTTCGCCGGAGTCCTCGAATACGCCCGTGAGTGACACCTCCGGGTGCAGTTCGCCGGCCTCGTAGAGCGCCCAGATCTCCTCGCCGTAGCGGCTGCCGACCAGGGCCGGGGCGTACTGGCCGTAGTAGCGCGTCATGTTGTTGACGTCGCGCAGCAGGAAGGCTTCGGCGTGGTTGTTGGCGGCGGCGTCCACCGCCTGGGGCAGGTCGATCACCACCGGCCCGTAGGCGTCCACCAGCACGTTGAATTCGGACAGGTCGCCGTGGACCAGCCCGGCGCACAGCATCAGCACCACGTAGTGCATCATCAGGGCGTGGTCTTCCAGCGCCTGTTCCTCGGTGAGCACCACGTCGCACAGGCGCGGCGCCACGTCGCCGGCGTCGTCGGTGATCAGCTCCATCAGCAGTACGCCTTCCAGCATGTCGTAGGGCCGGGGCACGCGCACGCCGGCGTCCGCCAGGCGGCGCAGGGCGTCCACTTCGGCGGTCTGCCAGACCTTTTCCTGCTGATCGCGGCCGAACTTGGAGCCCTTTTCCATGGCCCGGGCACGGCGCGTGCTGCGCACCTTGCGGCCCTCCTGGTAGTGCACCGCCTGCTTGAAGCCGCGCTTGGCGGCCTCCTTGTACACCTTGGCGCACTGCACCCGGTCGCCGCAGCGGACCACATAGATGTCCGCCTCTTTGCCGCTCATCAGCCGGCTGATCACTTCGTCCACCAAGCCGTCATCGACCAGGGGTTGTATCCGTTTCGGGGTTTTCATGCCGCCCTTATACGCTATTCGCCCGGCGCTGGCATCCGGACCTTGAGGATCGGACGAGGAATCACCGTGCCGCTTGCAACGGTCGCCCTTCCTGTGACGTTATAGACGGTCGTTGATGGAGAGGGAAAGGCATGTCCAACCGCAGCTGTTTCGGTGTGCTGATGGCGCTGTTCGTGGTGTTGTTCGCGGTGCTGGCGGTGGCGCCCCGCGAGCCGGCGACCTGGGCGATGGAAAACGCCGTGGCGGTGCTGTTCGTCATCGGCCTGTGGGCGACGCGCCGCTGGTTCCGGTTCTCGCGCAGCGCCTACCTGATGATGTTCTCGTTTCTGGCGCTGCATGAGATCGGCGCCCACTACACCTATTCCCATGTGCCCTACGACCAGACCGTGCATGCGCTCCTCGGTTTCAGTCCGGACGCGGTGATGGGGTGGCAGCGTAACCAGTACGACCGCTTTCTACATCTGCTTTACGGCGTGCTGTTGGTGTTGCCGCTGAGTGAGCTGTGCCGGGAATGGGGCGGGCTGCGGCGGCCTGGCGCGGCGCTGTTCGCGTTCAGCCTGATACTGGCGTCGTCGCTGCTCTATGAGCTGATTGAGTGGGGCGCCGCCGTGGCGCTGGGGGACGGCAGCACCGCCTTTCTCGGCACCCAGGGCGACCCCTGGGACGCCCAGAAGGACATGGCACTGGCCACGGTCGGCGCGCTGGCCTCGCTGGTGATCGCGGCACTGGCACGGCGTATCCGGTGAGCTCTAACCGGATTTTGCATTCGCGCCGTATCCGCGCCGCCGGCCGGGTGTCTACACTGGAACTCGTTCATACACGCCCAATGGCAAGGAGAGCACCATGACCTATAGCGCGGAGTACGCTACCGATCACCCCACCCGGGACGAGGTGGAAGCCATCCGCGAGCCCACCGTGGTGGAATTCGGCCAGCCCGGTTGCGGCCACTGCCAGGCCGCCGCGCCGCTGATCAAGGCGGCGTTCGCCGATTTTACCGGGGTGGTGCACCTGAAACTGGAGGACGCCAAGGGCCGGTTGCTCGGGCGCGCGTTCAAGGTAAAACAATGGCCGACACTGATCTTCCTGCAGGAGGGCGAGGAAGTGGCGCGTCTGGTGCGCCCGCAGAGCGAGCAGGCGGTGCGCGAAGCCCTGGAGAAAATCGACACCAAGGCCTACCGGGACGCCGACCAGGCGGGCACGGGCGGCAGCAAGGATCCGTGAAGAAGCGGTTTTAATTTGTGGCGCGCAATTACATTAACGATGTGGTTGCGCGCCCGTTGTCATGCTAAGTTTGCCCGAAATAAAAATAAACAAGGGTTTTCATATCAGCCCGATAATCATAAATGGGGTAAACAATGCGCATTGGTATTGTCGTGGATTCCACCTGCGATTTACCGGAATCCTATTTCAAAAAAAATAATATCCAGATCCTTCCAATTTCCATTCGTCTGGGTAAAGAGTTGCTGGTCGATAAGCGTGACGAGCAAGCCACCCGCCGGTTCTATCAGGAGCAACTGGACTCCGAGGGCATCGACGCCGAATCCATTCCTTATTCCGTGGATCAGATCCAGGCGGTGTTTCTGGAGCAATTGGTCATCGATTATGACCTGGTGTTCTGTATTACCGTCTCTGGTAAGCGCAGCCTGATTTTTGATAACGCCACCAAGGCGTCTTTCTCGATTCTCAAGCAGTATCAGAAAGTGCGCGCCGACGCCGGGGTGCCGGGGCCCTTCTCGATGCGGGTGATCGACAGTAAAACCTTGTTCTCCGGTACCGCGGTATTGGTTTGCGAGGTGGCTAAAATGATCGAAGAGGGCGCCAACCGAAACGCCATTCGCCTGCGTATCGATGAGATGCTGCCGCACATCTGCGGCTATATGGTGCCCGAGAAACTGGCTTATGTGCGCGACCGGGGTTTCAAGAAAGGCGAACGCAAAAGCTTTTCAGATTCCATGCGAGGGGTGGCGCTGACCGTTGGGTCGGCGTTGTCGATGCACCCATTGATCCGCATCCACGGTGGCGAGGAAAATCCGGTCACGGTCAATCGGAGCTATGAGAAGTCGGCACGGCGAATGCTCGAGCATGTGGCCAAGCAAATCCGCGCCGGGAAGTTGATGTCCAGCCATGTCTGCCTCAGCTACGCCGGCGATGCCGCCCGCGTGCCGGCCATGCCCGGTTATGCTGAGCTGGAAGACGCCGCCCGCGAGCACAATGTGCAGCTGCTGGTGTCCACCATGAGCCCCACCGGCGCCATTAACGTGGGCGCCGGCTGCCTGTTCGTGGCGTTCGCCAGCCAGGACGATCAGTTCGAGTAAACCTTTTCTAGAACTGTTCCTCGATGGGTTCCACCGCGGTCGCCGGGGTGGCGTGCGCCGGCCGGCCCCGCAGTAACAGCGCCGTCATCAGCGCGGTGCCGGCGATGATCACCGCGCCGATCACCGAGTTGGTGTGCAGGGCGGCGCTGAAGCCGGCGCGGGCCGCGTCCATCACCTGAGAGGCCAACGCCGGGGGCAGTTGCGCGGCGGTGCCGATGGCGCCCCCCAGCGTATCGCCGGCGGCCAGGGCTTGTGCCTCGTTGAGCCCCTCCGGCATGGCGTCCAGCATATGCCGCCGATAGACCGCCGCGCCGACACTGCCGATCACCGCGATGCCCAGGGCCATGCCCAGTTCGGTGGCGGTTTCCGAGGTGGCCGAGGCGGCCCCCGCCTTGGTGGCCGGCGCCGCGCTCACCACCATGTCTGTGCCGAGGATCATCATCGGCATCACGCCCATGCCCATGATCGTCATACCCACCACCAGCAGGGTGAGGTCGTCGATATCGTTGACCCGCATCAGGGCCGCCAGCCCCACGGCGGCGAGCACCAGACCGCCGCTCACCAGCCGCGAATGGGGTATATAGCGGGTAGCCGCCGGGATCAATAACGACGCCGCCGTCTGTACCACCGCCGGCGGCAGCATGGCCAGCCCCGCCTGCAGCGGCGACAGACCGAGCACCCCCTGCAGATACTGGAAGACCATCAGCCAGGCGCCGGAGAGCGCCAGGATGGTCAGCATCATGGCCGCCACCGAGGTGCTGAAATGGCGGCTGCGGAACAGGCTCAGGTCGAACATCGGCTCGCTGAGACGGCGTTGGCGGCGGGTGAACACCACGGCCAGGACCAGGCCCAGCAGCATCGACAGGAACGGCGCCGCGTGCACGCCGTTGCGGGCCAGATCCTTGAGCCCGTAGATCACCGCCAGCACCATCGCCACCGACAGCAGGGCGCTGGGCAGATCCTGGCGGCCGGCGTTCTCGTCGCGGAACTCCGGCAACAACCAGGGACCGCACAGCAACAACAGCAGCATCACCGGCACCCCGAGCAGGAACACCGAGCCCCACCAGAAGAATTCCAGCAAGGCGCCGCCCACCAGCGGGCCGATGGCGCTGCCGACGATAAAACCGGTCATCCACACGGTGATCGCCAGGGTGCGCTCGCGCTCCACCTGGAACATATTGCGCAGTAGCGACAGGGTGGACGGCATCAGCGTGGCGCCGGCCACGCCCAGCAGAGCACGCGCCGCGATCAGGGTTTCCGCGCTCTCGGAGAACGCGGCCATCACCGACGCCAGCCCGAAGGCGCTGGCGCCGGCCAGCAGCAGCTTGCGGCGGCCGATGCGGTCGCCCAGCGTGCCCATGGTCACCAGGAAGCCGGCGATCATGAAGCCGTAGATATCCAGAATCCACAGCAACTGATCGCTGGTGGGCCGCAGGTCGGCGCTGAGATGCGGCGCGGCCAGGTGCAGCACCGTCATATCCAGCGCCAGCAGCACCGTGGGCAGCATCAATACCGCCAGGCCCAGCCATTCGCGGCGGGTCGCCGGGGTCGCGGTGATTTCATCGGGTACAGCGGGGGGCATGGTGGGGTCCTTTCAGTAACGTCCTTCTTCGCGCAACTCGGCCTCGATGGGCCGCACTTCGATAGCGCCGATGCGGGCCGACGGCCAGTGGGCGGCGATCTCCAGCGCGTGCTCGTCGTCGCGGGCTTCGATCAGGAAGTAACCGCCGATCTGCTCCTTGGTTTCCGCGAACGGACCGTCGGTCACCGAACCTTTGCCGTCGCGCACGCGGGCGACCCTGGCGCGGGTGGGGCTTTGCAGGGCCTGGGTGTCGAGCAGCTCGCCGCGCTCGCGCAGCGCCGCCACATAATCCAGGGTTTCCTGGCGCAGTGCCAGCCACTCCTCGCGGCTCAGGGACTTGAGGTCCTGTTCCGCTTCATAAGCCAGACAAAGATATTTCATGTTCGCTCCTGTTAACGGAAGGGTGTCGTCTCACAGTCGTCGTGGCGGCCGCCGTTTCGACAATCCGGGTTTCACGTTTTGTGGATACTTTTTCGCCTATCCAGTGTCCAGTGGTCTAGTCTGACCAAAAATAATGCCGTTGGAGAGTGACAAGGAGAGTGCCATGTTTTCACGTCGTGATTTCCTCAATACCAGCCTCTGGGCCGGCGCCGGCCTGGCCCTGGGCGTGCACCGCGCGGCACTGGCGGCGGACGGCAAGGGCGCGCTGCCCGCCGGCGAAAGCCTGCGCACCCGCGCCATCCCGGCCAGCGGCGAACAAATTCCGGTGGTCGGCGCCGGCACCTCCGGCAGCTTCGTGGCCGAGATCGGCTCGGAGAAGTACCAGCGCCTCAAGGAGGTCATGGCGATCTTCTTCAACAGCGGCGCCACCGTGTTCGATACCTCGCCCAACTACGGCGGCGCGGACAAGGTGCTGGGCGCGCTGCTGGAAGAGGGCGGCTGGCGGGACCAATGCTTCCTGGCCACCAAGATCGCCGCCGACAGCCGCGCCGAGGCCGAGCGGCAGTGGGCCGAATCCCTCAAGGCATTGCGCACCGACAAGGTGGAACTGCTGCAGGTGCACAACCTGCGCGACTGGAAAACCCAGCTGCCTTACGCCCGCGAGCTGAAAGAGCAGGGCAAAACCAAGTATGTGGGTGTCACCCACTACCTGGATCGTGGCCTGGACGAAATGGAGCGGATCCTGCGCAGCGAACCGCTGGATTTTATCCAGATCCACTACTCCATCAACGCGCCGGCGGCGGCGGAAACCGTCCTGCCGCTGGCCCGTGACAAAGGTGTGGCGGTGCTGATCAACCGCGCCTTTGACGACGGCAAGCTGTTTGGCCGGGTGAAGGACAAGCCGCTGCCCGGCTGGGCGCCGGAAGTAGGGGTGGAATCCTGGGCGCAGATGTTCCTCAAGTTCGCCATCAGCCACCCGGCGGTGACCTCGGTGATCCCCGCCACCAGCAAACCCAAGCATCAAAGGGACAACCTGCAGGCCGGCTACGGGCCGCTGCTCAGCGAGGCACAAACCCGGGAACTGATCGCGATGGACCTGTAGCGGCGTGAGCACCTTCGCCCGCTTGTTCAATCTGCACAGCCGGGAAGCGCCTTCGGTGCTTGCCGGTCTGTTGATGTTCTTCCTGCTGTTCACCGGTTATTTCATGCTGCGCCCGGTACGCGAAACCATGGGCGTGGCCGGCGGCGTGGACAACCTGCAGTGGCTGTTCACCGGCACCTTCGTGGCGACGCTGGCGGTGCTGCCGCTGTTCGGCTGGCTGGCCTCGAGAGTGGCGCGGCGGCGCATCATGCCCTGGGCCTACGGTTTTTTCGTCGCCAACCTGCTGCTGTTCGCCGCGGTTTTCCTGCGCTGGCCGGAAAACCCCTGGGCGGCGCGCAGTTTTTATATCTGGTTGTCGGTGTTCAACCTGGTGGCGATTTCCCTGGCCTGGAGCGTGCTCGCCGACGTGTTCTCCACCACCCAGGCCAAGCGCCTGTTCGGCATGATCGCCGGCGGCGCCAGCCTGGGCGGGCTCACCGGGCCCGGCCTGGGGGCGCTGCTGGTGGCGCCGGTGGGCCATGTGGGCCTGCTGATGCTGGCGGCCCTGTTGCTGGCGGCGAGCGCCGGCGCCGGGGTATGGCTGTACCGTTGGCGCGACCGCAATCCCTTGCCGGCCGGGACGCGGTCGCAGGAGGAGAGCCGCCATGTGCCGCTCGGCGGCAACCCCTTCGAGGGCGCCGCCGAGGTGGCTCGCACCCCGTTTCTGATCGGCATCGCCGTGTTCGTGGTGCTGCTGGCCAGCGTCAGCACCTTTCTCTACTTCGAGCAGGCGCGGCTGGTGGCGGAGCACTTCCCGGACCCCACCCGGCAGACCCAGGTGTTCGGCCTGATCGATACCGTGGTCCAGGGGCTCGCCATTCTTACCCAGATTTTCCTCACCGGGCGCATCGCCCAGCGCCTGGGCATCGGCGTGCTGCTGGTGGCGGTGCCGGTGGTGATCGCCGCCGGCTTCCTGTGGCTGGCGCTGGCGCCCACTTTCGCGGTGTGCGTGGTGATCATGGTGGCGCGCCGGGCCGGCGAGTACGCGCTGGTGCGCCCCGGCCGGGAGATGCTCTACACGGTGGTGCCGCCGCAGCAGAAGTTCAAAGCCAAGAACTTCATCGACACCGTGGTCTATCGCGGCGGCGACGCGGTCAGCGGCTGGGTGAAGCGGGCACTGGATCTGCTCGGCGAGCTGCCGGGGCTGGCCATGTTCATCGGCGCCGGCATTGCCCTCACCTGGGCCGGCACCGGCTTTCTGCTGGGACGGGCCCAGCGGCGCCGGGAAGCGGATCCGGAGGCCCCGGCGCGGCGCTCTTGAAGCGCCGCCCGGGCCGCCGAAAACGGCCAGGGTAAACACGGCGTTTCACGGAAAGCTCACGCCGCCGTGACGACGATGACGGGTTTGGATCACCGGGAGCCCGATAATGATAACAGCGCGCCGCCTGCCCCTTTTTGCCTTGCTCTTCGCGATCCTCTGGTCGCCCTCCGTACTGGCCGCCGGAGGCGATGACGCCGCCGGCGCCGTGCCCGCCCAGGTGTTGAGCGAGCAGGGACGTTACCGGGTGGAAGTGCGCCAGGTGCCCGAGCCGCTGCCCGAGGGCGAGCACTTCAGCCTGGGGTTACGGGTGGTGAGCATGGATAACCCCGACGCGCCCCTGGACGCCTCCGCCGTCACCGTCGAGGCGGGCATGCGCCACGGTCGTGACCAGGGTTTCGCCCACGGCATGCAGTCCGAACCGCAAGTGAGCGCCCGCGACGGCCTGATCCTGGTGGAGGGGCTGTACTTCCATATGGGCGGTGCCTGGACCCTGCAGGTCGCCATCGACGGTGACGACGGCGAAGACCGGGCCTGGCTGACGCTGCCCTGCTGCGGGGGATGAGCCGGCTCTTGAGAGGCGCCGCCCTGATCGCGGCGCTGGCTGTGGCGGTGCCCTGGCTGGCCGCCGCTGGCGCCGGTGACACCGCGTTCACGGACGCCGAGCGGGCCGCGGTGCGGGCGCTGGCGGTGCCGCCGGGCCATACTCCGCCGGAAGTTCCGGACCCGGCGCTGGCGGAGTTCGGCCAGCGCCTGTTCTTCGACCGCCGGCTGTCCGGGGACGGCCGCTTTTCCTGTGCCTCCTGCCACCAGCCGGAACGCGCCTTCACGGACGGCCTGGCCCTGCCGGAAGCGGCCGGGCGCGGCCACCGCAATACTCCGACTCTGATCAACGTGGCGGACAACCCCTGGTTTCAATGGGACGGCGCCGCCGACAGCCTCTGGTCGCAAATGCTTCTGGTGATTGAGAACCCCCGGGAGCTGGATAACGACCGTCTGAACCTGGCGCATACGCTGTATCGAAATAAGGATTTGCGCGCCGCCTACCGGCGCCGCTTCGGCCCCCTGCCGCCGATGTCCGAGGGCGGGCGTTTCCCGGCCCACGGCTCGCCCCAGGCCGCATCGGACTCGCTCGAAGGCCGGGCCTGGCGGCGCATGGCGGCGGCGGACCAGGACGCGGTCAACCGGGTGATGGCCAATCTGGGCGTGGCGCTGGCCGCCTGGCAGCGGCGGCTGGTGCGCTATGATTCGCCGTTCGATCGCTTCGCCGCCGCGCTCGCCGACAACCCGGACCCGCCGCCGGACGACGCCTTCCCCGCCGCCGCCCGGCGCGGGCTCAAGCTGTTCGTCGGCGAGGCGCAATGCACGCTCTGCCACAGCGGCCCGGAGTTCAGCAACCAGGCGTTCCACAACCTGGGCGTGTCGGTCACGGACCACCGGGACACCGGCCGGGAGCAGGGGCTGCGGCGCCTCGCCGCGAGCCCGTTCAACGCCGCCGGGCCCTACGCGGGCGATGACGGCGACGCCGACCGTCTGCGTTTCCTGCCGCCGCCGGCAAGCCCGCGCGGCGCCTTCAAGACCCCCAGCCTGCGCAACGTGGCGCGCACCGCGCCGTATTTCCACGACGGGCGCTTCGCCACGCTGGAACAGGCGGTGCGGTTTTACCTGGAGCCACCGGACGGCGACACCCTGGGCAAGCGCGAAGACACCCTGGACCTGATCCCCGACCTCACCGACCGCCAGGTGGCGGACCTGGTCGCCTTCCTGAAAACCCTGAACAGCGCGCCGCTGCCCGAGGCCGTTACAGCGCCGCCGTCTCCTTAAACGCGGTGACCTCCGCCACCAGCCAGTCGCTGAACGCGCTCAGGCTGGGGTCTTCCGCTTTGCGCTCCGGCAATACCAGGTGGTAGGCCTTGGCGGTGCGGTAGCTGTGCTGAAACGGCACAACCAGCCGCCCGGCCTCCAGCTCCTGGCGGATCAGGAAGGGCGGAATCAGCGCCACGCCCATGTCCTGCATGGCCGCCTCGGCGAGCATTGAGAACAGCTCGTAGCGCGGGCCGGCCATGTCCTGGTCCACCCGCAGGCCCAGCGAATCAAACCATTCCCGCCAGGCGTAGGGGCGCGTAGTCTGTTGAAGCAGGGTCTGTTCGGCGAGCTGCTGCGGAGTGCGCACGCCGTTGGCGTTGAGCAGGCGCGGGCTGCACACCGGCACCGGCTCTTCGTGCATCAGCGCGGTGGTGCGGGTGCCGGGCCACTCGCCGTCGCCGAAGTAGATGGCGGCGTCGAATTCGGTGTCCGCGAACAGGAACGGCCGGGTGCGGTTGGTCAGGTTCACGGTGATGCCCGGGTGGGCGTCGTGGAAGCCGCGCAGTCGGGGCAGCAGCCAGCGGGTGGCGAAGGTGGGCACCACCGCCAGTTCCAGGGTCTGCCCGGGGCCGTGCTGGCCCATCACCGCCAGGGTGTCGCGCTCCAGATCGTCCAGGCGGGCGGTGACCCGGCGGCTGTAGGTGCGGCCGGCCTCGGTGAGCTGCACGCCGCGCCGGGTGCGCCGGAACAGCTTCACGCCCAGGAAGTCCTCCAGGTTGGCGATCTGCCGGCAGATGGCGCTCTGGGTCAGGGCCAGCTCTTCCGCCGCCTTGGTGAAACTCTGGTGGCGGGCGGCGGCCTCGAAGCCGACCAGGGCGGTGGTGGCGGGGATTTTTCGGCGCATGATTCACTCGCTTGATATCAACAAGTGACAAAATAGCACAGGTTGGTGCAATTTTATCGTTTGAAAGCGGTGCGCCGTTCTCCCTAGGATGGCGCCCAAATCCAATAATGACACCGGTTTGCGGCGCCCCGGGGCGTGACAGGCCGACTTTGGTTCGGAATGAAGAGGACGAATTCCATGGCACAGAACGCATCTTTTGATTGGGCCAGCCCGCTGCTGCTGGACCAGCAACTCACCGAAGACGAGCGCATGGTGCGCCAGACCGCCGAGCAATACGCCCAGAACAAGCTGGCGCCGCGTGTCCTGGAAGCCTTCCGCCATGAGAAGACCGACCCGGAAATCTTCCGCGAAATGGGCGAGCTGGGCCTGCTCGGCGCCACCATCCCGGAAGCCTACGGCGGCGCCGGCATGAATTATGTGTGCTACGGCCTGATCGCCCGGGAAGTGGAGCGGGTGGATTCCGGCTACCGCTCGATGATGAGCGTGCAGTCCTCCCTGGTGATGGTGCCGATCAACGAATTCGGCAGCGAAGAGCAGAAGCAGAAGTACCTGCCCAAGCTGGCCAGCGGCGAGTGGATCGGCTGCTTCGGCCTGACCGAGCCGGACCACGGCTCCGACCCGGGCAGCATGGCCACCCGCGCCAAGAAAGTGGACGGCGGCTACAGCCTCACCGGCAACAAGATGTGGATCACCAACAGCCCGATCGCCGACGTGTTCGTGGTGTGGGGCAAGACCGAAGACGGCAAGATCCGCGGCTTTATTCTGGAAAAAGGCTGGGAAGGCCTGTCCGCCCCGGCGATCCACGGCAAGATGGGCCTGCGCTCTTCCATCACCGGCGAAATCGTCATGGACAATGTGTTCGTGCCGGAAGAGAACATGTTCCCCGAAGTGACCGGCCTGAAAGGTCCGTTCACCTGCCTCAACTCCGCCCGCTACGGCATCTCCTGGGGCGCGCTGGGCGCCGCCGAGGACTGCTGGCACAAGGCGCGCCAGTACACCCTGGACCGCAAGCAGTTCGGCCGCCCGCTGGCCGCCAACCAGCTGATCCAGAAAAAACTGGCCGACATGCAGACCGAGATCACCCTGGGCCTGCAGGGCTGCCTGCGCCTGGGCCGCATGAAGGACGAAGGCACCGCGGCGGTGGAAATCACCTCCATCATGAAGCGCAACTCCTGCGGCAAGGCCCTGGACATCGCGCGGATGGCCCGCGACATGCTCGGCGGTAACGGCATCTCCGACGAGTTCGGCGTGATCCGTCACCTGGTGAACCTGGAAGTGGTCAACACCTACGAAGGCACCCACGACGTGCACGCGCTGATTCTGGGCCGCGCCCAGACCGGCCTGCAGGCCTTTACCGGCGAATGACCAAGGGCGCCCTGGACGGCCTCCGCGTCCTGGATCTGTCGCGGGTTCTGGCCGGCCCCTGGGCCGGCCAGATCCTCGGCGACCTGGGCGCCGAAGTGATCAAAGTCGAGCGCCCCGGCCGGGGCGACGACACCCGCGCCTGGGGCCCGCCCTACCTGAACGACGCCCAGGGCGCGCCCACCTCCGAATCCGCTTACTACCTGAGCGCCAACCGCAACAAGCAATCGGTCACCATCGACATCACCCGACCGGAAGGCCAGCGGCTGGTGAAAGAGCTGGTGGCGGAAAGCGACGTGTTGCTGGAGAACTTCAAGGTCGGCGGTCTCAAGCGCTACGGCCTGGACTACGGTTCCCTAGCGGCGATCAACCCCCGCCTGATCTATTGCTCGATCACCGGCTTCGGCCAGGACGGTCCGTACGCGGAGCGCCCCGGCTATGATTTTCTGATCCAGGGCATGGGCGGCCTGATGAGCATCACCGGCCAGCCGGACGGTGAACCCGGCGGTGGCCCGGTAAAAGCCGGCGTCGCCCTCACCGACATCACCACCGGTCTGTACGCGGCCATCGCGGTGCTGGCGGCGGTGAACCATCGCCATCAATCCGGCGAAGGGCAGCACATCGACATGGCGTTGCTGGACGTGCAGGTGGCCACCTTGGCCAACCAGGCGATGAACTTCCTCACCAGCGGCACCGCGCCCGGGCGCATGGGCAACGCCCACCCCAATATCGTGCCCTACCAGACCTTTCCCGCCGCCGACGGCGACATCATCCTGACCATCGGCAACGACGGCCAGTTCGCCCGGTTCTGCGAGGTCGCCGGCCGCCCGGAGTGGGCCACCGACGAGCGCTACGCCACCAACGCGGCCCGCGTCGCTAACCGAGATACGCTGATTCCCGCCCTGCGCCAGACCACGGTGATGAAGACCACCGCCGAATGGCTGCGTCTGCTCGAAGACGCCGGCGTCCCCGGCGGCCCGGTGAACACCATCGAGCAGGTGTTCGAGGACCCGCAGGTGCGACACCGGGGCTTGCGCATCGATCTCTCCCACCCGCTGACGAAAAGCGTGCCCCTGGTGGGCAGCCCCCTGCGCCTGTCCGCCTCGCCGGTGCGCTACCAGGCCGCGCCGCCGCTGCTCGGCCAGCACACCGGTGACGTGCTCAGCCAGGTGTTGGGCCTCGACCCCGCCGCTATCGAACAGCTGCAACGCGACGGCGTTATCTGACCGGAACGGACTGATTGGAGCGGGCACTGTCCATTGGTATGCTAGCCAAATGGACAGTGCCCCGATCGCCAACGTCACTCTGGACGACCCGTTTTACTACCTGCACCACTTCCAGGAAGTGCTGCGCTGGGTAGAGTCGCGCCATGGCGATCTGCTGAACGACGACGAGCTCGCCTTCGTGTCGGCGTTTGGCGCACTGCCCCGGCCGGCCCGGGCGCTGCTGGTGCGCATGGTGATGCGCAAGGGCGAACACTTCCGGGCCGACAAACTGGTTTACCCGGAGATCGGCGACACCCTCAGCGCCGCCGCGCCGTTGATCGATCACGGCTGGCTGGCCCCGGCCCCGGCGCTGGACCTGCCGACCCTGTTCCGGTTGTTCACCAAGGCGGAACTGCGCCCTCTGTTGCGTGAGCCGTTGGCCGCCGCCGGGGTGCCGGCCTCGGCCCGCAAGGCGGACTGGCTGGAAGCGCTGTCCGAACTCGAAGACGTTTACCAGGCGCCTTCGGACACGCCGGTGTACCACCTCACCCTGATGCCCCTGTGCGACCGCTTTCGGTTGATGTTCTTCGGTAATCTCTATCAGGACTGGTCCGAGTTCGTGCTCAGCGACCTGGGCACCTTCCAGTACGAGCCGGTGAGTTTCAGCCAGGGCGTGCGGCCGTTTCAGAGCCGGCGGGACGTGGACGCCTACCTGCACCTGAACGCCTGCCGGGACCGGTTCCAGGTGGGCGACGCCCTGGAGGAGGTGGAAGCGGCGCTGCCGCCGGCGCCGGATAGCCCTTGGGCCCGGGAGCGCTGGGACCGGCTGTGTTTCAAGCTGGCGCGGGAGTGGGAGCGGGCCGGCGAACTGGAACGGGCCGGTGCGCTGTATCACCACTGCCGCCATCCGGGCGCCCGGGGCCGGCAACTGCGGGTGCTGGAGCGCCGGGAACAGTATGACGCCGCTCTGATCCTGGCGCGGGAAGCGGACCAGGCCCCGGAAAGCGAAGCGGAGCGCCAGCAACTGCGGCGCCTGCTGCCCCGGCTGCACCGCAAGCTGGGCCTGCCCCGGCCGACCCCGGCGGCGCCGGCCCGGCCCCAGGTGCTGCACCTGTCCCTGCCGCCGGCGGCCAGCGTGGAGCAGGCGGCGGCCCAGGCCCTGGCCACCCCCGAGGCACCGGTCCATTACGTGGAGAACAGCCTGATCCCGGGGCTGTTCGGGCTGCTGTTCTGGGACGCGATCTTCGCGCCGGTGCCCGGCGCCTTCTTTCACCCGTTCCAGAGCGGCCCGGCGGATTTGCACCACCCGCAGTTTCGCTGCCGCCGCCGGGCCGAATTCGACGCCGGCTTCCAGGCTTTGGCGGACGGCGAGCACCGGGCGCGGATCCTGGCCCGCTACCGGGAAAAGTCCGGCCGCCTGTCGCCGTTCGTGCACTGGGGCCGGCTCTCCGAAGCGCTGCTGGCACAGGCGCTGGATTGCCTGCCCGCCGATCACCTTGCCCTGTGCTTTGAACGGTTGCTGGCGGACATCGCCGCCAACCGCGCCGGCCTGCCGGACCTGATCCAGTTCTGGCCGGCGCAGCGTCGCTACCGGATGGTGGAAGTGAAAGGCCCCGGCGACCGGCTGCAGGACAACCAGCGCCGCTGGCTGGATTTTTTCATCGCCCGCGACCTGCCGGTGGCGGTCTGCCAGGTGACGTGGCAATGACCGACGCCATCGGGACCCCCAACACCTACACCGTGGCGGTGCGCGCCCTGTGCGAGTTCACCGCCAAGGCCGGCGACCTGGACCTGCGGTTCACGCCGTCGCCCACCGCCCAGGAAGGCATCGCCGGCCACGCCGTGGTGGCCGGTCGCCGGGGCGAGGGTTACGAAAACGAGGTCGCGTTGAGTGGCGAGTTCAATCATTTGAAAGTGCGCGGCCGCGCTGACGGCTACGACCCCAAGCGCAACCGATTGGAAGAGGTGAAAACCTTTCGCGGCGACCTGGATCTGATGCCCGCCAACCACCGCGCCCTGCACTGGGCCCAGGCGAAAATCTACGGCTGGCTGCTGTGCGCCGAGCGCGGCTTGGACGAACTGGAACTGGCGTTGGTCTATTTCGATATCGTTAAACAGAAAGAAACCCCGCTGCGCGAAACCCACAGCGCCGAAGACCTGCGCGCTTTCTTCGAAACCCAGTGCGAAATATTCATCCACTGGGCCGACCAGGAACTGGCTCACCGCGACGCCCGCGATCACGCGCTGGCTGATTTGACGTTTCCCCACCAACGCTTCCGGCCCGGGCAACGGGAGCTGGCGGAAGCGGTCTACCAGAGCGCCAGCACCGGCCGCTGCCTGCTCACCGAAGCGCCCACCGGCATCGGTAAGACCGTCGGTACCCTGTTCCCGTTGCTCAAAGCCATGCCCGGGCAGAAGTTGGATAAGGTCTTTTTTCTCAGCGCCAAAACCCCGGGCCGCAAGCTGGCGCTGGACGCGCTGGCAACCCTGGACCCGGCGCCCCTGCGCACGCTGGAACTGGTGGCCCGCGACAAAAGCTGCGAACACCCGGACAAAGCCTGCCACGGTGAATCCTGCCCGCTGGCGCAGGGGTTCTATGACCGACTTCCCGCCGCCCGCGCCGCCGCGGCCAAGGAAACCCGGCTGACCCAGACGCGCCTGCGCGAAGTGGCCCTCGAGCATAACGTCTGCCCCTATTATTTGGGCCAGGAAATGGCCCGCTGGAGCGACCTGGTGGTGGGCGACTACAACTACTACTTCGACCTCAGCGCGCTGTTGCACGGCCTCACCACCACCAACCAATGGCGTGTGGCCGTGCTCGCCGACGAAGCGCACAACCTGGTGGAGCGGGGCAGGGGCATGTACTCCGCCGAGCTGGATCAGGCCGCCTTCCGCACCGTCAAAAAACAAGCGCCGGTGGCGCTGAAAAAAGCCTTCGAAAAACTGCACCGGCAATGGAACAGCTTGAACCAGGACAGCGAAGCCGACGACCCGCACGCCGATTACCAGGTGCAGCCGGAACCGCCCATCGCGTTTCTGAATACGCTGCAAAGCACCGCCGCCGCCATCACCGATTATCTCGCCGAACAACCCTTCGCCCTGGACAGCGACCTGACCCGTTTCTACTTCGACGCGTTGCACTTTCTGCGCGTGGCGGAACTGTTCGACGATGACGCCTTCCTGTTCGACATCACCTGGCAGCAAAACCTGAAAGGCCGCCGCGCCAGCCGTCTCTGTCTGCGCAACGTGGTCCCCGCCGCGCTGCTGCGCCCGCGCTTCGAAAGCACCCGCAGCACGGTGCTGTTCTCCGCCACCCTGCGCCCGCCGCGCTATTACGCCGACCTCCTGGGCCTGCCCGACAACACCGCCTGGAGTGAAGTGGCGTCGCCGTTCCAGGCCGACCAACTGCAAGTGCGCGTCGCCCGCCGCATCTCCACGCGCTTCCGCGACCGCCCGGCCTCGCTGATCCCCATCGCCGACCTGATCGCCGACCAGTACCGCCAACGGCCCGGCAACTACCTGGCCTTCTTCAGCAGCTACGACTACCTGGACCAGGCCCTCGCCACCCTGCGCCAGCGCCACCCGGACCTCACCGTCTGGGCCCAGGACCGGCGCATGGACGAAGCCGCCCGCGACGCCTTCCTGGAACGCTTCCAGGCGCACAGCCAGGGCATCGGCTTCGCCGTCCTCGGCGGCGCTTTCGCCGAAGGCATCGACCTGCCCGGCGCGCGCCTGATCGGCGCCTTCGTCGCCACCCTCGGCCTGCCGCAAATGAACCCGGTCAACGAACAGTTCAAACAACGCATGGCGGCCCTGTTCGGCGACGGCTACGACTACACCTACCTCTACCCCGGCCTGCAGAAAGTAGTGCAGGCCGCCGGCCGCGTGATCCGCACCGAAACCGACCGGGGCGTGGTGCACCTGATCGACGACCGTTTCGCACGCGGCGAAGTGAAGGCGTTGTTGCCGGTGTGGTGGACGGTGCAGTAACCCGCTGCCAGAGCATTCTGGAACCGAGTTCACACTTCGTTGCCGACTGGCTGATTTCTTACAGCCGGTGTAAGCGATCTCTTATGCATCTTGTTGGTTAGCTTTGCTAGTTTTGGCGGCTCTAGGTTTGCCGCTCTCGGTCCGTGGGGGATCAAAAGCGCAAGGAATAGCAATTTGGGGGTAGGGCATGGAGACGCCTTTTGCCGGACCTGGCTTCCGGTTTCGTGTTGTGTTTTTTCTTTTTGCCGTCCTGATGGCGGTAGCAGCCTCATCACCGGCGCACGCTGGTCTGGCGGAAGGCCGCAGCTGGCTGGCCAGTCAGGTCACCGACAATGGCGGCATGGCCGGAGACGCCAGCCTGGCTATCGGTTTTCAGGCCACCTCGGAGGCGGTGGCACTGTGGCGCGCGGCGGAATGGTCCGGCGGTGCGCTAATCGATGGCCTTCCGGCCTATCTGCAAACCGCGGAAGCGGACGCCAGCACGGAAAATCTGGCGCGGCGTTTGTTCATGGGGCTCGCTGTCAACGGTGTTGATGGCGACCTTCGTGATCGACTGCTGCGCCGCAAGGGCGAGCGTTCCGGGTTCGGTGCCTTCCCGGGCTATCAGCCCGATCCGCTTAGCACGGCGTTCGCTCTCGCCGCGCTGCGGCAGTACAACATCACCGGTGAGCCGGCGGCCCAGGCCATCGGTTTTCTGCTTGATAGCCAGAACGAAGACGGTGGCTGGGGCCTGGACGGGGAAAGCTCCCAGGTCCAGACCAGTGCCCTGGTAATGCAATCGCTGTGGGAGTTCCGGCGTGACTTCAATATCGCCGGCGCGCTTGCCGAGGCGCGTGGGTTCTTAAGCAACCGCCTTGCCAACGGGGCCGTGACCGACACGGAGAGCCTGGCCCTAGTACTGATTCCGCTACTGAACGAAGCGGTGGACCGGTCCCCTTACGGTGACTGGATAGCGGAACTGACGAGCCGGCAGAACCCCGCCGGCGACTTTGAGAGTGACACCTACATCACGGCTCTGGCGCTTCGGGCGCTGGCCTTGTCGGCACAACCGCCGGCCGATCTCACGGTGCTGAACGGCACGATTGTCGACGCGGACAGCGGCCAGCCCTTGCCCGATGCGCTGATCGCCTTGCAAGGTCCACAGGACATCGACGCGCGCAGCGACCAGGCGGGCGCCTTTCGTTTTACCGATCTTCAGCGCGGCCATTACCGCGTAGAAATATCCCGTTCCGGCTATCGCACGCTGATTCTTAACACCGTGTTGGAGACCGGTGACAAGCGTGACCTTGGCGAGATCCGACTGGATGTGCGTGCCACCGATCCGGACACCGGCGAGCCGGTGACCACCGGGCTGATACGCGGGCAGGTTACCGACCGCCGCAGTGGCGCGCCGCTGTCCGGGGCAACCATTGCTCTGGCCGGTGGCACGTCGGTGATTACCGGCGCGGATGGACGCTATTTGCTGGACGAGGTCGCCGCCGGAAGCGTTGCGGTGTCCGCCTCGGCGCCGGGTTACGGGCAGGCCCAGGGCCAGGCCGAGGTGGTGGCCGGCCAGACACTGATTTTTTCCCCGGCTCTGGATCCGCAGCCGGACGGTGATGTGACCCTGTCCGGTACGGTGACCGCGCAAGAGGGCGGTGAGCCTGTCGCCGGGGCGATGGTAACGGCTCAGGTCGGTAACGACAGCAAAAGTGCCACCACTGGCGCCGACGGCTTCTACCAGCTGGACGAACTGAACGACGGCGAACTGACAGTGACGGTCAGCGCCGGTGGCTTTGCGCCGGCATCCGGCGTGGCGCAGGCCTCACCGGGCGCCGACATCACTTTTTCTCCGCGCCTCGTCGAGGAAGGCGCCCCCGGCGGCGAACAGCCCGGCGGCTTTACCGGCACGGTGGTGGACGCCATCACCGGGCGCGGCATCGAAGGCGCCCGGGTGCTGGTGGAAGGCGACAGCTATCAGGAAGAAAGCCTGACCGACCAGGACGGTGGCTTCCAGGTTGCAGGGCTGCCGAGCGGTGACGTGAGTTTGGAAGTCAGCATGGATGGCTACCTGCCACTGACCGGATCCGGTGCGGTGGAGGCCGGCTTCATCAATGATCTGGGTGAAGTGGCCATCACGCCTCGGGACGAAGCGGTGAACAGCGTGACCGGCCGTGTGGTGGACGTGCGCACCGGTGATCCGCTTCAAGGCGTGCTGGTGCAGGTCGGGCCGCCGGGGAGTGCCACCGTGAACGGCGAAGGGCTCACCGGCCAGGACGGTGCGTTCGAGGTGCCGGGACTGCTGCTCGCGGATTATGAAATCCGCTTCTCCCTGGATGACTATCAGGACAAGGCATTCCCACTGGTGATGACCACCGGCGGCACGCTTGATCTGGGTGAAATCCGCATGCGTCATCCCGGCGTCGACGCGCTGCTTCCGGATCTTGCCGTACAGGGCCTGGATACCGCCGCGCTGACCTCGAATCAAGCCACCTTCGCCGCCGGCGGTACGCTGGGCGTCACGCTGATTAACCGGGGTAACAGCGATCTTACCCAACCGTTCGAAGTGATCGCGTTCAGTGATCTGGATGGCGACGGCGTCTGGGGTGTCGATAACGAGCCCGTACTGGGCAGTCTTTCCATCGCTGAAGCGGTGGAAGTGGACACCACCCTGGACCTGGAACTGGCCATCGAGGGGGATCTGCCGTTCAGGGACGCGCCGATTTCGGTGATGCTGGATTCAGAGCAATCGATCACCGAACTTTCCGAAAGCAATAACCTGGAAAGCACCGCCGGCGAGTGCGTGAACAATCAGAAGCCCTATCTGGACCTGGGGCTGTGCATGGATTCCTCCGGCAGCGTTAGCCGTTCGGAGTTCCAGCTGCAACTCGAGGGCACCGCGCGGGCCATCGAAGACGCGGATATTGTGCCCCGGGATGGCAGTGTGCGGGTGTCGGTGACGCAGTTCGCCAGCGGCGCCTACGTGGAATTGGATCCGGTCATTGTTGAAGAAGACAACGTCGCCGAAGTGGGCGATGCGATCCGCGCGATCAACAAGCGCGGCGGCGGGACCAGCATCCACAGCTGTATCGATCGTGCTTCGGACCTGATTACCAACGCGAGCCCGGCGGCCCCATTGCGTGTGATTGATGTCTCCACGGACGGGCAATCCAACCAGTCGCGTGCGGTGGCTGCCTCCGAGCGTGCCCGCCAGGCTGGTATTAGTGTGCTAAACGCAATCGGCGTGGGGTCTGGTGCGAACGAAAATCTGCTGAACACTATTGTCTTCCCCCAGCCCGCGGGCGGCGAGCGTGGTTTCGTCCTCACGGTGGATGGCTATGAAGAGTACATGGAAGGCATCGCCGGCAAGATTTCCAGAGAGACGCGCATCGCCGACCTTACGGTGGGTGCGCTGACCCTCCTCGACAACGGTAACGGGCAAACCGTCAGCCTCAGTGCCGTGTTGGGCAACGCCGGCTCGGCGGATATCTCCGAAACGGTCACGTTGACGTTCTACAACGGCGATCCATCGGCAGGGCAGGTGATCGGTGACGTTGAGTATACCGGCGGCCTGGAATCCGGTACCCGTCAGACGGTGGTGTTGGAGGATATCGACGCGACCCTGTTGTCCGATGACGAGGTACAGGTCCGCGCGCAAATCAGCGGAGAGGTCTCCGAGTGCAACACCGGCAACAATACCGCCTCCGAGACCGTGTCCGCGCGCCTCGGCGAGGTCTCGCTTATGTTGTCGAGCCACACCCTGGCGCCGGGCGAGCAGCTGGAGCTGGACGCTTTGGTCACCAACAGCGGAGCGCTGCCGGCGGGCTACCAGGTGGCCTTGCATATCGAGGACAGCGACGGCGTCCGCGTGATCGGCTTCCCGGAACAAGGGGTCGCCGAGCTCGCCGCCGGCGAGGCGCAACGGGTGGTCGATCAATGGAACACCGGCGTTACCGTGGCCGGCCCTTACCGCGCGGTGGCTGTTCTTTACGCGGCCGATGGCCGCACGCTGGATACCGACAGCGCGGACCTGGTGATCCGGGAGGGCGGTGACTCACCCGTGCCGGTGGCTGATGTGCGCGTGGGTGCCGAGCGGGCGTCCTACCGGCTGGACGAGACCGCCGCTCTGGAGAGTCTGCTCGAAAATACCAGCGCCAGCACCCTGATCCAGAATGCCCGCTATCGGCTTGTGGTCAGCGGCCCTGATGGTGCCGTGCTTCTCAACGAGGAGCGACCGGTAAGTAGCCTGGCCGTGGCGCAGGTGCTGCCGTTCAGCGACGCGGTGTCGCTGGATAACACGCAACCCGGCACCCACAGCGTAGCCGGGACTCTGCTTAACGCCGATGGGGAAACGCTGGCGCGGGATCAGGCGACGTTTGATGTGGTCAGGGACCCGTTGGCTGCCGTGTCCGGCGAAGTCACCCTGGCGCAAGAGTGGGTGTATCAGGGCGACAGCCAGACCTGCCGCTACCGTGTCTCGTTACCCGAAGGCGCCGATCCGCGCGCCGTGACGGTGACGCGCACCCGACTTGATGTGGACAACCGCGAAACCCTGGCCACTGAAAGCGCCTCGGTCACCCTGAGTGGCGATGAACCTCTTACGTTCACGGATTCGTTCAGTACCGCGGGACGAACCCTGACCCGGCATGCCTGTGCATTGAGCGTAAGCCTGGACGGCGAGGTCCGGGAACTGGACCAGGCGTTGTTCCAGATTAAGGAGAAGCCGCTGTCGATCGAGACCGGTTTATACGCCTCCGATGCACCACGACTGCTGGTGCTGGCGGACCCGGTCCGTTCCACCTGTGAAGCCGTCACCGGCATCACCTTGAAAGCGGACTTCGAGCAACCGGTTCGGCCGCTGGATACGGTTAACGCCAAGGCCCTGGAAAGTCCGTTCCTGATTCGGGACCTGGAAACCGCCACTCCGCGCTTCTTCGACGGCGAGATGGATAACGACGGCGAGCGCCGCCTCGACCTGACGATCAGCGATCTGAACACCGACGGCGTTGAAATCCGAATCGACGGTGAGGATCTGGCGGAACGCTTCGAGAGTAAGAGCAGCCTTGAGGTGATGGTGGATTACCCGCGCTTCCTTTGGTTCCGGAACACTCTGACGACCGGAAAGCAGAAGTTCCATTGCGGCAAACCGCCGGAGCCCGGCGATAACCTGGGCGATTTCCAGGTGGTGGACGTCTCTCTGGAGGAACGCGCCAGGAACGATCAGCGCGACAATAAGCTGGAGCAACCCGCGATCGCCGAGCAGCGCGCCCGTCTGGACACATTCCTGGCAAGCCGCGCACACACCCTGGTGGATTCATCAAAGGCGTTCCGGCGGCAGCTTCATGCCGGTCAGCACCACCAGTATCTGCTGCTCGCCGATCGTGTGCCGCTGAATCACTGGGACGCCAAGTACCTTCGCGAAGCGGCAAACCGCGGCGAAGGCGTGATCCATGCTTCCGGCGACCGGCCGCACCCGCTGCTCCTGACCACGGCCCTGGGCCTGAAGGCCGGTCACGGGCCGGGCCATAAGCCGCATCGGGCCCATACCATCACCTTGCTGGACAGCGCTCTGGCCCAGGCCGGTGAGTTGCCGCTGTTGTTGCAGCGCCAGGTGCCGGCGACCCGTCTGCATCGGGCGGATCTGGCCGGTTACTTCAAGCCGTCATCGCAACACAAAGGGCGTCATGGCGGCCATCACCACGGTTGGCCGCATCCGGATCCCAGCACACCAGCGGTCACGCTCAATGAATACGGGGAAGGGCGCACGGTGTTCCTGGCCTTTGACTGGCTCGCGGAAATGACGGTCTCGGACGCCGGCGGTGAAGAACAAGGGGCGATGGCCGAACTTATGGAGCAGGCTCTCGACCACACCGCGCCGTCCACTCTGAACCCGGCCGCCGGTGAACCGGTGCCGCTGCGCCTGACGGTCGAGAATACCGGACCTGCCTTGATGGTCACCGTCGCCCTGAACTGGGACAACGGCGGGACGTTAGTGGACGCGGTGCCCGATACCGGCGACGACGGGCAATGGCACTTTGACCTGGCGGCTGGGGAGACTCGCGTTCTGCAAGCCTGGATCGCCTCGGACGAAAGCGACCAGAGCCTGCGAGTGGAGGCCGTGTTTGAAGGCGAAGACCAGGCCGGCAACCAGGTGGAGGCTTCAAGGCAGCTTCACCTGGAGCTGGACCAGGATGTCCCTGACCTCGGTCAGGTCCATGAAAAGGTCGGTTCCGCTTACTGGCAGAGGCCCTGGGACCTGGCTTTGAAAAAAGCCCTGCTGGAACTGGGCTCAGCGAAACACGCGTTATACCAAGGCAAACAGGAAAAAGCGTTGCGCTTTGCGCTGAAAGCCACCTCGTCGCTGGCGGCGTCCCATCATGCGGATGCCAGTGCGTTGCGGCTTGAGCTCGATCGGGCGATTCGGGGGATTCGCCCATGAAACCAACATTCGGAAAAGGACCTTCTCTGGGGGAGACCATCATGGAACAGATCCGTCGCGCCGGTGCGTTGTGCCGCACCGTGGCCCTGGCAACCACCCTTTTGCTGCTTAACGCCGTCATCTGGCCCTCCTGGGCGCTGGCCATTGAGGCCGAGCGCCACAAGGAGCAGCAGGAACAGGCCCGCTGGGAAGCCCGGCATCAGACCTTCGAGCAGGTATTGCGCGGCATTCGCGACCAGGCGCGTCAGCAACAACAGACTATCAACGAGCGACTCGGCGAGGACTCCGGAATCATGGCGCGCGCTGCCCGGGCGCTGGGGCTTGGCGACGAAGCGCTGGCTACGGAGCGCCTTGTCTGGTTGCAGGAAAAAGCGAATGCGATGCACCAGCAAGCGTTGGCCGGTTTTAAAGAAACCGAGGCCCGGCTGGAGAAAAACAACGCCAGTACTCGAATTCGGGACCGCCACGAACGCGCAGTAGCGGACTATCTCCAGCGTTATCAGCATTTGAAAAAGCAATTGCAGTCGGTAACCGGCTCAGAGTCACTGACCGCCCAGAGCGACGCCACCGCGGAGCTGGTCGGTTTCCTGGAGCCGTTCCGCATGGAGAAGCCCCGTGACCCCTTCGACCCGAACAAACTCCCCTGGCGAACCCCGGATCCGGACCAGACCCGTGCCCCCGCGAACAGCGCCTCCGAGTTAAGCCGCAGCAGCGGGCTTCCCCTGTTCGATATGGGGGCTCAGGTCGCCAGTTCATCGGCATCCATGGACGGTCTCCTGTTGGAAAGCGCGGTGGCCCCCGACGAGGAGCATCTGGCGAGCACCCTGGACGCGGATATCACGCCGGCCATCGAAGCGCTGGCGGAAGAGCTGAATCACGAGCCCGTGGCGATCTATCAGTGGGTGCGCAATAACATCGAGTTCATTCCCAGCTACGGCTCCATCCAGGGCTCCGAATACACCTTGGAAAACCGTCGCGGTAACGCTTTCGACACCGCCAGCCTTCTGATTGCGCTGCTGCGTGCCTCTGAAATACCGGCGCGCTACGCCATGGGCACCGTGGAAATACCCGCGGACCAGGTAATGAACTGGGTGGGTGGCGTCCGTGCTCCCGGCGCGGCCGGCAACCTGCTCGGCCAGGGCGGCATCCCAAATACAGCCATGACCCGTGGAGGCCGCGTCGACAGCTTCCGATTGGAGCACGTCTGGGTGGAAGCCTGGGTGGACTTCCACCCGAGCCGTGGCGCGGACCATCGCCAGGGCGATAGCTGGATCCCAATGGATGCTAGCTTTAAACAGTACGACTACGGTGACGGCATGGCGCTGGACCAGGAGGTGCCGTTCGATGCGCAAGCGCTGGCCGACACCATCGAACAGCAAAGCACCATCAACGAAGAAGAAGGCTGGGTGCAAGGCGTGCCCGGCGGTGCCATCGAAGACAGCCTGGAGGACTATCGCGCGGAACTGGAAGCCTACATCGACAGCCAGGCCCCGGACGCCACCGTAGGTGAAGTATTGGGGAGCAAAGGCATCAAGGAAGTGATTCACGAACAACTGGCCCCTTCACTGCCCTACCAGCGGATCACTCGCCAACTGACCACGCCGGAACTCTCGGATTCACTGCGCTGGAAGTTCAAGTACCAACTGCACACCGACGCCAACGGCTACAAAGGCACCGAGCTGTTCACTATTGAGGAGCCCACCGTGGGGCTCGCCGGCAGAAAGCTCTCCGTATCGTTCTCCCCGGCCACGCAGGAGGACGAAGACACCCTGGCCGGCTATTTGCCGCAACCGGATGAAAACGGCGACCTGGACCCGGGTGAACTTCCGGAGACCCTGCCCGGCTACCTGATCAACCTGAAAGCCGAGTTCGCCGTCGACGAAGACATCGTCGTCAACCCGGACGTGGAAGTTACCATGGGCTCCGGCCTGATCTCCGAGATGGGCTACTGGCAACCGGGCCGGGGCTGGGACACCTCGGAAAACAACCCGGTCGCCGGTGAATACCGCGCGCTCGCCCTGGACCTGCAAGGCATCAGCGCCCAGGCCGCGGACGATCTCGAAACCAGCCTGGAAGCCACCCGGGCCAAGCTGGATGCCGAGGACTACGCCGGCCTCACCAAGCAACAACTGGTGGGTGACATGCTTTACAGCACCATCCTCGGCTACTTCGCACTCAACGACATGCAGGACCAGATCGGCGAACGGCAAGCCAACAGCGTCGGCTACAGAGCGCCCAGCTACGGCCTTTTCAAAACCAGCCTGCAACCGCAATACTGGTTCGGCATGCCCCGCGACGTAAAAGCCAGCGGCCTGACCATGGATGTGGACCATATGAGCAGCATCCGCGTCGACAAGGACAATAACCGCGACCGCTGGGTCGCCGTGAACCGCGCCAATGGCGCCCGCATGTCCGCCATGGAGCACTTGGTGCCGGAAGAGATGTACAGCACCGACGACAACCCGGCCCACGGCATCAGCGCCGTAAAAGCCCTACAGCTGGCCGCGGCGGAAGGCCAGAAAATATGGACCATCACCCAGAGCAACCTGAGTCAGGCCATGGCCGCCCTCAACCTGAGCAGCTCCGTGGAAGCAGACATCCGCAACGCCGTCCGCACCGGCAAGGAAGTCACCGCCCACGAGGACACCATCAACTTCCACGGCCGTCCCTCCGCCGGCTACATGGTCATCGACCCCAAAACCGGCGCCGGCGGCTACCTTATCGCCGGCGGCGAGAACGGCGGATTCCTATCTGTAATCATAGCTGCTCTGTTGGGTTTCTTAGGGGGGATTACTATGAGTGGAAAAACTGGCCAGCCAGTTTTCTCAGAAAGACTAAGGACTTTGGCTAGGCAAGCAAGATACGTTTCTATACTCGGAGTGATATCCCTTTTTGTCGAGACTTTGGGCGCGCTGGGGGATGATTCGTTAAGTATTTCTAGCAAGATTGGTCGTATTTCAACCGCGATGTTTGCTTATGCGTCAACATCCATTGTGACGGCGGCTGCGTTTAGTGTTATTGGAGGGCCTGTTGCTGCTGCGATCGCGGGCCTAGTCTTTGCTGCTATCATAACAGTGCTTCTTATTAACTTTAATAGTAGGTATTTTTCGTCTAATCATATTAGATTTTTCAGAGGTTATGCGTGATATACGAAATAATCGCTTTTTTTTTGGCGGCCATTTCTTCACTCTCTCTCGTGATTTTTATGACTATGTGCTGGGCTAGATTCTGGCCCAGGGTTCCAAGTAAAGACACTGAAAAATTAGTAAACGAGGTGAAGGTTGGTGATCGTAGGGTTTGGATTGTTACTGTTAAATACCACTATTTTCATCAAGGTGAAAAATACGAAGGTAATACGTATTTTCTTTTTGGAGGACGTCCCTTTTCATCAAAAGAAAAGGCGGAGGAAGCGGAAATGCCAGATCGTGTATTCGTTTGCCCGGTCAGTGCGAATATCAGCTATCTAAGGCAGGACCAGAGGACATTTTGGTTCTTTTTGGGAGCTGCCATTTTCGGCTATATCGTGACTCCATTTATATTTTTATTGTCATGAAGGGCCATTGGAGCCGTGTGGGACAGACGTTTTCCGCACGTGGGCTGCCTCGTTCGGGGGATACTATGCGACGTTCGGCGGACCTACGATTGATTACATGATATACCGAAAGGAGAACAACCATGAGGATGTCGATTTCAAAGGCTTGTGTCGTGGCCCTGCTGATCACTGCGCCTGCACTGGTTTCGGCGGAAACGCCCAACATTAACCCTGGCCAGTGGGAATATGAGACCACCATGACGATGAGCGCCGGTGGCCAGGCGATGCCGGCCCGGACCATGAAGAACAAGGACTGCGTGCGCCAGGAAGACGTGACCGATCCGGACCTGTTCGGCGGTGATGAGCTGAAGGACTGTGAGGTGTCCGAGCTGGAGCAGAGCCGGTCACGGTTGCGTTATACGCTGAGCTGTCCGGGGCCGGACGGTTCGCCCTATACGATGTCGGCGGACCTCAAGCTCCAGGGCGACACCATGGAGGGCACCATGACGGGTGATATGAAGAGCCCCATGGGGCCGATGAACATGCGCATGGAGCTGAGCGGCAAGCGCATCGGCGACTGCTGAGTGTCGGCTGCTTCGGGGTTTTATTCGAACTCGCCGTGGCGGCCGGCGCCTTTGGCGAAGCGTTCGGCGCCGGCGATGGCTTCTTCGAAGACGATCGGGTAGCCGCCGGCGCCTTCGCGGGCCAGCGCGTCCGCCAGGGGCTGGTCCCATTGCTGGTAGGCGGAGAGCCGGTCGGCGCGCAGGCAGCGTTGTGGGAAGCCGGCGATGCTGTGGGCCAGGGCCTGGGCGCTTTCCAGGCCTTCGCCGTCGTCGACCACGCGGTTGGCGAGGCCCATGCGCAGGGCTTCGTCGGCGTGCACCGGGCGGCCGGTGAGGATCATGTCCATAGCGTGGCCCTGGCCGACGATACGCGGCAGGCGTACGGTGCCGCCGTCGATCAGCGGTACGCCCCAGCGTCGGCAGAACACGCCGAACACGGCGGAGGCCTCCGCCACCCGCAGGTCACAGAACAGCGCCAGCTCCAGGCCGCCGGCCACGGCGTAGCCGGAGACCGCGGCGATCACCGGTTTGCTGAGCAACATGCGCGACGGGCCCATGGGGCCGGGGCCGGTGCCTTTCGGTTCGACTTCGTTGCGGCGTTGCGGGTCGCCCAGGGCGGCCAGGTCGGCGCCGGCGCAGAAGTTGCCGCCGGCGCCGGCGAGCACCGCCACGCTGACGGTGTCGTCGTCCTCGAACGCCTGAAAGGCGTCGCGCAGGGCGTCGGCGGTGGGGCGGTCCACGGCGTTACGCTTGTCCGGCCGGTTAATAATGATCGTGCGGACCGGGCCGTCGGTTTCGACAAGGATCGGGGAAGCGGACACAAGGTTCTCCTGTTTCTGGGCTCCGCCGCAGTATCGCCTATCCGGCGCCCTTGGTGTACGCCGGGGGCGGCGAGGTTTCCGATTTGCGGATCAGGAACACCGCCAGGGCGGCGAGCACGCAGGCGGCGCCGGCGGCGAACAGCGCGGGGGTGTAGGTGAGCAGCAGGGTGCGCGACAGGCCCGCGCCGTAGGCCGCCACGGCGCCGCCGAGCTGGTGGCCGGCGAAGATCCAGCCGAACAGCATGCCGGCTTTTTGCGGGCCGAACGCCTGGCCGGCCAGCTTGATGGTGGGCGGCACGGTGGCGATCCAGTCGAGGCCGTAGAACATGGCGAACAGGCCCAGCCCGTACAGGGTGAAGTCGGAGTAGGGCAGCCAGAACAGGCTCAGGCCGCGCAGGCCGTAATACCAGAACAGCAGTTTGCGGCAGTCGAAGCGGTCGGACAGCCAGCCGGAGAGGATGGTGCCCACCAGGTCGAAGGCGCCCATCATCGCCAGCACCGAGGCGGCGGGCAGCGGCGCCATGCCGAAGTCGCCGCACAGGGCGATGAAGTGGGTCTGGATCAGGCCGTTGGTGCTCAGCCCGCAGATAAAGAAGGTGCCGAACAGCACCCAGAACACCCGGTTCTTAAGCGCGCCGCGCAGCAGCCGCAGCGGCTCCAGGAAAGACATCGGCGCGACGCCGGCGGCGGGCGGCGCTTCCACCGAGGTGTCGGCATGGGCGCCGAAGGGGCGCAGGCCCAGGTCGCGGGGATGGTCGCGCACCAGCAGCCATACCAGCGCCGCCACCAGCAGGCAGCACAGCACCACCGGCATCAGCGCCCAGCGCCAGCCCACCACCTCGATCAGCCAGGTGGCCAGGGGCAGGAACAACAACTGGCCGGTGGCGACGCTGGCGGTGAGCATGCCCAGCACCAGGCCGCGCCGCTGCTCGAACCAGCGGTTGGCGACCACCGCGCCCAGCACCAGGGCGATCAGCCCGGAGCCCAGGCCCAGCAGCACGCCCCACAGCAGAATCAGATGCCAGACTTCGCTCATTTGCGTGGACAGGCCCAGCCCGCCGGCCACGGACAGCAGCGCCCCGGCCATAATCGGGCGCAGCCCGAAGCGTTCTATAAACAGGGCCGAGAACGGCCCCATCAGCCCGAACAGCACGAAGCGGATCGCCAGCGCGGTGGAAATCTGCTCCGTGTTCCAGCCGAACTCTTCCCCCAGGGGGCGCAGAAACGCCCCCGGCAAACCCAGCGCCGCCGAGGCGGAAAGCATGGTCAGGAAGGTGACGCCGGCGATCACCCAGGCGTAGTGCCAGCGTCGCATTTACAGCGCTTCCAGAATGGTGGCCACGCCCTGGCCGCCGCCGATGCATTGGGTGGCGAGGGCGTACTTCACCTTTTCCCGTTGCAGCAGCGCCGCCGCTTTGCCGGTGATGCGCGCGCCGGTGGCGCCCAGCGGGTGGCCGATGGCCATGCCACCGCCGTCCAGGTTGACGGTGGCCGGGTCCAGATTCAGGTCGCCGATGCAGGCCAGCGCCTGGGAGGCGAATGCCTCGTTGATCTCCACCACGCCCAGGTCGTCGGCGTTCAGGCCGGCCCTGGCCAGCGCTTTCTGCGTGGCGGGGATCGGGCCCAGGCCCATCACCGCCGGGTCGCAGCCGGCGCTGGCCACGGCGCGGATGCGCGCGCTCGGGGTCAGGTTGTGGCGGGCGGCGAAGTCGTCGCTGGTGACCAGTACGGCGGAGGCGCCGTCGGTGAGCGGCGACGAGGTGCCGGCGGTGACCACGCCGTTCTCATCGAACGCCGGCGGCAGCTTGGCCAAGGCTTCCAGGGAGGTGTTGGGCCGGATGCAGCCGTCCTCGGTGATCCACTCGCCGGTGCCGGTCTGGATGCGCACGATCTCGTCGCGCAGGCGCCCCTGCTCCCGGGCGGCGGCGGCCTTGTGGTGGGATTCCAGCGCCATCCGTTCCTGTTCAGCGCGGGGAATGCTGTAGCGTTGCGCCACGTTCTCGGCGGTGCGGCCCATGGACACATAGGCGTCGGTCTGTTCCTGGAGCGAGGGGTTGGGCGAGAAGTTAAAGCCGCCCTGGGGTACCTGCGTCATCGATTCCACGCCCACGCATAGGAAGGCGTCGCCCAGGCCGGCCTCGATGTTGGCGGCGGCAATATGGATCGCCGACATGGACGAGCCGCAGAAGCGGTTCACGGTCATGCCGCCCACCTCCTGGGGCAGGCCGCTGAGCAGGCCGACGATGCGCGCCAGGTTGTTGCCCTGGGACGCCTCCGGGTAGGCGCAGCCGAGAATCACATCTTCGAGCAGCGCCGGGTCCAGGTCGGTGCGGGCGAGCAGCGCCTTGACCACCTGGCTGGCGAGATCGTCCGGACGTACCCGGGCGAGCAGGCCTTTGTTGGCGAAGTGAAACGGGGATCGGGCGTAGCCCGCGATAACGGCTTTCATGGTGTGTCTCCTGTGTCAGGCCCGCCCGGTGCCTGTCGCAGCCAGGGCAAGCCGTTGAACAACGCCATCGCCACCAGGGCGGCCACCATCACCGCGCACAGCGCGGCCAGGTTGCCCGGCAGCCACCAGGCCACCAGCGCGCAGCCGAGGGCCAGCACCGTCAGCCGCACGACGCTGGCGAACAGCGGCCAGCCCATGCGTCCGGCGCCCTGGGAAGCGAAATACAGCGCCAGGCCGACACCGAGAAAGGCGTAGGCGGGCGCGACGATGCGCAGGTAGAGCGCGCCGGTGGCGATCGCCTCCGGGTCGTCGGTGAACAGGCTCAGCCAGGCGTGTGGGAACAGTGCCGCCGCCAGGCCCACGGTCTCGGTGGCGATGGCCGCCACCGCCGCGCCGGTCCAGGCGATGCGCCGGGCGCGCTGGAACTGGCCGGCGCCCAGGTTCATGCCCACCATCGCCACCAGGGCGGTGCCGAAACCGAACACGATGGGGATCTGCAGATACTCGATGCGGATGCCCAGGCCGAAGCCGGCCAGCGCCTCCATGCTGGTGCGCGCCACGAAGAAGGTGGCCACCACCACGCACAGATTCGACAGCACGGTGTTCAACGACGACCACAGACCGACGCCGAGGATCTCGCCGAACAGGGCGCGCCGCAGAGAATGGTGCAAACTCAGCCGCACGCCGCCGCGCCCACGGATCAGCGTGGCCGCGAGAATCACCGTGGCGATCAGGTAATAACCGGCCAGCGCCAGACCGGCGCCGGTGATACCCAGTGCCGGCACCGGGCCGAAGCCGAAAATCAGCACCGGCGAGAGCACCAACAGCAGGGGCACGCCGCCCACCATCACCAGGGCCGGCAGGCGCATATTGCCGGCGCCGCGCAGCACCGCCGACAAACCGTTCATCAACCACAAAAACACCACGCCGCAGAACAGCGCGTTGGAATAGGCCACCGCCGCGTCCAGGGCCGCGCCCTGTCCGCCCAGCGCCCCGTAAAGGGGGACGGCGAAGCCGATCACGATCGCCGAGCAGACCAGCCCGAAGACCAGCACGATCACCACCGCATGCAGGGCCAGGGCGTCGGCCTTGTCCTGATCGCCGGCGCCCAGGGAGCGGGCCACCGCCGAGGAGATGCCGCCGCCGATACCGCCGGCGGACATCATCATCATCAGCATTACCAGCGGAAACACCAGGGCGGCGCCGGCCAGGGCGTCCACGCCCAGCAGGCCGACGTAGTAACTTTCCAGGAAATTGGCCAGTGCCTGGGCCAGCATCACCACCAGGTTGGGGGCCGCCAGCGCCAGCAGGGTGGGCAGCACCGGCGCCTCCAGAATCATCCGGGTGCGCGCATTCGGCAGGGCGCGCGGCGGGCTCAGGGTGGCGGCCTGGTTCACGGTGGTCACCGCTGCATGATCAACAGGGTGGAGGTGGCGCTGGCGTAGAGCTTGCCGTTGCGGTCGGTGAGGCGGGCTTCGGCGAAGCCGAGGCGGCGGCCCAGGGTGATCACCGTGCCTTCGGCGCGCACCGGGCCGGTGTCCTTGGTCATGCCCCGGTGGTAGGCCACTTTCAGTTCCGCCGTGGTATAGGCCTGGTCGGCGTCCAGGCTGGCGTGCACCGCGCAGCCGCAGGCGGAATCCAGCAGGGCGGCGGCGTAGCCGCCGTGCACCGAGCCGATCGGGTTATAGACTTTCTCCGAGGGCGTGCCTTCGAACACGGCGCGGCCTTTTTCCACTTCCACCAGGGTGAAATCCAGGGTGTCGCCGATGGCCGGGTTACGCTTCTCCCGCATCAGCATTTGCAGGGTTTCCAGGCCGTTCAGTGCGGCTTCGCTCATGGTTTTACTCCAATGTTCGAGTTAAAAAATCCGGGGTTAGTGCGTGCCGGGCAGCTGGGCGGCCACGGCGTCTAGGAATTCTTCGGAAAGCGCCGGGTCGTCCACCGCCCGGGACAGCACCAGCGCGCCCACCATGGCGGCGCAGGCGGCCACCGCCTTCTGGCGGCGGGCGGCTTTGGCGCGGGTGGGGATGGCATTGCCGAGCAGGTCGATAAAGCGCTTCACGCTGCCGGTGAAGGCGGCGCGCACCGGCGGGCTTTGTCGCGCGGCATCGCCGGCCAGGGCGGCCAGCACGCAGCCATCCCCGGGGGCGTCGCGGTGGCGTTTGGACAGGTAGCGGCGGGCCAGGGTGTCCATGGACGGCCCGTCGCTGTCGCTGACCAGCCGTCGCCAGCGTCGCCCGGTGACGCCGATGGCGTACTCGCAGGCTTCCGCCATCAGCTGTTCCTTGGAGTCGAAATGGCCGTAGAAGCCGCCGTGGGTCAGGCCGGCATTCTTCATCAGTTCGGCCACGCCGATGCCGTCGAAGCCCCGTTCGCGAAACAAACGGGCGGCCTGGTGGACGATCTGCTCACGGTTGGCGGCGGCCTGTTCCTTGCTGACTCTCATGCTGGACCTCTTGCGCTTGGCGGTCGCTTTTTGATGATGAGTGTCATTTATATAATGATGATGGCCATCATGTAAATAAGCCGCGTGATGAAAAATCCGCCGACAGGTCGAGGACGGACTGTGCATGAATAGCGAAAGTGTGGGCCGGCTGCTTTTCTTTTCCCCGGCAAAACCGTTCAATAGGCTGCAATAACGATGACTTCTAAAAGCGAGGAGGGAATATGCAAAACGCCGATTTGGGCAAATTGATTCTGCGCCTGACCCTGGGGCTGCTGTTGTTGCTGCACGGCATCGCCAAGCTGGAAAGCGGCGTGGGCTGGATTTCCGGTTCGTTGCAGGGTTATGGGCTGCCGGGTTTTCTCGCCTATGGGGTGTTTATCGGTGAAGTGATCGCTCCGGTGATGATCATCATCGGCTATTACACCCGGATCGGCGCGGTATTGATCGTGGGCAACATGCTGGTGGCGCTGCTGATGGCGCACATGAACGAACTGTTCGCGCTCAGCAAAACCGGCGGTTGGGCGATCGAGCTGCAGGCGTTCTATCTGTTCAACGCGGTGGCGCTGTTCTTCCTCGGCTCCGGCAAATACGCCATGAAAAACTGAGAAAAAAATTGTGGGAGCGGGCCTCGCCCGCGAAAGGGTGGCAAGAGCCACCCGGCGGGATTCCAGAGACGCGTGGAATCCCGCCGGCCTGCATACCCCCTTTAAAGCGACCCGTGCATCATGTTCTTGCTGCTGATCTGCCCGTTCAGGGTCCAGTAGTCATAGAGAATCCCCAGCCCGAACAGACCCACCGTCAGCAGGTAGATGATGCCGGTGATCCATTTGCCCATGTAGAACCGGTGCAGGCCGAATATTCCCAGAAAGGTCAGCAGAATCCAGGTGATGTTGTAGTCCGTGGGGCCGGAGCGGTAGCGAATGTCCGCGGATTCATCCATGCCGGGAATCAGAAACAGGTCGATGATCCAGCCGATAAAAAACAGACCCAGGGTGAAGAACCAGATGGTGCCGGTGATCTGGCGTCCGTAGTAGAAACGGTGGGCGCCCATGAAGCCGAAGATCCAGAGCAGATAACCAATGACCTTGCTGTGCGTATCCTGATACATGAAAGACCTCTCCGTTGAATTGAAAACGCCGGGCCGTTAAAGCTCGACCTTGATGGCGGCAATCACTTTGTTCGCTTTGACGCGGGCGCGTTCGACGCTGTCGGCGCGGGCCACGGCGACGCCCAGGCGGCGGCTGCCGCTCACCTCGGGTTTACCGAACAGGCGCAGATCGGTATCCGGCTGCGACAGGGCTTCGTCCAGGTTGCCGAAGCGCATGTCGGTGGACTCGCCTTTCACCAGCAACACCGAGGACGCCGACGGGCCCCGTTGTTCAATCAGCGGCACCGGCAGGCCGAGAATGGCGCGGGCATGCAGCGCGAATTCCGATAGGTCCTGGGACATCAGCGTGACCAGGCCGGTGTCGTGGGGGCGCGGTGACACTTCACTGAACCACACCTGGTCGCCTTTGACGAAAAACTCCACGCCGAACAGGCCGCGCCCGCCCAGGGCATCGGTGACCGCGCGGGCCTGGCGTTCCGCCTCCACCAGGGCGGCGTCGTTCATCGGTTGCGGTTGCCAGGACTCGCGGTAATCGCCGTCCTCCTGGCGGTGGCCGATGGGCGCGCAAAACGAGGTGCCGTCCCGGTGGCGCACGGTCAGCAGGGTGATTTCGTATTCGAAATCCACGAACCCTTCCACGATCACCCGGCCCTGGCCGGCGCGGCCGCCGGATTGCGCGTAGTCCCAGGCGGTGTCGATGTCCTGGTCCTGTTTCACCAGGCTCTGGCCCTTACCGGAGGATGACATCACCGGTTTGACCACACAGGGCAGGCCGACGTCGCGCACCGCCGCCAGGTATTCCTCCCGGGTGCCGGCGAAACGGTACGGGGACGTGTTCAGCCCCAGCTCTTCCGCCGCCAGCCGGCGGATGCCTTCCCGGTTCATGGTCAGGCGGGCGGCGCGGGCGGTGGGCACCACCGTGATGCCTTCCTGCTCCAGCTTGAGCAGCTCGTCGGTGGCGATGGCCTCGATTTCCGGCACGATAAAGTGCGGCTGTTCCTGTTCCACCACGCGGCGTATGGCGGCACCGTCGAGCATGTCGATCACATGGCTGCGGTGGGCCACCTGCATGGCCGGCGCGTTGGCGTAGCGGTCCACGGCGATCACTTCACAGCCCAGCCGCATCAGTTCGATGCTGACTTCCTTGCCCAGTTCGCCGGAGCCCAGCAGCAGCACGCGGGTGGCGCCGGGCGCATTGGGGGTGCCCAGAGTGGTCATGGTGGCGGCTCCTTTTTTCATAGGGTTACGTCGCCCGGAGGCGCGTCGAGGGCTGATTGTAGCTGAAAGCGACGACCTGGGACCGTACCATGTCGGTAAGCTGAAACGGAGAAGCCCGCGATGGCGCAAGACGATGAATTGTGGATGGCCCGGGCGCTGGCGTTGGCGGAAAGCGCCGCCGGGGAAGGGGAAGTGCCGGTGGGCGCGGTGGTGGTGCGCGACGGCGCGGTGATCGGCGAGGGCTGGAACCGGCCGATCATCGCCCACGACCCCACTGGTCACGCGGAAGTGAACGCCCTGCGTGACGCCGCCGCCCGGGCGGGCAATTACCGGCTCTCCGGCGCCACCCTCTACGTCACCATCGAACCCTGCACCATGTGCTTCGGCGCGCTGATGCACGCCCGCATCGCGCGGCTGGTGTACGGCGCCCGGGAGCCCCGGGCCGGGGTCTGTGAAAGTCAGCTGGGTCTGCCCGAGCGGGGCTTTTATAACCACCGTATCGAGGTGACCGGCGGTGTGTGCGCCGAGCAGGCCGCGCAATTGCTGCGCGACTTTTTCCGGCAGCGCCGTTAATTATAGGTCTCTGGGATCCTGCCGGCCGGCTTTGCCGGCCTTTCGCGAGCGGGGCTCGCTCCCACAGCCCGCTCCTACAAGGGCGGGATTAGTCGGCGAGAGCGACCATGTTGGCGCGATGGCGGTCGGAGTTGTTGGCCCACACCAGCAGGTCGTAGTAGCGGCGGATATGACGCACGTACACCGCCGCCTGGCCGCCGGGGGCGGCGCCGTAGCGCAGCTGGTTCACGTAGGCCGGGTCGTCGAGCAGGGTGAGGCGGGTTTTCACGTCCTGCCACAGGTCCGGGTCGTCGCCCTGGCGCTCGGTGAGCACGCGGGCGTCTTCCAGGTGGCCCATGCCCATATTGTAGGCGGCCAGCGCCATCCAGGTGCGGTCCGGCTCCTGGATGCGGTCCGGCACCCGGTCGTGCAGCTTGCGCAGGTAGGCGGCGCCGGCGCGGATGCTCTGGGCCGGGTCGGTGCGGTCGGAGACGCCCATTTCCCGGGCGGTGCGGTTGGTCAGCATCATCAGGCCCTCGACCCCGGTGGGGGAGATCGCCTGGGCATCCCACAGGGATTCCTGATAGGCCATTGCCGCCAGCAGGCGCCAGTCGAAGCCGGCGTCCACGGACGCTTCCTGGAACTGGGCGGTGTAGCTGGGCAGGCGGTCGTCCATATGACGGATAAAGCTGCGCGCCGCGTACAGGTTGAACTGATCCACATGGCCGTAGAAACGCTCCGCCAGCCGCTCGGTGGTGCCGTCCGCCTTGGCCTGGGTCAGGAAGCGTTGCGCCGCCAGATAGAGGCTGCGGTCCGCGTCGCCTCGGAACGCCCAGGCCAGACCCTGATCCACGCTCAGGGTGAAGCCGGACGCCAGGTCCGGGAACAGGGAACGGTGAATCGCGTAGGCGTTGGAGTTGATCAGGGCGTAGTCGCCGTCGCCTTGCTCGACCAGGGCCAGTAATTGTTCGGCGGTGGCGTTCTCCACCTGCTCGAAGCTCAGTTCCGGATGGTCCAGCTGCGCCGCCACCAGCATGTCCGCGTGACGGCTGCCGGCGCGCACCAGCACCTCTTTGCCGATCAGGTCGGTGACGTCGGTGGGGCGCTGGTCACCCAGGCGGTACATCACCAGGGTGTCCACGTTTTGGTAAGGGGTGCTGTAGCGCAGCGCCTGGTCGCCGTCGTTGCCGGCCAGCAGGGCGGATGCGGCCAGATCGGCCTTACCGCGGCGCACCGCGTACTTAAGGTCGGAGGTGCTGTCCACCTCCAGCAGGCGCAGTTCCACGCCCAGGCGCTCGGCAAAGCCGCGCGCCAGCTCGTATTCCATGCCGGTGAGGCCGTTGGGGTCACGGTAGACGGTGGTCAGTGAGGGCCGGGTGGCCACCACCAGCTCGCCCCGCGCCTGGACACGTTCCAGGGCGGTGGGGGTGGGGCGCATCGCCACCATCAGCCCGACCGCGCCAAGCAGCGCGAGCGGGGCGATAAGCTGTCGGCCGGGGCGGAGGAAACCGCGAAGCCGTTGTAGCACTGTCATATCCGTTGATACCTCTGCTGGGTGTACTCCAGACAGGTCGGTACGGCCCGTGCCGTCCATCGCCGGACCCGGAAATCGGGGCGCTCGCCCCCGGGTCGGCTGTGACCTACATCACGTGTGCGCGGCGAATCTACCATCGGAACTGGTCAAAAATCCATCATTTTTGTCCAACAATCATATTTGCTTGCATCTTTGCGGCCCCCGCGGCGCGCGCATAGGAATTCGGGCGGCCATCCCTTATCATTGCGATCCTTATTTCTCCCCCTGCACGTAAAGGAAAAGCCGACCCCATGCTGATCCTCCCCGGTAGCCCGGCCCTATCCGCGTTTAGAAAGGAAAAACTGCTGGAGGCTCTGCCCCAGGCAGAGGCTCTGTCCGCCCGTTTCGTGCACTTCGTGGAGTTGTCTCCAACGGAGGGTGACGCCGGGCTGGATGAGCGCGAGCGCCAGGTGCTCGACAGCCTGCTGGAATACGGTCCCAGCCTGGAGGACGCGGCCGTGGAAGAGAGCGGCAGTGAAACCTTCGTGGTGGTGCCCCGCCCGGGCACGGTGTCGCCCTGGTCCTCCAAGGCCACCGACATCTGCCACAACGCCGGCCTCGCCAAGGTGGCGCGGGTGGAGCGCGGCATCGAGTACCGGCTCAAGCTCAACGGTCCGGCGGACCGGGGCGAGCTGATGGCGGCGTTGCACGATCGCATGGTGGAAGCGGTGCTCGACCGGCTGGAGGACGCCGAAGTGCTGTTCACCCACCACCGGCCGCGCCCGCTGACCAGCGTGGACGTGATCGGCGGCGGCCGCGAGGCGCTGGCCACCGCCAACGATGAGCTGGGTCTGGCGCTGGCGGAGGATGAAATCGACTACCTGGCGGAGCGCTTCACCGCCCTGGGGCGCAACCCCTCGGACGCCGAGCTGATGATGTTCGCCCAGGCCAATTCCGAGCACTGCCGCCACAAGATCTTCAACGCGGACTGGACCATCGACGGCCAGGAGCAGGACCTCAGCCTGTTCGCCATGATCCGCAACACCTACAAGCACGCCAGCGAGGGCGTGCTCAGCGCCTACAGCGATAACGCGGCGGTGGTGGCCGGCCCGGTGGCGGACCGCTTCTACCCGGATCCGGGCAACGCCGGCTATCCGTGTGAGTACCGCTACCGCAACGAGCCGGTGCACATGTTGATGAAGGTGGAGACCCACAACCATCCCACCGCCATCGCGCCGCGCCCCGGCGCGGCCACCGGCGCCGGCGGCGAGATCCGCGACGAGGGCGCCACCGGCCGCGGCGGCAAGCCCAAGGCGGGCCTCACCGGCTTTTCCGTGTCGAACCTGTGCATCCCCGGTTTCCGTCAGCCCTGGGAAGACGACTACGGCCGCCCCGGGCGCATCGCCTCGCCGCTGGACATCATGATCGACGGGCCGCTGGGCGGCGCCGCCTTCAATAATGAGTTCGGCCGGCCCAACCTGTGCGGTTACTTCCGCACCCTGGAAATTCAGGCGCCGGGCGTGGCCGGCGACGAGCGTCGCGGCTACCACAAGCCGATCATGATCGCCGGCGGCCTGGGCAACGTCCGCGACGGCGACGTGCACAAGAAACCGATTCCGCCGGGCGCCAAGATCATCGTGATCGGCGGCCCCGCCATGCTGATCGGCCTGGGCGGCGGCGCCGCCAGTTCCATGGCCAGCGGCGAATCCGACGAAGCGCTGGACTTCGCCTCGGTGCAGCGCGATAACCCGGAAATCGAGCGCCGGGTCCAGGAAGTGATCGACCGCTGCTGGGCGCTGGGCGAGCACAACCCGATTGTGTCGATCCACGACGTGGGCGCCGGCGGCCTCTCCAACGCGCTACCGGAGCTGGTCCACGACCACGACCGGGGCGCCAAACTGTCGCTGCGCGCCATCCCCAGCGCCGAGCCGGGCATGAGCCCGGTGGAAATCTGGTGCAACGAAGCCCAGGAGCGCTATGTGCTGGCGGTGCTGCCGGAGGACCTGGAGCGCTTCGAGGCGCTGTGTGAGCGTGAGCGGGCGCCGTTCGCGGTGCTCGGCGAGGCCACCGAAGCGGAACACCTGGAAGTGGCCGACGATCACTTCGGCGACGCGCCGGTGGACCTGCCCATGGACCTGCTGTTCGGCAAGCCGCCGAAAATGCAGCGCGCCTACGACCGGGAAGATTTCGAGCGCCAGCCGTTCACCACCGAAGGCATCGAGCTCAAGGACGCCATCGAGCGGGTCATGCGCCTGCCCACGGTGGCCTCCAAGAATTTCCTGATCACCATCGGCGACCGGTCGGTGACCGGCCTGGTGCACCGCGATCAGATGGTCGGCCCCTGGCAGGTGCCGGTGGCCGACTGCGCGGTGACCGCCACCGGTTACAACCAGCGCACCGGCGAAGCCATGGCGATGGGCGAGCGCACCCCGGTGGCGCTGGTCAACGCCGCCGCCTCCGGCCGCATGGCGGTGGCGGAAACGCTCACCAACCTGGCCGGCGCCCACATCGGCTCGCTGGGCCAGATCCGCCTGTCCGCCAACTGGATGGCCGCCGCCGGCCACCCGGGCGAGGACCAGGCCCTGTTTGAAACCGTGAAAGCGGTGGGCATGGAGCTGTGCCCGAAGCTGGGCATCGCCATTCCGGTGGGCAAGGACTCCCTGTCCATGCGCACCCTGTGGCAGGAAAAAGGCATCGACAAAAGCGTGGTGGCGCCGCTGTCGCTGATCGTTTCCGGCTTCGCCAACGTCACCGACATCGGCCTGACCGCCACGCCGCAGCTCAAAACCGGCCTGGACAGCGAGCTGCTGCTGATCGACCTGGGCCGCGGCAAGAACCGCCTGGCCGGCTCGGCGCTGGCCCAGGTGTTCGGCAAGGTCGGCGATGTGGCGCCGGACCTGGATGACGCCGACGATCTGATCGCCTTCTTCGAGGTGACCCAGCGGCTGCTGGCGGAAGAGCGCCTGCTCGCCTACCACGATCGCTCCGACGGCGGCCTGTTCACCACCCTGGCGGAGATGGCGTTCGCCGGCCGCACCGGCGTGGACATCGTGCTGGACAACATCGCCGGTGACGGCCCTGAGGCCGTGGCGGCGCTGTTCGCCGAGGAGGCCGGCGCGGTGATCCAGGTGCGCGCCGCCGACGTGCAGGCGGTGCGCCAGCGTTACCAGGACGCCGGCCTGGGCGGCTGCGTGCACAGCGTCGGCACCGTCAACGACGAGGACGTGGTGCGCCTGCGCCTGGGCGGCGCGGTGCTGCGCGAACGCCCGCGTTGGGGCCTGCAGCGGCTGTGGTCGGAAACCAGCTACCGCATCCAGGCGCTGCGCGACAACCCGGACTGCGCCCGCCAGGAGTTCGAATCGATCGCCGATTCCAACGACCCGGGACTGAACGTGCGGCTGACCTTCGACATGAGCGAGGACGTGGCCAGCCCGTTCATCAACACCGGCGCTCGCCCCAAGGTGGCGATCCTGCGCGAGCAGGGCGTTAACGGCCACATGGAAATGGCCGCCGCCTTCGACCGCGCCGGGTTCAGCGCCATGGACGTGCACATGAGCGACCTGCTGGCCGGCCGCGTCAGCCTGGATGACATGAAGGGCCTGGTGGCCTGCGGCGGCTTCTCCTACGGCGACGTACTGGGCGCCGGCGAGGGCTGGGCCAAGAGCATTCTCTACAACCCGGGCCTGCGTGACGCCTTTAACCGTTTCTTCTTCCGCGAGGACACCTTCTCGCTGGGGGTCTGCAACGGCTGCCAGATGCTGTCCAACCTGAAGGATCTGATTCCCGGCGCCGAGCACTGGCCGCACTTCGTGCGCAACCTGAGCGAGCAGTTCGAGGCACGCACCTCACTGGTGGAAATCCAGGACTCGCCGTCGGTATTGCTGCGCGACATGGCCGGCACCCGCCTGCCCATCGCCGTGGCCCACGGCGAGGGCCGCGCCGAGATCAGCGACCAGGATCTTAACCGCAACATCGAGCAGCGTCTGCTGGCGCTGCGCTACGTGGACAGCCTGGGCAACCCGGCGGAGCAGTACCCCGCCAACCCCAACGGCTCCGCCCAGGGCGTCACCGGCTTCACCTCCCGCGACGGCCGGGCCACCATCATGATGCCGCACCCGGAGCGGGTGTTCCGCGTGTTGCAGAACAGCTGGATCCCGGATGATTGGCGTCGGTTTGAGAACGGGCCCTGGTATCGGTTGTTCGCTAACGCGCGTCGATGGGTCGGGTGAAGGCAGTTGATAGTTGATAATTGATAGTTGATAGCGAAAGGCAAAGTCAAAAGACTGAGCGCTTTCGCGGGATTTGGAGTGGGGGAGTATGGCGGACGAGATGTATAACTATTTCGATATGTTGATTGCGGAGTCGCCGGAGCCTACGGCGGTGTCCGAGCGGCGCCGGGAGTTGGCGGGCGAGTTGAAGGCGATCAGTGAACAGTTGATCCGGCTGGATGCGGATGAGGCGGCGCTGGCGGAATACACCGCGCAGGCGCGGGCGTTGCGTGAGCGTCTGGAAGGCCACGGCCATCGCAGTATGCGTGACATTCTCGGCCGGTTGATCGTCGGCAAGGGCAGCCGCCAGGACGCGCTGGATATGGCCGACTTTGAAATCCTTACCGGCCAGGCGACGCCGCTGTCGCCGCCGCTGGAGCTGTGGCTGGACGGCGACACCGTGCGTGGCCGGGCCACCTTCGGGCGGCTGTTCATGGGTCCGCCGGGCAAGGTGCACGGCGGCGTGCTGTCCCTGGCCCTGGATATGCTGATGGCCAAGTGTCAGGATTTCGTCACCGGCCTGGGCATGACCGGCACGCTCAACATCCGCTACATGGCGCCCACGCCGCTGAACACGGAGATCCGTTTCGAGTCCCGGGTGGCGAAAGTGGAAGGGCGCAAGCTGCTCACCGAAGCCAAGGTGTTCGCCGGAGATACCCAGACCGTGTCCGCCACGGGAGTTTGGATTTCATCCCAGGGCGACTACCAGTTGCGCGACGCTTACGCGCACCTGGCCGAGCCCGCCGACAACGACCGCGAGACCGCCTGAACCCGGGCGGTCCGCCAGGGAGGCCCGATGACCGTCTACAAGCTTTGTTTCTACGTCCCCGAAGAGCATGCCGAAGCGGTGAAAAACGCCGTCTTCGAGGCCGGCGCCGGCCGCATCGGCAACTATGACTGCTGCAGCTTTCAGGTCGCCGGCCAGGGCCAGTTCCGGCCCCTGGAAGGCAGTGACCCCTACATAGGCGGCCAGGGCGAGGTCGAAACGGTGCGCGAATTCCGGGTGGAAACCATCTGCATGGAAGACCACCTCAAAGCCGCCCTCAGCGCCTTGCGGCTGGCGCACCCCTACGAAGAGCCCGCCATCGACCTGTGGCGGCTCGAGGACCTGCCGGGCTAGGTTCGGACCAGGGTGCGGGCATTGTGCGAGCGGGCCTCGCCCGCGAAAGGCCGGCAATGCCGGCCGGCAGGATCCCAGAGAGCTCTCTAACGGCAGCACAAACAAGGTCTCTGGAATCCTGCGGGGCAACCTTTGCCGGGCGACCTGGGTCGCCCTTTCGCGGGCAGGCCCGCTCGCACAAGTTCAGTCGTCCAGCGAAGGTTTGCGCTTCAGCGGTGGGATGTCTTGGGTGCGCACCGGAAACTCATTGCCATTGGCGCGGTCCTGGATAAAGAACTTCAGCGTCCGGCCGATGGTGGGGAAGGCGAGCTCGTCCCAGGGAATCTCATCCTCGGAGAACAGCCCGGCGTCGGCGCTTTCGTCACCCACGCCGTAGTCGCCGTTGACCATCTCGCTGAGGAAGAACATGTAAACCTGGTTGATGTGCGGCAGGTTGAACACCGTGTACAGGTCGCCGATGGCCACGGTGGCGCAGGCTTCCTCCCAGGTTTCCCGGGCGGCGCCTTCCTGCAGGGTCTCGCCGTTCTCCATATAGCCGGCGGGCAGGGTCCAGTAGCCGATGCGCGGTTCAATGGAGCGTTTGCAGAGCAGGAAGCGGCCTTCCCAGACCGGGATCGCGCCGACCACGATTTTCGGGTTCTGGTAGTGGATCACGCCGCAGTGGTTGCACCAATAGCGGGGCCGGTTATCCCCTTCGGGGATGGAGAACAGGATCTCTTCGCCGCAATGGCTGCAGTATTTCATTGATGCTCTCGCCTGCTTATGGAGCCTCATCGGGCAGCCTGGCCGCCGGCCGGCATGATGAGGAAACGACAGCCTAATGGCTTGGCGGTGGATCGGCAATTAGGGCGTTTTCACGGGCTCCGCCGTGAATAGAGGGCATCCGGCCTTGCCCGGTGCGCGAGGCCTGTTCAAACTGGTGTTTGAAATAAAACTGGGAGTACCCCGTGCTAGAAAAACTCCGGCAGCGCATGTCGGCCTATCCTTTCAATGACTTACCGGTGGAGCTACCGGAAGCGGCCGTGCTGATGCCGTTCGTGGACCAGCCCGACCCGGAACTGATATTGACGGTCCGTGCCCAGGGCATGCCCACCCACGCCGGCGAAGTGGCGTTTCCGGGCGGCAAACGGGACCCCGGCGACCGCGATCTGTTGCATACCGCCCTGCGAGAAAGCCACGAGGAGGTGGGCCTGGCCCAGCGTGAAGTGGAGGTGATCGGTCAGCTGTCGCCGCTGGCGTCCCGGTTCGGCATGAAGGTGACCCCGTTCGTGGGCGTGGTGCGGGCCGGGGTGGATCTGACCCCCGAGCCCGGCGAGATCGAGACCATCTTCCAGGTGCCGTTGAGCTTTTTTCTGGAAGAAGAGCCGGAGCTGTCGCCGCCGATCGACTTTTACGGCCGCCGCCTGTGCATGCCCAGCTACTATTACGAGGACAAGCGGATCTGGGGGCTGACCGCCTTTATGATCCTGGATTTGATCAATCATGTGTACGACGCCGATGTGCGTTTCGACCTGACGGGTGAAAAATGATCTATAAACTGGAAGGCCGCCGCGTGGAAATGCGCGGTGAAGGCCAATGGGTGGCGCCCAACGCCACGGTGATCGGTTCGGTGGTGCTGGGCGCCAACAGCAGCGTCTGGTTCGGCGCGGTGATCCGCGGCGACAACGACCTGATCGAGATCGGTGACAACACCAACGTGCAGGAAAATTCCGTACTGCACGTGGATCCGGGCGTGCCGATGAAAATCGGCAACGGCGTCACCGTCGGCCACAAAGTCATGCTGCACGGCTGCACCATCGGTGATAACAGCCTGATCGGTATCAACGCGGTGGTGCTGAACAAGGCGAAGATCGGCAAGAACTGCATCATCGGCGCCCACGCCCTGGTGCCCGAGGGCATGGAAATCCCCGATAATTCCCTGGTGATGGGCGCGCCGGCCAAGGTGGTCAAGGAGATCTCCGACGGCCACAAGGCGATGCTGACCATGAGCAGCCAGCACTACGCGGCCCACGCCAAACACTTCGATGAGCACCTGGAAGTCGATGAACGCTTTCAATAACCGGCCGGAATTCCCGGAAGCTCCGGTGTCGCCCTGCGTATCGATCTGCGCCCTGGACGGGGACGATATCTGCGTGGGGTGCTTCCGTACCGGCCGCGAGATCAGCTATTGGGGCCTGCTGCCCGTGGAGGAGCGCCGTGAGGTGCTGGTCCGCTGCCAGCAGCGCATGGCCGGCGAACCGGCGCCGTGCATGGTGACGAAGGAGCAGCCGTGAGAGGGGTGGACCAGGCCGTGAGAGGGGTAGAGCAGCCGTGAGCGAGAAGGAGCAGCCGTTACTGCCCGCCCGTCCCCGGGTGGGGCTGGCGCTGGGTAGCGGGTCCGCCCGGGGCTGGGCGCACATCGGCATTATTCAGGCGCTGGAAGAGCGCGGCATCGAAATCGATGTGGTGGCGGGCACCTCCATCGGCGCCCTGGTGGGCGGGGCCTACGTCAGCGGCGCGCTGAAGGAGTTCGGTGACTGGGTGCGCACCCTGACCACCAAGGACGTCTTCGGACTGATGGATTTCACTTTCTCCGGCGGGGTGGTGAAGGGGGAAAAGCTGTTCGGTTTTTTCGAGAAGCTGCACAGCAACCCCAATATCGAAGACCTGGAAAAGCGTTTCGTCACCGTCGCGACGGACATGAAAAGCGGCCGCGAAGTGTGGATCAGCAAGGGGCCGGTGCTGGACGCCGCCCGCGCCTCCTGCGCGCTGCCCGGGTTGTTCTCGCCCCTGCAACACCAGCGGCGCTGGATGCTGGACGGCGGCCTGGTCAACCCGGTGCCGGTGTCGGCGGCGCGGGCGTTCGGCGCCGATGTGGTGATCGCGGTGAACCTGAACGCCCAGCTGGTGGGCGCGCACCTGTCCCGCCAGACACCGCCGGAGGGTGGCGACAGCGACGAGGACCGCAGCCTGTGGCAGAAGATGACCCACTACTTCTCGTCCCAGGACGGTGGCCCGCCGGGCTTCTTCGATGTGGTGGCGTCCAGCGTCAACATCATGCAGGACCGCATCACCCGCTCGCGGATGGCCGGCGATCCGCCGGAAGTCACCCTGATCCCGCTGCTGGAGGATTTTGCCCTGATGGACTTCCACCGCGCCGGGGAAGCCATCGACGAAGGCTACCGGCTGGTGGAGCGGCATGAGGGGGATATTTTTGCTTGGGTGGGGGCGCCGGACGCGGATCGCGTTTAGGGGGCGTCGGGTTCGTTTGAGGCGTGGCGGACTTTGGCGGCTTTTACCATGTTGTCCTTCACCTGCAGGATTTCGATCAGGTAGTCGCCGATGCGGATCGAGATGTTGGCGTCGGGGATGTCCTGCAGGTATTCCAGGATCAAGCCGTTGAGCGTGCGCGGCCCGCCGGTGGGCAGGTCCCAGTCCAGTGAGCGGTTGATCTCCCGCAGGTGGGTGGCGCCGTCGATCACATGGCTGCCGTCCTCCTGGGGGTGGATGTCCTGGCTGGTGGCGGCCAGGTCAGTGGTGAATTCGCCGACGATCTCCTCGAGGATGTCCTCCAGCGTCACCAGCCCCAGCACGTCGCCGTATTCGTCCACCACGATGCCGATGCGCCGCCGCGCGTTCTGGAAATTGATCAGCTGGCGGTTCAGCGACGTGCCTTCCGGCACGAAGTAGGGCTCCACCGTGTGCTGCATCAGCTCCGCTTTGTTGATGTCTTCCTTGAGCAGCAGCCGGCTCAGTTTGCGCAGGTGCAGCAGGCCCAGCATGTTGTTGGGGTCGCTGCGGTACACCGGCAGCCGGGTGTGCTGGCTGGCGCGCAGGGTGGACATGATCTCATCCATGTCGTCGTCGATGTCCACGCCCACCATCTCGTTGCGCGGGATCATGATGTCTTCCACGGTGACGCTTTCCAGATCCAGGATATTGAGCAGCATCTTCTGGTGCTTTTCCGGGATCAGGCCGCCGGCCTCGTTGACCACGGTGCGCAGTTCCTCGGGGCTGAGGTGGTCGTCGTCGCTGTTGCGGGTCTGGGCGCCGGCCAGCTTCAGGAACATCATGCTGATGCCGTTGACCAGCCACACCAGCGGCGCCAGCAGCACCTGCAGGGGCTTGAGCACCACGCTGGCGGGGAAGGCGATGCGCTCGGGCTTGAGCGCGGCGTAGGTTTTCGGGGTGATTTCCGCGAACACCAGCATCACCAGGGTGATCACCACCGGCGCCACCGCCGCGCCGCTGTCGCCCAGCCAGCGGATCGCCAGGATCGCCGCCACCGTGGCGGCGAAGTTGTTGACGAAATTGTTACCGATCAGGATCACCGACAGCAGGCGGTCGGTGCGGCGCAGCAGGCCCTCCACCCGCACGGCGGCGCGGTGCCCCTGGCGGGCCAGATGCCGCAGGCGATAGCGGTTGATCGCCACCATGCCGGTTTCACTGCTGGAGAAGAAGGCGGAGCCGAGAATCAGGATGATCAGGGCGGTGATCAGCCACCCGTCGGAGAAACTGTCCAAGAGGAAGTCGTTTCGTTGCTTATTGGCAGCACATTGTTTGGGGGTGGGGAAGGGCTGTCAAGCTTAGCCATGGCCCAGCCAGAGGGCGGTCAGCTCCGCGCGGCTGCGCACATTGAACTTACGGAACAGGGTTTTCACGTACTGGTGGGTGGTGTGCGGGCTCTGGCCCATGGCCTCGGCGATGTTCTTTTCGGCGCTGCCGGCCAGCATATGCTTGAGCACGCCGCGCTCGGTGGGGGTCAGCGGCGCGTCGGCCATCAGCTGGCCGTAGCTGAGGTGAACCTGCCGGTTCAGCCAGCCCAGGCTGCGCAGGGCGTAGCTGGCGATTTCCAGGTCCTGCGCGGTGAAGTCGGGCTGATCACGCAGCCGGTCGAACATAAAGTAGCTTTCCACGTCCTCGTTCACCGGCATCACCACGAACAGGCGGTCGGTGATGCCGCGCCCCAGATAATGGTGGATGGCGGTCCGTGTCTCCTCATCGATGTGCATCCCGCCCTCCCTAGGTTTTGTCGAGAATCACTTCCAAAACCAGTTGGGAGCCGAAGAACGCCACCACCAGTACCGCGAAGCCGGCCAGGGTGAAGCGCACCGCCGTGCGGCCGCGCCAGCCGCGCAGATGGCGGCCGCCCAGCAGCACCGCGAAAATCACCCAGGAAACCAGCGTCAGCACGGTTTTGTGCACCAGGTGCTGGGCGAACAGGTCGTCCACGTACATAAAGCCGAACAGAATCGCCAGCGTCAGCAGGCTCTGGCCCAGCCAGATGGTGTCGAACAGCATCGACTCCATCACCTGCATGGGCGGGAACAGGCGCATCACCCCGCGGATGTGGCCGTCCTTGAGCTGGCGGTCCTGGACCATCAGCAGCAGGGCCTGGCATGCGGACAGCACCAGCACCGCGTAAGCCAGTATCGACAGCAGCACATGCAGGCCGATGCCGTGTTCCAGCGGGTGAGCGTTGTAACCGGTGTCGATCCACAGGCTGGCGGGGATGATCAATGCCGCGAACGGAAACACCAGCGCGCCGATCCACTGAAACGGCCGGTACAGGCTGGACACCAGCACCAGCCCGGCGCCCACCGCCGCCATGCAGGAGGCCACCGAGAACAGGCCCAGGCGCAGCCCCTGGTCGGTGACCAGCAGGAAATACAGCCCCACGGCGTGGGTGGCCACCGCCAGACCGCCGGGCAGCATCAGCACCGCCCGTGACGGCGCCGCCTGACCGCGGAACTGGCGGTACAGCAGCAGCGACGAGAGCGCGTATAAAAAAGTGGCGATCAGGCCCAGGGCCTCGGCAGCAGTCATAGGGTGCGATTTCTCCGAAAAAGCCGCCGAAGTCTGGCACAGGTCCCGGTGCTTTTGAAGCGCCAGCCATGACGGGCGGGGCATCGGTGCCCTATAATCGGCGGCCTGTCGTCTCGGCGTGCGCGGTCAGCGCCGCCGAGCGCTCGAAATCTGGAGGTTGATGATCATGTTCGAGAATCTCACGGACCGCCTGGGTCAGTCGCTGAAAGGCCTGGCCGGCCAGGGGCAGCTCACCGAAGACAATATCCGCGACACCCTGCGCGAGGTGCGCAAGGCGCTGCTGGAGGCCGACGTGGCCCTGCCGGTGGTCAAGGAGTTCGTGGAGCAGGTCAAGGAAAAGGCCCTCGGTCAGGAGGTGTTGAAAAGCCTTAACCCGGGCCAGGCGTTCGTCAAGATCGTCAACGACGAGCTGGTGCACACCATGGGCGACGCCAACGACGCCCTGAATCTGGCCTCCAAGCCGCCGGTGGTGATCATGATGGCGGGCCTGCAGGGCGCCGGTAAGACCACCTCGGTGGCCAAGCTGGCGCGTTTCCTCCAGGAGCGGGAAAAGAAGAAAGTGATGGTGGTGTCCGCCGACGTCTACCGCCCGGCGGCCATCGACCAGCTGCAGACCCTGGCCGGCGAGGTGAAGGCGGAATTCTTCCCCTCCACCGGGGACCAGGACCCGGTCGACATCGCCAACAACGCCCTGGCGGCGGCGCGCAGCAAATATATGGACGTGCTGATCGTCGATACCGCCGGCCGTCTGCACGTGGACGAGCAGATGATGGGTGAGATCAGCCGTCTGCACGGCGCCATCAGCCCGGCGGAGACCCTGTTCGTGGTCGACGCCATGACCGGCCAGGACGCCGCCAACACCGCCCAGGCCTTTAATGAGGCGCTGCCGCTCACCGGTGTGATCCTCACGAAGGCGGACGGCGACTCCCGGGGCGGGGCGGCGCTGTCCGTGCGCCACCTCACCGGCAAGCCGATCAAATTCATCGGCATGGGCGAGAAAACCGACGCCCTGGAGCCCTTCCACCCGGACCGGATCGCCAGCCGCATTCTCGGCATGGGCGACGTGCTGTCCCTGGTGGAGCAGGCCGAGCGCACCCTGGACAAGAAGAAAGCCGACAAGATCGCCAAGAAGTTCAAGAAAGGCCGGGCGATGGACTTCGAGGATCTGAAGGATCAGTTCCAGCAGATGCGAAACATGGGCGGCATGGCCAGCCTGCTCGATAAGCTGCCGGGCATGGGCGGCATGATGGAAGCGGCCCAGAACCCGGCCTCCATGAAACAGATGAAGCACATGGAAGCTTTGATTGATTCCATGACCCCCAAGGAGCGCCGCAACCCGGACGTCATCAAAGGCTCGCGCAAGAAGCGCATCGCCGCCGGCGCCGGCCTGGAAATCCAGGACCTCAACCGCCTCATGAAGCAGCAGAAAATGATGGCGAAGATGATGAAGAAGATGCGCGGCAAGGGTGGCATGAAGAACATGATGCGCGGCATGGAAGGCATGATGGGCGGCGGCTCCGGCGGCCCTGGCGGCGGCATGCCCCCGGGCGGCATGGGCGGCGGCGGTGGCATGCCGCCCATGGGCGGTGGCGGCGGTGGTCTGCCCCCCATGGGAGGCGGCCGCTAGGGCTTTATCTCGGCCGCGGATGGGCGTACAATCCGCACCCTTCGCGACCCGACCGGGCCTTTTTCATGGCGCCGGGCGGGTTTTCAAGCGGATACGATGGCCGGCGGCGGGCGCCGCGGGCCGGGAAACCGGATTGAAATAAGGTAATTGAATTATGGTAGTTATTCGTCTCGCCCGCAGTGGCGCCAAGAAACGTCCCTTCTATCACATCGCCGTGGCCGACAGCCGCACTTCCCGCGATGGCCGTTTCATCGAACGTCTGGGCTTCTACAACCCGATCGCCCGTGGCGGCGAAATCCCGCTGCGCATTGATCTGGCCAAGGTTGACGCCTGGGTCGCCGAGGGTGCTCAGCCCTCCGAGCGCGTTAAGGCGCTGGTCAAGAAAGCCCGGAAAGAAGCCGAGCAAAGCGCGTAAAGCGCTGCTGGCGAGCGCCTGAAGATGGCGGCAGCCGATAACGCCCTGACATCCGAGCAGGTGTTGGTGGTGGGCCGCGTAATGGCGGTCCATGGCGTCCAGGGGTGGGTGAAGGTGTATTCCCACACCGACCCGATGGAAAACATCTTCGAGTATCAGCCCTGGTATATGCGTCGCGGCGAGCACTGGCTGCCGGTGACGCTCACCGGCAAGCGCCGGCAGGGCAAGGGGCTGGTGGTCGGCGTGCAAGGTTGCAACGACCGGGACCAGGCCCAGCAAGAGCTGGTCGGGCGGGACATCGCCGTCCCCCGCGACCTGCTACCCCGCTCCGGCGGGGGCGATTATTACTGGCGCGATCTGATCGGCCTGCGGGTGAAACTCGCCGACGGCCGGGATCTGGGCCGGGTGCACAGTTTAATGGAAACCGGCGCCAACGATGTTCTGGTGGTGCGCGGCGACGGCGACAGTCTCGACCGGGAAGAGCGGTTGCTCCCCTGGTTGCCCGAGCAGGTGATTCTGGATGTGGATCTGGAGCACGGCGAGATGCGGGTGGACTGGGACCCGGAGTTTTAGCGAACCGGCTCTAACGGGGGCAAGGCCATGCGGATAACGCTGATCACCCTGTTCCCGGACATGGCGCGGGCGGTCACCGACTTCGGGGTCACCCGTCGCGCGGTGGAGAACGGCCAGCTGGTGCTGGACACGGTGAACCCGCGGGATTTCACCGAGGACCGCCACCGCACCGTGGACGACCGGCCCTTCGGCGGCGGCCCCGGCATGGTGATGAAGGTGGCGCCGCTGGAAAAGGCGCTCGACCACGCCCGGCAACGGGCCACCGGCGGCAAGGTGATCTACCTGTCGCCCCAGGGTCGCCCGCTGACCCAGGCGAAAGCCGAGGCGCTGGCGGCGGAGCCGGAATTGATTCTGCTCGCCGGCCGCTACGAAGGGGTCGACGAGCGGTTGTTGGAAGCGTCGGTGGACGAGCAGATATCCATCGGCGATTACGTGCTCAGCGGCGGTGAACTGCCGGCGCTGGTACTGATCGACGCGGTGACGCGTTTGTTGCCCGGGGTGCTCGGGCATCAGGATTCGGCGGCCCAGGATTCGTTTTCCGGCGACATGGAAAACCTGCTGGACTGCCCGCACTACACACGGCCCGAGCTGTATCAGGGCCGGTCGGTGCCTGAGGTTCTGCTCAGCGGCGATCACGAACGGATCCGCCGCTGGCGTTTGAAGCAGGCACTGGGACGCACCTGGCGGTGGCGTCCCGAACTGCTGGAGGCCCGCCGGGAGCGGGGCTTGAGCAAGGAAGAGAGCGAGTTGCTCGACGAGTACATCCGCGAGTTCGAAGCGCGGGACGACGGGCAGCAATACAGCGATCAATGAACCGAGGAGCCTGCCATGAGCGGCAAAAAACCCCTGATTCAGGAAATCGAACAGGCACAGCTGAAAACCGATGTGCCCGAGTTCGGCGCCGGTGACACCGTCACCGTGCAAGTGAAAGTGAAAGAAGGCACCCGTGAGCGTCTGCAGGCGTTCCAGGGTGTGGTCATCGCCCGCCGTAACCGCGGTCTCAACTCCGCCTTCACGGTGCGTAAGGTGTCCCACGGTGTCGGTGTGGAGCGGGTGTTCCAGCTGCACAGCCCGATCATCGATTCCATCGAAGTGAACCGTCGCGGTGACGTGCGTCGCGCCAAGCTGTACTTCCTGCGTGAGCGTTCCGGTAAGTCCGCACGGATCAAGGAAAAAATCCGCAAGCAATAATCCAGCTTGCGGTTGTTTCGCCGCGAGCCATGTCGTCTCAGCCTTTGCTGTAGGGCAATTCGGAGACGACCTCTGGTCCGGCGGACGCTCCCAAAAAAAAGGGCCACCTCAGGGTGGCCCTTTTTTATGCCCGCGAAAGGGCGCTAAGCGCCCGGCGGGATCCCAGAGACCGCTATCGAGCGCCTGCTATTTCGAGACTGCCCGGAACACCGCCAGAATCACCAGGGCGCCGATTATCGCGGTCACCAGGCTGCCCAGACTGAATGAGCCCACCGGGCCGCCGATGCCGGCCATGGCGCCCAGCCAGCCGCCGACAATGGCACCGATGATGCCGAGAATAGTGGTCAGAATAAATCCGCCGCCGTCGCGGCCGGGCATGATCCATTTGGCGATAATGCCCGCCAAAAGCCCCAGTACGATCCACGATAAAATGCCCATAAAACGTTCTCCTTGGCCGATGTGTTGATCGCTTTCAGTATGCCTGCGCCAGCGCGCCGGGGCGGGTAATAAAAGGTAAAACCAGAACGTGATTGAAGCGTGAGGGCGAAGATTGTGTTTTGCGCCGTGATTGCCAATACTCGCGGCATGGACTCTCCCCGTAAGCCGCTCGGCGACGCCGACCAGACCCTGATTGACGCCTGGCTGGACAACCAGTGGCTGGAGCGTGGCCTCAGCCGCCACACCCTGGAAAGCTACGGTCGCGACCTGCGCCAGTTCGGTGAATGGCTCGGTGGCGCGGGCCTGGGCCTTGGCCGCTGCGACCGGGAGCGCTTGCTGACGTTTCTCGCCGACCGGCACCGCCAGGGCGTGGGCGCGCGCTCGGTGGCGCGTCAGTTGTCCGCATTGAAAAGTTTTTTCCGCTGGATGAAGCGGGAAGGGCGCATTGCCGAGGACCCGACCCTCAACGTGGCCCGCCCGCGTACCGGCCGGGCCTTACCGAAGACACTGTCCGAAGCCGATGTGGAGGCGCTGATGCGCGCCCCGGACCTGGACGACAGCCTGGGCCTGCGTGATCGGGCCATGCTCGAAGTGTTGTACGCGTCCGGCTTGCGGGTGTCGGAACTGGTGGGCCTGACGCTCAGCCAGGTCAACCCCCGCCAGGGCCTGGTGCGGGTGATCGGCAAGGGCGACAAGGAACGTCTGGTGCCGCTGGGCGAAGAGGCGCTGCACTGGCTGGAGCGCTACCTGCGCGATGCCCGGCCGGCGCTGTTGGGTGAACACCGTGAAGTGCTGTTCCCCAGCCGCCGTGGCGGCTTCATGACGCGCCAGACGTTCTGGCACCGGATCAAGCTGCTGGCGGTGCGGGCCGGGGTGCAAAAGCCGCTATCGCCCCATACACTGCGGCATGCGTTCGCCACGCATTTGCTCAACCACGGCGCCGACCTGCGCGTGGTGCAGATGCTGCTGGGGCACAGTGACCTGTCCACCACGCAGATTTACACCCACGTCGCGCAGCAGCGGTTACAAGAGGTGTACCAACAACACCATCCGCGCTCGGGAACCTGAGGGCGGACCCGGGCTCCAAAGGGCCTGGGAACCCGAACAACTGGAGAACAACGATGAAAGCGATTCTAAGTGCCCGTATGGCGACCCTGGCGGCCACGCTGCTGGCTGTTTCCGCCGTCGCCCAGGGCGCGGGGGAGATCGACGAGAAAACCTTCAAGAGCAACTTCCAGGATGCCTTTCCGCGCACTGAAATCACTGATATCCAGCCCGCCGCCGAGGGCCTGGTGGAAGTGGAGCTGAACGGCCGCGAGATCATCTACGCCTCCGATGACGGCCGCCTGGTGTTCACCGGCGACGTGATCGAGCTGCGCGACACCGGCCCGGTCAACCTCAAGGAAGCCCGCTACCAGAAAGTGCGCAACGCCGGTCTCGCCGACCTGGACCCGGACGCGTTGATCACCTATCCGGCCAAGGGCAAGGAGAAGGCCGAGATCTACGCCTTCACCGACATCACCTGCGGTTACTGCCGCAAGATGCACCGCCACATCGAGGAATACAACGACGCCGGCATCACCGTGCATTACCTGGCGTTCCCCCGCGGCGGCCCGCAGGCCGGCAGCGCCGAGGACATGCGCCACATCTGGTGTGACGCCAACCCCGACGAGGCGCTCACCGCCGCCAAGCTGAATAACACCATCTCCGACTCCGAGCTGGCCGAGTGCGCCGCCGCCGTGGACGAACAGTATCAGCTGGGGCTGGAATTCGGCGTGCGCGGCACCCCCGCGGTGTACACCGCCGAAGGCGCCCAGCTGGGGGGCTACGTGACCCCGCAGCAGCTTAACCAGCGCCTCGGTCTGTAGCCGGGCCGCCCGCTCCAGGCCCCGCCATACGGCGCTTTGCGGCGCCGTTCACCGGTTCTTTACATTGACGGCGCAGGGTTGCGCCGTTAATGTGTCCGGCTTCCAATGACCCCGCCCAAGGTGACGCCGTGGAAGCTGACTTTCAGCGCATCAAGCGCCTGCCCCCCTATGTCTTCAACATCGTCGGCGAGTTGAAGATGGCGGCCCGCGCGCGCGGCGAGGACATCATTGATTTCGGCATGGGCAATCCGGATCAGCCCACCCCGAAGCACATCGTCGACAAGCTCACCGAGACCGCCCAGCGCGGCGACACGCACCGCTATTCGCAGTCCAAGGGCATTCCCCGTCTGCGCAAGGCGATCACCGACTGGTACCAGCGCCGCTACGACGTCAGCCTGGATCCGGAAACCGAAGCCATCGTCACCATCGGCTCCAAGGAAGGCCTGGCGCATCTGGCGCTGGCCACCATGGGCCCCGGCGACACCGTGCTGGTGCCCAATCCCAGCTATCCGATCCACCCCTACGGCTTCGTGATCGCCAACGCGGACATCCGCCACGTGCCGCTGGTGCCCGGTGTGGATTTCTTCGAGGAGCTGGTGCGCGCCATCAAGGAAGCCTGGCCCAAGCCGAAACTGCTGGTGTTGAATTTCCCGGGCAACCCCACCGCCCAGTGCGTGGAGTTGGAGTTCTTCGAGAAGGTGGTGGCCATCGCCCGCGAGTACGGCATCTGGGTGGTGCACGACATCGCCTATGCGGACATTGTCTTCGACGGTTACCAGGCGCCCTCGATTCTGCAGGTGGAAGGCGCCCGTGACGTGGCGGTGGAGTTCTTCTCCCTGTCCAAGAGCTATAACATGCCCGGTTGGCGGGTGGGGTTCTGCTGCGGCAACCCGCAACTGATCCAGGCCCTGGGCCGGATCAAGTCGTACCTGGATTACGGCACCTTCACGCCCATCCAGGTGGCGGCCATCGCCGCCCTGGAGGGCGACCAGAGCTGCGTGGGCGAGATCCGCGACATGTACCAGCGGCGCCGCGACGTGCTTTGCGACGGCCTGAACGAACTGGGCTGGACGGTGGAGAAGCCCCGCGCCACCATGTTCGTCTGGGCGCGCATCCCCGAGACCTATCGGGCGATGGGCTCGCTGGAATTTTCCAAAAAGCTGCTTCAGGAAGCGGGCGTGGCGGTGTCACCGGGCATCGGCTTCGGTGAATACGGCGACGACCATGTGCGCTTCGCACTGATCGAAAACGAACAACGTACCCGGCAGGCGTTGCGCGGCATCAAGAAGATGTTCCGCGCCGACGGCGTGTCCGGCGAATGAAGAGAGAGGATGCCAAGGTGAATGCGGTAAAGGTCGGCATAGCAGGTCTGGGCACGGTGGGCTCCGGCACGGTCAACGTTCTGCAGCGTAACGCCGGGGAAATCGCCCGGCGCGTGGGCCGCCCGATCGAGATCGCGCATATCGGCGCCCGCCGCGACAATCCGGCGTGCGACATCAACGGTATCCGCGTGTCGCGGGATATCTTCGCGGTGGCCACGGACCCGGAAATCGACATTCTGGTGGAGCTGATCGGCGGCACCGACACCGCCCGCGAGCTGGTGCTCACCGCGATCAAGAACGGCAAGCACATCGTCACCGCCAACAAGGCGCTGATCGCCGAGCACGGCAACGAAATCTTCCAGGCCGCCCATCAGAACGGCGTGGACGTGGCCTTCGAAGCGGCGGTGGCCGGCGGCATCCCGATTCTGAAATCCCTGGGTGAAGGCCTGGCCGCCAACCACATCAACTGGGTGGCGGGCATTATCAACGGCACCGGCAACTACATCCTCACCGAGATGGAGCAGGGCGGGCGCGCCTTCCAGGAAGTGCTGGAAGAAGCGCAAAGCCTGGGCTACGCGGAAGCGGACCCGACCTTCGACGTGGAAGGCGTGGACGCCGCGCACAAGCTCACCATCATCGCCTCCATCGCCTTCGGTATTCCGCTGCAGTTTTCCAAGGTGTACATGGAAGGCATCAGCCGCATCACCATCGAGGATGTGAAGAGCGCCGCCCAGTTCGGTTACCGCATCAAGCATCTGGGCATCGCCAAGGACACCGGCCACGGCATTGAGCTGCGCGTGCACCCCACCCTGATTCCCCGCGAGACCATGCTGTCGGCGGTCAACGGGGTGATGAACGCGATCATGATCGACGGCGACGCCGTCGGCCCGACCATGTTCTACGGCGCCGGCGCCGGCGCCGAACCCACCGCCTCGGCGGTGGTGGCGGACATCATCGAAATGGGCCGCGCCTTGACCGTGGACCACGACGAGCGGGTGCCTTACCTGGGCTTCCACGCCGACCAGATGTCCGACGACCCGATTCTGACCATCGACGATGTGTCCTGCAGCTTCTACCTGCGCCTGCACGTTCAGGACAAGCCCGGCGTGCTGGCCAACATCACCCGTATCCTCAGCGACAACCACATCAGCATCGAAGCCATGGTGCAGAAGGAAACCGAGGAAGGCCTGGTGCCGATCGTGATGATGACTCACAAGGTGCTGGAAGGGGATATGAACGCGGCCCTGGCGGCGATCGCCGCCCTGGACACCGTTGATAACAGTATTATGCGCATCCGCGTGGAAACGCTGGACGCCTGACGCTTAAGAGAGATACGACATGCCATTCCGTGACCGCTATACCGGCCTGATCAACCGTTACCGTGACCACCTGCCGGTCAACGACGACACGCCGTTGATCAGCCTGGGCGAGGGCAACACGCCGCTGATCCGCCTCAAAAACATTCCCCGCCTGCTCGGCAAGGACGTGGACATCTACGTCAAATACGAAGGTCTCAACCCCACCGGGTCGTTCAAGGACCGGGGCATGACCATGGCGGTGACCAAGGCGGTGGAAGAGGGCAGCAACGCCATCATCTGCGCGTCCACCGGCAACACCTCCGCGGCGGCGGCGGCCTACGCCGCCCGCGCCGGCATCACCGCCTTCGTGATCATCCCGGAAGGCAAGATCGCCATGGGCAAACTGGCCCAGGCGATGATGTACGGCGCCGTAATCATGCAGATTCGCGGCAACTTCGACCAGGGCATGGAACTGGTCAAGCAGGTGGCCGAGAAGGCGCCGGTGACCATCGTGAACTCGGTCAACCCCTTCCGCCTGCAGGGTCAGAAAACCGCGGCCTTCGAAATCATCGAAGAGCTCGGCCGCGCCCCGGACTACCACTGCCTGCCGGTGGGCAACGCGGGCAACATCACCGCCCACTGGATCGGTTACTGCGAATACTCGTCCAGCAAAACCGATGTCCTTACCGAAGCGTGTGCGTTCTGCGAAGGGCATTGCCGTTACGCCGGCGGCCCGATGATCGGCGACCGGCCGAAGATGGTGGGTTACCAGGCGGCGGGATCCGCCCCGTTTCTGCGCGGCGAGCGGGTGTCCGATCCGGAAACCGTGGCCACCGCCATCCGTATCGGCAACCCGCAGTCCTGGGACAAAGCCTGGAAAGTGAAGGAAGAGTCCGGCGGCTGGTTCGATGAACTCAGCGACGAGGAAATTCTCGCCGCCCAGAAGCTGCTCGCCGAGAAAGAGGGTATTTTCTGCGAGCCCGCTTCCGCCGCTTCCATCGGCGGTGCCATGCGAGACATCAAATCCGGCAAGATCGCCGAAGGGTCCACCGTGGTGTGCACGCTCACCGGAAACGGCCTCAAGGATCCGGACACCGCCATCGAGCAGTGCAAGGATTCCCGTATGGTGACCATCGATGCGGAGCTGGACGCGGTTCGTGACGCCATCGTCAAGAATATGTGAAGCGCGGTTAAAATCATCCGGCGTCCGTTGAGGGGACGCTTTTAAAAGGAGGCGCGGCGCCGAAAGGGCCGCGCCTTTTCTGTTTTTTGCACAAGCGAATACCGTCTCGGCCTTGAAACCTGACGCCGAATGGAGGATATATAAAGCATCCTTGAACGCCGTGCGGTAATTAGTTCATTGGATTTTTCAATTTTTTTATATTGCTGGAAAGCCAGAGACAATAAGGGTTTTTTGGCGAAAGTCTGAGCAAGAAAAAGGTCATCGATTTGACATCAGTTCAATGATCTTTAGGCTGCGTGATGACTTCTGCTGGGGAAACCATAATGAGAAAGTCTATTTTTGCGAAGTCCGCACTGGGCTTGTTCGCGGCATCCGCCGTATGTACACCGATCACGGCCACCGCTGGGGCGGAATTGAGTGCCGGCGTTTGGTGGGTTTATCAGAACGTAACCAATTCTGATTTCAATTCGGCCTCGTTCAGCGAGGATCTCGATAACGAAACCGGCGGCAACTTCGCCGATCCGGCGCTGATTCTGTATGCCGATGACGACGGCAGTCACGGTCCTTGGCATTTCAGCGCGGAAACCCGCATCGGTACCGGTTCCTTTACCAGCGCCGCTAACAACAACAGTGGCGACAATTTTACCGTGCACAAGGCCTGGATCGGTTACGACCTGACCGAAGAGACCAGCCTCAAGATCGGTAAAAGCCAGGTGCCGTTCGGTTGGAAAACCGTAAATTTCTGGCCCGGTGACGGCCTGCAAGGCGGTTACGGCGACCAGATGGACGTGGGCCTCAAGCTGAGCGGTGATGCCGGCGCCATCCATTATGACGCCGCCTACTATCACCAGGACGACTGGGGCGAGGACAGCACCGACACCGTTGACGACAACGGTCACTGGGGCAGCAGCGCCACCTACCGCAAGATCAAGACCGGCGTGCTGAACGTGGACTGGACCTTCCTGGAGCATCACACCGTCGGCGCCTCCGCCCAGTACGGTCGCATGCAGGATCTGGTGCCGGTGGCCGCTAATAATCCGTCCGCCAGTAACGACGAAGGCACCCACCAGGCCTACGATCTGCACTACATGTTCCAGATGGACAACTGGTCCGCGAAATACCGCTTCATCAGTGTCGAGCGTGATTTCGACGGCATGGACGCGCTGCTTGCCTCCGCCGACGCACCGGTGGACGACAAGATCGAAAACCAGCGTCACGTGGTGGAAGTGGGCTACAACCACAACAACTGGTTCTACTATGTGGACGCCGGTGTGGCCAGCACCGACACCACCGGCAACGACGCCGATGACGTCCAGTTCATCGCCCCCGGTGTTCGTTACCAGTACGGTCCCGGCTGGATCTACTTCGAATACCTGCAGTCCGACGGCGACATCAATGCCTATGGCGATGTCTACGAATCGGATTTCGATGCGGTCTACGTCGCCTTCGATTTCTACTTCTGAATCCAATGCCGTCAAGCCGGCCGCGGGCCGGCTTCAGGGTTCGGCCCCGCCGAACCGACCGCGCGGCGCCGCCTGTCTGGTTCTGAGCCGGCACCGCGTGACACGGAAAATGGAGCTATGCCATGAGCGTGGAATACGAAACAGACTATGAAGTGGGTCAGGATAATGTGCAGGTCCTCGGCATGGACATGCACAATCCGGTCTTCTTCATCAGTGCGGTGCTGATCCTTGCGTTCGTGATCGGTACCATTATTTTTCCCGCCGAGGCCAAAACGGCCCTCGACGGTGCCAAGGGCTGGACCATCAGCAACTTTGACTGGTTGTTCATGGTCGGCGCGAATATTTTCGTTTTGTTCTGTATCGCCCTGATTTTTCTGCCCGTCGGTAAGATCCGCCTGGGTGGCAAGGACGCCCGGCCGGATTTCTCCACCCTGTCCTGGTTCGCGATGCTGTTCGCCGCCGGTATGGGCATCGGCCTGATGTTCTGGAGCGTGGCGGAACCGGTGGGTTACTACACCGACTGGTTCGGCACCCCTCTGAACGTGGAGCCCAACACCCCGGAAGCGAAAGACATGGCGCTGGGCGCGGTGATGTACCACTGGGGCCTGCACCCCTGGGCGATTTACGGCGTGGTGGCACTGTCCCTGGCGTTCTTCGCCTATAACAAAGGCATGCCGCTGACGATCCGTTCCGCCTTCTACCCGATACTGGGGGAACGCTGCTGGGGCTGGCCCGGCCACATCATTGACGTGCTGGCGGTACTGGCGACCATCTTTGGTCTGGCCACGTCCCTGGGGCTGGGCGCCAAACAGGCCGCCGGGGGCATGCACTTTCTGTTCGACACCCCCAACGCCATCAACGTGCAGATCGCGATTATCGTGGGCGTCACGGCGGCGGCGGTGATCTCGGTCATGCGCGGCCTGGACGGCGGCGTCAAGCTGCTGAGTAACATCAACATGGGCCTGGCCGCGCTGCTGTTGCTGTTCGTGATGATCGCTGGTCCCACCCTGTTGATTTTCACCAGCATGGGCCAGACCGCCGTGGATTACGCGGCCAACATCATTCCGTTGAGCAACTGGATCGGTCGCGAAGACCAGGGCTTCCTGCATGACTGGACCGTGTTCTACTGGGCCTGGTGGATTTCCTGGTCCCCGTTCGTGGGCATGTTCATCGCCCGGGTCTCCCGGGGTCGCACCGTCCGTGAGTTCCTCACCGCGGTGCTGCTGGTGCCCACCCTGGTGACCGTGGTGTGGATGGCCACCTTCGGCGGCTCAGGTCTGCATCAGACCATCAACGGCATCGGTGAGCTCGCCAACGGCGTCGGCGATTCCTCCCTGGCACTGTTCCAGATGCTGGCGGAACTGCCGCTCACCGCGATCACCTCCTTCCTGGCGATCGTGCTGGTGCTGGTGTTCTTCATCACCTCCTCGGACTCCGGTTCGCTGGTGATCGACTCCATCACCGCCGGCGGCAAGCTGGACGCGCCGGTACCCCAGCGGGTGTTCTGGGCGATCATGGAAGGTCTGATCGCCGGTGCCCTGCTGTATGGCGGTGGCGAGCAGGCGCTGAACGCGCTGCAGGCCGGCGCCATCACCACCGGCCTGCCGTTCACGGTGGTGCTGTTGCTGATGTGCTTCAGCCTCTACAAGGGCCTCTCGGCGGAGCGCAAGCTGATGACCGCCAACACCTGAAGGCCCTCAGCAAGCCGCAAGAAAAAAGCCCGGCCTCAGCGCCGGGCTTTTTTTGTCCGCTGATTATTCCGGTGTTCGGTGCTCCGTATCCGCGACCCAGGCTGGAGAGATACGAGCGTCGCGGCTTATCGGGTGTGGCGGTTGATGGTGTACTGCAGGTTAAGCAGGGCAGGGATATGTGGCCCGATCAGCCCCTTGCCGGTGGTCAACAAGGCGCCGGCCAGATCCCGGTCCGGGTCCGCCCAGCAGTAAATGCTGATGAACCCCAGGTGCCCGAAGGCGCGCGGCGCCGCCGGCCCGAACAAACCGATGCCGCGATTGCCGAGCATGAAGCCGGGCGAGAACGTCAGCGGCAGCATCAGGGTGCGGTCCACTCGGGGGCGCCGCGAAGCAGGCGCCAGCGCCGCCGCCACCGTCTCCGGCCGGAAGATCTGATGGTCGCCCCAGCGGCCGCCATTGAGCAGCATCTGGAAGAAGCGGCTGGCTTCCTCGGCGGTGGCGTACAGGTTGCCGGCGGGCACCACCGCCTGCTGGAAGCGCTCGTCGTTGGTGACTTCCACCACCTCGCCGAAGGTGCCGCCCACCGCGTAGTTCAGAAACAGGTCCACCAGCTTCATCGGCACACCGGTGGCCACGTCGCGGGCGCGCTCCGGGCCGGTGGCGCCGAAGGTGAAGTAGCGCATGCCCATGGGTTGGCGCACCACCCGGTCCAGGGTCTGGTTAAGGCCCTCGCCGGTGACCTTCTCCACCACCGCGCCCAGGATGAAACCGGCGGTGATGGCGTGGTAGGACTGGTTGCCCAGGGTGCTGGGCCGGGCTTCGCAGAGCAGTTTCACGATCTCATTCGGCCGGTACAGGATGTCCGGCTCCACCGCCTGCTCCGGGCGCGGAATGCCGGCCCGGTGGGTGAGCATATGCCGCAGGGTGGTGTTCTGCTTGCCGTGGCAGCCGTATTCGGGCAGATAGCGGCTGACCGGGTCGTCGAGGTGCAGCTGGCCCTGTTCCGCCAGGTGATGCACCAGCATGGCGGTGATCGACTTGGAGGCGGAGAACAGGCACACCGGGGTCTCGGTGGTGAGCAGGCGCTCGCTCACCGGGTCCGCGTAGCCAATCGCCCGGTCCAGGAACACGCTGCCCCGGCGGCGCAGGCTGAGCGCGATGCCCGGGCTCATGCCGCCCCGGTAGAGCCGCCGCGTGGCCCGCCAGATCGCCTCGACCCGGTCGTCGTCCAGCCCGGCCTCGGCGGCGGGCGCTTCGCTGCCCTGGGCGATAAGCGGCGCCAGATTGCGGGGGATCGGGGTGCGTTGCGGGGAAAGAAGGCGGCTGAGACGCGGGCGTAGGGCCATGGGCAATCCGGTATCCGTGGTTGATCAGGCCATTGTCCATGGCCGCCAATCGTGGACAATGGCTGAAACAACCATTCCGGCGGCGGGCGCGTCAGTGCCCAAGAGGTGAGCACCATGAACGAGATCAAGCAATCCGGATTCGAGAGCTTTCAGGAGTTCTACCCCTACTATCTGCAGGAGCACACCGACCCGACCTGTCGGAGGCTGCATTTCTTCGGCACCCTTGGGCTGTTCGCGGTGCTGGCCGGCGTTCTGATCACCGGCAACCTGTGGGGGCTGTTGTTGCTGCCGGTGGTGGGCTACGGCTTCGCCTGGGTGGGGCACTTCTTCTTCGAGCACAATCGCCCGGCCACCTTCAAGCACCCCTGGTACAGCCTGGCCGGTGACTTCGTGATGTTTAAGGACATCCTCACCGGGCGTATTCGCTGGTGACCGTGGCACAGCGGTTCGTCCCCGGTGAGGCGCCGGCCCGGGGCGACGACAAGCCGGACCTGGACAGCCCGGCGCGCATCGAGGCGATGGTGGATTCGTTCTACCAGCGGGTGCTGGATGACCCGCTGCTGGCGCCGGTGTTTCTGGAGGTGGCGCGCATCGATCTTGACGAGCATCTGCCGCTGATCGCCGCCTACTGGAAAAAGATGCTGCTCGGCGATACCGCCTACGACCGGCACATGATCGCCAAGCACCGCGCGGTGCATGACAAGCAGCCGCTTACCGGCGCCCACCACGAACGCTGGCTGGCCCTGTTCACCGCCAACCTGCAGGCACACTTCAGCGGCCCCAATACCGACCGCGCCCGCCTGCTCGCCGCCCGCGTCATGGACAACCTCTACCGACAGCTCTCTCAACGCTAGTTAGCCGGAAGGCTGTCTCTCCATCGGGGGCGAGCCTCTGTGCCGGGACCTTCCGGGAACGCCGTGAATACGTCCCTGTAGGCTCCCTGTCGAACGTCCTGTTCTCCAGGGTCCCGGAAGGTCCCGGCACAGAGGCGCGCTGAGGGAAACGTCACCGCCACGGGCCCACCCGATTCCGCGCGGGCTTTCTGGAGAGAACGAACACTCTGGGATCCTGCCGGCCGGCAGAGCCGGCCTTTCGCTTGCAAGGCAAGCTCCCACAAGCCCGCTCCCACAAGGTTCGCTATACCCTTTGCCCGAGTGTCAAGCGCCGAACACACCCTCGGCTTTCAGGCGCTGGAATTCTTCCTCGGACAAGCCAAGCTCGCCGCGCGCCACGGCTTCGGTGTCGCCGCCGGCGTCGCCGCCGGGCCAGCGCGTGGCGCCGGGGGTGCCGCCCAGGCGCGGCATTATGGCGGGGATTTTCAGCGGCGCGCCGTTGATTTCGACCTGCTGGAACAGGCCGCGGGCCTGGAAGTGCGGGTCAGCCATCATGTCGGCGGCACTGTAGATCGGGCCGCAGGGCACCCGGTTGGCTTCCAGCTTTTGCAGCACCTCGGGGCTGGGCAGGGTGGCGCACCAGGCCTCGATGGCGCCGTCGATTTCCGCTTCGTTTTCCACCCGCCCCGGGTTCTTCGCCAGGCGCGGATCCTCGGCGAGATCGACACGCCCCGCGGTGGTCATCAAACGTTTAAAAATGGAATCACCGTTGCCGCCGATAATCACGTATTTGCCGTCCGCGCAGCGGTAGGTGTTGGTGGGCACGATGCCGGTGACGGTGGAGCCGGCGGGCTGGCGTATCTCGCCGGCGCCGTCGAATTCCGGGATCACCGCTTCCAGCAGATTGAACACCGATTCGAACAGAGCCACATCGACCACCTGGCCCTGCTTGCTACTGTGGCGTTCGAGCAACGCCAGGGCGATGCCCAGGGCCGCGTGCAGCCCGGCCACGGTGTCGCCCAGGGACAGGTTGGGGCGCACCGGGCGCTCGCCGGGGAAGCCGTTCACGTAGCGCAGGCCGCCGATGCCCTCGCACACCGACGCATAGCCCGGTTTGTCCGCGTAGGGGCCGTCCTGGCCATAGCCGGAGATGCGTGTGTAGATCAGGCCCGGATTGCTCTCCTTGAAGCGCTCCGGCCCGAGCCCCCAGTTTTCCAGGGTGCCGGGGCGGAAGTTTTCGATCAGCACGTCGCTGTCGTCGATCAGGCGCGCCGCCAGTTCGCGGCCGGCGTCGCTCTTCAGGTCCAGGGTCACGGAGCGCTTGTTGCGGCCCAGGCTGCGCCACCAGAACGAGGTGCCGGTGTCGTCCAGGGTGCGCCAGCCGCGAATCGGGTCGCCGCCGGGCGGCTCCACCTTGATCACCTCGGCGCCGAAATAGGCCAGCAGGGTGCCGGCGAAGGGGCCCGCCAATAATTGCCCCAGTTCCACCACTTTAACGCCGGCCAGCGGCAATGCCCGTTGGTTCATGGACGGTCCTCGTTGCGTGTTTGCTGTCTTTCAAAGGAGGTTAGTGTGCCTCAAGGCCGGCGGCGTTGTCCGCCCGAGGCGCGTGGCGATGCTACAATCGCCGCCGTTGTGCCCGCTACCCATGGAGACCCGATGACCCCGGAACGACACCGGCGCCTGTGCGCCGCCCTGGACCGACGCCAGCCGGACTTGTCCGTGATTCTGGAAGGGGTGCACAAGCCGCACAACATCAACGCCATCGTGCGCACCTGCGACGCGGTGGGCGTGCTCGACGTGCACGCGGTGTTGCCGGAAAACCGCGCCCGGGCCTCGGCCAGCAGCGCCATGGGCTCGCAGCGCTGGGTCTATGTGCATGAGCACGACAGCGGCCCGGACGCGGTGGCCGCCGCCCGGGCCCAGGGGCAGCAGGTGCTGGCGGCGCATTTTTCCGATACCGCCGTGCCCTACCGGGAAGTGGATTTCACCCGCCCCACGGCGGTGCTGTTCGGCACCGAGAAGTTCGGTATCACCGAACGCACGGTGGCCGCCGTGGACCAGCATGTGATCATTCCGATGATGGGCATGGTGTCCTCGTTCAACGTCAGCGTGGCGGCGGCGATCATTCTCTCCGAGGCCTGCGAGCAGCGCCGCGCGGCCGGGCTGTACCAACAGCGGCGGCTCAGCGAGGCCCGTTACAAGCACGCCTTCTTCCGCTGGGCGCACCCGCGCCTGGCGGCCTATTGTGAACGTTACGGCGTGCCGTACCCGGCCCTGGATGACGAAGGCCGCATTGCCGAGCCGCGACGTTTCGACTTTCTACTCAGCGAGGCTGTCCGCCGTGGCGAAGACGCTTGACCCCAAACCGCCCCTCGACCTTCAAGCACGCCTGAACCGCCTGCTTCCCAACATCCGCCTGCTGGCAACGCCGTTGCCACTGGTGCCGGAACTGCGGCTGTGGCTGCTCGACGAGCTGGTCGACGAACGGCTTGACCAGGAGGTGGCCAACGCCCTGATGGAGGCGCCGCCATACTGGTCGCTGTGCTGGGCCTCCGGCCAGGTGCTGGCGCGGCATCTGCTGGCGCACCCGGAGTGGGTGCGCGGCAAAACCCTGGTCGATGTGGGGCCGGGCTCCGGGGTGGTGGCCATCGCCGCCGCGCTGGCCGGCGCGCGCCGGGTGATCGCCTGCGACCTGGACCCGGACGCGCTTGCCGCCACTGCCGCCAACGCCGCGCTCAACGGCGTTGAGATGGCGCTCAGCGACGATCTCGAGGCCTGCCTGGCGGAGGCCGACTGCGTCAGCGCCGCGGACATTCTCTACGACCGGGACAACCTGCCGCTGCTGGAACGCTTCCACCGCAGCGGCCTGCCGATCCTGCTGGCGGACTCGCGGATTCCCGATCTTGATCCGCCGGGGCTGACGTTGCTCGGCACCTGGCAGGCGTCCACCTGGCCGGATCTCGGCGAAGCCGGTGAGTACAACCGGGTGAGAATCTTCGCTTCGGAACCCTGATCCCGGGCACCGGTCGAAACACCCGTTACGTATCGTTCACAGGAGGGTTTGACCTTGCGCACCGTTCTGAAAAGACCTCTCGATCTGATTAGCGCCGTGGTTCTGATGAGTCTGCTGTCGGCGTCCGCCGGCGCCGCGCTGCCCACGCGTATCGCCAGCGGCGAGGAGTTGCCGTCGCTGGCGCCGATGGTGGAAAAGACCGCCCCGGCGGTGGTCAATATCGCTATCGAAACCCGGGTGCGGGCAGCCCAGAACCCGCTGATGCAGGACCCGTTCTTCCGCCGCTTTTTCGACATGCCGGATCAGGCGCCCAGCCGCCGCGCGGTGTCCGCCGGCTCCGGTGTGATCGTCGACGCCGACCAGGGCTATGTGCTCACCAACGCCCATGTGGCGCGCAACGCCGACAACATCGAAGTGACCCTGATCGACGGCCGTGAGCTGTCCGCGGAACTGGTGGGCCTGGATGAGGAAGTGGACCTGGCGGTGCTGAAACTGGAAAGCGCCGAAGACCTGACGCAAATCCGCATCGCCGATTCCGCCGGCCTCAAGGTGGGTGATTTCGTGGTCGCCATCGGCAACCCCTTCGGCCTCGGCCAGACGGTGACCTCCGGCATCGTGTCGGCGCTGGGCCGCACCGGCCTGGGTATCGAGGGCTACGAGAACTTCATTCAGACCGACGCCTCCATTAACCCGGGCAACTCCGGCGGCGCGCTGGTCAATCTCAACGGCGAGCTGGTCGGCATCAACACCGCCATTCTCGCCCCCGCCGGCGGCAATGTGGGCATCGGCTTCGCCATCCCCACCAACATGGCGGTGAACGTAATGGACCAGTTGATCGAGCACGGCGAAGTGCGTCGCGGCGTGCTCGGCGTGACCATTCAGGATCTCACCGAGGAACTGGCCAACGCCTTCAAGGTGGAGCGCCGCAAGGGCGTGGTGATCACCAATGTGCTGCCGGAAAGCGCCGCCGATGAAGCCGGCCTCAAGGCCGGCGACGTGGTGCTGGAAGTGGACGGCCAGCCGGTGGACCGGGTCTCGGACCTGCGCAATAAAGTCGGCTTGTCGCCGGTGGGCGAGAAGATCGAGATGACCATTCAGCGTGACGGCCGCCGCAAGACGGTCACCGCGGAGATCAGCGAATCCGGCCTGGGCGCCGATGCCGGCGACGGCGTCTCGTCGCACCTGCAAGGCGCCAGCCTGCGTGACCTGCGCGAAGGCGAGCTCGACCACGTCCAGCGCGGTGTGCTGGTGGAAAACGTGGCGCGCAGTTCCGCCGCCTGGCGTGCCGGTCTGCGGCGCGGCGACGTGATCGTCAACGTCAACCGTCAAGACGTCAACAATTTGGAGCAGTTACGCGCAGCCGTGCCGGATAAGGACGCCGCGCTGCTGCTGCGCATTAACCGCGACGGCGGCGTGTTCTTCGCCGTGGTCCGCTAGTTCAGCGGAAAGTCGGTCCAGCCATCCGTCCAGTCGCGGGCGGCGCCGGGCCGAATGGCGCCGATATAGAGCGCCGACTCGTCCCAGAACTCCCCCTGGGGCGGCGCCACGGCGCCGTCCCGCAGGCCCGAGGTGCCGCCGGGGGCGAAGTCCGGGTTCACGGTGCTGCTCACGTCGCGGCTGAACTGCGGGTCCACGCCAAAACGCGCGCCCACGGTGTCGCGGAAGTAGGCGGCCTCATCGAGGCCGCCGTCATCGTCCGCGTCGCCGCTTTCGTCCTCGAAAAAGCGGATGCCGCGCCCGCCGATGTCGTTGATCGCCAGGGCCTCGAACGACAGACGGCCGTTGTCCAGGTTGCCCACCGTCACCGCGTCCTTGATGTCCACCGCTTCCCCGGAAAAGCCGTGCATGAACAGATTGTGGAAGTGTCCGCCGGTGCCTTCGCGCAACGTCATGGCGCGGTGGTGGCGGGTGTGGCTGCGCGGGCTCACCAGGGTGACGTTGTACATCACCGGTTCCGACATCGGCTCGGCGTCGTGCTGATTGCCGTTGTTGTCCGCTTCGAAGGCGTTGTCGCCGCTGTTGGGGTGTTGCTGGGCAATCAGGAACTGGACCCGGCCGCGCCAGCCCCAGTCCCAATCCAGGGAATCGTCGCCGGCGCCGGTGATCAGAACATGGCGCAGGTCCGCGGTGCCGCCGAACATCTCCACGCCGTCGTCCAGGGAGCGGTGCACCTGCACGTGGCGGATGATGGTGCCGCTGCCGCAGCCGCCCATGGTCAGGCCGTTGAGTTCGTTGTTGGCGTACACCTCGAAGCCGGCGAACTCAATGCGCGCGTACTCAAGAACGCCGCAACTGCCGTCGGCGTCGTCGCCGCCGAACGAGCCACGGGTATCATTGGCCGGCACCCCTTCGATGTGCGCGTCGGCCTGATTCACCGGCGCCGAGCCGAGCAGCACCACGCCGCCCCAGTCGCCGGGGGCGCGGGTGCCTTGCGGCTGGCCGCTGGTGAACACGATCGGCATGTCGGCGTTGCCGGCGGCGTGCAGGCTGGCGTCCCGCGTCACCACCAGGGCCGACCCCGGCCGCCCTTCAATGCGGGTACCCGGCTCGATGGTCAGGCGTGCGCCGTCCTCCACATAGACGATGCCGTCCAGCACCCAGGTGCGGTCGGCGGACCAGCGGTGTTCGCCGGTGAGCGGGCCGGCCACCACCTGGCGGCCGGAGAGCAGGCCGCCGATGGAAGGCTGCAACAGCACCCCGGCGGCGATCACCCCCACCAGCACCAGCGTGCCCAGGCCCAGCCACCATAAGTTCGATGAGCGTTGTGGGGTGGCGTCGTTTCGGGGCGCGGGCCGGGGCGGGGTGGGGGCGGTGTCGCTACTGGCCGTGGCAGGGGCGCTGGTTTTATGCAGCAGGCCGCCCTGTCGGTTGGCGGCTTTCAGCTTGCGGCCCAGTTCGCGGATGCGCGGGTGCTCGCTGGACAGCGCCTTCTCGATCACCTCGGCGCGGTACTGCGAGTCGTTGAGGAGAGTGTTGAAGTGAATAAAGCGCAGCGAGCCGTCGCCGCTTTGATTGTAGTTCTGTTTCAGTTGCCACAGCAGTTCCACGAGCTGTGCCCGTGGTGACGATTCGCCACTCATGATGCCCCCTCCCCGGACGGATTTCCCCATTGCAGGGAACGCAGTCTGGGAGGAGGGCGTTACAGTGCGATGAAATCAGACGCCGAGAATCTTGTCGGCGGCTTTTTCCGCGATCATCACCGTGGGCGCATTGGTGTTGCCGCCGATCAGCGTCGGCATGATCGAGGCGTCCACCACCCGCAGGCCTTCCAGGCCGTGCACTTTCAGGTCCGGGTCCACCACCGCCTGGTCGTCGACGCCCATCTTGCAGGTGCCCACCGGGTGGTAAATGTTGTCGCACTTGCGGCGCAGGAAGGCGCGGATCTGTTCGTCGCTCTGCACGTCGGCGCCGGGGGCCAGTTCCTCGCCACGCCAGGGCGCCAGCGCGTCCTGGGCCATGATCTCGCGCATTGCCTTGACGCCGCGCACCATGCCTTCCATATCGTCCGGGTGCTCCAGGAAGCGCGGGTCGATCAGCGCCGGGCTGCGCGGGTCCGCATCACGCAGACGGATGGTGCCGCGGCTCTTCGGGCGCAGAATACAGACGTGGCCGGAGTAACCGTGGCCCATGCTGAACATCCAGTTGAGGCCGTGGTTGTCCAGTTTGGCGGCGGTCAGATGCAACTGCAGGTCCGGGCGCTCTTCCTCCGGCCGCGATTTAATGAAGCCGCCGGCCTCCGCCACGTTGGAGGTCAACTGGCCGCTGCGTTTGGTGAAGAAATCCCACACCGCCTTGGCGCCGGTGAACGGCAGCTCCCAGGAGCCCATGGTGAAGGTGTCGCGGCGCCGGTTGCGGTGGATCACCAACACGTCCGGGTGGTCCTGCAGGTTGCCGCCGACGCCGGGCAGCTCGTGCACCGGGTCGATACCGTGGCGTTTCAGTTCCTGCGGATCGCCGACCCCGGACAGCTGCAGCAACTGCGGCGAGTTGATGGCGCCGCCGGACAGGATCACCTCGCCGGCCTCGATGGTGTGCATGCCGCCCTTGTGCTCCACCTCCACGCCGGTGGCGCGTTTGCCGTCGAAGCGCACCCGGTGCACCAGGGCGCCGGTCATCACCGTCAGGTTGTCGCGTTCCATGGCCGGGTGCAGATAGCCGCGCGCCACGCCCCAGCGTTCGCCGTCCTTCTGGTTCACCTTGTACATCGACATCCCTTCCTGGGTGTCGTTGTTGAAATCGTCGGTGGCCGGGTGGCCGGCCTGGACCCCGGCGGTCACGAACGCCTCGCTGACCGGGTGGCGGAATTTCAGTTCGGCGATGTTGAGGTTGCCGTTGACGCCGTGGAACGGGCCTTCGCCGCCGGGCTCGTAGTTTTCACAACGCTTGAATAGCGGCAGCACGTCCTTATAGCCCCAGCCGGGGTTACCCAGCGATTCCCAGTGGTCGTAATCCCAGGGGTGGCCGCGCGTGTAGCACATGGCGTTCACCGCCGAGGAGCCGCCCAGGGTCTTGCCGCGGGGAATATAAATTTCACGGTTATTGAGCGCTTTCTGCGGTACCGTGTAATAGCGCCAGTTGCGGGCGTTGGAGCGCATCAGCCAGATGATCCCGGCGGGGATGCGAATAAACAGGCTGTTGTCCGCGGGGCCCGCTTCCAGCAGACAAACACGGGTGTTGGGGTTCTCGGACAGCCGGTTGGCCAGGACGCAACCGGCGGAGCCGGCGCCCACGATTACATAATCAAACTGCATGCCGCTCGCCTATGTTCAATGCCTATTTCAACCACTATACAGCCTGTAGCGCGCTCCTGTTATTGACCCTGTGTATCCGCGCCACGGCCAATGCGGAGCCGCCGCCGGACTGGCGGCACGTGGCCTTCGAGGGCGAGACCCGCTACCGGCTCACCGACGCCGGTTGCTGGCGGGCCAGGGCGGAAGCCAGCGCCTCGGGTCTGGTGCGCGAACAGGCGGTGAATCTGGCCCGCACACCCTGGTTGAACTGGCGCTGGCGGGCCGCTGAAACGCCGGCCTGGCCGGCGGCGGACGAGCGCAGCAAGCAGGGCGATGATTTTCTGGCGCGGGTCTATGTGATCAAGGAGGGCTGGGTGCCCTGGCGCACCCGGGCGATCAATTACGTCTGGTCGCGCTCGCACCCGCCGGGCAGCCACTGGCCCAACCCCTATGCCGGGCAAGCGGAAATGGTGGTGGTCCAGGGGCCGGACGGCGCAGCCGGGCCGTGGCGCGGGTTCAGCCGCGACGTGGCCGCCGATTTCAAGCGCTTCCATGATATGGAAGTGGACAGCGTGGACGCGGTGGCGATCATGACCGACACCGACAACACCGGCGTGGTCGCCGAAGCCTGCTATGAACTGCCTTCTTTTTCCGCTCAGCCGCAACACGCCCGGCCCTCTGAACGGTAATCACGGTTGCGGACCCGGATTAAGGCTGTTTATTATTCAGGCAGCCGTTTTTCTTTACCTGCTTTCTGATTAGCCGGCCGGGGTCGATTAATCAGAGATCAGGACAGTACCCGCGCCACCCGCCGGCGCGTGCTTTCGAGGCCTGGCGCCGGTGCCTTTTCTCACCGCCGCCCGCCCCCTGTCGCAGAATCGTCACGCTTAAAGACTTTCATGACTCCGCGGAACGCGGAAGAAAAAACGTCGGAACAGGCGAAGGTGCCTATGAGTGAGCGTATTTTGCGGTTGGACAAAGCGGGCACGCCGGTGGAGTGGCTGGACTGGCAGGCCGCCGCGGTGCTCTACGCCCGGGGTCTGGTGACCTGGACCCTGGGCGACGTGATTTACAACCTGCGCGGCGGCATGTGCCGCCTGACCGGCGACCGGTCACGGCTGTCCCTGCACTCCATTATCGCCTGCGACGGCATCGCCAGCCCGCGCCGCCGCACCCGCCCGCCGCTCACCAACCGTGCGCTGTTCCGTCGCGACCAGCATCTTTGTCTGTATTGCGGCAAACCCTACCCGGAGGCTCTGCTCACCCGCGACCATATCCGGCCCACCTCCCGGGGCGGCAAGGACAACTGGCTCAACGTGGTCGCCGCCTGCCGGCGCTGCAATCAGCACAAAGGCGACCGCCTGCCGGAAGAGATCAACATGGAACTGCTGGCGCTGCCCTATGTGCCGAACATGGCGGAATACCTGGCGCTGATTAACAGCCACCGCATCCGCGGCGACCAGATGGCTTTCCTGCGCAGCCAGTTCGGCAAGAACAGCCGCATGTTGTGACAGGCGATGCTCTTGTCTCCATCAGCCACCCAAAAAAAACGGCGTCCAGAGGACGCCGATGAATCGTTTGGCTCGGGAGAGCTATCACGGAGCAGTACTCCGCTAGTCGACGGATGGGACCTCGCCGACGAATGAGAGTATGTCTGTGACCGATTTCAAAAACATTAGCTGTACAGCCGTTCACAAACGCTTCGTTGGCCAATAATTCACCGTCGCTGATCAGCCGCCGCCGGGCATCAGGCCGCAGGCCCCGAGCACGGTCTGCCAGCGCTCGGTGTGGGCCCGCAGGGCCTGGTCCAGGCGCGCCGACTGGCCCCGGGGCCCGAAATAGTGGTCCAGCCACCGGTCCAGCGCCGGGTTGGTGCCGCTGCTGGCGGCCCGCAGCGCCCGCAGGCGCTCGCCCAGACGGCGCTGGCGACGGTCCAGATCCGCCAGATACGGTTGTACCTCCTGTCCGTAGACGCTATCCAAAAGATTGCGCAGATAGCGGGCCCTTTGGCTGGCCCGGCCCCGCGGGCAGAGGCTGTCCTCGTCCAGCGATTCGAGCATGCCCAGGGCCTGCGCCAGGGCCACCCGGGCGGCGGCGATCTCACGCAGCACCGCGCCGCCGGCGGCGCCACCGGCCAGGGTGGCCAGGTGGCGCTCCAGGTCGGGTAGGGCGTCCGGCGGCGGTGAGGCACGCAGCGCCCGCCCCGCGCTCACCAGGCCGCCCAGCGCCTCCAGGCCCTGGGCGGGATCGCCGGCCGGGCCCGGCGACTGGTTGAGGAAGCCGCGCAATTCATCACTGGCCCAGGTGGCGTTCCAGAACAGGTCGCCGAGGCTGTCCCGTTTCACGGCCAGGGTGCGTTCCAGCAGGGCGATAAGCGCCGTGTCTTCCAGCTTAGCCTCTGCCAGACAGCGTTCGCCGCGCTGAATAAAGGTCAGCTCGTAATCCAGTCGCAGAGAGGCGCTGCGCAACTTGCCCAGGGCGCTGTTGCGCTCACTGACCAGCGACATCAGGTCGCAATGGCGCAAACCCAGATAGTTGAGCAGCCCGGTACGCAGGTCCGGCAGCGGGCGGCGCAGCGCCGCGTTGCCCGGGTAGGGCCGCAGCTCCAGGGCGGCCGCCGGCGGCACCGGTTGCCGGGTGAGGCGTTCCAGGCGGGCCAGGTAGTCCTGCCAGCGGGCGGCCACCGGGTCTTCGGGCCACAGCGCCAGGCCGGCGGTGGCCGCCAGGGCGATCAGCGCAACCGCCAATACGGTTTTCTTCATGGCGCGGTCTGTGTCATGGGGCGCGGGTCCCGCTGCATTTCAGTACGATTTTACCTTGTGCGAGGAGGGCGGCCTTTGGCAACTGTGCTACCTTTTCCGGAAACACTCTCCCCGTGACAAAACGTGCCCCGTAACAATAAGCCCAAGGCGGTCAAAGGAATGCGATTACAACACTTAGGCGTGCTGTTTCTGGCCCTCTCCCTGCTGGCCTGCGACACCGCCGAGGAACCCGGCCCGGCATCTTCCAGTGGGGAAACGTCCCCGCCAGCCTCTTCCCCGGCCAACGACGGCGAAGACGCCGCCCCCATGGACAGCCGCTGGCGCAGCCACCTGGACAGCTGGCCCACCGGCGCAGTGAGCGCCCGCGCGCCGCTGGTGGTGCGTTTCACCCACCCGGTGGTCGCCGAGGAGGCACTGGAACAGCCCGCCGAAGGCGTCGCCCGTCTGGCGCCGGAGGTCGGCTTCAAGGCGGTGTTCACCGCCCGCGACCGCCTGGAAATCCGCCCCGACGCGCCGCTGGAACGGGGCCGGGAATTGACGCTGACGCTGTTTCCCCAGGAACTGTCCGGGGTCGACGACGGCCTGCCGCCACTGACGCTGCCGCTGACCGTGCTGCGCCAGCAACTGAGCCTGCGGGTGGACGCGCTGGCGCCGGTGGATGGGGCGCCGGCCCGCATGCGCCTGAACGGCGAGCTGACCACCGCCGACCAGGCGGACCCGCTTGCGGTCCAGTCGGCCCTCACCGCCAGCCAGGCGGACCGGCGGTTGGACATTGAATGGCACCACGGCGCCGCCGGGCTCAGCCACGGGTTCCGGATCGGCGGTATTCGCCGCGACGGCGAACCGGCGCCGGTGGTGCTGCGCTGGGACGGCGAGCCGCTGGCGGTGGAGGAGAGCGGCGAACGGGAGTACCCGGTACCGGCCGAGGGCGCCTTCCAGGTGACCGCCGCGCGCACCCTCAGTTACCCGCAGCCGCATATCCGCGTGCAGTTTTCGCAGCCGCTGATGGGCAGCCAGGACACCGCCGGTCTGGTGCGAGTCAACGGCGAGGAGGCCCGCGTGCGCATCGACGGCAGCCGGCTGCTGGTTTACCCCGGCGGCGAGACCGGAGACGACGGCGCCGTAACCCTGACCGTCGGCGCCGGCCTGCGCAGCGCGTCACGGGCCCGCCTGGACCGCGAGTTCAGCGAGGATCTGGTGCTGCGCGTGGCCAAACCCGGCGTTCGCTTCGTCGGCGACGGCGTGATCCTGCCCGCCGGCGAAACTCTCAGCGTGCCGTTCGAGGCGGTGGGCACCCGCGCGGTGAAGGTGCAGGCGTTCGAAGTGTTCGCCGACAACATCGCCGGTTATCTGCAGAACAACGACCTCGACGCCGATTACGCGGACGCCCGCCACGGCCGCTACCTGTGGCAGAAGACCCTGAGCCTGCCGCCGGACGGTGACGGCGACTGGCAGCGTTACCGGCTGGATCTCAGCGAATTAATGGCGCGCCACCCCAACGGTCTGGTGCGCCTGACCCTGAAGATCGACGCCGACACCATCGACTACCAATGCCAGGGCGAGGGGCCGAGCCGCACCGCCGAGTTGCCGGACAACTTCGAAGGGCCGGGCCAGGATGACGGCGGCGACCGCCTGCGCCGCTACTACGACAACGCCGGCTACCTGAGCTGGCAGGAGCGCGACAACCCCTGCGCCGACGCCTACTACCAGTACAACGAGCGCGCCGAATCCTCACGCGCCTTCCTGGCCTCCAACCTGGGCCTGATCGCCAAGCAGGGCGAGGACGACCGGCTGATCGTGGTGGCCACCCATCTGGACAGCAACGCGCCGGCCAGCGGCGTGCGCGTCACCGTGCACAACTACCAGCACCAGCAGCTCGCCGAGGGCACCACCAACAGCGACGGCGAAGCCACCCTGGGCGTGGACGGCACACCGTTTTATCTGGTCGCCCACCATGGCGACGACCGCGGCTATCTGAAACTGGCGCGCAACCAGGCGCTGCCCACCAACCAGTTCAACACCGGCGGCGAGCGGGTGCGCGACGGCCTCAAGGGCTTCTTCTACGGCGAACGGGATGTATGGCGCCCGGGCGACGACATCCATCTCACCTTTATGCTCGACGACGCCGACGATCGTATTCCCGACGACCACCCGCTGACCCTGGACTGGTTCGACCCGCGCGGCGACAAGGTGGCCGAATACACCAACAGCGAGCCGGTGGGGCAGTTCTACACCTTCACCCTGAGCACCGCCGAGGACGCGCCCACCGGCAACTGGCGCGCGGTGGCGCGCATCGGCGACCGTTATTTCGATACCCCGCTGCGGGTCGAGGCGATCAAGCCCAACCGGCTGAGCATCGAGCTGGACCTGCCCGACGCCCTGGACGCCGGCACCGCCAACCCGGTGACCCTGCACAGCCAGTGGCTCAACGGCGCCCGCGCCGGCGGCCTGAAAGCCGACGTCAAAGCCAGCCTGAGCAACGCCGCCACCGGCTTTGAAGGCTACGACGGCTTCGCCTTCGACGACCCCACCCGCAGCCTAGGCGCCGAGCCGTTCACGGCCTTCGAAGGCAAGCTCGACAACCAGGGCGACGCGCGCTTCCCGCTCGATCTGCCGGAGCTGACCCCGCCGGGCATGGCCGCCGCCACGCTCACCACCCGGGTGTTCGAAAACAGCGGCGACTACAGCACCCAGGTGCGCCGCGTACCGGTGCGCCCCTACCGGCACTGGGTGGGCATGCGCGTGCCGGAAGGCGACGGCTGGGGCGGCGCCCTGGGCCGCGACCGGGACCACGAGATCGGCTTCCTGACGCTGGACCGGGACGGCAAGCCCGAGGCCGGCCGCGACCTGACCCTGAGCCTGTACCGCATCGACTGGCGCTGGTGGTGGGACCGCGGCGACGACAACCTGACCAACTTCATCAGCGACCCGCACACCGAAAAACTGCGCCAGGACACCCTCACCACCGACACCGACGGGCGCGCCCAGTGGACCCTGGCCGGCGCCGATTACGAATGGGGCCGGCACCTGCTGCGGGTCTGCCAGAGCGACGGCCGCCACTGCGTCAGCCGCACCGTCTATCTGGGCTGGAGCGGCGAACGCGGCGCCCAGGGGGACGCCGCCACCCGGCTGTCGCTGAGCACCGACCGGGACCACTATCAGGTGGGCGACACCGCCCGCGTGCAGGTGCCGGTGAGCGGCCAGGGCCGCCTGCTGGTGAGCCTGGAAAACGGCGCCCGGGTGCTCGACCACTACTGGCTGGAAGCCGGCGAGCAGGGCGACACCCTGACCCTGGAAGTGCCGGTCACCGCCGCCATGGCGCCCAACGTCTATGTCCACGTGGCGCTGCTGCAGCCCCACGCCGGACGCGACAACGACCGGCCGATCCGCCTCTACGGCATCGCGCCGCTGCTGGTGGACGACCCGGCCACCCGCCTGATGCCGGACATCCGCGCGGAAAGCGAAGTGCGCCCGGAGAGCACCCTGTCGGTGGCGGTGTCCGAGCGCCGCGGGCGGCCCATGACCTACACCCTGGCGGTGGTCGACGAGGGGCTGCTGGGCATCACCGGTTTCGCCACGCCGCGCCCGCACCGGGCGTTCTACCAGCGCGAGGCCCTGGGCGTGCTGACCTGGGACCTGTTCGATCAGGTGGTGGGCGCCTACGGCGGCGAACTGGATCAGATGCTGGCGCTGGGCGGTTCCGACGCGCTCCGCGACGGCAGCGAGCAACAGCGCCGCCGCTTCCCGCCGGTGGTCCGTTTCAGCGGGCCCTTCCAACTGGCCAAGGGCGAGACCGCCGACCACGACATCGAACTGCCCGCCTATATGGGCCAGGTGCGCGTGATGGTGGTGGCCGGCGACGGCCACGCCTACGGCGAGGCGGACAAGAACGTCACCGTCACCCAGCCGCTGACCCTGCTGTCGTCCCTGCCGCGGGTGCTGGGGCCGGGCGAAACCCTGGCCCTGCCGGTCACCCTGTTCGCCGCCGAGGACGGCCTGGGCCCGGTGACAGTGTCCGCCGACGTGGAGGGCCCGATCTCGTTAAGCGACCGGCCGGACGAGCAGGGCGCCGAACTGGACTTCCAGGACAGCGGCGAACGGATCGCCGAACTGGGCCTGAAAACCGACCAGCGTACCGGCACCGCCACGGTGACCGTGTCCGCCCGTGCCGACGAGCATGACGGCGAGGGTTACCGCGCCAGCGAAACCGTGCACCTGCCGGTGCGCGCCGCCAACCCGCCCACCGTCCGTGACGCCGGGCGCCTGCTGGCCGCCGGCGAGACCTGGTCGCAGCGGCACCGCGCCCATGGTCTGCCCGGCACCAACCAAAGCCGGCTGACCGTAAGCAGCCTGCCGGCCATGGGCCTGGAGCGCCGCCTGGAGTACCTGCTCGGCTATCCCCACGGCTGCGTGGAGCAGACCGTGTCGGCGGCTCTGCCGCAGCTCTATCTGTCGCGGCTGATCGCCCTCGACGACGAGCAGCGCGCCCGCATTCAGAGCAACGTGGAAGCGGCCATCCAACGGCTGCGCCGCTTCCAGCTCGGCGACGGCGCCTTCGCCTATTGGCCCGGGGCCGCCGTGGCCGACGACTGGGGCACCTCCTACGCCGGTCACTTCCTGTTGGAAGCGCGCCGTCAGGGCTTCGCGGTGCCCGCCGGCATGCTGGAAGACTGGGCCGGCTACCAGCGTCGTGTGGGACGCAACCCGGGCGGCGAGCCCTGGCAGTGGGCCGGCCAGGCCTACCGCCTTTACACCCTGGCGCTGGCCGGCGAGCCGGAGGTGGGGGCCCAGAACCGGCTGCGGGAAGCGCTGTCCGCCCGGGCGGACGGCGACAGCCGCCGGCCCGGCTACCAGGCCGCGCGCTGGCTGCTGGCCGCCGCCTACCAGCAGATGGGCCTCAACGACGTGGCCGGCGAACTGATCGCCGACGCCGACGCGCCCTCGAACTACGACCGCCCGGGCCCCACCTACGGCTCGGCGCTGCGTGACCAGGCCATCGAGCTGCTGGTGCGCGACGCCCGCGGCGACAGCGACGGCGCCTGGCGCCAGGCCGAGGCGATCGCCGGCCGGCTGGCCTCCCAGCAGTGGTATTCCACCCAGAGCACCGCCTGGGCGCTGATGGCCATGGCCCGCTTCGCCGGTTCCGGTGACGCCGGTGACGGCTACCGGTTCGCGTGGCGCCGGGGCGACGGCGACTGGCAGGAAATCCAATCCCTGGCGCCGGTGTTCCGGCAGGACCTGTCGCTGGACGGCGAGGGCGTCGAGCTGGCGGTGCGCAACGACAGCGAACGCCGCCTGTTCGCCTCGGTGACCACCCGCGGCACGCCGGCGCCGGGCCAGGAGCAGGCCGCCGCCCAGGGGCTCGGGCTTGAGGCCCGCTTCCTGACCCTGGACGGCCGGCCCCTGGATCCGGGCAGCCTGTCCCAGGGCACTGATTTCCGCGCCCGGGTGCGCGTCGTCAATAACAGCGGCCGCGACCTGGACAACCTGGCCCTGACCCAGGTGATCCCGTCCGGTTGGCAGATCACCGACAGCCGTCTCGCCGGCGATGAACAGGCGGCGCCGCTGGATTACCGGGACATCCGCGACGACCGGGTGCTCAGTTACTTCTCGCTGGCCGCCGGCGAGGCGCGGGAATACACCCTGGGGCTGAACGCCACCTTCGCCGGGCGTTTCTATCTGCCGGGCTGGCAGGTGGAGGCCATGTACCAGGGCGACACCCGCGCCCGCAATAAAGGCCAGTGGGTGGAGGTGATCCGCGATTAAGGGGCGTTTTACAGGCCGCCGCCGGCGGTGGGCCCTGGCCGGCGCCGCCCTGGCGCTGCTGGCCGGGCTGGCGTTTCTGCAGTTCGCGCCGCTGCCCGCCGCGCTCACGGCCAGCGACTACGCCACCCTGATGCTGGACCGGCAGGGACGGCCGCTGGCGGCGCGCATCGCCGCCGACCAGCAGTGGCGCTTCGCCCCGGTGGCGCGGGTGCCGGACAAGTATCGCCGGGCGCTGCTCACCTTCGAGGACCGCCGCTTCGAAGCCCACCCCGGCGTGGACCCGCTGGCGGTGCTGCGCGCCGCCCGCGACAATCTGGCCGCCGGCCGGATGGTCAGCGGCGGCTCCACCCTGACCATGCAGCTGGCCCGCCTGCTGCGCGCCGACCCGCCGCGCACCTTCCCGGAAAAAGCCCGCGAAGCGGTGCTGGCGCTGCAGCTGGAGTGGCACCTGGATAAGGACGAGATCCTGCGCCAGTACGCCAGCCGCGCGCCGTTCGGTGGCAACACCGTGGGCCTGCGCGCCGCCGCCTGGCGCTATTTTCAGCGGCCGCCGGAGCAGCTCAGCTGGGCGGAAGCGGCGTTGCTGGCGGTGCTGCCCAACAGCCCGGCGCTGATTCATCCCGGGCGCGACCGGGAACGGCTGCGCGCCAAGCGCGACCGTCTGCTGGAAACGCTGCGGGAGCAGGGCGCCCTGGACCGGGACGACCTGGCCCTGGCCCGTCTCGAGCCGTTGCCCCGGGTCCAGGCGTTGCCGTCGCTGGCGCCCCGGTTGCTGGATACGCTCACCGCCGGCGGCGGCGCGCCCCTGCTGCGCACCACCCTGGACGCGGACCTGCAACGCCGGGTGCGCGACCTCGCCGACCACCACGGCCAGCGGCTGGGGCGCCAGGGCGTGCACAACCTGGCGGTGGTGGTGATCGACCACCGGGCGATGGCGGTGCGCGCCTACCTGGGCAACGTCAATCACGGCGACCCGCTCACCTACGGCGCCGCCGTGGACATCGCCGCCCGGCCGCGCTCCACCGGCAGCGTGCTCAAGCCGCTGCTGTACGGCTCGATGCTGGACGCCGGGCAGCTGCTGCCGGGCACCCTGGTGTCGGACCTGCCCACCAATTACGGCGGCTACAGCCCGGAAAACTTCGACCGCGAGTACCGGGGCGCGGTGCCCGCCCACGAGGCGCTGGCCCGCTCCCTGAACGTGCCGGCGGTGCGCATGCTGCGCCGCTACGGGGTCGGCCGGTTCCACGATCAGCTGCGGGCGCTGGGCATGACCACGCTGTTCCGGCCCGCCGACGGCTACGGGCTGACCCTGGTGCTGGGTGGCGCGGAAGGCACCCTGATGGAACTCACCGGCATCTACGCGCGGCTGATCGCCACCGCCCGGGACGGCGCCGCGCCGCCGGCGGCGCTGTTGTCCGGCGTGCATCCGGTGGCGGCGCCGTTCCCGATCAGCCCCGGCGCCGCTTGGCTCACCCTGGACGCCCTGCGCGAGGTGGCGCGCCCGGGCACCGCCCGGCAATGGCGGCTGTACCGTTCCAGCCAGCCGATCGCCTGGAAAACCGGCACCAGCTACGGACTGCGCGACGCCTGGGCGATCGGCAGCAACGGCCGCTACACGGTGGGCGTGTGGGCCGGCAACGGCAACGGCGAGCCGGCGCCGCACCTGGGCGGCGCGGACACCGCCGCGCCGTTGATGCTGGATGTGTTCAGCCTGCTCGGCACCGAGCCCTGGCCGGCGCCGCCGCTCAACGATCTGAAAACCGTGCGCGCCTGCGTCGACGACGGCTATCTGGCCGGTGGCCGCTGCCGGGCGGAGGCGGTGCTGGCGCCCCTGCACAGCCACTTCCAGACCGTTACCCCGCACCACCGCCGCGTGCACCTGGACGCCAACGGCCAGCGCGTGCACAGCGGCTGCGAGTCGGTGGCCAATATGCGCGCGCGGGACTGGTTCGTGCTGCCGCCGGCCCAGGCCTGGTTCTATCGCCAGCGCCACCCGGACTACCGGCCCCTGCCGGCCTGGCGGGCGGACTGCGCCGCCGGCGCCCGGGCCCTGGACACCACGCCGCCCATGGCGATGATCTACCCGCACGCCGGCGCCGGCCTGTTCATCCCCCGCGAACTGGGCGGCGAGCGCGGCCGGGCGGTATTCCGGGTGGTCCACGAGCGGCCCGGCGCCAGCCTGTTCTGGCACCTGGACGACCAGTACCTGGGCCGCACCGACCACTTCCATGAGTGGGCCCTGCGCGCGTCGCCGGGCTGGCACACCCTGACCCTGGTGGACGACCAGGGCTTTCGCCTGCGGCGCCGTTTCAAAGTGCTGGGCGATCACTGAACCGTCGCCTTCACCCGCCATTCGCCATGGCTCTCCGACACTGAGCGCGCAGCCAAGGAGACGCCATGCGCACCGTAATCGTGATTCTCGCCGCCGCCGCGCTGGTGGCCGCCTGTCAATTGAGCCCGGACCGTCCGCCGGTGGAGACCGTGGATGACCTGGACCTGGACCGTTTCATGGGCGACTGGTACGTGATCGCCAACATCCCCACGCCGCCGGAGAAAGGCGCCCACAACGCCGTGGAAAGCTATGAACGGCTTGGCGACGACAAGATCGGCGTCACCTTCGCCTTCAACGAAGACGGCTTTGACGGCGAGCGTAAGACCATGACGCCCACCGGCTTTGTCAGCGAGCAAAGCAACGCGATCTGGGGCATGCGCTTTATCTGGCCGTTCCGCGCCGATTTCCGGGTGCTGTACGTGGACGACGCCTACCGCACCACCATTATCGGGCGCCAGAAACGCGACTATCTGTGGATCATGGCGCGCCGCCCGCAAGTGTCCGAGGACACCCTGCAGCGGCTGATTCAGGTCGCCGCCGACCGCGGCTATGACACCAGTCGTATCCAGCGCGTCCCGCAACGCTGGTGAGCCATCCTCCGCCGGTGAGCGCTTGAAGCTTGCCGGGGCGGCCCCATCCTCCTAGGGTGAAAGCCCACCGGAGTGAAGGAGACCCTGATGAAAATCCTGATTGCCGGGGCCAACGGCAAGATCGGCCGCCACCTGGTGCGCGGCCTGGCGAAAAGCGATCACATCTGCCGGGCGATGGTGCGCGATCCCGCCCAGGAGTGGGAACTGCGCCAGCTGGGCGCCGACGAAGTGGTGGTGGCGGACCTGGAAGGCGACTGCCGGGCGGCGCTGATCACCTGTGACGCGGTGGTGTTCACCGCCGGTTCCGGCCCCCACACCGGCCCGGAAAAAACCGTGGACGTGGACCAGAACGGCGCCATCAATCTGATCGACCAGGCCCAGGACATGGGCGTGGAGCGGTTCGTGATCGTCAGCTCCATGCGCGCCGACGAGCCGGAGAGCGGCCCGGAAAAAATGCGCCATTACTTCATCGCCAAGCAGAACGCCGACAATCACCTGCGCGCCAGCAAGCTGGCCTACACCATCGTGCGGCCCGGCAAGCTCACCGAGGACGACGGCACCGGCCAGGTGCGCCTCGCCGAACGCTTCGAGGACTTCGGCGAGATCCCCCGCCAGGATGTGGCGGCGGTGCTGCAGGCGGTGCTCGAAAACCCGGCCACCGCCGGCCGCGAGTTCGACCTGCTGTCCGGCGATCAACCCGTCGAAGAGGCCGTCACCGCCTTCGCCCGCTGAGGGATTTGTGGGAGCGGGCCCAGCCCGCTGCTACAGCCGCCACCGCGTCAGCGGCGGCGCTGGATCGGCATGCGGCGGCGGATGCGTTGCTCGGTGGTCAGGTCCGAGAAGTCGTCGGCCTCGAACAGATCGGCGCCCACCGGCGTGTCGTCGTTGCGGTGGAACAGCTCGATCAGCATGGCGCGGCGGTCGGCGCGCAGCTCCCACATCAGCACCCCCATCATCAGAAACAGCACCACCGCGAACGGCAGCGCCGCCACCAGGCTGGCGGACTGCAGCCCGCGCAGGCCGCTGGCCACGATCAGGGTGATGCAGATCGCGGAGATCAGCACGCCCCACGTCAGGCGTTTGTAGAGCGGTGGGTTGAGCGAGCCGTGGTCGGTCATCTGCGACACGATGTAGGAGGCGGAGTCCGCCGAGGTGACCAGGAACACGAACAGGATCACCATGGTGATCGCCGACAGGAAGGTGCTGTGCGGCAACACCTCGTACATCATGAACAGACCGTTGGCCACGTTATCGGACACCGCGCCGGCCAGATCCACGCCGCCGTTGAGCTGCAGGTCCAGGGCGGTGGTGCCGAACACGGCGATCCAGGCACAGGCCAGCAGCGGCGGCACCAGGAGCACGCCGAGCACGTATTCGGTGATGGTGCGGCCGCGGGAGATGCGCGCCACGAAGGTGCCCACGAACGGTGACCAGGCGATCACCCAGGCCCAGTAGAACAGGGTGAAGCGGTTCATCCAGTCGGATTTTTCGAACGGCGGGATGTTCAGCGCCATGTTGATGAAGTTGCCCAGGTAGCTGCCCAGACCGTTCACGAAGTTATCCAGGATCAACACCGTCGGGCCGGTGAACAGCATGTAGCCCATGAAGCCCAGGCACAGGCCCATGTTCAGGTTACTGAGCAGGCGGATGCCCTTGTCCAGACCACTGTAGGACGAGGCCATGTAGCACAGGAACATGGCGCCGAGGATGGCCACCTTGCTCCACAGGTTGTCCGGCCAGCCGAATACGGTTTCCAGCCCGCCGTTCATCTGCAGCACGCCCAGCCCCAGCGAGGTGGCCACGCCCATCACCGTGGCGAGCACCGCCAGCACGTCCAGGGAATCGGAAATCAGTTGCCGCTTGGGCAGGTTCTTGGTGACCGGCTCCACCATGGTGGACACCAGCCCGGGGCGGTCCTTGCGGAACTGGAAGAAGGCAATGATCAGGCCGACCAGGGAAAACGCCGCCCACTGACTGACCCCCCAATGGAAAAAGCTGTACTGCATGGCCAGGCTGGCGGCGGCGGTGGAGCCGGGTTCGGCCTGGCCGTGGGGTGGCTCCATGAGGTGCTGGATCGGCTCCGCCATGCCGTAGAACACCAGGCCGACACCGAAGCCGGCGGACAACAGCATGCTCAACCAGGAAAACACCCCGTAGTCCGGCTTGCAGTCCTGGGGGCCGAGCCGGATTTTCCCGTAGCGGCTCATCGCCAGCGCCAGCAGGAAGATCACGAACACGAAGGTGCTGATCAGATAGAACCAGCCGAAGTAGTGCCCGAGAGTATTGAGGGTGGCCTCGGCCACGTCCCGGAAGCGGTTGGGGGCGGTGGCGCCGATGGCCACCAGGACGGCCACCAGGCCGGCGGAGATGAGATAAACGCGGTGTCGTATAAGCATCCGCGTAGCCTAGCAGGCGCCCAAGCCACCGCCACCCCGGGCGGCCCGGCGGTTCAAAAATTATACATTTCGCCACCGGTACAAGGGTGGACGGGAAATATTCAACGGTTGTATAGTTTTTATTCATCAGGTGATGAATAACAGAATAAAAGCAAAAACGGGAGAACAATAATGCGTATAACAACACTGGCCGCCCTGGCGGGCGCGCTGCTCACCGCCGCCCTGTGCGCGGGCCCGGCCCAGGCCGGATCCTGGCAGGACAACCAATCACTGGGCGGTTTCAACAACGTCCATCTCTATACGCCGGACACCGATTCTCCGGTGGGTACCGGCAAGGCGCTGCTGATCGTATTGCACGGCTGTACCCAATCCATCAACGCCTACAAAACCGCCAACCTGGAAACCGCCGCCGAGGAATTCGGCATGGTGGTGGCGGTGCCGGACGCCATGAACAAGGCCGGCTTCAGCTGCTGGTCCTACTGGCAGGGCACCAAGTCGCGCAGCGCCGGCGACTATAAGAATCTGATCGATCTGGCCAACGAACTCTCTTCGGACAGCGGCCGGGGCATTGATCCCAACCAGGTGTACATCGCCGGGCTGTCGTCCGGGGCCAGCTTCGCCAACACCACCGCCTGTCTGGCGCCGGACGTGTTCGCCGGGGTCGGCGTGAGCGCCGGGCCCAGCGTCGGTACCAGCTCCAGCGGCGCCATCGGCCCCTGCGAACAGGCCGACGTGGAGAGCCGTTGCCGCAATCTGGGCGGCGCCTACCAGAGCGCCTTCGATACCCAGGTCGCGTCCATTGCCCACGGCGACGCGGACACCACCGTGAACACCTGCTATAACCGGCAAAACGCCGAAGGCATGGCGGGCCTGTACGGGGTCAGCGAGCTGGCCGGCAGCACCACCCTGAACCAGGACGGCGGCAGCGCGGAAGAGTACCTGTGGCAGGACGGCCGGGTGTCGATGCTGTGGTTCAACGGTCTCGATCATTCCTGGTCCGGCGGACAGGGTGCCTCCGGCAGTTATATCGGTAGCGCCAGCATCAACTACGCGCGCTACCTGGGTGAGTTCTTCAGCAATAACAACGCCCGGGTCGACCGCAACCTGGCGCCCTCGCTGTCCCAGGTCAGTGCCGCGCCGGACGGCGACCGCATTCAGGTGAGCGGTTACGCCGACGACGAAGACGGCACCGTGAGCCGCGTTGATATCGTTATCGACGGTCTCGACGGCGGCGGTGACAGCCTCACCACCGGGGTCGATGGCACCGGTTTTTTCCAGGCCTCCAGCGCCACGCTCGCCGACGGCCTTTATTCGGTGGCGGTGATCGCCGTGGATAACAACGACGGCGAAAGCGAGCCCACCGTGAACACCGTGCGGGTCGGCCCGGAGCCGCCGCCGAGCGCGCCGGTGCTCAGTGATATCGGCGTCAGCCTGGACGGGCAGTGCGCCACCGTCAGCGGTGAAGTGGTGGACGAAAACCAGGATCTGGCCAGTGTCACGGTGACCTTTTCCACCGGCGCCACCGCCGCCGATCTCGACGGCGTGCGCTACACCGCCCGCGCCTGCGGCCTGTCCGGCGGCGCCAACAGCGCCACCGTGGTGGCCGAGGACTAGGGCGGCCTGAGCGCCAGCGACCAGATCGATTTTGTGATCGACGCGGGCCAGGTGGCCACCCTGGACCAGCACATCAGCGCCGGCCGTCTGGACTACACCAACTACGCCAACTGCTACCTGGAATACAGCACCGAGGCCTTCAAGCTGAATGAAATCGAAACCGGCGGCCAGTGCCAGTGGCAGGACGGTGACGCCAGCTGCGTGGGGCCGCTGCAGGCCTGTTCCGGCAGTGGTGGTGATGACGGCGGCGACGACGGCGGTGATCCGCCCACCGATCCGGACGACGGCTGCCAGGCGGAAACCACCTACAACTACTACCACAAGACCGCCGGGCGGGCGTACAGCACCGGGAACTATTACACCCCGGATTACTTCGCCCAGGGCAGTGACCAGCCGATGGCCGGCTCCACCTGGGGCACCACCGAGCTGCACAGCACCGACGGCGGCACCGTGTGGCAGGTGGGCGCCTGCCCCTGATTGTCCATCTTGTTGAATTTCCTCCCCTTGCGTACCATCCGATGCGCGCCCGGCCCCGGGCGCGTATCGCCCAGGGGAGGAACGGATGGCGAAGAAACCGGTGGGACGGCCCCGTGGCCGTAACGGTGAAAGCGGCGATCGTGGCGCCGCCATTCTTGATGTCTCGGAGCGGTTGTTCGCCCGTCACGGCTATGACGGCGTTACCCTGCGCACCGTCGCCCGCGAGGCCGGCGTCGATCTGGCGCTGATCAATTACTACTTCGGCCCCAAGCAGCAACTGTTCGACACCGTGTTCCAGCGCCGCGCGCGCATCCTCAACGACGACCGGCTGAAAGCGCTTAACGCCGCCCGCGCGGAAAGCGACCCGGTGCCTCTCGAGAAAATCATCGAAGCCTATCTGCGTCCGCTGGAAATGGCCCAGGAGAGCGAGGACCAGGGCTGGCGTAACTACTGCGCCCTGCTGGCCTACGTGAACACCTCCCCGGTGTGGGGCCCGGTGCTGATGAGCCGTCACTTCGACGCCCCTATGGAAACCTTCGTGGAAGCGCTGTCCGCCGCCCTGCCCAACACCGAGCGGGCCGACCTCTACTGGTGCTACCACTTTATGTCCGGGGCGATGACGCTGACCTTCGCCAACACCGGCCGCATCAACGCCATGTCCGGCGGCCTGTGCCGGTCCGACGACTTCCAGACCGCCTACGACCGCATGATCCCCTTCGTGGTCGCCGGCTTCGAGCAGGTCTGCGGCCGCCTCGGCAACCGCTGATCTCCGGGAGCGGGCCGGTGGGAGCGGGCCCCGCCCGCGAAAGGGGCGAAGCCCCGGCAGGATCCCAGAGACCTTTAATTCTTCAGGTGTCCGGAGCTCCGTATCCGAGACGCGGTGCAATGGTGGTGCCTTCCGGGACCGCTCAAGCCATCCCTGGCCGCTGTTAGTTTGGCCCTCCCTGGCCAAACAGCTCCCTCCAGGCACCACCATTGCCCCGCTCACTGGGCAGCGGAATCGCCACGGGTCAGAAACTCCGCCCGGACCTTTCTACAAAACCCTGGCGGCGAATCTCCCAAGGAGCGCCGGGATCGGGTGGGCCCGTCCAGGACCGTGTTTGGCCAGGGATGGCCAAACGCCGAGCCTACATGGATGTACTCGTGGCGTGTCCTGGAGGGGCCCACCCGATCCCGGCGCGGGCTTTCTGGAGAGAGGTCTCTGGCATCCCGCCGGGTGGCTAAAGCCACCCTTTCGCGGGCGGGGCCCGCTCCCACAAGGCCCAGGCTCGGCTGTTACTCCGTGTCGTCGGCCGGCGGTGCGGGGTCCTCTTCTTCCCGCGGGGCGTCGGACGCTTCCTCTTCTTCCTTGGGCGCCGCCGGCTCTTCCGGCTTGACGCCGTTGTCCTCGAGCGTCTGGTCCGACAGCTCCGCCTTGGCTTCCACTTCCTCGGCGCTCTTCTCCTCGCCGATCCGGTAGGCGGCGAAGCCGGCGTGCACCACCTGGTTCACCGCCATGCCCAGCACGCGGCCGTCGTAGGGCGCGATGATGGCGCTGCCGGTGTTGCTGATCGGGTCGGTGACGGTACCCAGGATCTCGCCCTTGCGCACCTGATCGTTGAGCTCCACCTCGGACAGCAGAATGCCGCCCTGGCCGGCGCGGATCCATTCCGATTCGAAGAACACCGGTTGCGGCGCGCCCCAGAAGCGGCTGGCTTTGCGCATGTCCAGGTTTTCCAGCAGCGTCTCCAGGGCCTGGACCCCGTAGTCCACCGCTTCGCCTTCGAGACGGTTGGGGCCGCCGGCTTCCATGGTCACCGCGACAATGCCTTCTTCCACGGCGGCGGCGCGCAGCATGCCGTCGCCCGGCGGGCTGTGCAGCACGGTCATGCCGCCGAAGTGCTTGGCGAACGCCACCACCTCGGACTTGTCCAGGTCGGCGCGCAGCTGCGGCTGGTTGATGCGCTTCTGGGAACCGGTGTGCAGGTCCACCAGGTAATCGCACTGGCGCACGATGTTGTTGAACAGGGAGAACGCCAGCCGGCTGGCGGCGCTGCCTTTTTCGTGGCCGGGGAAGTAGCGGTTCAGGTCGCGGCGGTCGCTGAGATAACGCGAGCCGTTGCGGAAGCCGTCCAGGTTGACGATCGGCACGCCCACCACGGTGCCGGCCAGCTCGTTGGGTTCCAGCTCGTACATCAGGCGTCGGACCATCTCGATGCCGTTGAGTTCGTCGCCGTGCACGGCGGCGGTGAGGCACAGGCGCGGACCCGGCGCCTTGCCGTGGGCCACCAGCACCGGCACCGGCGTGGCGATCGAGCGGAACGACTGGTCCGGGGCCCAGTGCAGGGTTTCGAAGGTGCCCGGTTGCACCGTCTTGCCGAGCAGTTCCAGGGGTTTGACGGTGTCGGCGTCGTCCTCTTCCTCGGCCTCGGAGGACGACGCCTCGTCCTGTTCCGGGGCGTCGTCACTGTCGGCGGCGGGCGCCTCGGCGGCCACGTCGTCTTCGCGTTCGTTGGCGGTCACGGTGCCGGCCAGGGCCAGCAGGATCAGAGTAATCAGCGGAATAATACGCGACACGGAAGCTTCCTTTTAGGACCGTTTCATGACTCTCGCTGGGCCAGTTCCTCCCAGCGAGCATAGTGCTCGTTCAGGCGTTGCTCCAGTTCCTGCAGCCGGCGCTGGGCGTCGGCGATCTCATCCTGGGGGCGCTTGTAAAAGTCCGGGTCGGACAGTTCGGTCTGAACCTCGCCCAGCGTCGCCTCCAGGGTTTCAATCTGCTCGGGCAGCGCCTGCAGCTCCAGCTCTTCCTTGTAGGAGAGCTTGCGGCCGCCGCTGTCCTTCGCTTTCGGTTTCGGTTTGCTGGACGGCGCGGCGAGCTTGCCGGTTTTGACGTCGTCGCCCCGGTTCGGTTCCGGGCGCTGGCGCAGCCAGTCCTGGTAGCCGCCCACATAGGCGTTGGGGTCGCCGCCCTCGAACACCAGGGTGGAGGTCACCACATTGTCGATGAATTCCCGGTCATGGCTCACCAGCAGCAGGGTGCCCTGGTAGTTGACCAGCTGCTCTTCCAGCAGCTCCAGGGTTTCCACGTCCAGGTCGTTGGTGGGTTCGTCGAGCACCAGCAGGTTGAACGGCTTGGTGAACAGCTTGGCCAGCAGCAGCCGGTTGCGTTCGCCGCCGGACAGCGAGCGCACCGGCTGGCGGGCGCGCGCCGGCTCGAACAGGAAGTCCTGCAGATAGCCCATCACGTGTTTCTTGCGGCCGTTGATCTCGACCACGTCGGAGCCTTCCGCCAGGTTGTCGAGCACGCTTTTGTTGCTGTCCAGGGTGTCGCGCATCTGATCGAAGTAGGCCACCTGGAGCTGGGTGCCGTGCTTGACGGTGCCCGCGTCCGGGGTCAGCCGGCCCAGCAGCAGGCGGATCAGCGTCGACTTGCCGCAGCCGTTGGGGCCGAGGATGCCGACCCGGTCGCCGCGCAGCAGGGTGATGGAGAAATCCCGCAGCAGCGGCAGGCCGTCGATGGCGTAGCGCAGATGCTCCGCTTCGATCACCACCTTGCCGGAGTTGTCGCCTTGCTGGATTTCCAGGCCGGCGGTGCCCTGGCGGTTGCGGCGCCGGGCGTAGTCCTCGCGCATGCTTTTCAGGGCGCGCACCCGGCCTTCGTTACGGGTGCGGCGCGCCTTGATGCCCTGGCGGATCCAGCGCTCTTCCTGGCTGAGCTTCTTGTCGAACTCGGCGTTGGCGCGCTCTTCGTTTTCCAGCGCCGCCTGCTTGCCGGTCAGGTACTTGTCGTAATCGCCGGGCCAGCTGGTCAGTTTGCCGCGGTCCAGCTCGATAATGCGGGTCGCCAGGGAGCGGATGAAGGCCCGGTCGTGGGAAATGAACACCAGGGTGGCGGAATAGCCTTTGAGGAAGGTTTCCAGCCAGCGGATCGCGTCCAGGTCCAGGTGGTTGGTGGGCTCGTCCAGCAGCAGGATGTCCGGCTCCTGGACCAGCGCCCGGGCCAGCAGCACGCGGCGTTTCATGCCGCCGGACAGGCCGGCGAAGTTTTGCTCGCCGTTCAGGTTGAGCTTGGAGAGCACCGTGTCCACGCGCTGGAACAGCTGCCAGGCGCCGCGCGCCTCGATCTCATTGTTGAGGGTCTCGAAGCGGGCCAGGTTCTCATCCATGCGCTCCGCCTGGTCCGGATCGCCCAGGGCGCGGCTCAGGTGGTCGTGCTCGTTGAGCAGCGTGCCCAGCTCGCCCAGGCCCTCGGCGACCATGTCGTGCACGCTGTGGTCCTGGTCCTCGGGCACTTCCTGTTCCAGGCGCGAGATCATCAGGTTCTGGGTGCTCTCGATCTGGCCGTCGTCGGCCTGCACCTCGCCGGCCAGGACCTTGAGCAGGGTGGACTTGCCGGAGCCGTTGCGGCCCACCAGACAGAGCCGCTCGCCGGCTTCGATGGTGAGGTCGACATTGTCGAGCAGAGGCTGCTCGCCGAAGTGCAGTTGAATCTGTCGCAGCGTGATCAGGGACATGAAAGCGCGTCGTGTTGAAATGAGGCGGCGAGTGTAACATTTACACTATGGCAATTATCGGATTTCCACCCGCTGGATCGGCCTGCTGATCTCAGCGGTCCCCGCCGTCGTCGTCGCGGCCGCGTTCGCCGTCGTGATAGTGGGTTCTGGTCTCTCCATAATGCCCCCGGGTGTCTCCGTGGCGGCCGTTGTTGCCGCTGTCGAACAGGAGACCGTCGGCGGCGGACCTCAGGTGGACGTCAAGCTGGTTGAAGGCGATTTCCACGCCGTGCTCGCGGGCCAGAGTATCGATGGCGCGGTTCAACTCGTTGGTGGCGAACAGAATATCGCCGATTTCCCCGAGATAGACGCGCAACTCGTGATCCAGAGTGCTGGCGCCGAACGCCATGAACAGAATCAGCGGTTCCGGATCCTGCAGCACCCGGGGGTTGTCGGCCGCCGCTTTGGCCAGGACATCGTGACAAGCCTGCAGATCGGACCCGTAGGCGAACCCCACTTTAAGGGTGACGCGGGTGACGGTATCAGTGAGAGACCAGTTGATAAGCCGTTCGGTGACGAACGCCTTATTGGGAATGATGATTTCCTTGCGGTCGAAATCGATGATGGTGGTGGCGCGGATGCGGATACGGTTGACGGTGCCCGACAGCTCACCAATGGTGATCACATCACCGATGCGCACCGGCCGCTCGAACAGAATGATGATGCCGGAGATAAAGTTGGCGAAGATCTCCTGCAACCCGAAGCCCAACCCGACACCCAGCGCCGCGACGAGCCACTGCATCTTGCTCCAGGACAAGCCGAGCGAACCCAGGGTGATCATCACGCCGATCATGACGATGACATAGGACAGCAGGGTGGTGATCGCGTAGCTGGAGCCCTGCTTGAGACTCAGCCGTGACAGCAGCAGCACTTCCAGCAGGCCGGGCAGGTTGCCGACCAGCACGAAGGTACCGATGCCGATGGCCAGCGCGGTGATCACATCGCCCAGGCTGATCGGCGAGGTGGTGGCGTTGGCGCCGCTGCCTTCGGTGCTTTCCCAGAGCACAATGGTGTTGGTGTAGGAGAACGCATTGATCACGTCCGCCCATACCCAGTAGAGCAGCACGCCGAACAGCACCACCAGGCCCAGGCGCACCAGCCGCAGCGATTGCTGGTTGACCTGCTGCAGATCCATCTGCGGCTCCTCGACTTCCACCCCTTCCACGTTTTCCTTGGGTTCCGCTTCGCGCTCCGCCACCGCCCGTTTATAGGCCAGCCGCTGGGCGGCCACCGCCAGGCCACGCACCGCGGTGGCGTCGATAAGGATCACCAGCAGGGCAAGATAGAAAGTGTCGATCAGGCGGCCGGACAGGCGCACCGAGGTGAAGTAGTAGCCGGCCACGATCAACGCCACCAGCACCAGCGGCGCGCCGGCGCTGATCAAGGTGGTCACCGAGCGCAGGGTGCGCGAATAATGCTGGATCGGGTAGGTCAGCGCGGTGCGCGCCAGCATCACGCTGATCACCGCCAGCCCGGCCACCATGGTGACCAGGCCGATGCGGTCGTTGCTCAACTGCGCCGGCCACTCCTCGCCGAAGGCGATCACCAGCGTCATCGGCACCATGGTCAGGCCGATGATCAGCAGGCGCCGTCGCAGTTGCCGGTTATTGTCCTCGGTCCAGCGGAAATGGCGCTGGGCGATGCCGTTGCGCGACAGCAACCGGTAGCACAGCTCGAACACCAGCCAAATCAGGGCGATCTTGGCCAGCGCCGCGCCCAGCACCGTGCTCAGGGTGCCGGGCTGCACCCACAGCCCCCAGCCCAGCAGGCCCAGCACCAGCGGGCCGGGCACGCAGAGCAGCGTCGTGTAGATGATCGCCAGGGGCGTGTGGCGCTGGCTGTCCCGCTTCAGAAAGCCGATATCGCCGTTCAGCGACTTGATCCGTTTGCGCAGGCGCGGGCGCACCAGCCACAGGGCGCCGGCCAGCACCAGCGGCAGAAACAGCCATTGCCACTTGCTTTGCAGAATGTCGGTGGCGTTGGTGACCATGCGCCGCCACGGCATGGTGTTGATCTGGTCCGCCACCTGGCCGGGGAATTCGGCGAACCAGGCCAGGGACAGCGGCTGGGTGCTGGGCATCCAGAAGGTCTGTTCGGAGATGATGTCGTGCAGATTGCGGGTCAGCTTATCCAGTTGCTCCTGGGACAGATTCAGGCGCACCAGGATATTGAGCTTGCGGCCCAGCTCCTGATCGAGCTGATTGAGCAGGTCCACCCGGTTGTCAATCAGGCGTTGCAGGCCGTCGCGCAGCTGCGCTTTTTGCTGATCGTCCAGGCCGCTGTCCTCGGGCAGCTTGAGATCCCGGTTTTCCAGTTCCTGCAGGGTCTGGCGGATGTCGAACTGGGCCAGGCGCGCCTCGGTGATCTGTTTGTCCAGGCCTTCCCGGGGTGTGAACTGCGGCAGGCTTTTCTGCTGCTCGTAAAGAATGCGCGATAACAGCAGGCTGCCGTCGAGCATCTCGATCTGATCGTTCACGGTGCTGGAGAGCGAACGGGCGCGGTCCAGCTGGGTCTCCGCGTTGATCACCTCGCGGATCAGGTTGTTCACGTCGCTGGCGGTGTCCTTGAGCTGGTCACGCACCGCCTCGTTGCGCTGCCGCGCGGTGTCCAGCAGTGGATGACTCACCAGGCTTTCCGGCAGGTCGAGCTGGTCGTCGCCGATTTCCGCGCTGAGTGACTCGCCGCGGCGTTCGTTGATCATTGGCTGGAGGACGTCCAGCCGCGTCTGAATCACCTCGGTCCGTGCTTCCAGCACCCGTTTGCGCAGGCGGGCCAGCTCTTCCAGGGTGCTGGCCACGGACAGCTCCTGGTTGCGCAGTTCAATACGCGTTTCCAGCGCCGCCAGTTCCGTGCGCAGCCGGGTGGTTTCGGCCTCGGAGAGGGTATCGTTTTCCTGGTTCAGACGCCGGCGGATTTCGTCGGTGCGGGCCAGGCTGTCGCTGATCGTGTTCTGGGCACGCTCGGGCAGGGTTTGCGCGCGGGTCAGCTCGCCGCTCACCTTGGCCAGGGTTTGCTGGTTTTCTTCCAGCGCTTCCAGTTGCTGGCCGAGTTCTTCCACAAGCGCGGCAAGGGAAAGGTCCTGGTAGCGGGCGCGCCAATCCAGCTCGGCGTCCTGGCGCGCCTTGGCCAGCTGCTCCTGAAGACGGTTGCGGTCCACCGGGGCCTGCCGTCGGCGGTCGGAAAGCGTGTCGATCTGTTCCCGGTTGCTGTCGATCTCGCGCCGCAACGTCAGCGTCTGCCGCAGCTCTTCGCGTTCCGGGTCCTCGTCGGCGGTATCGGCGGCGCCGTCGCCGCCGTCGCCGGATTCGCCACCGTCACCGGAGAGCTGTTTCTCCAGGTCGCCGATGCCGGGCAGTGAGAACGCACCGGTCTGCGCCTGGGCCGCCGCCATCGGCAGCAGCGCCAAGAATAGAGCCAGAGGTAACGAACGGAACAGTTTGGTGAATACAGCCAACACGGAAAGCGCCTTTGGTTTTTTTGCAAGCTTAGCAACGGCCGGGGGCGCGGCATAGCCGCCACCGCCATTCCGTGATCAGCAGCCCCGCCCGTCGGTGATCTCGGCGACGCTGTCCGCCACGTTGTCGTCCTCCGGCGCCAGTTGCCGGGCGCGGCACACCGCCTGCCGGGCCTGGTCCGGTTCGCCGCTGTCGCGCAGCGCGTAGGCCAGGTTGTTCCAGGCCGGTGCCAGCTCCGGGGCGCGCGCCACGGTGGCCCGGTAGGCGCTCAGCGCGGCGTCCTTCCGGCCGTCCTGCCAGAGCGCGTTGGCGTAGCCGAAACGCAGCCGGCCATTGTCCGGGAAACGCTTTACGCCGGCTTCCCAGTAGGGCAGCGCGCCGGTCTGCATCGGCGCCAGCGCCTGCAGCAGCGGTTCCGGTTGCACGCTGTCCGGCAGGTCGCCGGGCGGCAGCAGCACGAAGCCCCAGTAGCGGCCCCGGGCCCAGGTGCGCAGAAAGCGGTTCCAGCGGCTCTCCGTGGCCCGGTCCGTGCCGCTGTGCAGAATGATGCGCTCACCGCCGTCGCGGTAGCCGATCACCACCGCGTAGTGCCACAACGGCCACTGCGGCAGCGCCAGGTTCTGTAACACCAGCACCGGATGGCCGGCCTGCACTTCCTGGATCAACGCCGTCGGCGTGTTGATTGGATAGGCGAGCAGGCCGCGGGCCCGGCCCGCCGCCACCAGCTCGATGCCCAGCGCGCCCTGGCGCTCCGGCAGCCAGACTTCGTCCACCAGCGCCGTCTTGTCGCCGGGCAGCCCGTTCCATTGCAGCATCATGCCCAGGGCGGCGGGGCCGCACTGGTAGGCTTCCTGGGGAATAAAGGGCACGTCCAGCCGCTGCTGCGGGCGCGCGTCGGCCCGTTCCGGCGGCGGAACCGTCTGGCAGGCGGTGAGCAGTAGCAGAAACAGCAAGGCGGCGGCCGGGCGGCCGCCGCGCGGGCAGGCGATCATTTACCCGATCGGATCGATGACGGGGAATACATCGGTGGCGCCGAGCAGATCCAGCAGCACCAGAATCAGGATAACGGCGAGAATCACACCCACCACGCTACCGCCGGCGGGCATCTGTTCCGCTTTCTGCGCCAGCTGGTTCAGCTCGCGGTCGCTGAGACGACCCAGACGCTTTTCCACGTCGCCGGGGGTGACGCCGTTCTTGGCCAGTACCTTGGCGGCGGCTTCATGATTCATCAGCCGCATGACTTTGCGTTCGGTGGCGGCCCGCTGCTCGCTGGAAACCATGCCATCGGTCGTGACCATGGCGGCGTGGGCCGCGGGTACGAACAAGCCTTGGGTAAACAACATAACCAGCGCCGTCAGGACGCCTGTAATTTGCTTTTTCATCGACATCGCTCCGCTTAAAAAACGTGGCTCAAGGCTAGCACGGCGCGTTCCTGTTCAGGATTATGCAAGTTAAAGCTTTGTGATCTTTTACACTCATGTCACCAATCACCGCCGCCTTCACGCCGGCCTGTGTCAAAGCCGCCAGGGCGGCGTCGCGCAGGCCCGGATCCATCGAGAACAGCAGGCCGCCACTGGTCTGTGGATCGGTGGCCGCCGCCAGACGCGGATCGTCGTCGGCGATGTCGCCGTGCTCGCAGCGTGTCAGCACCTGGTCGTTGGCCGGCTTCAGGGTGCTCGTCACGCCCCGCGCCACCAGCTCTTCGGTGCCCGGCAACAGCGACAGGCCGTCCAGGTCCAGGCGCGCGTCCAGGTTGCTTTGCTCGCACAGCTCCAGCAGGTGGCCGAGCAGGCCGAAGCCGGTGATGTCGGTGCAGGCATTGGGCGCCAGCGGCGCCATGGCGTCCCGGGCCAGGCCGTTGCTGCGCAGCATGCTGTCGAGCGTGGCGTCCAGCCAGGGGCCGCGACTGAGGTCGTGCATCAGGCCGGCCAGTTGAATGCCGGTGCCCAGGGACTTGGTGAGAATCAGCACGTCGCCGGGCCGGGCGCCGCTTTTATGCCACAGGTCCGCCGGCGGCGCGGCGCCGTTGACCGTGAACCCGGCCGCCATCTGCGGCCCTTCGATGGTATGCCCGCCCACCAGGGTGCAGCGGGCCGCGTTCAATTCCTTCAGCGCCCCGGCCATCAGGCGGTGCAGATCGCGGCTTTGCAGGCGGGGATGGTGGCGCGGCATGCAAACCGTGGCCAGGGCGGAGTGGGGCGCCGCGTTCATGGCGAACAGATCGCTGAGGCTGTGCAGCGCGGCGATGCGCCCGAACAGATAGGGCTCGTCCACGAAGGCGGGAAAATAGTCCAGGCTTTGCACCAGCCGCTGGTCCGCCGGCCAGCGAATCACGGCGGCGTCGTCGGCGTGGTCCACGCCCGCCTCGATGTCCTCGCGGATCACCGGGTCGAGCGCCGCCAGGGCCTCGCTTAACGATTGCGCCCCCACCTTGGCGCCGCAGCCGGCGCAGTGCAGGGTGTCGTCCGGGGCGCCAGCCCGGGCGGCGGCGTCCATGCGCGGCAGCCGGCGGTCGAACTTGTCCATGAAGTCCCGGTCCAGCCGGTCCTTCCAGCGCCACACCCAGCCGCCGGCCAGCGCCGGGCCGCCGCCCCGGCTGCCCACGGCGTCACGGCCGCCGGCGGACAGCAGCGACAGGAAACGCCGTTGCGGGCGGTACGGCTCCAGCGGCTGGCCCTGGGCGGCGGCGGCCAGATTGCGCGCCAGGATTTTCGCCTGGCGTACCGCGTAAACGCCGGCCTTGGGCAGATCGCCGGGAAAGGCGGCGCAGTCGCCGGCGGCGAATACCCGCGCGTCGGCCGGGCTTTGCAGGGTGTCGTTGACGCGCACGAAGCCCTGGTCGTCGCAGGGCAGCCCGCTGTCCGACAGCCAGGAAGCGGCCCGCACGCCGGTGCACCAGAGCAGAAAGTCGTGCGGCAGCTCGCGGTCATCGCTGAGCAGGCGTTGCGCTTGCACCTGCCGCACCGGTGTGTGGCTGTGCAGGGTCACGCCGCGCGCCGCCAGGCGCCGGGTCATGCGGCGGCGCACGCCGGCGGGAAAGCCCGGCAGCAACGCCCCGGCGGTGACCAGGCTGACGCCGGCGCGGTCGCCCAGGGCGTGGGCCACCGCCAGCGCCATCTCGGTGCCGCCGGCGCCGCCGCCCACCACGGTGATCGCCGCCGGCCTGTCCCGCTCCGCCAGTTCGTCCCGCAACGCCCGCCAGCGGCGGTGAAAATCCGCCACCGGTTTCACCGCCACCGCGTGTTGCTCGGCGCCGGGCACGGCGGTGAGATTGGGGGTGGCGCCCACGTCCAGGCTCACCAGGTCGTATTCCAGGTGGGTGCCGTCGTCCAGGTAGAGCCGCCGCTGCTCGGGCTTGAGCCGCACCGCGCGGGCGCGGATAAAGCGCGTGCCGGTGGCCTGGCAGAGGCGCTGCAGATCAATGTGCGTCTCTTCCAGACGGTAGTGGCCGGCGACCAGCCCCGGCAGCATGCCGGAATAGGCGCTCAGGCTGTCCGGGGAGACCAGGGTCAGACGCAGCCCGGGCACCGGTTTCATGGCCAGCATGCGCAGCGCCAACGCGTGGCTGTGGCCGCCGCCGACCATGATCAGATCCTGGGTGGCGGAAGGGGTCAGCATGCGGTTCTCCTGTCGGTCATTTCAGTCATGCCACGGGCTGGCCACGGGTGGACAGGCGCAGGCGCCCGCGCAACCAGCGCGAAAAGGCGTCCACGCCCAGATTCAGGCCGACGGTGGCGAGAATCAAAACCAGGGTGCGGTCAAAGCGGAACTCGGCGACGCTGGAATCAATATAAAAACCCAGAGTATGAATGCCCAGGATACCCAGCACCGCAGTCTCGCGCATGATGATCTCCCAGCGGTAGAGCAAAAAGGCGAGAAAGTTGGGGTACAGCCGCGGCAACACCTCGAAGGCGTAGCGGTTGAGCCCCCGGGGGCTGTCGTCGCGCAGGGTCAGCCCTTCGCTGAAGCGGGCGGTGAGATGGGCAATGATCGCGCCGGTGTGCAGGCCCAGGGCGAGAATGCCCGGCAGCATGGACGGGCCCAGCATGATCAGAAAGAAAAACGCCAGGAAGAATTCCGGCGTGGTGCGCAGCACCACCAGAGTAAAATGGCCCAGCGCCCGGCTGGCGCGATTGCCGAACAGCGGTGAGCGCAGCGGAAACAGCACCAGGGCCAGCAACGCCGTCAGCAGCAGGGCGGCCAGGCCCAGCACCAGGGTGTGCCAGACCCCGGGGCCGATCTGCTCGGTCCACAGCGTGCCCAGCCACACCCACAGCTCGGCGACACCACCGCCGCTTTTCAGCGGCGCGGGCACCAGATCCTCGGTGACGAAGCGCACCAGCGTTTGCAGGCTGCCGGTCCACACCGGCGGCGCCCAGATCAGCGCGGCCAGCAGGTAGACCGGCAGCAGCAGCGGGCGCAGCCAGAAGCGCAGAGTCAGAATCAGCAGGAACAGCAGATAAAGCAGCGCCGCGCCTTCGCCGTAATGGCCTTCGCGGAACGCCGTCTCCAGGTGAAAGCCCAGGGTCGGCAGGCCGATAAAGCCGAGGATCGCCGAGGCGCGCAGCGCGCACTCCAGGCGGTAACCGGTGTAGGCCTTGCAGGACGCCCAGATCAAAGGCAGGCGGGCATAGAAAAAGCGGCCCAGGCGGCGCCGGTCGTCGGGCAGGGCAACCGCCGGCGCCGGGTCCGCTTCTTCCAGGAATTCGCCGAACACCTTGGCGAAGATGCCGGCGTAGGGCAGGGCGATGGCGAGCACGCCGGTGAGCGTGGACAGGCCGGTGACCTGCATCAGCAGCAGCCCCCAGAACAGCTCGTGGACGGCGCGCACCGAGGCGGCGCCGGCGCGCACCGCCCGGCGGTGCCAGAACAACGCCAGCAAGAAGCCGGCGGCGGCGCCCAGGGCGACGCCCTGGAACGCGAACGCCAGGGTGTTGGCCAGCGCCCGGCCGAGCCCCTCGGTGGCCAGGAAGTCCGGGCGCAGCAGGCCCAGGCCCACCTGTATCATTTCCGCGCCGGGGTCGCCGCGGGTCACCTCCAGATCGGCGCAGGCGAACGCGATCAAACCGGCCAGCCCCAGCCAGCCGCTGGCGCGGCGCCAGCCGGCGGCGGTGGTGGTGAAGGTCGGGGCGGGGCGGTTCATGGCAGGTAGAGGCGGTCCAGGTCGGCCAGCGTCAGTGACGCGGAGGGCGCGTCCAGCACCGTCTCGCCATGGCGCAGACCGATCACCCGCTCAAAGCAGGCCAGCGCCAGGGCGCGGTCGTGCATGGCGACCACGGCGCTGTCGTGGCGGCGCAGGGTGTCGCGGAGCAGCGCCAGGCCCTGGTGTTCGTCCAGGTTGGAGACCGGTTCGTCGGCCAGCAGCACCGGCCGCTCCGTGAACAGGGCCCGGCCCAGGGCGGTGCGCTGGGCCTGGCCGCCGGACAGGCGGTCGACGCTGGTGAACAGCTTTTCGGCCAGCCCCAGGCTTTCCGCCACGGCGGCGACGCTGTCGCGCTGGGCCGCCGTGGGATGCACCAGCGCGCGCAGATTGCGCCAGGTGCCGAAGCGGTGCAGGCCGCCCATGTAGATGTTGTGGAACACGCTGAGCATGGGCACCAGCGCCTGCTCCTGGGGGCACCAGGCGCACAGCGTTTCCCGCTGGCGCCGCAGCGCCGCCAGCAGGGTGGACTTGCCGCTGCCGGACGGGCCCAGCAGGGCCACGGTTTCGCCGCGCCGGACGGTCAGATCCAGGGCGGGGAATACCGTCTCGCGGCCGTGGCCGAGCCGGGCGCCCCGGAAGTGGAACAGGGGCGCCGGCGCTTCACTGGCGTTCACAGCGGTTCAATCCAGCAGGCCGATGCTTTCGGCGGTGTCTTCGATGGCCTGGTAGTCATCGTTGTCGGCGGGCACGAAGGCGCTGCGCGGGAAGGCCTCGAGCAGCTCCGGGTCGTCGATCGCCAGCAGCACCTCGGTGACCCGCTGGCTGAAGCCGTCGCCGAAGCGCTGGTCCAGGTCGCCGCGCACGGTCCAGTGGTAGTCCGGGTAGGCGGGGGTTTCCCAGATCACCCGCACCTTGTCGGTGTCGATGTCGCCGTCCGCCAGGGCCTGGTCCCAGACCTGATAGTTGAGCGCGCCGGTGGCGTAGGCGCCGCTTTCCACCAGCGACAGGGTGCGGCTGTGGTCGCCGCTGAAGCCGACCTTGTCGATCAGCTCCTGGGGCGGCGCGCCGAAGCGTTCGCGGAAGTAGTACTCGGGCATCAGCCGGCCGGAGGTGCTGCCCTTGGAGCCGAAAGTGAACGACGTCTGCTCGGCGAAGGCGTCGGGCAGGCTGTCGCCGGGCTCCAGGCCGGTGCGGCTGTTGGCGATGAAGTAGGATTTGAAGGCGGTGTCTTCCTGGCCCTGGGCAATGGCTTGCGAGCCGGGCACCAGGCGCCGGGCCTGAACCCCGGACAGGCCGCCGAACCAGGCCATCTGCACTTCGTCGTTGCGGAAGGCGGTGACCGCCGCCGGGTAGGACTTCACCGGCACGTATTTCACCGGCACGCCGAGCGCCTCTTCCAGGTGCTCGGCCACTTTGCCGAAGCGTTGTTCCAGGCGTGACTCGTCCTGGTCGGGGATCGCGGTGAAGGTGAAAGTTTGCGCCGGTTCGCGGGAATCACAGGCGGCCAGCAGCAGCACGGCGCAGGCCGTGGCCAGAAGGGGTTTGATCATTGTCGGCTCCGTTCAATAGGGAGTATTACCGGACGTTATTAGGGCCTGTGTGAACAGGCCCTTCACCGCCGCGTGTCCGGCTATCCGCAGTGGCTCAGGTATTCCATCACTTGCGCCCGGCTGCCCTGATAGAGAATCGGGCCGTCCCGGCGTTGTAGCATGTAATCGTACATGGGGTCGTAGTAGCCGCTCAGCAGTTCGCGGATCCACACCCGGTGGCGCTCCACGTCGCCGCCGTGGCGCTGCTGGTCCAGCGCCGCTTCCAATTCGCCGCGCAGATACTGATGGCGGGCGCCGCCGAGCCGTTTGCGGATGCGGTCGAGGGCGGCGAGCAGCGCCTCGGCCAGCCGCTCGAACGCCTGCGCTTCGCCGTAGTGGCGGCTGTATTCGTCCAGCGGTCCGGTGACGTAGTCCTCCAGCGTCACCCGCACGCGGGCTTCCAGCGGTTCGTCGATGACCACGCGCGGCGACTGGCGGATGCGCGCCTGCAGATCGTCCGGCACATAGCAGCGGCCGATCAGCTTGCCTTCGTCTTCCACCACCACCGGCGCCGGGCCCCGGTGCTGATGCTTGAGCAGGGCGATCGCCAGGCGGTTCTCGAAATCGATCTGGCTGGGCTGGCCCGCCGGTCGGCGGCCGAACGCCGAGCCGCGATGGTGGGCCATCCCTTCCAGATCGATGGCGTCGGTCAGCCGTTCGATAAGACGCGTCTTGCCGCAGCCGGTGCGGCCGCTGAGCACCACCATGGGCAGGTGGCGCAGGTTGTGCTTGAGCCGGTCGAGCAGGAAGCGGCGCATCGCCTTGTAGCCGCCCACCACCAGCGGCACATGCACGCCGGCCTGGTCCAGCCAGGCTTGGGTGGTGCGACTGCGCAGGCCGCCACGGAAACAGTACAGATAGCCGTCAGGATGGGCGCGGTGCCACGCCCGCCAGGCGTCCAGGCGGGCGCTCTTCTTGCGGCCGCTGACCAGTTCGTTGCCGAGATCAATGGCCGCCTGCTGGCCTTGCTGCTTGTAGCGGATACCCACCCGGTGCCGCTCGTTGTCGTCGAGCAGCGGCAGATTGCTGGCGGTGGGGAAGGCGCCCTTGGCGAATTCCACCGGCGCGCGCACGTCCAGTAAGGGAATGTCGCCGAGAAACAGCCCGGCGTAGTCTCGAGTGTCGTCCATGGCGGGAGATTCTAGCAGCCTGAGCGCGCCCTGGCGCTAGCTGCTGTAAGAGCAGGCTGTGGGAGCGGGCCCGGCCCGCGAAAGGGAGCGAAGCTCCCGGCAGGATCCCAGAGACGCTATTGGTGGTGCGCTTCGAGGTGTCTCTGGCATCCCGCCGGCCGGCTAAAGCCGGCCTTTCGCTTGCGGGGCAAGCTCCTACAATGCTCAGGCCGGGCGCAGCTGGCCGGTGAGGTGCGGTTTGACGCCGTCCTTGGCGACCACGCGGAAATCGAGGCCGCCGTCCTTTTCTTCGCGGGCGAACTTCACCGTGGCCGGAATGAACATCGGCACCTTGAACTGCACCGCCACGGTGAAGGCTTCCTCGGGCAGCTCGTGTTGCAGCTGCCCCAGGGCGCGGGCCTTGGACCACATGCCGTGGGCGATCTGGCGTTTGAAGCCGAACAGCTTGGCGGTCAGCGGGTAGAGGTGGATCGGGTTGCGGTCGCCGGACACGGCGCCGTAACGGCGGCCGGTGTTGCCGGGGACCTTCCATTCAATGGCGTCGGTGACCGGTTCCGGGGTGCCGCGCGAGCCCTTGTCGGCCTTGACGCCGCTGCCGCCGCCGCGGAAGAAGTTCACCGATTCGCTGGCCCAGACCCGTTCGCCGCCGGTGCTGACCACCGTGAAGATGGAAAACTCGTAGCCTTTTTCCACCTGGGTCAGGTTGCCCAGGTAGCATTTGATGTTGAGCTGCTCGCGCTCGGCGATGGGGCGGTACTGGGTGATGCTGTTGCGCACGTGCACCAGGCCCATGGCCGGGAACGGGAAGCCGTCCTCCATCATCAGCGCCATGTGCAGCGGAAAGGCGTGGATGTGCGGGTAGGTGACCGGCAGGCGGCCGTCGTCGCTGAACCCGCAGACCTTGCGGTAGGCGGCCAGGTGCCCGGCGTCCAGGCCCACATCGTTGAGGCGCAGGCCGACATTGGGCAGTTGCGGGTTTTTGCCGGGCTTCACCCGGGCACGCATCACCGCCTTGGCGAAATTGACCGGCATCGCCGGGGCGTGGCGCAGCTCGCGGAAGTTCACGTCACTCATAACAGCGTCCTTGATCTCTCCAATACGGCCGACGCCGCGTGACAACAGCGGCGTCGGCAAATTGGGGACAGTATAGGCAGTGTGAAGAGCGGCCTGGATTGGCCGTATCGCCTGGGGGAGCCCCCGAGCAGGCCTATCAATCCCGGCGGATCAGGTGCGCGGCGGGGTGTCGGAGCGCCACTGGGCCACCCCGAAGTAAATCAGGCGCACCTGTTTCTCCGCCATGATCAGCATCTCGTGCTGGCCGGCGTCGTCGTCTTCGTCCAGCTCCAGCATTTCCTGGGTCAGGGCGACCACGCTGTTGACCACCAGGGACGCCATCATCTGCAGGTCCTCGGCGTTGACCCGCACCAGGAACGGAAAGCGCGCCATATCCATCGCCAGCTCACTGACGAACAAGCGGATTTCACGGCGGATGGCCTGGCGCATGGTGGCCGAGCCGCCGTACAGCTCCTTTGAAACGAACAGGAAATGGGTGCGGTTATTGCGCACGTAGGTGAAGAAGGTCTCCATCGACCCGCGGATCATGCGTTCGTTGGGCAGTTCCTGCTGGCGCACTTCACGCATCATCTGGCGCAGGGTGCGAAAGGACTCGTCCAGCAGGGTCAGGCCCAGGGCGCTCATGTCCGGGAAATGGCGATAAAAGGCGGTGGGCACCACCCCGGCGCGTTTGGTCACTTCACGCAGGCTCAAGGAAGAGAACGGGGCTTTCTTGGCCACCAGATCCAGGGCCGCATCCATGAGCGCCTGGCGAGTTCGCCCCCTCTTGGGCCGCCGTCCCCGAGTCGGAGTCTCTCTGCTCATGGTTTTTGCTCCCGAGTCATCGTTTTTATTCTCCGCATTTTCGCCATGTTATTGAAAATCCCCGGCCGGATACAGACAACTGGTTGATTTTACTGTGTAAAAAAGTATAAGTGTACATGTGTTGACATTGGCGCTCCGCTTCGGTACAAAGTGCACAACTGTACACAAACGGGAGTTGGCATGAACGTCATCACCGCTTCAAATTCACAATCCGGTACTCCGGGCCTGATCCGTCGTCTCGGCAAGGCGCTCAGCACGCCGTTCGACCCGGAGGACTATCTGGCCCTGTTCGATCCGCTGCAGTCCGCCCGCGAGATACGCGCCCGGGTGATCGGCGTGCAGCGCGAGAGTGACCAGGCGGTGACCCTGACCCTGCAACCCAACCGCCTTTGGAAAGGCCACCGCGCCGGTCAGCATGTTTTGCTGGGCGTGGAGATCGAAGGCGTGCGGCATCAACGCTGCTTCTCCCTGTCCTCGGCCCCCGGCGGCGCGCCCACCATCAGCGTGAAGCGCCAGGGCCGGGGCGGCGTCAGCGACCATCTGGTCAACCGTTGCCGGGAGGGCGACCTGCTTACCCTGGCCGAACCGGCCGGCGAATTCGTGCTGCCGGACCCGGTGCCGGAGCGCCTTCTGATGGTCACCGCGGGCTCCGGGATTACACCTGTTCACAGTATCGTGAAGTCCCTGCTCGCGTCCAACTTCGACGGCAAAGTGACCTGGGTGCACTTCGAACGCCGCTACCGGGACCTGATGCTGAGCGACTCCCTGGCGCAATTGCGCCGCGATCCGCGCCTCGACCTGCGTCTCGTCCTCAGCGGCGACAGCCCGCGCGACGGCGACCAGGCCGGCCGTCTGGATGAACACTGGCTCACGGATAACATCGCCGATGCCGCCGCGCACACCGTTTTCACCTGCGGGCCGGCCGGCTTTCTCGACACGGTGATGGATTGGCACGGCGAACACGGCCGCGCGCCGCTGTTCCATGAGCGTTTCAAAGCGGCGCCGGTGGTGGCCGGCGAAGGCGGCCGGCTGCACTTCTCGCGCACCGGCGGCCAGGCCGAGGCCGCCGCCGGGGTGTCGCTGCTGGAAGCGGCGGAGCAGGCCGGCCTCAAGCCCAAGCACGGTTGCCGCATGGGCATCTGCCACACCTGCAAGTGCAAGGTGAGCAAGGGCCGGGTGCGCGACCTGCAGAGCGGCGAAAGCCGCGAGTTGAACGGCCAGGAAGTTCGTATTTGTGTCCACGCCGCCGAGGGCGACGTGGAACTGGATCTCTAAGGAGGCACGCTATGAATGCCAAAGTAGATCATTTCGACCCGATCGTATTCGAACGCCCGGGCGTGACGCTGACGCGCTCCCAGGTGGACGCCTTCGGCCGCGAAATCGACGCCCTGCGTGAAGAGATCATGGCGGATCTGGGCGAGCAGGACGCGCGCTACATCCGCCGTCTGGTGCGCACCCAGAAAGGCATGGAACTGGCCGGCCGCGGCCTGCTGTTCCTGGGCGTGCTGCCGCCGGCCTGGCTGGCCGGCACCGCGCTGCTGTCGGTGTCCAAGATTCTGGAAAACATGGAAATCGGCCACAACGTGATGCACGCCCAGTGGGACTGGCTGGGTGACCCGGCGCTGGATTCCTCCACCTACGACTGGGACAACACCTGCCCGGCGGAGCAGTGGAAGCATTCGCACAACTACATGCACCACACCTTCACCAACGTGGTCGGCAAGGACCGGGATGTGGGCTACGGCATCATGCGCATGTCCGAAGAGCAGCGCTGGAACCCGGCCTACCTGTTCCAGCCCGCCTATAACTGGGTGCTGGCCTCGTTGTTCCAGTGGGGCGTGGCGTTCCACGACCTGGAAGTGGAGCGCGTGCTCAAGGGCGAGAAAAGCTTCGCCGAATACCGCGCGCAGCGCCGCAAGATCATGAAGAAGGTGCGCAAGCAGGTGGGTAAGGACTATCTGCTGTTCCCGCTGCTGGCCGGCCCGTTCGCCCCCTGGGTGCTGGCGGGCAACGCCACCGCCAACCTGACCCGTAACCTGTGGTCGTACCTGATCATTTTCTGCGGCCATTTCACCGAGCACGCGGAAATGTTCAGCGAGGCGGAAATCGAGAACGAGACCCGCGGCCAATGGTACCTGCGCCAGCTGCTGGGCTCCTCCAACCTGGAAGGCGGCCCGCTGTTCCACATCATGTCCGGCAACCTCAGCCACCAGATCGAGCACCACCTGTTCCCGGACATGCCGTCCAACCGCTACAAGCAGGTGGCGCCCAAGGTGCGCGAGATCGCCGAGCGCTACGGTCTGCACTACAACAGCGGCCGTCTGAGCCGCCAGTTCGGCACCGTGCTCAAGCGGATTAACCGCCTGGCGCTGCCGTCCCGGCGCAAGCCGAAAAACGCCACGGTGTGAAGCGGTTCCGGGTCCCCGGACGGTGTGCTAGTCTCACCACTTGGTATTTACCGTTTGGGGAAGTCGCAACAGGATGGCAGAACTGACCGATTCCGGCGTGCTTCTGCGCATGGCCTACCGGGCCATGCTCAACGCCGGCATTGATGCCGACGCGGTACTGGCCGAGCTGGGCCTGGACCCGTCCATATTGAACGTGCCGGATCTGCGCACGCCCCACGATGGCCAGGAATGGTTCTGGGAGGCGTTGGCGAAGGTCTCCAACGACGAGCATGTGGGCCTGCATCTGGGCAAGCACATGCCCGTCTACAAGGGCCAGGTGCTGGAGTATCTGTTTCTCTCCAGCCCCACCTTCGGCGAGGGCCTGCACCGCGCGCTCAGCTACCAGCGGCTGCTCTCCGACGCGGCACGGGCCGAACTGTTCGAAGAGGGCGAGCGGGTCTTCCTGCGTCAGCCGTTCTGGGGCCGCCGCCTGGCGCACCTCAACGAATGCGTGATGATGGGGCTGATCAAGTTCTTCCGCTTCGTCACCGACGACGCCTTCGAGCCCCTGGAAGTCCACTTCGGCCACGAACACCACGCCGACAAGGCCGAATACGAGCGCGCCTTCGGCTGCCCGGTGAAATTCGGCATGCCGTCAGTGGGGGTTTATTTCGATTCCCGCCTGATGGCGCTGCCCTCCGCCCACCACGAGCCGGAGCTGCTGCGTCTGCACGAGCAACTCGCCAGCGAACAGGTGGCGCGCCTGGAGAAGCAGGACCTGGTGGCCCAGGTCAACCGGCTGATCGCCGAGCTGCTGGAATCCGGCCACGCCAACCTGGAAGAAGTGGCCGAGCGCCTGGGCATCAAGGCGCGCCAGCTGCGCACCCGGCTTGCCGACGCCGGCACCAACTTCAACCAGCTGGTCGCCGACTACCGCTGCAAGCTGGCCAAGCGCCTGCTGGCCGGCACCGACGAGTCCATCGACGAGATCGTCTACCTGACCGGCTTCTCCGAGCCCTCCACCTTCTACCGTGCCTTCAAGCGCTGGGTGGGCATGACGCCCATTGAGTACCGCAAGCTCAAAGCCGAAGAAGACGCCGCCGAAGCCGCCGCCAAACTCTGATTCCGGCTGGAGCGGGCCTTGTGGGAGCGGGCCCAGCCGATCCCGGTGCTCCTTTCAAAATTGAAAGGTCCTGGCGCCTCTCTGAAAGGGTGGATCTGACCCGTGGCGGTTCCGCTGCAAAGCGAGCGGGGCAATGGTGGTGCCTGGAGGGAGCTGTTTGGCCAGGGATGGCCAAACTAACAGCGGCCATGGATGGCATGAGCGGTCCCGGAAGGCACCACCATTGCACCGCGTCTCCGATACGGAGCACCGAATACCTGAAGAACCAGGTCTCTGGAATCCTGCCGGGAGCTGCGCTCCCTTTCGCGGGCAGGGCCCGCTCCCACAAGGCCCGCTCGCACAGACCCGCGTCCCCGGCTGGAGAGAACCCGCCTAGGGAAGGCGCACCCTGTTATCGGCGGGGTTCGTCGGGCTCGTCGGCTTCGCCTTCGATGGTGACGCCGGGGCGCGACCGGCCCACGGAAGGGTTGCCGGGGTCATTGGCGGAGCCGGCGCCGGGCCGCGACTGGCCGGGATAAATAGTGCGGCTCTGATAAAAGAAGGCGCCGCCGCCCGGGCCACCGCGGGTGGCGAACGTCTGCAGCGTGCCCTTGCGGATCAGGTAGTCCGCCATGGCGCGGCGGGAGAACGGCAGCAACAGGGCGAAGCCCAGCGCGTCGGTGATAAACCCGGGCGTAATCAGGAAGGCGCCGCCGAGCAGCAGCATCATGCCTTCGGCCAGTTCCCGGCCGGGCATTTCACCCTGATTCATGCGCTGATTGAGCCGCTGCCAGGTCCGCAGGCCCTGACTGCGGAACAGGGCGGTGCCCAGCAGGGCGGTAACCACCACCATCAGAATGGTGATCGGCCAGCCGATAAAGTCCGCCACGGCGGCCAGTACCATGACCTCCACCAGGGCGAGCACGAAAATGGTCAGGAAAACGCGACCGAAACCCATCGAAACCTCGGAAATTCATTGCGGCGGTTGAGTGCCGTTCAAGGTTAGATGGCGGTGGGGGAGGGGAGTTTCAAGTCGAGAGGTTTGTAGGAGCTTGCCCCGCAAGCGAAAGGGCGCGAAGCGCCCGGCGGGATTCCAGAGAGGTTTCTATCGCAGTTCTCTGGTATCCCGCCTTGCCTTTCGCGGGCGAGGCCCGCTCCCACAAGCCCGCTCCCTCCGGACGATCAGGCGCCCAGCATCATCTGGCCGCAGACGCGGACCACGTTGCCGGTGAGGCCCTGGGAGGCGGGGCTGGCGAAGAACGAGATGGTTTCCGCCACATCCACCGGCTGCCCGCCCTGGCTCATGGCGTTCATGCGCCGGCCGGCTTCGCGGATGGTGAAGGGAATGGCGGCGGTCATCTGCGTTTCGATGAAGCCCGGCGCCACCGCGTTCACGGTGATGCCTTTGTCCGCGTACTCCTCGGAGTAGGTGTCGATCATGCCGATTACCGCGGCCTTGGAGGTGCCGTAGTTGGTCTGGCCCAGGTTGCCGGCGATGCCGGCGATGGAGCTGATCGACACGATGCGACCGCCTTCGCCCATGGCGCCGTCGGCCACCAGTTGCTCGTTGATGCGCAGCTGGCTGGCGATGTTGATGTTCATCACCATGTCCCAGTGGCCCTCGGGCATGTTGCCGAGCATCTTGTCGCGGGTGACGCCGGCGTTGTGCACCAGGATATCCAGGCCGCCCATTTTCTTGGCGGCGTCGGCGATCACGCGCGGCGCGTCGTCGGCGGTGATGTCCAGTTCCAGGCTCTGGCCGCCGATTTCCTCGGCCACCTTGTTCAGGTCTTCGGCCATCGGCGGGATGTCCAGCACCGTCACTTCGGCGCCGTCGCGGGCCAGCACTCGGGCGATGGACGCGCCGATGCCGCGCGAGCCGCCGGTGACCAGGGCTTTTTTGCCGGCCAGCGGCTTGTCCCAGTCAAAGCTCTGCGCGTCGAAGCCGGCGGGGCCCACGCGCACCACCTGCGCCGACACATAGGCGGATTTCGGCGACAGGAAGAAGTGCAGCGGCGAGGCCAGCTGGCTTTCCGCGCCGGCTTCGCAGTACACCAGCTGCACGGTGGCGCCGCGTTTGATCTCCTTGCCCACCGAGCGGGTGAAGCCTTCCAGGCCGCGCTGGGCGACGCGGGCGGCACCGTTCAGGGTCTCCGGGGTGCGCCCGATGACGATTACGCGGCCGCATTTATCCAGTTTTTTGATCACCGGCTGGAAGAATTCCCACAGCGTTTTGAGGTCATCCGGGCTTTCGATGCCGGTGGCGTCGAACACCAGCGCCTTGAATTTGCTGTCGTCTTCGCGGGTGGCGGTGTAGTTGTCGGTGTTGAGGCCGGCCGCCGCCGCCTGCTTCTGCAGGTCGTTGGCGTTGCGGGTGTTGGCGAGTACCGCGGGCTTCGCCTCCGGGGCGCCCTTGAGCGTGGCGAACACCGTGTCCACGGCGCTGGATCCGGGCGCGGCACCCACCAGCACGCCACCGCTGATAAAGGATTTCTGGCCGGGCTGCCAGCGTTCGAGAATCACCGGGATGGGCAGATTAATGGCGCTGAAAACGGCCTTGCCCATGGGGGAGTTGGCAATTGCCTGATAGGTATCGCTCATGGTCGTGTCCTTTGCCGAGCATTCGTAGGGGGCGTATTGAAGCACCCGTGTGTGAAGGGTGTATTGACCGGCACGGGAAGGCCGGGAGGCGCCGAAGCCAATGAGGCCCGCCCGTTGGGCGATAGACTGCGCTCATCTGTTAACCTGGGCACTCGGGCCGGCCACTCCGGCCTCCCCGACGCCACTGTGGAGGAATTACTATGCTGGCAGGCGACAACGTACGCAAGGTGGCCATTGTGGGTGGCAACCGCATTCCCTTTGCCCGCTCCAATACCGCTTATTTCGAGGTCGACAACCAGGAAATGCTGACCGCCGCGCTCAACGGCCTGGTGGATCGTTTCAAACTCCACGGCGAGCGCATGGGTGAAGTGGCCGCCGGCGCCGTGATGAAGCACGCCAAGGACTTCAACCTGGTGCGCGAGTGCGTGCTGGGCTCCAAGCTGGCGCCGGAAACCCCCGCCTACGACCTGCAGCAGGCCTGCGGCACCGGCCTGGAAGCGGCCATCCTGGTGGCCAACAAGATCGCCCTCGGCCAGGTGGACTGCGCCGTGGCCGGTGGCGTGGACACCACCTCGGACGCGCCCCTGGGCGTCAACGAGCAGGCCCGCAAGATCTTCATGGAGATCAACCGCGCCAAGAGCAACGGTGACAAGCTCAAGCAGGCGGTCAAGCTGCTCAACCCCAAGCTGATGATCCCGGACATCCCCAAGAACGGCGAGCCGCGCACCGGCCTGTCCATGGGCGAGCACCAGGCGATCACCGCCGCCGAGTGGGGCATCCCCCGCGAAGCCCAGGACGAGCTGGCCTGGCGCTCACACCAGAACCTGGCGAAATCCTATGAAGAGGGCTGGCAGGGCGACCTGATGACGCCGTTCCACGGCCTGGAGCGCGACAACAACATGCGCGGCGACTCCACCATCGAGAAGCTGAGCACCCTGAAGCCGGTGTTCGGTGGTTCCGAAGGCACCATGACCGCCGCCAACTCCACCCCGCTCACCGACGGCGCCTCCACCGTGCTGCTGGCGTCCGAGGACTGGGCCCAGGAACGCGGGCTGCCGGTACAGGCCTACCTGACCCACTGCGAAGTGGCGGCGGTGGACTTCATCGGCAAGAAAGAAGGCCTGCTGATGGCGCCGGCCTACGCCGTGCCGCGCATGCTCGATCGCGCCGGCCTCACCCTGCAGGACTTCGATTTCTATGAAATCCACGAAGCCTTCGCCTCCCAGGTGCTCACCACCCTGAAAGCCTGGAACGACGAAACCTTCTGCAAGGAACGTCTGGGCCGCGACAAGCCGCTGGGCGAAATCGACATGACCAAGCTCAACGTCAAGGGCTCGTCCCTGGCGGCCGGCCACCCGTTCGCCGCCACCGGCGCGCGCATCCTGGCCAACGCCGCCAAGCTGCTCAACGAGAAGGGCTCAGGCCGCTGCCTGATCTCCATCTGCGCCGCCGGCGGCCAGGGCGTCGTCGCCATCGTCGAGAAGTAAACGACTGCCGTTGTAGGAACGGGCCTGTGCGAGCGGGCCCTGTGGGAGCGGGCCCCGCCCGCGAAAGGCAAGCAAAGCTTGCCGGCGGGATGCCAGAGACGTCTCTAACGGTAGCTCCGACAGCCTCTCTGGAATCCCGCCGGGCGCTTCGCGCCCTTTCGCTTGCAGGCAAGCTCCCACAACTCTCGCCTCGTCAGTACCCTCAGGCCTTCCGCATCAACCCTTCCTGACACACCGAAGCCACCAGCTCCCCCTGCCGGTTGAACACCTGCCCCCGGTTGAAGCCCCGCGCCCCGGTGGCGATCGGGCTCTCCATGTCGTAGAACAGCCAGTCGTCCAGCCGCACCGGCCGGTGGAACCACAGGGTGTGGTCCAGGCTCGCCACTTGCATATCCCGGTCCAGGAAGGTGATGCCGTGGGGCAGCAGGGCGGTGCCCATCAGGCTGTGGTCGGACACATACGCGAGCAGCGCCTGGTGGATCAGCGGGTCGTCCCCGGCCTCGCCGGCGGCGCGCAGCCACACCTGGCGGATCGGCTCCGCCTTCTCCGGGCGCAGCGGGTGGCGCCGGGTCACCGGGCGGATTTCCACCGGCTTGCGGCGCAGCAGGGCGGCGCGGAAATTCTCGGAAATGTCCTCGTCCTTCAGGAAGTCGGCGGTGACGGTCTGCTCGTCGGGCAGGCCTTCCGGGTCCGGCGCGCTGTGAGCGGCGGTCTGGTGGGCCGGGCCGTCCTCGGCGTTGTGGAAGGAGGCGGCGAAATCGAAGATCGGGCGGCCGCGCTGCTCCGCCACCACCCGGCGGGTGCTGAAGGTGCCGCCGTCACGGATGCGCTCCACCCGGTACAGCACCGGTTCCCGGGCATCGCCGGGACGCAGAAAGTACGCCTGCAGGGAGTGCGCGGTGCGCGCGGGCACGGTGCGCGCCGCCGCCACCAGCGCCTGGGCGATCACCTGGCCGCCGAAAATTCGGGGTCCGACAATGTTGCGGCTCTCGCCCTGGAACAGGTCGTCATCCAGAGGGGTGAGGTCGAGCAGGGCGAGGAGGTCGGAAAGATCGGTGTCCATGGAGCGTCCTTTTGTTTCAACCGCGCGGGTTCACCCACGTGTTTTTCGAATAATGGAAGTCAATTTTAAAAAGCATAAGTTGGCCCTAGACGCGCCGTTTTGCAAGCACGCCTGCGGCCCCGGGTCTCCGCCCAGGTCCTTGCGCGCGCTTTAAGGTTGCGTTAAGGCGGGCTTCAGGGAGAATTAAGCTGGCCGGCGTAGAGTCACTCCCGTACCCAACGCAATGAGGACAAAGGAGAGACTCATGAACGCCATCAAAAAGACTTTGCTCGCTACCCTGATCGGCTTCGCCGGTACCACCACCCTGGTGCACGCGGACGACGTGGGCCCGGATCGGGCGATGAAGCTGGTGCAGGACGGTAAGATCCTGTCGTTCGAAAAGCTCAACGAAGCGGCCCTGGCCAAGCATCCCGAGGCCACCGTGGAAGACACCGAGCTGGAAGACGAATACGGCCGCCTGATCTATCAGGTCGATCTGCGCGACGCCCAGGGCCAGGAATGGGACCTGGAGCTGGACGCCACCAGTGGTGAAATCCTGCGCGAGGAGCGTGACGACTAATGCGTGTGTTACTCGGAGGGGCGGCCCTGGTCGCCCTTTCCTTGGCTTGGGCGACCTCCGCCCTGGCGCTGGATGTGGATCAGGACGAGGCCCTGCGGCTGCGGCAAAGCGGGGAGGTGTTGTCGTTCCAGGCGATCCTCCGCCAGGCGGATGAGCGCTACCCCGGCGCCCGTCTGCTGGAAGCGGAGCTGGACGACGACGATGGTGAATTTATCTATGAAATCGAGCTGCTGACCGGCGACGGCGTGGTCCGCGAGCTGGAAATCGACGCCCGCACCGGGCGTGTTCTCGAAGACGAAGTGGACGACTGATGCGCCTGCTGCTGGTGGAAGACACCGTCGCCCTGGCCGACCAGCTGCTGCCGCTGCTGCGCGATCACGGCTACGCGGTGGACTGGCTGGCGGACGGCCGCGACGCCCTGGTGCGTGCCCATGACGACGATTTCGACCTGGTGATTCTGGACCTGGGGCTGCCCGGCCTGGACGGCCTGGAAGTGCTGCGGCGCTGGCGGGAACAGGGCCTGAGCATGCCGGTGTTGATTCTCACCGCCCGCGACAGCTGGGCGGAGCGCGTCGACGGCTTGCGCGCCGGCGCCGACGACTACCTCACCAAACCCTTCCACCCGGAGGAGCTGCTGCTGCGGGTGCAGGCGGTGTTGCGGCGCAGCCACGGCAGTGCCAACCAGATCCGCCTGCGCGCTTGTGGTGTGGAGCTGGACGAAGAGCGCCAGAGCGCCTGGCTGGACCAGCGGGAGATCGAACTGACCGGCGCGGAGTTCCGCATGCTGCGTTACTTCATGCTCAACCCGGGCAGGCTGTTGTCGAAGATCGCGCTCAGCGAGCACCTCTACGACGGCGAGAGCGAGCGCGACTCCAACGTGGTGGAGGTGCACATCAACCGTCTGCGCCGCAAGCTCGGCGGCCAGGTGATCCAGACCCGGCGCGGCCAGGGCTATCTGTTCACGGGGCGCGGCTGAATGCGCTCCATCGGCGCGCGCCTGGGGGTCAGCCTGTTCGTCAGCCTGCTGCTGGCCGGCGTGCTGGTGGGGCAGGGGGCGCTCTGGTGGCTGGAGCGGGAACAGCGTGAGATCAGCGCCGGCCAGTTGCGCGACGAGGCCGCCAGCGTGCTCGCCGCCATGGTGCCCGGCCCCGACGGGCTGGTGCTGGAACAGGAGATGCTCGACCCGGCCTACCGGCGCCCGCTGTCCGGCCGCTATTTCGTGGTGCTGATCGACGGCCAGCGCTGGCGCTCCCGCTCGCTGTGGGACGCCCGCCTGCCGCTGCCGGAAAACCCGGGCATGGACACCGAACTGCTGCCCGGCCCGGACGGCCAGAGCCTGCTGCGCTACCGCACCCGTTTCCGGCGCGACGGACAGGACCTCACCGTGGTGGTGGCCCAGGACTACGCCCCGCAACAGGCCAACTTCCGTGACACCCGAACCGCCGCCCTGCTGGCCTGGGTGGTGGTGCTGGCGGCCCTGGCCCTGGTCCAGCAATGGCTGATCCGCCGCGGTCTCAAGCCGCTCAACGCGGCGCGCCGGCAGATCGAACAGCTGCGCGGCGGCCAGCGCGCCGAGCTGGACCAGGAGGTGGCCCGCGAGCTGCGCCCGCTGGTCACCGAGATCAACCGCCTGCAGCGGCACATGGAGCAGCAGCTGGACCGCTCCCGGCACGCCCTGGGCGACCTGGGGCACGCCCTCAAGACGCCGCTGGCGGTGCTGCGCAACCGCTGCGACGCGGAACTGCGCCAGCGCGCCCCGGAATTGCACGCCCTGCTGCTGGCGCAACTGGACCACATCGAAGCCAATGTGCGCCGCGCCCTGGGCCGCGCCCGCGTCGCCGCCGGCGCCACCGCCGCCACCCGCTTCGAACCGGGCCAGGATCTGGAAGCCCTGGCCGACACCCTGCGCCGCGCCCACCGCAAGCCGCTCAACCTGGTGGTGCAAGGCACCGGCCTGCCGCCGCTGGCGGTGGAGCGCGGCGACATGCTGGAACTGCTCGGCAATCTGCTCGACAACGCCTGCAAATGGGCCGCCGGCGAGGTACGGTTGGCACTGGCGCGGGATGGCGGCCTGTTGACGGTCACCGTGGACGACGACGGGCCCGGCATCCCGCCATCACGCCGCGAGCAGGTGCTGCAGCGCGGACGCCGCCTGGATGAGCGGGTCGCCGGCGACGGTCTGGGGCTGGCCATCGTCAGTGATACCGTGGCCGCCTACGGCGGACAGCTGACCCTCACCGACAGCCCGCTGGGCGGTCTGCGGGTGCGGCTTACGCTGCCGCTGCCGGACTGAATCGCGGAACTTTCCCGTCATGCGGGTCTCCACCCCTGAACGGCTGTATAAACAGGAGAAGGGAATCATGCGCGTATTCACATCCCTGCTGGCGCTGTGCACGCTGGCGCTCGGCAACCCGACCATGGCGGCCGACAAGCCCGCCTTCGACGCCCGCCTCAGCGGCTACGACTACCCCCATCCGGTGCACACCCTGAAGCTGGACAGCCAGCGGCAGACGCTGGAAATGGCCTATATGGACGTGCGCCCGGACCAGCCCAACGGCGACACCGTGCTGCTGATGCACGGCAAGAATTTCTCCGGCGCTCAGTGGGACAACACCATCGAACCGCTGGTCGAGGACGGCTACCGGGTGGTGGTGCCGGACCAGATCGGCTTCGGTAAATCCAGCAAGCCGGAGCACTTCCAGTATTCCTTCCAGACCCTGGCCGACCATACCCGCACCTTGCTGGACAAACTGGAGGTGGACAGCGCCACCGTGGTGGGCCACTCCATGGGCGGCATGCTGGCCACCCGCTTCACGCTGATGTTTCCCGAACGTAGCGACGCCCTGGTGCTGGTCAATCCCATCGGCCTGGAAGACTGGCGCCAGGACGTGCCGTGGCAGTCCGTGGACGCCTGGTACCAGGGCGAGCTGAAAAAGAAACCCGAAGACATCAAGACCTACATGACCAAGGCGTACTTCGACGGTCAGTGGAAGGAAGAGTACGCGCCCTTGCTGACCATCCAGCAGGGCTGGCTGCGCGGCCCGGACCACAAGCGCATCGCCTGGAACTCGGCCTTGCACTACGACATGATCTTCAACCAGCCGGTGGTCTACGAGTTCCCCGACGTCAAAGCGCCGACGCTGCTGATCATCGGCAACCGCGACCGCACCGCCCTGGGCCGCAATCGCGCCCCGGAGGAGAAGCAGAAAGAGCTCGGGCGCTATGACCGTCTCGGCGCCGAAGCCGCCGAAGCCATCCCCGACGCCAAACTGGTGGAGCTCGAAGGCATCGGTCATGTCCCCCAGTACGAAGCCTACGACGACTACATCGAAGCCCTCACCGAGTTCCTGGCGGCACAGCGCTAACGGCTTTTGGGAGCGGCTGTGTGGGAGCTTGCCTTGCAAGCGAAAGGCCGGCTTTGCCGGCCGGCAGGATTCCAGAGACCTTGTTGGTACTGCTTTTAGAGAGGCCTCTGGGATCCTGCCGGGAGCTCCGCTCCCTTTCGCGGGCTAGGCCCGCTCCCACAAAGTTTGCTCCTGAACCGGGCTACGGAGTCCGCTCAGCCGGCCGGACAGCGGCCAGCATCAGCGCCACTGCCTGGTCGCTGACCGCTTCCATGTCCTGGCGGTCCACGTAGATGCCGTCCAGCAACAGCCGGCACAGGCCGTGCAGCGTGGCCCAGCTGGCCTGGGCCACGCGCAGGGCGTCGGTGCCGCCGGGCAGGTGGGCGCCGATGCCGTCCGCCTGCAGCTTATCCACGTAACGCCGGAAGCAGCCGTGCGCCACCCGCGTCAGCGACTCGGTGGGGCGCCCGGTCTTCCACAGGGTGCGCCCGAACATCAGCTCGTACTGCTCCGGGTCGTCGCAGGCGAAGCGCAGATAGCCGCGCACGAAACGGCGCAGCCCGGGCTCCGGGTCGTCCGCCCGGAAGTCGGCCTCTTCCATCAACCGGTCCAGCCGGCGGAAGCCGTCCTCGGCGAGGGCGCAGAGCAGCGCGTTCTTATCGGTGAAGTGGTGGTAGGGCGCGGTGCGCGACACCCCGGCGCGTTCCGCCAGGCGCCGCAGCGACAGCCCTTCCACGCCTTGTTCGCGCAGCAGTACGGCGGCCTCGCGAAGCAGGGCGGCGTGCAGGTCTCCGTGATGGTAGCGGCCCGGTTGCGTCATGGTGGTTGCCTGTCTTTCGAAGTCACGGATGTTATCTTGACAGCGTCAACATAGCACCCTATCTTGACGGCGTCCAGATTGCAGCCAGGCGGCCGCCGCGCACGACGTCGCGCGGCCCGCCCAGCCCACAAAGGAGAACACCATGGCGGCCAACGGTTATTCCCACCTGCTTTCCCCCCTGGATCTGGGGCACACCCGGCTCAAGAACCGGGTGATCATGGGGTCCATGCACACCGGCCTGGAAGACCGTTTCTGGCACTACCCGAAGCTGGCCGCCTATTTCGCCGAGCGGGCGCGGGGCGGGGTGGCCCTGTCCGTGACCGGCGGCATCAACCCCAACCGCCACGGCTGGTTCTACCCGCTGTCCGGCACCTTCAACAGCAAGCTGGATATCCGCAACCACCGCAAGATCACCGAGGCGGTGCACCGCGAAGGCGGCAAGATCGCGCTGCAGGTGCTGCACGCCGGCCGCTACAGCTACCACCCGTTCTCCCGCTCCGCCTCGGCGATCAAAAGCCCGATCAACCCGTTCAAGCCCAAGGCCATGAGCACCCGCGAAGTGCGCTCCACGGTGCAGGACTTCGCGCGCACCGCCGAGCTGGCCAAGGAAGCCGGTTACGACGGCGTGGAGATCATGGGCTCCGAAGGTTATCTGGTGAATCAGTTCACCGCGCCGCGCACCAACAAGCGCACCGACGAGTACGGCGGCAGCGCCGAGAACCGCCGCCGCTTTCCGGTGGAGATCGTCGAGGAAACCCGCCGCCGCTGCGGCGAGGATTTCATCATCATGTACCGCCTTTCGGTGATTGATCTGGTGCCCGCCGGCAGCACCCGCGAGGAAGTGCTGGACCTGGCCCGCGCCATCGAAAAAGCCGGCGCCAGCCTGATCAACAGCGGTATCGGCTGGCACGAAGCGCGGGTGCCCACGATCGTGACTTCGGTGCCGCGGGCGGCGTTCGCGGAAGTCACCCGCCAGGTGAAAAACGTGGTGTCGATCCCGGTGGTGGCCTCCAACCGGATTAACGATCCGGACACCGCCGAGCGCATCATCGCCAGCGGCCAGGCGGACGCGGTGTCCATGGCCCGGCCGTTGCTGGCGGACTCGGAGTTCGTCAACAAGGCCGCCGAAGGCCGCGCCGACGAGATCAACACCTGCATCGCCTGCAACCAGGCCTGCCTGGATCATACCTTCGAGCTCAAGCGCGCCTCCTGCCTGGTGAACCCGCGCGCCTGCCATGAAACCGAGCTGGTCTATCTGCGCACCGCCACGCCCAAGAAAGTGGCGGTGGTGGGCGCCGGTCCCGCCGGGCTGGCCTGTGCCACGGTGGCGGCGGAGCGCGGCCACGACGTGACCCTGTTCGACCAGGCCGGCGAGATCGGCGGTCAGTTCAACATGGCCAAGGTGATCCCCGGCAAGGAAGAGTTTCACGAGACCCTGCGCTACTTTCAAAAGCGCATCGAACGCACCGGCGTCAAGGTGGTGCTGAACCGCCGCGTGGAAAGCGACGAGCTGGAGCGCGAAGGCTTCCAGGAGATCGTGATCGCCACCGGGGTGTCCCCGCGCCGGCCCGGCATCGACGGCATCGACCACGCCAAGGTGGTGTTCTACGTGGACGTGCTGCGCGGCAAGGTGCAAGTGGGCGAACGCGTGGCGATCATCGGCGCTGGCGGCATCGGCTTCGACGTGGCGGAATTCCTGGCCGAAGCGCCCCGGGACGGCGCCCAGCCGCTGCCGGAATGGCTGGCGGAGTGGGGCGTGGATTTCAACGCGGACACCCGTGGCGGCCTGGTGGACAAGCACCCGGAAACCCCGGCGCGGAAAATCTACCTGCTGCAGCGCAAGGAGAGCACGCCGGGCAAGGGGCTGGGCAAAACCAGCGGCTGGGTGCACCGCGCCACGCTCAAGCACCGCAATGTGGAAATGCTGCCCGGTTGCAGCTACGACCGCATTGATGATGCCGGCCTGCATATCACCCAGGACGACAAGCAGGGTTTGCTGGAAGTGGACCAGGTGGTGATTTGCGCCGGCCAGGAATCGCTGCGCGAGCTGTACCAGGACAAAGCCGCCAACCACCACCTGATCGGCGGTGCCGACCTGGCCGCCGAGCTGGACGCCAAGCGCGCCATCAAGCAAGGGTCGGAGCTTGCCGCGCGGCTGTAGCCGCGCGGCAAGCTCAATGAAGAGTTAATAGTGAACAGTTAATAGCGAAACAAAAAAGGCGCGGGCTTTGCCCGCGCCTTCGTGTTTTGAAGTTAGCTATTAACTGTTAATTGTTAACTGTCTTCACTTCAGTTCTTTTGAGCTGAGGCCGAGGACGCGGCGGGCGATGATCAGCTTCTGGATCTGCTGGGTGCCTTCGAAGATGTCGAGGATCTTCGAGTCCCGCGCCCATTTTTCCAGCAGCTCGTCCTCGGTGTAGCCGATGGAGCCGGCCAGTTCCACGCATTTGAGGGTGACGTAGTTGCCCACGCGGCCGGCCTTGGCCTTGGAGATCGACGCCTCCACCGAGTTGGACTGCTTGTTGTCGGCCATCCAGGCCGCTTTCATGGCCAGCCAGTAGGCCGCTTCCCACTCCGCTTCCATGCGGTACAGCTCCGCCTCGGCGGCGCCGGCGTTGTCCACCGGCTTGCCGTAGTCGTACTCGATCGCTTCGCTGAGCAGTTCCCGAGTCCGTTCCAGCGACGCCTTGGCCACGCCCAGGGCGAAGCAGGCCACCAGTGGGCGGGTGTTGTCGAAGGTTTCCATCACGCCGCCAAAGCCCTTGGTGTCCACCTCGGGGTTGCCGAGCAGGTTCTCCTTCGGCACCCGGCAATCGTTGAAGGTGATCGCGGCGGTGTCGGAGGCGCGAATGCCGAGCTTCTTCTCCAGACGCGCCAGTTCCATGCCCGGCGTGCCCCATTCCACCACGAACGACTTGATCGCCGCGCGGCCCAGTTTGGGGTCCAGGCTGGCCCACACCACCACGCAGTCGGCGCGCTCGCCGGAGGTGACGTAGATCTTCTCGCCGTTGAGCACATAGTGGTCGCCGTCTTCCTTGGCGGTGGTGCGGATCGCGGCCGAGTCGGAGCCGGCGCCGGGCTCGGTGATCGCCATGGCCGCCCACTTGCCCTTGAAGCGCTCCAGCTGCTCGTCGGTGGCGACCGCGGCGATGGCCGCGTTACCCAGGCCCTGGCGCGGCATGGCGAGCAGAAAGCCGGTGTCGCCGTAGCAGAATTCCAGGGCGCCCAGGCAGGTCATCATGTTGGCGCCGTTCTTCACGCCGCCGTCTTCCTGCACCTTGCCCTTGCCGGTCTGGCTGGCGCCGGCGGAGTTGGCCGGGTCGCCTTCGTTGAAGCCGTCCAGCACCGAGGCGACCATGTCCAGTTCCTTGGGGCGCTGGTGTTCGGCGCGGTCGTACTTGCGGGAGATGGGCCGGAAGGTGTTCAGGGCCACCTGCCGGGCATTGTTGATCACCGGTTTGAATTTCTTCGGAATCTCGATGTTCATGCTGTCTCTTCCGTTAAGGGTGCGGGCGGCGTTACAGGTGCAGGCCGCCGAAGACCACGCCGATCGCGCGCAGATCGCGATACCAGCGTTCCACCGGGTATTCGTGGGTAAAGCCGTGGCCGCCCAGCAGCTGGACGCCGTCGGTGCCGATCTGCATCGCCTTGTCCTTGACCAGGGTGCGGGCCAGGTGCGTCTCGCGCTGGAACGGCTTGCCTTGCTCGGCCCGGCACACGGCGCGGTAGGTGAGCATGCGCATGGCGTCCAGCTCGATGGCGATGTCGGCGACCATGAACGCCACCGCCTGGCGGTGGCTGATCGGCTCGCCGAACGCCTTGCGTTCGTTGCAGTAGGGCACCACGTAATCGAGCACCGCCTGGGCGGTGCCGATGGCCAGCGCGCACCAGGCCAGGGTGCCCAGATCGATGAACTCGCGGTAATTGAAATCGTCGTCGCCGAGGCGGTTGGCGTCGGGCACGCGCACGTTATCCAGCAGCAGCGGCCGCTGACCGCTGGCGCGGATGCCCATGGCCGGGTCGTCGCCGGCGCTGAGGCCGTCACTGCCGCCCTCGACAATGAACACCGCCGGGCCGTCGCCGGTTTCGGCGGCGACCAGGAACAGCTCCGCTTCGGCGGCCAGCGGCACCAGGGATTTCTCGCCGCTGAGTAGCCAGTCGTCGCCGTCACGGGTGGCGGTGGTGCGCAGCGTCATGGGATCGAACAGGGGGCGCGGCTCGCACACCGCGATGGTGGCCAGGGGCGCGTCTTCGCCGGCGAAGGTGGACAGGTATTTATCCTGCTGCACGGCGGAGCCCCAGCGGGTCAGGGCGTTGGCCACGCCCATCGGGGCGAGCACCGCCACCGCCTGGCCCATGTCGCCGCGCGCCAGCTCTTCGGCCACCAGCATGCTGGTCACCGTGGAGCGTTCGGCGGCGGCACCGCCCAGGGCTTCGGGCACGGCGAAGAAGTTCAGGCCCAGTTCCCGGGCCTGGCTTTGCACGTCGTCGCTGGTGCGTTGCTCGGCGTCCGACTGTTCCGCGTTCTCGCGCAGCACTTCGGCGGCGAAGGCCCGCACGCTGTCGCGGATCATCTGCTGCTCGTCGGTGATGCCCAGGTCGAACAGGCCGGTGGTGTGGCCCGGCGCATCAAGACGCTGCGGCTTGTCGGACGGGTTGTTGGATTTGAACGCGCGGGCGCTGGTGGTAATCACCTGGAAGCCGCCTTTGGTGAGGCGGTAGGCAAGCCGCTCCGCGGTGTGGCGCATACCCAGGCGGTCGAGCATCGATGAGCCGGCCAGCCGGTTCAACGCGCTCAGGGCAAAGCCGATTGCGTCTTTCGCCATGATCCCTTCCCGTTATTCAGTGGTAACGAATGAAGGTTGATTATCAGGCAGATCGGCTGAGTCTCATTGACTCCCTTGCCTTTCGCGCACGGCGACGCGGCCACCGGGTGTTTCTACGGCCAACTTTCGACGCCAACAAAAAAGGGCCGGCGGATGCCGGCCCTTTTTCGGGTGAAGAGAACGCTGGACGACTTAGTTGTTGTCGTACTGCGCTTCTTCGGTGGTGGCTTTCATGATCGCTTCCACGCGGCGGTTCTGAGCGCGGCCGTCGCGAGTGCTGTTGTCAGCAATCGGCTTGGCTTCGCCATAACCTTCGGTGGTGATCCGGCTCTCATCGATGCCGAACTCTTCGACCATGACGCGCTTCACCGCATCCGCACGCTTCTCGGAAAGCTGCTCGTTGTAAGCAGCGGAACCGGTGCTGTCGGTGTGGCCTTCAAGCACCAGGTTAGCGGACGGGTACTGATACATCTGATCGCTCAGATCTTCCAGTTCCGGGTAGGAGGTTTCGCGAACTTCCGCTTTGTCGAGACCAAACTCAACATACAGGGTTTCGCGCACGTCCTTGGTCAGGTATTCCTGACAACCTTTGTCGTCAACCTTGGCGCGTGCCGGGGTATCCGGGCACTCGTCCTTGCTGTTCACGACGCCGTCGCCGTCGTCATCCAGCTCACAGCCCTGAGCGTCGACACTGGCGCCGGCGGGGGTGCCGGGGCAGCGGTCGTTGGAATCCGGCACACCGTCGTTGTCGCTGTCGGTGGCGGTTTCGGTAACCGGCTCGGGTTTCGGCTCTTCGTCATACTGTGCGCCTACCAGAACGTTCAGGGCGGCATAAACCTGGCCGTCCCAGCGCTCGGAGCGGAAGCTGTAAGTGGGGCGTGCGCCCACGTCGATCAGGAAGTTGTCGGCGAGAGCGGTTTGCACACCGAACTCCATGCCGCCAGTGGTTTCCTTAAAGTCTTGGTCGTTCTCGGCGTTGAACTCGGTACGGGTTTCGCCGGCACCGAGACCCACGTAGGTTTCGATCGGGCCATCGCCGTTGAAGTGACGACGCAGGCTGGCGAAGTTATTGCGCAGGTACACTTCACCATCGCTGGTGGACATGTTGTTGCGCTCGTACCAGGCCTGCACGGACCAGTTTTCGCTGAAGCGATAACCGATCTGGGCGCCGGGCATGGTCACGGTGTCGTTTTCGTAGACGTTGTCGGCGAAATAGCCGTCGCCTTCGTAGTGATCACCGATATCCAGCCAAGTCTGGCCGATGTGACCACCCAGGTAGAAATACCGATCCGGAATGGTGTCCTCGGCAACGGCCGTAGTGGCAACGGCTAACGATGCGCAAGCAATGCTGGATGCGAGAAAGCGTTTAGCGTCCATAGCTCCTTCCTTGTTTTTTAGTAGGCAGAAATTCAGCATCTGCAGTCTTGCTCCCTGGAGTCTTACTGTAAATGCCGTTGATGAGTTTAATAAACAAATTTACAAAGGAGCGGCAAGAAAGGTGTGAAAAAGAATAATTTTTGTAAAAACTAGGTTTTTATTGTGAGTGCCGAGTGATGATTAAGTGTTAAGCGGGGTGGTCGGAGTGGCGATGTTCGTTACGGCTTTGATACAAAGCGTAATCGGCCTCGTTGAGAAGCGCGTTCAGCCGGCGACCGCTGTTCTCGGTGCTGGCCGCGCCAATGCGGATTTCAAAGCCCGCCAGGCCCTCGTCGGTCTGCACCTGAATGCTGGCGGTGAGTGAACGCAACCCTTCCGCCATGTGCAAGGCGTCATTGAAATCGGTGTGCGGCAATACCAGCAAAAACTGGGCGCCGTCGATGCGGCCGAACAGATCGCTTTCGCGGATTTTATCGCGGATGCGTTCAGAAAAAATCCGTAATAACCGGTCGCCGGTATGACGTCCGTGCCGATCGGCGATATCCACGAAATCGACGATGTCCACCAATAAAATCGATACCGGGTGATCGTGGCGCTGGCTGAGCGACAGTTCCCGCTCGAGCATGCTCATAAGATGGGGGCGGTTGAACAAACCGGTGAGATGGTCTTCGCGGGCCTGCTGGCGCAGCTTCCGGTTGTCGCGGGTCACCGCCGCCAGTTTCGCCAGCAGCGGGTAGCACAAAGGCGGGACCAGCAGCAGGGGAATCAGCAGCGCCAGGGACAGCGCCGCCAGCCAGTCGCGCTGGCCGGTGAGCAGCACGCCCACGGTGGTAATCAACAGGGAGGCCACCAGGCTGATCACGGTGAACACGGCGGTCAGGCGCAAGGCGAAAAAGCGGTCGGAATTGAGAACCGGTGTGTAGTGGCTGAAGCGACCTTCCGGTGCACTGGCCATTAACGCCCCCCACGGCTTGAGTGTTCATGGCTACGGTTAAAGGGGGAAGTATCCGGTCTGGCGGGCGAGGGTGCAAGACCTTGCGGGGTCAGGGCTCCACGGAGAGCAACTCTTCCTTGAGGCTGTCGGAATAGGGATCGTCGCCGAACCAGATCGAGAAATAGGCCTGGGCGAAGTCCTCGCCCTGTTCCTCGGCCAGCTTCTCGCCGTTGAGGCGCAGCACCATGGACTGGTCGTCGTCATAGTCCAGGGTGTAGCGGTCGCCGTCGCGGGTGGTCCGGTAGTGGCTGTTAAAGGCGTCGATGCGTTCTTTCAGTGCCTCGAAGGTGTCTTCGCTGACGTTGCGTTCAATCATCTTGCGCGCCGCCTTGGCGAAGGCGTCGCCGGGCACTTCCCGGTTGTAGCCGAAGGCCAGACGCATGGGCGGCGCCAGCGGGTCGGCGGCGGAGCAGTCGGCGCGGAACAGGGAGGCCTGGCCGACGTTGAACACCTTGAGCGCCTTGACGTCGGCACTGGAGCAGCGCGCCATATCATCAAAGTCGGCGGCATGGGCGCCGCTTCCCAGCGCCACGGAAACCAACAAAGCAAGCGGCAGTGTCAGGGATGCTCGCGCAGCCATCGGCTGAATCCTCCTAGGATTGGAAGTTGCTGGTCCAGGCCCTGGCTGCTGTCCCAGAAGTCCTGGTGGAAAATCACTTTGCCCTGGTCATTGAAACGAAGGTGGGAGACACCAATGGTGCGAACGTCCCGTTCGCTGCCGAGAATGCTGAAACGGGTCTCCATGAACCACAGCAGAAAGAAGTCTTCACCATCTTGCCAGCGGTTCTGAATATCCAGGCTCATGTAATCAAGCCGCTCGGCGGTTTTCAGTAAGTGGACTTTGAGCTGGTCACGCCGGTAGACGGTGGACAAGGTATCGTTGAAGTAGATGTCCTCGGCGTAGACGTCCTCGATATGGTTCTCGATATGGTCCGCGTCGATCGGCGAGTACAGCGCCACGAAGCGATCCACGGCCTGATCCGACACCCGGGTGCTGCCGGGCCGTTCGCGCACCGCCTGTTCATAGAGGTGGGCGTAACCGGAGGGACCGTCCGCGCGGCTGGCGCAGCCGGTGACGGCGAACAGTAACAGGACGATGAGCGGTAGCCGATTCGATTTCATGACGCCAATGTCCGCCAGCACCGGTGAATCGACCGTGAAGCCGGTTCACGGACCATTGACGGTGGGCGGCCCAAGCTCGCCGCATGAATAAATCATTCGCCGCCCTGGCGATCAACTTCGTGGGTTTTCAACTGCTCTGGTTCGTCGCCGTTTACGGTGGCGCCCATGGGTGGGGATGGGCTGCCTGGCTGGTACTGGTGGCGATGCAGGCGGGCGTGTGGGCGCTCAACCGCGCCTGGCGCGCGGACCTCGCGCTGCTCGCCGCCGGCGCCGTGGCCTGTGTGCTGTTCGAGCCGTTATGGCTGGCGCCGTCGCTGCTTGAATACGCCGACTGGTCGCGACAGTGGGTGGCCCCGGACTGGATCTGGGCACTATGGCTGGGTTTCGCGGTGAGCTTCAACTATTGCCTGGCCTGGCTGCGCCCCAAGTTGTTGCTGGCGGCGCTGTTCGGCGCCTTCGGCGGTGTATTCTCGGTAACCGTGGGAATCAACTTCGGCGCCGCCACCACCCCGCAGGGCTGGTGGCTGCTGGCCCTGAGCTACGGCGCCGTGTGGTCGATGGTGGTGCCGGCACTGGCCTATCTGGCGCGCCGTCTCGATGAGGAACGAGGTCGTTATGCCTGAAATTCTGATTTTCAGTCTGGTTCTGCTGGTGATGGTGTTCACCCTGGCCTGGGCGGTCCAGTGGACCAACGGTAATGCCGGCTACGTGGATGTGGCCTGGAGCTTCAGTACCGGGCTCACCGGTCTGGCCTACTTGCTGGCCGGCGGCGGCGACCCCTTGCCGCGCCTGGCGGCCGGCGCCCTGTTGCTGCTCTGGTCGGTGCGGCTGGGCAGCCATATTTTCCGCCGCGTCACCGGCGAGGGCAGCGAGGACGGTCGCTACGCCGCCATGCGCCAACGGTTGGGCAAAGCCACCCAGCCGGTGTTCCTGGTGGTGTTCTGGCTGCAGGCGGGCCTGGCCTGGGCGTTCTCCCTGCCGTTCTGGGTGATCGGCGGCCAGCCGGACTTCCGGCCGCCGCTGGTGGTGCTGGGTGTGATCATCGGTGTGGTGTCTATCGTCGGCGAGGCGATGGCGGACCGGCAGCTGGCCCGCTTCAAGGCGCGGCCGGACAGCCAGGGCAAGACCTGCCGGGAAGGTCTGTGGCGCTATTCCCGGCACCCCAACTATTTCTTCGAATGGCTGCACTGGTTCAGCTACCCGTTGATCGCCGTGGGTGCCGCCCTGGCCGGCTGGCTGTGGCTTTTGCCGGTGGCCATGTTCCTGTTCCTGTGGTTCGTCACCGGTATCCCGCATACCGAGAAGCAGGCCCTTAAATCCCGTGGTGACGATTACCGCGAGTATCAGCGCACCACCAGCCCCTTTATTCCCTGGAGACCCGCTTCATGATCATTCGCCTGGCGGAGTCCGGCCTGGTTCCGGATTTCCTGGTACGCGGCGGCATTCGCCATCTGTTGGGTAAACGTCTTGCCCAGGAGAAGCAGCACGAGACCGACCCGGAGGCGTTGCTGCGCACGCTCTCCCAGGGCCCCATCGCGGTGGCCCAGGACGAGGCCAATGAACAGCACTACGAAGTGGATTCGCGCTTTTACGAGCAGGTGCTGGGCCCGCATCTGAAGTATTCCAGTGGCCTCTGGCAGGCCGGCTGCGAGACCCTGGCGGACGCCGAGGCGGCGATGCTGGCCCTGAGCTGCGAGCGCGCCCAGCTGGCCGACGGCCAGGATATTCTTGAGCTCGGCTGTGGCTGGGGGTCGCTGACCCTGTGGATGGGCGCCCGCTACCCGGGCAGCCGCATCACCGCGGTGAGCAACTCCGCCACCCAGAAAGAATGGATCATGGCCCGCGCCGCCGAGCGCGGGCTCGACAATGTGCGCGTGATCACCGCCGACGTGACCGTGTTCCAGCCGGAACAGACCTTCGACCGGGTGGTGTCTGTGGAGATGTTCGAGCACATGCGCAACCACCGTGAGCTGATGCGGCGCGTGCACGACTGGCTCAAGCCCGGCGGCAAGCTGTTCGTGCATATTTTCTGCCATCGCAATCTGACCTATCTGTTCGAAACCGAAGGCGAAAGCAACTGGATGGGCCGCTACTTTTTCACCGGCGGCATGATGCCGTCGTACGACTGGCTGCCGCGCTGCGCGGACCGGCTGTCGCTGGAGGATCGCTGGGCGGTGAACGGCACCCATTACGGCAAAACCCTGGAAGCCTGGCTGGCACTGGCGGACCGCAAACGGCAAACGCTGATCCCGCTACTGGAAGAGTGCTACGGCGCCGGCCAGGGTAAATTGTGGCTGCAACGCTGGCGGATGTTTTTCATGGCCTGCGCCGAACTGTTCAATTATGGTGATGGCCAAGAGTGGTTCGTGGGCCACTATCTGTTCCGCCGAGAAGAATGAGACTGGCATGACGCGTAAAGGTGTTCAGCACCGCCTTACCCGGGTTTTCCTGATCCAGATTCTGTTCATCAGTTTCGCCACCGTGTTCGGGGTCTGGGCCACGGCCCAGATCATCGAACAGGTGCTGGTCAAGGAAGCTCTGATCAAAGAGGCGGACCACTACTGGAGCCTTTACGACGAGGACAACGATTTTCCCCGCCCCAATACGCGCCATCTGCTCGGTTTGCTGGTGGACCCGGACACCCGGGACCCGGTGCCGGAGATGCTCGCCGAGCGGCCGGACGGCTACCAGCGCGCGCAGATCGGCGACCAGAATCCGATCGTCTACATCGAAACGCGCGGCGACGCCCGCCTCTACCTGATCTTCGATGAAAAACGGGTGTCGGTGCTGGCGTTCCTGTTCGGTATTCTGCCGCTGACCGCTGTGTTGCTGGTGATCTACCTGACGTCCTTCCTGGGCTGGCGCAAATCCCGCGCCCTGGTCTCCCCCCTGGTGCAGCTGTCGGAAACGCTGCGCCACGCCAATGTGCACGACCCGGTGGAAGCGCGCCCGGATTTCAGCCAGGTGGAGGCGGAGCCCAACAGCGAGGCGAGCATCCTGATGGCGGCGCTGGACGCCTACGCCGACCGCCTGCTGCGGTTCGTGGAGCGCGAGCGGCAATTTACCCGCGACGCCAGCCACGAATTGCGCACGCCGCTGGCGGTATTCCGGGCCAACCTGGAGCTGCTCGCCAAGCAGGTGGGCGACCGGCCGGTGATCAGCCGCATGTCCGACACCGTGGACGATATGGAAGCGCTGGTGGAGACCCTGTTGCTGCTGGCGCGCACCGAGCAGCAGCCGATTCAGGAAGAGGACCTGGTGGTCAACGACGTGGCGGTGAACCTGCTCGACCGGCTGCAGCCCCTGGCGGAGCGCAAGCAGATTCGCCTGCAGGTGAAGCAGACCGCGCTGCTGACCCTGACCGGCTCGGAAACCGTGCTCAATATCGTGTTCACCAACCTGGTCCGCAACGCCATCAACTACAGCGGCTCCGGGCAGGTCACCATCGTGGTGGCGGAGGACGCGGTGCACGTGGTGGACACCGGGGCCGGCATGGACAGCGAGGAGCTGGCCCGCTTTTTACAGCCGTTCGAACGGGGCAACAGCAAGGAAGGCGGCCACGGCCTGGGGCTGGCCATCGTCCAGCGGCTCTGCGAGCGGTTTGATTGGCACCTGGACGTGGCCAGTCGGCCCGGCAAGGGCACCGAGGTGCGGGTGCGGTTCCGCTAGCGGTTAATGCACCGGCCCGCCTTCGGCGGTGAGCGGGGGCTGCATCCGGCCCTCCGAGAGCGCCAGCGGCTCCGCGTCACACCACATCAGAATCCCCTTGGCGTTCAGCGCGTCGAGCAGCCTGTCGCGCACCTGATCGGCGCAGCTGGGCGTGTTCTCCGGCAACAGAATGGCGAACTGGTCACTGCCCAGATAGGCGGCCATGTCCTGGTGGCGAATCAGCGCCGCCAGGGAATCGGCAACCAGTTGCCGTTGCTCATCGTCGAGACGGGTGCCATGCACTTTCAGGACCATGGAGCTGAGGCCGTAAGCCTGGCCGCGCCGCCGTTCGCCGTCCAGGATGCGAAGCCAGCCGGCCTCGTCCAGCAGGCCTGTTTCCGGATCGCGGCTCTCTTCTTCGAAGAACTCGGTGACCCGCTGCTGATCGAGCCCGGCCAGATTCCACACCAGGGCGGATTCCAGCAGGCGGGCTTGGCGTTTCAAGGCGGCCTGGACGTTCTCGTGGTCCAGATCGGGCCGTGGCTCGGGATCAAGCGCGCACAGAGTGCCGAACAGCGCTCCAGTATGGTCGCGCAGCGGCATCCCTACATACGCCCGTATCGAAAGTTGATCGGTGATAGGCGCATCGCGGTAGGCTTGTTGCCGGGTGACGTCCGAGCACGCCGGCGGTCCGAGCTCGTTTACTCGGCGATGGCAGATGCTGTCATGCCAGGCCAGCATGTCCCCGCGGCTCAGGTCGTACCCTTCGCCGCAGACGTTCAGTAATAACCAGTCCTCCCCACGGCGGCGGGTCAGAAACCACATCGCCATGCCGAACCGGGACTGCAGATCGAGCAGCTTGGTATCGACGAATTCCGTGAAAGAGTGTCTTTTCCCCCAAGGCATAGTTCTTATCGCATAACACGTGAATGGCGCCGCCATTCTGTGCCTGAGATGCCAGGTCCGCAAGGGGGGCGGACTGACATCACACGGTGCGTGGCGGGCGGATGCTGAACCCCACGCCCGGCAGGGTTTCCAGAAGCGCGTGCTCGAACGGCTTGTCCACCGCCTTGCGCAGGTTGTAAAGGTGGCTGCGCAACGCGTCCGAATCGGGCACCAGGTCGCCCCAGAGCTCGTGCTCAAGCTGCTCGCGGCTGACCACCTTGGGGGATTCGCGCATCAGGATACGCAGAATGCGGAAGGCGGTGGGGGAGAGCTTGAGAAGCTGCCCTTCGCGGCGCACTTCCTGGCGGGCCGGATCCAGCTGCAGATCCGCCACCGTGAGCAGGTTCGGCGCCACTTCGCGGCGTTCGCGGCGCACCAGCGCCTGCACGCGGGCCACCAGCTCGGGCAGCGCGAAGGGTTTGACGATGTAGTCGTCGCCGCCGCGGGCAAAGCCCTCCAGCTTGTCGTCCAGCTGGTCCCGGGCGGTCATGAAGATCACCGGGGTGTCCAGGGCCAGTTCCTTGCGCAGATACTGACAGAAACTGTAGCCGTCCTCCCCGGGCAGCATCACGTCCAGCACCAGGATGTCATAGTGGTGCTCCTGGACCAGCGTGCGGGCCAGGGTGGTGTCGCTGGCGTAGTCCACCAGCGCGCCTTCCTGTTCCAGAAATTCGACCACGGTCTGCGCCAGTTGGCGGTGGTCTTCGACCAGTAAAACGGACAGATTTTTCACGGCATTCCCTCCTGTACCTACGGACATAGTCCGCCCCGAAGCGTCAAGAAGCCGTCAATCATCATCACGTGATCGCGCGAAGTAGGCGCGCGCCGCCTGGTTGACCCGGGGCGCCAGGCGCAGGGAGGCGACCATGGTGGGCAGCGCCATCAGCGCGTACATGCTGTCGATCACCTTGATCACGACGCTCAGTGACCCCACCGCGCCGAGCACCACCAACACCAGGTAAAACCACACATAGTGGTGCTGATGACGGGCGCCGATAAGAAAGCCCAGGCATTTGCTGCCGTAGTACCAGAACGTGAACACGGTGCTCAGGCTCAGCACCCCGACCAGCACCGCCAGGATCACGCCGCTGTAATCCAGGAACAGGATATTGAAAGCGTTCACGGTGAGGGAGACGCCGTTCGTGTCGCCGTCGCTCCACGCCCCGCTGATCAGAATCACCAGGGCCGTGCAGGTGCACACGATCAGGGTGTCGATAATCGGGCCCAGCATCGCCACCATGCCTTCGCGGACCGGTTCGCGGGTGCGGGCGGCGCCGTGGGCCATGGCCTCGGTGCCGATGCCGGCCTCGTTGGAAAACGCCGCCCGCCGGATGCCGGTGATGATCACCGCGCCCAGCACGCCGCCGGCGGCGGCCTCGCCGGTGAAGGCGTCGCGCACGATCAGGGTGAGCGCCGGCCACACCTGGTCCGCGTGCAGCACCAGCACCACCGCGGTGAGCAGCATGTAACCGGCCACCATGGCCGGCACCAGAATACCGGTGACCCGGCCGATGCGCGGCAGCTTGCCCGCCACCACCGCGAGCACCACGGCGGCCAGCAGCAGCCCGAACAGCAGGTCGAACAGGAAGTGGTCGTCGGCGCCGGTCCAGCCGGCGGGCACGGCGATCGCCTCGCGGATGATTTCGGTGAGCTGGTTGACCTGAAAAATAGGCATGGTGCCGAGCAGGCCGGCGAGCGCGAAAAAGTACGCCAGCGGCCGCCAGCGCGGGCCGAGCGCCTCGCGGATAATGTACATGGGGCCGCCCTGAAGCTGGCCCTCGCTGTCCCGGCCCCGGTACATCACCGCCAGGGTGCAGGTATAGAACTTGGTGGCGATGCCGAGCAGCGCGCTCACCCACATCCAGAAGATGGCGCCGGGGCCGCCCACCGAGATGGCCACCGCCACGCCGGCCACGTTACCCATGCCCAGGGTGCCGGACAGGGCGGTGCTGAGCGCCTGGAAATGCGACAGCGTGCCCTCGTCCTTGCTGTCCGCCGGGCGGAACAACAGCCGCACGCCGTCGGGCAAATGCCGGTACGGCAGCAACCGGGAGTAGAGCAGGAAGAACAGGCCCCCGCCGACCAGCAGGGTGACCAGTGGCGGGCCCCACAGAAAACCCACCAGGGACCCCAGGGCGGCGTCCAGTCGTTCGAAGAAGTTATTCATGGAGAATCAGACTAGCAGGGTCGCGGCGCTACGTCAGTCGCGGTGGGTTAGTCACGGAGCGCGCCGACGCGGGCGAAACGCTGGCGGTAATGGCTCGGCGACAGGCCGGTATGGCGCTTGAACAGCCGCGAAAAGCTGCTCACGTCCTGGTAGCCCACCTGCTCCGCCAGATGGCTGAGGTTGGTGGCGCCGCGCTCCAGCATCTTGCGCGACGCCTCGATCCGCACGCGCTGCAGGTACTGCAGGGGCGGCTCGGCCAGGGCGCTGGTGAAGCGGCGTTGCAGCTGGCGCGGGCTCAGGTGCACGCGCTCGGCCAGTTCCGCCAGGGTGGCCGGCTGGGCGTAGTGCTCGTGGAGCCAGGCCTGCACCTTCTGCACCTGCTCATCGCGGTGGTAGGTCTTGGCCGGCAGGCCGGCGTACACGCTCTGCGGGTCGTTGCGCACGTCGATCACGAACGCCTTGGCCAGCTCCCGGGCCATGTCGGCGCCGCAGAAGCGCTCCACCAGCAGGATGGTCAGGTCCCGCCAGGCGGTGCCGCCGCCGGCGCAGAAAATATTGCCGTCGCGGGTAATCAGTTCGCGCTCGTCCAGGTTCACCCGCGGATAGCGCTCGCGGAACAGCTGGCTGTACCCCCAGTGGGTGGTGGCGCGGCGGCCGTCCAGCAGGCCCGCCTCGGCGAGCAGGAAGGAGCCGGTGCAGTTACTGGCCAGATCGGCGCCGCCGGCGTGCAGGAAGCGCAGCCATTCCAGGGTGTCGCGTTCGGCATGCAGCACCTGGGTAATCTCGTTGCCGATGGTGGGCACCACCACCAGGTCGCACTGGTCGACCCGCTCCAGGGCGGTGTCCACGGCGATGCGCATGCCGGCGGTGCAGCGCACCGGCTCGCCGCCACGGGACACCATCTGCACCTTGAACTGGCGGTTGAGCGGCTGCCCGTGGATGCGGTTCCAGGTCACGCCGGTGAGGTTGAGCAGGTCCATCACCCCGGTCAGGGCGGACGCGAAAACGCCGTCGTAGGCGAGCACGCTGACATGGTACATCGTAGGTAGGGCCCCGCTTTGTCGTAAATCACCATGAATAAGTCATGGGCGACAATACCAGCCCGGGGCGGTCGCTGCCATCATAAGCGCCATCCTGACACAGAGCCGCGCTGGTTCTTACAGAGTCGCATATCGTCATCAGGCTCGGGAGCCTGCTTCGGCAGGCACGCTGTGACGGTAATTTCGAGCCCCGCTCCCCGCGGGGCTTTTTTTTGGTTCATCGCGGATTACCGGGAAAAGCGGCTTTGATCTTCAGGAAAAAGTAGTCGCTGTCCCGGTAGCCATAGGCCATGCGCTTGATGACCTTGATGCGGTTGTTCATGCCCTCCAGCACGCTGGTGTTGAGGCGATAGGTGGCACTGGCGATGATGCCCTCGGCATAGGGCTTCAAAAGCCGAGCGAAGCGGATCAACGGCGCCAGGC